>Ga0075530_1001206_pt1 | contig 12354 bp, 12 predicted proteins | sample NGEPerD_2_FD_75101 | JGI IMG/M metagenome (GOLD analysis project Ga0075530, IMG submission 75101) | Arctic peat soil microbial communities from the Barrow Environmental Observatory site, Barrow, Alaska, USA - NGEE PermafrostL1-D | ecosystem: Environmental > Terrestrial > Soil > Wetlands > Peat ...
AAATTCACAAACCTATTTATCTTACATTAGCCATATTATAGTGTTCCCTCAAATCTTACCCGTAACTTTTGTGAACTCTGTTTTGCTATGTTGTATTTATTCCTTTTAATTAAAATATTTTAGTTTGTTGTAAGGGTAATCCTTTTTTCGGCGGGTCTGCCCGACCGCCGAAAAAAGATTACTTGACAAACTAATATTTAAAAAGGATAAAAAGCAAATAGATCTCATCTCTTAACTTGATTATAACCACACATCTAACGAAAACTATATTGCCCGATAGCTAAAGTTAGCTAAATTGTGTAAATAGTTACAATCTATTAGAGATACAGATAATCTGAAAAATGTTTGCAAGGCTAAAAAATAATGATAGAGTAATACAATATGTTTTCCAGACTTTCATTTGAAAGACACTGTATTGCTCTTTAACAATTAATATGACTGGTTTAAATACAAACATAGAAAAACTATATAACATAAATGACATATCTAAACTTCTCGGAGTCTCTAAAATAACTATATATAGGTTAGTAGAGTCTAAGAAAATACCCTGCTATAGGATAAAAGGTTGTATTAGATTTTCTGAGAAAGATATAAGAGATTATCTAGATAGTATTCGTATTGAGCCAGTCTAGATAAATATATGAGTGTAAGAAAAATACGAGCTTCTTGGTGGATAGACTTTAGGTTTAATAATGCTAGGCATAGAAAAAAGAGTCCTGTTAACTCTAAAGCAGGCGCTTATGACTTTGAAGCGCTATTTAGACAGAAATTAGCTAGAGGTGAAAGCATAGAAGAAGATAACACTGAAAAGAAACAACTCTTTTCAGAGTTCGCTTGGTATTGGTTTGAAACTTATGCTAAAACCAATAACAAACATTCAGAGATTCTAAACAAAGAAAGTATATTAAGATTTCATCTTGTGCCTTTCTTTGGAAAAACTAAGCTTGATTGTATTAGCAATCAGTTAGTAGAGAAGTATAAACGAGAAAAGCAGAAAACAAGACTTTGTAACAAAAGCATAAACAATCACTTAACTGTGCTGAGAAAATGCCTAGAAACTGCCTTAGAGTGGCAAATATTGGATAATACACCTAGAGTTAGGCTCCTAAAAACTCCGCCCAGTAAATTTGATTATCTAAATGAGTTAGAATGTAAATTACTGTTAGATAATAGTAGTGGTAATTTACACGACATGATTCTTTTGGCTCTAAACACTGGACTTCGCTTTGGTGAGCTAATAGCTTTAACTTGGAAAGATTTAGACTTTGAGAAAAAACTGCTAACTATAAACAAAGCCATTGCTAAAGGAGTCTTAGGATCTACTAAAAGCAACAAAAACAGATATATTCCTTTAACTGCTTCTGTTATTGAAATGCTAAAGCAGAGAAAAAGAGATAATGAATTGATATTCTCAGAAAATGACAGTTTTCTTGTTCAAGCTAAATATGTGAAGAAACTTCATAAGTTATGTAAGGACTTAAAGTTTAGAAGAATTGGTTGGCATGTATTCCGCCATACCTTTGCTTCTCATCTAGCACAAAAAGGAATATCTCTAAAAGCAATACAGGAATTACTAGGTCATAGTGATATTAAAACCACTATGCGCTATGCTCATTTGAGTCCAAGAGAACTTAGACAAGCAGTAGATGTTTTATCTTTTGGGCAACGGGTGGGCAACGTCTCTGATTTCATACTCAATTTACCTACACTAAATAATAATGGGCAAAGTGATTTTAGCCCGTATATAAAGCAAAAAACAGAGCTTTTAAACTCTGCTTCTTGCGACAAATCTGTGAGCGGGTAACGGGAATCGAACCCGTCTCTCGACCTTGGCAAGGTCGCATAATAACCACTATACGATACCCGCAATATTTTATGCTACGTGGTCCAGGTGGGAATCGAACCCACATACCTTTTGGGCACAGCATTTTAAGTGCTGCGTGTATACCAGTTCCACCACTGGACCAATTGTTATATCGGTCCTACCCGGACCAAAAAACTTGTGGAGATGATGGGAGTTGAACCCATGTCCAATCGGTTTTTCTAAATAAATTTACAAAGTTATCCCGATTTTATTGTTTTAACTTGAACCATCATAAACCGAGCAAAAGCGATTCAAGCGATCTTATTTTTGTTTCAATATAATCCGAAAAGTGCAAATTATATCTATCCTCATTTTTATGACACCGGCTAGAAGTTATGAGGCCTGGCCTCTAGTCCGATGGCTTTAGCAATTTAAGCTAAAACTGGTGCGTAACTTGGTGTTGCCCAAGTAAACGCTTTTGCCGTTTTGGCATTTGTGTTTTTTTAGTCCTTTTAACGCGATTGGCTAAGCGCGCTTTGAATATAAAGAAAAAGGCCAACTGTCGATTCCTGGCATCCCCGAAATCTCTTATTATCTTCTTCCTACCTTTGTTAACGAGCGCAAATCTCGCTCTATATCACGTTTCTTGAGAACCTCCCGTTTATCATATTTTTTCTTACCTTTTCCAACTGCAAACTCTAGCTTCAAAAAACTATGTTTAGTATATATTTTGAGAGGGACTAGTGTCAAGCCCTCCTCCTTTTTTTTACCTAACAAACGACTAATTTCTCCTCTTTTAACTAATAATTTACGTTCCCGGGCCCGATCGTAATCCGGCAAAGTTCCGGCTTGTTTATAAGGCGGAATCTGGCAACCAATTAAAAACAGTTCGGTTTTGCCATTAGTTGTCCGGACGCTTAAGTAGCTTCCTTTCAAACTAGCCTGGCCAGTACGAACTGATTTAACTTCATGACCAAACAGAACTAGACCGGCTTCGTATTTTTCGAGCAGTTCATAATCAAAACTAGCTTTTTTGTTTATGGCCAGAATCGGCATAATTCCATTCTTTTAATTTAGCTAACACGTGTTCGTTAGTTAATATATTATTTAAATAGGTGGCGTAACCATTTTCGGCCAACATCTTTAAAACTTCTTTATTGTTGGCGTACTGTTTCTTTAATTCCTCAACCTTATCATTAATTTCTTTTTCCGTCGGAAATATTTTTTCAATCATGGCAATCTCGCGAATGATTAACGCTGCTTTAACGCGCTTGATAGCATTAGGCATCAGCTCTAACATCAAGGCATCTTTAGTTTTATTTAAATGATTTAAATAATCTTCAAATTTACCGCCTTGCTTGATAACTGATTGCTCGAGCTCTAACATCAAATTTTTACTTTCACTTTCTACAAGTGCATCCGGAAAATCACCGAACTTAGTCTTATCACTGATTGTAGAAATCATTTCTGATTCATTTTTTAAATCAGCGTTATGTTTTTTCTCATGCAATAAGCTTTCCTCTAAATTCTTTTTTAATTCCGCTAAGTCTTTTAGTTGAAAAAAAGTCGCGAATTCATCATTCAATTCCGGTAAAATTCTTTCATAAACTCCTTTAACCCCAACTTTAAATTCTACCATTTTACCCGCTAAATTTTTTTGATGATGGTCATCGGGGTATGGCAGAGAAAAAGTTCGCTCTTCATCCTTTTTCATGCCCAAAATATTTTTATCAAATCCGGGAACAAAATAATTTTTACCCATCATAATCGTAATATCATGATGATGACCGTCCTCCAATTGAACTTTATCTAAAAACATATGGACAGTAGCGATAACTTTGTCGCCGTCTTTAACTTCACGGTCCACAATTTTTTCACTCGCCCGCATTTCCCGCAAGTCATTTAGAGCTCTGTCTAATTCTTTGGTTTCAATTTTTACTGCTTCTTGCTTCAGTCCTAAATTCTTATAATTACCGAGAGTGATGGTTGGTAATAATGAAATGATAACTTTATATTCTAAGGGATTCCCCGGAGCAAGCTTGGTAATATTAACACTCGGTTGGCCAACCGGTTGGCGTCCCATAGTTTCTTTCTCGACAATATCATCCACGGTTTTGGTAATCGCGATATGAGCCGCTTCTTCTAAAATGCTCATTTCACCGACCTTCTGCTTAAGAATGTCGAACGGTACTTTACCAGGACGAAAACCTTCAATTTTAACGGTTTCCGAAACTTTTTGCGCGCCCTTTTCAATATAAGGCGCGAACTCTTCAACACTAAGTTCAATAACAATTTCTAATTGTGATTTGGCTAAATCTTTTTTATTTACTTGCATAATATCTCTATAGTTAGCAGAAGCGGGTCTAAAACCCGCTTTGACAATGATTATTAACTTTATTTTAGCAGTTTTTAAAGAAAAATCAAGGCTAATAAATTAATAGGAAAAAATATCAAAAAAACGATTTTTTTTATTTACCTTGACTTTTTTGCCAAAAAGATGTGAAATATTAGCATAACTTAATTAAAGCCGATTGTATCGGAAAGGAGGAAAAATGTTGTTTAAAAATTTAAATCAAGTAACAAAAATGATTATTAAATCAGCAGTGGACCATCTTTTAGCCTCTTTGATTATAATAATTATTGCTGCCTTATTTTCATGGGCCTTACCAGTAACAAAACCATACGTTATTGCTTGGGCAATTTGTGCCTGCTTGTGTACTCTGTCTGTCTGGGATGCCACTAGCTTTGATCTCCAAGCCAGACACATATATGCATATTTAATCGCGATGGTTGTTTTAGTGATTATCTTCTTATTTAGTGTTTTAGATTGGACTGTTGGCTGGGACTTTATTCCAACCCCTTGGCGCTATGTTGCAGTATTTGAGAGCTTACCACTGGCTGTTCTATTCTTATTTTTTATCGCACTTATAACCAATAACGAAGATGATTCAATGTCACGTGGCTGGCCAAAAATGTCAGCTATGGCATAAAAATATTTTTATTGTGAAACACAACTTAAAGCCGATTGTATCGGAAAGGAGGAAAAATGTTCTTTAAAAAAACACTTATTGGAATTGCTTCGGCAATTTTGGGGTTTATTATAACCTGGTTAATCAGCCAAAACTTAGTTTTGGCCGCAATCTCTGGAGCCTTTTTGGCTTATTTCTATGTTGGTTATTTAATAACCAGCGGTAAAAATGAATTAAGAATGGAAAATTTTTGTAATTTTTCTATTCGTTTTTCAATGGCAATTCTGTTTATTTCTATTCTAGAAACACTTCTTAGAAGAGCTGGTGTGCACTCGGGACCAATATCTCTGGCTTTTTCTTGGCCACTGATTATCATCGGAGGAATTTTATTTTTATTATCACTTGTCAGAGAACTTAGTATTCTTTTAAACAAGTGGCGTGCGTTCATTATGGAAATTGAGGAGGGCATGGGATGAAAAATATATTTTGGTCCTTTTTTTGGCCCTTGGTCGGACATTTATTTATCTGTTTCCTGGTGACGGAAGTTATATTAGAATTAATAATTCCCGCCATCTCTGGATCTGCTCCCTATCTCATCATTTTTGATGCTTGCTTCTGTTTAGGTATTATGTCGATTTGGTATGCCTCCAGTTTTGATTTGGATAGCTGGCATATCGGGGCTTATTTGGCAGTTACGGCGATGCTGGTGCTAATTTTTTTATTCAGCTTATTTGACTGGATATTAGGATTTAATTTAATTCCAGCGCCTTGGCGCTATATAGCTGTCTTTGAGACTCTGCCATTAGCTTCTCTGTTTGTATCTTTTTTGGTAATTATTGCCGCCGGAATAACCTTCTGGCCAACCAGGATTGAACATTCCGGACAACGACAACCCGCCTAAAATTTCTTTTTAAAAACTGTTCATTTCAAAAAAGGCTCGGAAAATTCCAAGCCTTTTTTATTTTTCTAAATCTTCTAAAATCTAGAGCAATAAACCAACAATTAATAACGCGACAATATTCAAAACTTTAATCATCGGGTTAATTGCCGGACCGGCAGTGTCTTTATAAGGATCGCCAACGGTATCGCCAGTAACCGCCGCCTTATGGGCATCGGAACCCTTGCCGCCAAAGAAACCGGACTCAATATATTTCTTAGCATTATCCCAAGCACCACCGCCAGAAGTCATGGACACCGCCACGAAGATACCGGTGATAATAGAACCAACTAGTAAGCCTCCCAAGGCTTCAACGCCATGACCAGCGCCAAATAAATTAAAACCAAAGCCAACTACAATTGGGGCAAAGACTGGAATTAAAGCAGGCACAATCATTTCTTTAATCGCCGCCTTAGTCACAATATCCACGGTGCGTCCATAATCTGGCTTTTCCGTATTAGCCATGATGCCTGGTTTTTCTTTAAATTGAGCACGGACATCTTCTACTACTGAACCGGCAGTTTTACCAACCGCTTTCATAGCCATCGCTCCGAATAAGTAAGGAAGCAAACCACCTAGGAATAAACCAGCCAGTACAAAGGGATTATTAATTAAAAATTGAACTTGACCATCAATCTTAAAAGTAAAGTCCGCAAATAAAACTAAGGCCGCTAAAGCAGCTGAGCCGATAGCGTAACCCTTAGTAACCGCTTTAGTAGTGTTACCAACAGCATCCAAAGGATCAGTAATATTTCTCACGTCTTCTCCTAACTCAGCCATTTCAGCAATGCCACCGGCGTTATCAGTAATCGGACCATAGGCATCAATCGTCACAATAATACCGGCCATCGATAACATCGCCATGGCCGCTACCGCAATTCCGTATAAACCAGCAAGTGAAAAGGCTCCTAAAATCGCAGCCACAATCACAATAATCGGCCAAGCAGTAGATTTCATAGAAACCGCTAAACCAGCAATCACGTTAGTACCGTGTCCGGTTTTAGAAGCTTCAGCAATCCCCTTGACGGGAGCGAAGGCAGTTGAAGTATAATACTCCGTAATTACTACTAACAACCCCGTCAAAACTAAACCGATTAAACTAGTAAGATAAATATTAAAAAAATTATCAGTAATAAAATGTTGGGTAATAAAGTAAAAAGCAATAGCCGATAAAACTCCAGCGGCAATCAAACCTTTATACAAAGCTCTCATAATATTTTTACTTTTGCCTAGTCGGATAAAGAAGATACCAATAATAGAAGCTACAATAGAGACTGCCCCCAAAACTAATGGGAATAAAATAACATTTTCATTATTAGCAAAAGTTAAACTACCTAAAACCATCGCCGCAATTGAAGTCACCGCGTAAGTCTCAAACAAATCAGCCGCCATCCCGGCACAATCACCGACATTATCACCGACATTATCAGCAATAACCGCGGGATTACGTGGATCGTCTTCCGGAATACTAGCTTCAACTTTCCCAACTAAATCAGCACCAACATCCGCCGCCTTAGTATAAATACCGCCGCCTAAACGGGCAAAGATTGAAATCAAAGAGCTACCAAAAGCGAAGCCGATAATGGCATGTAAATCATGAGTTAAAAAATAGAAACCGGCAGTTCCTAAAAGTGCCAAACCAACAACAAGCATGCCGGTAACACTGCCACCACGAACAGCGACGGTTAAAGCTTTTTGCAAACCGCCACGAGCGGCTTCAGCTGTTCGAACGTTAGCGCGCACACTAACAAACATGCCAATGTAACCAGTAAGAGCTGATAGAATAGCCCCGCTTAAAAAAGCGACCGCGGTTAACCAGCCTAAAGATGGAATAAACCCGACTACTAGAAATAAGACAATTGCCACTAAAGCAACGGACTTATACTGGCGATTTAAAAACGCCTTGGCTCCAGCTTGAATTGCGGAAGCGATTTCCTTCATCCGGTCATTTCCGGCCGGTAACTGAAGAATGGAAGCGATTACCACTGCGCCATATATCAAGGCCACAAGCGCAGCTCCCAGAATAAATAATGTCGTCATCATAATTTTGTATTGCTAAATTATTTTATTTTTTAGTTTTTGTTTTAGCTTTCGGTTTTTCTTCTTTAACTTCCTCTTCAACCACAGTTTCTTTGTTTTCTTCACTTTCTTTGCTTAATGGTTCTTCAACTATCGGCTCAGGAATAACTGCTCCCTCTTCATTGGTGGCGACTACTACTTTTTCGCCTTCTTCTGAAAATTCAATAATATCAATTTTCCAACCGCTTAAGCGAGCGGCCAAACGAACATTTTGTCCGTTCTTACCAATCGCCAATGATAATTTATCGGATTCAACTTTAACAATCGCTTTATGTTCTTCTTCGTTAAGCTCAATACTGACAACTTTAGCGGGCGCAAGCGCATTAGCAATAAACTTAGCCGAGTCTTCATTATATTCAATAATATCAATTTTTTCTCCACCCAGTTCGCTGATAATGGTTTGAATTCTGGAACCGCGTTGGCCAACACAAGAACCAACCGGGTCAACATTTTCTGATTCCGTATAAATAGCGACCTTAGAACGAGAGCCAGCTTCACGCGCGACGCTCTTAATTTCCACGGTGCCATTAGCAATTTCCGGAATTTCCAAATAAAATACTTTACGCAAAATTTCTTCACTACGGCGAGACAAAATAATCTCCGGACCTTTGTGTCCTTCGCGCACTTCTTTAATAAATACTTTAACGCGGTCACCGATGTTATAAGTTTCATTATAAATTTGTTCTTCTGCCGGCAATAAACCAATAGCTTTACCCAAATCTACAAATACAAACCGTCCTTCACGGCGTTGAATAACTCCGGAAACAACTTCGCGTTCCTTACTCTTAAATTCCCCAAAAATCATATCGCGCTCCATCTCTCTTAATTTTTGAATGATAACTTGTTTAGCAGTTTGCGCGGCCATGCGTCCGTAACTTTCTGGAATCGGCAAATCGGTTACAATTTCATCACCAACAGCTGCATCATGTTTTAAAATTCCCGCTTCTTTCATTTGAATATCGGTCTTGGGGTTAAATTTTTTCTTGCCCTCTTCCTCAGAATCTTCTGCAGTTGCTAAATCAGGACGATATTCTTGACGAAAATCCTCTTTCTTTAATTCTTTAGGATTAGGGTTATAAAGATTCTTTAACATTTCCTCTTCTTCTTCCGCCGGCAAATTTTCTACTACTGTTTTCACATCAAAAATCTCCGAAGTGCCGGTAACGGAATCGAATTTCACTCTAATGTTTTGATTTCTTTCACCATAATCTTTACGGTAAGCGGCGGCTAACGCCAACTCAATGGCTGAAATAACCGCTTGATACTCAAGATTCTTCTCCTCACAAAGCTGTTTGATGGCATTGCTGATATCAGACATAATTGTTTTATTTAGTATTTTAAGAGAAAAAGCTAATTGCGGTAACAACTAGCTTTCCTTAATATAATAACAGATTTTAGATTTTTGTCAAAATTACATCCCCGTTGTTGGATAAAAGGTGGTGTCGGCATTTTTGACGGCTCTATTTAGAATAACAATCACATAACGGGTCAACATCCAGGCAGCTAAAATAATAACTAAACCAATAATCGCATTTCGCAAAAGTTTGACGGCTTCTTCAGTTTGGGTAACGTTGCCGCCGGCTGTCATATACTTAAACCCGGCATAAACTGTTAACCCTAAAAAAATAACCGCTAAAAATCCCAAAACGATAGTAATGATATTCGTGGCTAAGAAACGCGGATCAACTTGAGCCCGCTGACCACCAAAAACGGTCCCGATATCGCTCAGCCCAATTTGGCTATCAGTTAGCGTTTGATCGGCATGGGCCGGCTGAGCTAAAGGTGATAAAAAAACCGGAGAAAAGACGAATAACAGAAAAATAAAGGAAAAGATTTGCTTTTTAGTTATTTCCATAATAATGTTATAATTAAATTAACTGCTTATATTATATAAAAATAACTACCAGAATACAAGAAAATGAGTCTATCACGTAAAATTGCCCATAATACTATCATCCAAATAGTCGGTAAAATAATTTCTACTGTCCTGGGTCTTTTTTCATTGGCTCTTATTACTCGTTATCTGGGACAAACCGGTTTTGGTGAATATACGACCATTATCACTTTTTTAACCATTTTTGCAGTTATTGCCGATTTTGGAATAACACTCGTAACCGTACAAATGATTAGCGGTGTTAATGATAAAAAACGAGAAGCTAAAATCTTAAATAACTTATTTACTTTTCGTCTAATTTCCATTATTACTTTTCTGGCCTTATCCCCGCTGGTTTTATTCTTTATGCCCTATAGCGTCGCCATCAAAACCGGCGTTTTAATAACCGCGATTTATTTTATTTTCCCCGCCTTAAGCCAAGTAACTATCGGTCTACTCCAAAAAAGATTAAGTATGGACCGAGCGGCCCTAGCAGAAGTTTTAAGCCGTCTGGTTTTAGTTTTTGGTGTTTTAATTGTTTGGTTTTATCACCTTGGCTTAAAGGGCGTTTTAGTAGTAACTATAATTTCCGGCGCCTCCAGTTTTATTTTTCATTACTTATTTGCTTTAAAATTCGTTACTATTAAATGCGGCTGGGATACTTCACTGTTTAAAGAAATTTGGCATCGCTCTTGGCCACTAGCAATTACCATTATCTTAAATTTAATCTATTTAAGGACTGACATTATTTTTCTATCATTATTTAAAGGCGCCGGCGAAGTCGGATTATATGGCGCTGCTTATAAAGTGGTGGACGTCCTAACCACTATCCCTTTTATGTTTGCAGGTTTAATTCTCCCAATTTTAACGGCTTCTTGGCTAGAAAACAAAGCGACTTACTTTAAAGTCGTCTTGCAAAAATCCTTTGATTTTATGGCGATTTTAGCGATTCCTTTAATTGTTGGGGGGCTCTTATTGGCCGGCCCGGTCATGATAGCCGTCGCCGGTAAAGAATTTAGTCAATCCGGTGCGATTTTAAAGTTGCTTATTGTCGCTGTAGCTGCTATTTTCTTAGGGACCATGTTTTCCCATGCAGTCATCGCTTTAGACAAACAAAAAAAATTAATCGGCTTCTATGCCTTTACTAGTCTCAGCTCCCTAATTGCTTACTTAATTTTGATTCCCCGCTTTTCTTATTTTGGAGCAGCGGCCGTTACTATTTATAGCGAGGTCTTAATTGCCATTTTTTCCGCCTACTGCGTCTTTAAATACAGTCGTTTTATTCCCAAGTTGCAAATCGTTTCTAAGGCGCTGGTAGCTTCAGCTTTAATGGGCTTAGTAATTATTCTGTTCCCTAAAAGTTGGCAAACTAATGTATTTGGCTTAATAATGATAATAATTGTTGCTTCAGCTACTTACGGATTTTCCTTATTTTTAATTGGTGGTATTAAGTTGAGCGATTTAAAAGCTCTATCTAAAAAATCTACTGGCGCTAAGCCCTTTAATTCAAGTAACTTATAAATATGAATAATAATTTTCCTGACATAGTTTTTGAAGATAATGATTATCTCGTTATTAATAAACCGGCCGGACTCGCCGTTCATGGCGGTGGCAATATTAAAGAAGAGACTCTTGCCGACTTGCTTATCGCTCGCTACCCGGAAATAATTAAGGTTGGTGATGATGAAGCCCGCCCAGGCATTGTTCATCGTTTAGATAAAGAGGTAAGCGGCTTAATGGTGATTGCGAAAAATAATAACAGCTTTGATAATTTGAAAGAACAATTTAAAAAACGTGATATCAACAAACAATATTTGGCCCTAGCCTACGGCAAAGTTATTAATGATGAAGGTGAAATTAATTTTCCCATCAAAAGATCGAGCGAGGGTTATAAAATGGCCGCTATGCCCTTAAACGCCGTTGACCTTTTAACTAGACATAATCCCAAATCTCGCGATACCGGAAATATTGCCGGTGTTTTTAAGGCCAAAGAAGCGATAACGTTATTTAAAGTTAAAGCCAGATTTATAAACTATACATTTCTTGAAGTAAAAATTAAAACCGGACGTACTCATCAAATAAGAGTGCATTTTTTCGCCTACGGTCATCCATTGGTCGGAGACAATTTATATTGCACCAAAAAAACAAAAACCAAAAATGAAAAGATTAATCTAGGGCGCATATTCCTAATGGCTAGCCAATTGTCATTTTCGGATCTTCAAGGAAAAACTCGCGAATTTTCTCTAGCCCTGGCACCGGAGTTGGAAGCCTTCTTACCTAAATTTTAAAATAGCTAAAATGATCTGAGTACATTTTGACTATCCTGCTGGTTTTTAGTATAATAGCAAATACAATAAGTAAAAATAATTAATAAGCAATAAATAATTGCATAAACTTATGAAAAAGCATCTTAAGCGCCTAGCGCAATCCAAAACGACGACCAATGTGGTGTTACCAATCATCCTGGTTATAGTTCTGGCTTTAATCGGTTTTTTAACTTTAAAGAAACCGACAACAAAAAATCTAAGCTCAGACGAAGCTAAAAATACAGCCGAAACTTTCATTAACGAGTTCTTAATGTCTGGTGGCAATAAGGCAACAATTAAGGATGTTAGTGAAGAGTATGGTCTTTACAAATTAAATATCGATATCGTTAGCGATGTGGTTGAATCATACATCACTAAAGATGGAA
>Ga0075530_1001207_pt1 | contig 12348 bp, 10 predicted proteins | sample NGEPerD_2_FD_75101 | JGI IMG/M metagenome (GOLD analysis project Ga0075530, IMG submission 75101) | Arctic peat soil microbial communities from the Barrow Environmental Observatory site, Barrow, Alaska, USA - NGEE PermafrostL1-D | ecosystem: Environmental > Terrestrial > Soil > Wetlands > Peat ...
ACGCGCAAGGCCTCCTTCAGGCCCGCCCGTAGCTCGTCGGCCCCCAGTTGCGCGCCGCCGGTTTCGTCTCCCGCCAGTCCGCCGATTAAGTTCTTGCCCTCTTCCAGCCAGCCGGCGCGCAGTAGGCCGCTGGCACCGGCGCACGTTGCTATAGATGCCAGCAACAAGGTCATCGCTGCCCGTCGGCACGGTTTTACATTTTCATACTGACTCATCCATCCTCCTTATCTGGCGGCGTCCGGTCTTGAAGCTTTACACATCGCGTGCGACCGGCCGGGGCTTGCGCGCGTTCGACTCCTATAGTCCTTAAGAGCGGTCGTTTGCACGTGCGCCCGTCGTAACACCACCACACGACTCGCGCTGCCGCGCGAAGCGCCGTACCCGATAATACCGCTTCTTGTTCCAGGACGCGGTGCTCAAATCGGCATCGGCATGTTCCCGCAGGTCGCCTCTTGTGCGACGTTCGTCTGGCTCATCGGTTTTTGCCGAGAACCTATCCGGCCAGCGCTTATAGCACCCCGGCCGGTCCACTAATCTCTCCTAACGAATTACACCGCTTAGGGATTAGTGATGATGACGAGCATAACAAGGACGCGGGCGCTACGGCCCGCCGTTGCCGACTCAACCCGCGCGCAGAAACTAATTCTTGCAGGTTCGAATGTAACACGCGCATGCACGCTGATTGCATTGACCGCGCTTGCCGTGTCAGCGGCGGCACAGGCTAACACGCAGGTCGCGACGACGGCAAAATCGGCCGGCGCGGACAAGGCATTCTCTGCGCCGGCCTTCTTGAGCGGTCCGCGGCATATACAGCGCTTGCCAACCTTCGCGACACGCTCCACCTCGAAGGCTGCCGACAGCATCGACACCAATGATCGGAACCCCAAAGCGGCTGTGTACTGGCAGGAGCGGAATTCAAGCTATGGCGCGGTGCAGTTTGAAGGCAGACGTAACCCCGCAAATCCGTTGCCGACCGACGACGGCAAACCCGTCGATCACTTCTCCATGAATCAGGAAGGTCTGGTGTTCAACGATACGTGGCGGATGGACAGTGCGATTGGCGAGCAACGCACTCACACGTTGCCTATGGTGGGATCTGGCTATCGCTATTCTCTGCCCGAAACGGGGTTGCTGGGCGTTACGACGCGCAGCTACGCCAAAGACACGGAGTTCAACTGGACGGCTGGACAGGCCGGCTCTGTTGAGGGCCGCAAGATCAAGTCGTTCGAAACGACCTCCGGACAGGTATCCGGTTTAAGCGGCCGCCAGAACCTTAACGCCAACTGGAGCGTAGGCGGACAAGCCTGGATGGTGCAGGGCGACGCGAAGGATGCGACGCAACGCAACCTCGGCGGCGCCCTCGAATACCTGAGCCTGAACAGAAATCACCGGCACACCATGCATGTGGCCCAGGACAGCCAGGATCACATGGGTTCGTGGCTGGACAGCGATCACCATCTTGGCGCATGGCGTCAACGGTTCGGCATCTATCGTTTTGATCCCAAGTTAAAGTGGGTAAACAAGAAAATGGCCGATGACCGCGAAGGCGTGTACTGGCGGACCGATCACCAGCGCCACCACACCGGCTGGTTTACCGGGGTGGAAGCGGAAAAAACGAATGTGTACGCCAATCCGAAAACGGCGGGCCTGCTCAAGACTTTCGGCTTCGTCGGCATCGCGCAGCGGCTTGACGCTGCAACACGCATCGGCGGCAGCTTTCGCTACGGGCGCGAGCGCCCGAGCGTTGGCAAAGCGGCGCCCGAAGCGCGCATTAGCAAACTCAAAACGTTTCTGGAACGCCAATCCCCCATCGGCATAAGCCGCTTTGGCGCGAACCTGGTCCAGCGGCGTTCGCTTCAGCGCCCCGAGCAGCAGCTCGGCATGTTCTGGGATCAGGCGTGGCTGCAAAATGACGCCGAGCGTTTCAAGACCTCGATGGGAGTGGCGCATATTACCCGCGCGAATGAGACTTTTCTGGTTCCATCGACGGGCATCAAGTTGAAATATGCCATGACCCGCCAGTTCGCACTCGAAAGCGCAATGCGCTATTTATGGCAGGTGACCGGAGACCGCGAGGAAGACGCCTCCAGTTACATGTCGATGGGCGCGAGCTGGGCGGCCTCCGCCGACTGGCGAGTCAGCTTGAACGGGCGCTGGGATGGCGAACTGGTCAAGGCCGATGAGGCGAACCGTGATCTGCTCAACCGCGTTTACTTGACGATCGCCTATCAGCCCGGCAGCGGCGCATATGCCGAGTAGCTCCGTCTGGGTCGCGAGAATGAATCCGCGACCCGGCCCGGCAACGTGCTGCTCGCATAGCCTGGTGCTCGCGTCAAGCACTGGAGAATCCTGCCCGGCGCTTGAACGATGCGGAACGGCGCAACGTCAGACTCCGCTTGCATAGCGCGTGCATGGACCAGATAATGATCGCGAAATCACCAGTCTTTCGCGATGACAAACACTGCTTATCCGTTCCTGGACCGTATCCAGCACCCGCAGGATTTGCGCGAGCTGCCCAAAGCCGACCTCGGCGCAGTCGCCAAGGAACTGCGGGGTTGCCTGCTTGAATCCGTCAGCAATTCAGGCGGCCACTTCGCGGCCGGCCTCGGTACTATCGAGCTTACGGTTGCCCTGCATTATGTGTTCAACACGCCGCATGACCGCCTGGTATGGGACGTAGGGCATCAATGCTATCCGCACAAAATCCTCACCGCGCGGCGCGACCGCCTGCATACCATCCGCAAGCAAGGTGGTCTGGCGCCATTCCCCAAGCGCGCGGAGAGCGAATATGACACTTTCGGCGTCGGTCATTCCAGCACGTCCATCAGTGCCGCCCTGGGCATGGTGCTGGCGTTTGCCGCCAATCACGAAAACCGCAAGGCGGTCGCCATCATCGGCGACGGGGCGCTGACCGCGGGGATGGCTTTCGAGGCGCTCAACCACATGGGCGACCTGCAGGCCGATCTGCTGATAATCCTCAACGATAACGAGATGTCGATTTCGCCCAACGTGGGCGCGATGAACAATTATTTAACCCGCATGCTGTCAGGCCGCATGTACTCCACCATGCGCGAGGGCGGCAAGCGCCTGCTCAAGCAGATGCCGCCGATGTGGGAGTTCGCGCGCCGCGCGGAGGAGCACGTGAAGGGCATGATCGTGCCCGGCACCTTGTTCGAAGAGATGGGGCTCAGGTATTTCGGGCCGGTCGATGGGCACGATCTGCCAGGTCTGATCCGCACGCTGGAAACCCTCAGGGACAACAAGGGTCCGCAGTTGCTGCATATTGTCACGCGCAAGGGCAAGGGTTACGCGGCGGCCGAGGCCGATCCGGTCAAATATCACGCGGTACCGAAGTTCGATCCCAGAGTCGGCATGGTGGCGTTCAAGGGCGTGGCAAAGCCCACGTATACGCAGGTGTTCGGTGACTGGCTGTGCGATATGGCGGGTGAAGATCCGCGTCTCATGGCTATCACGCCCGCGATGCGCGAGGGCTCCGGGCTGGTGCGGTTCTCGCAGGAGTACCCTAAACGTTATTTCGATGTCGGCATTGCCGAGCAGCATGCGGTGACGGTGGCCGCCGGCATGGCTTGCGAAGGCCGCAAACCGGTAGTGGCGATATATTCCACTTTTTTGCAACGCGCCTACGACCAGCTAATTCACGATGTAGCGATTCAGAATCTGCCGGTGCTGTTCGCCATCGATCGCGCCGGCGTGGTGGGACCCGATGGCCCTACACACTCCGGCAGCTTCGATCTCAGCTATTTGCGCTGCGTCCCGAACATGACCATCATGGCGCCGGCGGACGAAAACGAATGCCGCCAGATGCTGTATACCGGCTATCAGCTAGACGCGCCTGCCGCGGTGCGCTATCCGCGCGGCACCGGTCCGGGCGCGGTTATCGAGGCGGAGATGCGGCGGCTGGCAATCGGCAAGGCGGAGAAGTTACGCCAGGGTCGCAAAATTGCGATCCTCGCTTTCGGAAGTGCGGTCAGCGATGCCTTGCAGGCCGGCGAAACGTTGAACGCGAGTGTGGTGAACATGCGCTTCATCAAACCGCTGGATGAAGCGATGGTCACACAGCTTGCGCGGGAACACGATTTGCTGGTGACAGTCGAAGACAACGCGATCGCAGGCGGCGCTGGCAGCGCGGTCAATGAATGTCTTGCGCGGCTGGATGACCGGGTTACCGTGTTGAACCTGGGGTTGCCGGATCGCTTTCTGGAGCACGGCAGCCGCGAACAGCTGCTCGCCGAGGCCGGTATCGACGCACCCGGCATAGTCGCGTTCATCGAGTCATTGCTAGGCGCCAAACGGCCCAGGGCCGCGGCCAGGTCGGTATCCAAAGTATCGACGTCGTAGCCCTCATCTGATCGCTCAGTCCGCTTCCGCGGGTTGTGCCTTGGGTCTCTACACACGTGATTGCCGCACGCCAGCGTTCCTTGCGACCGTTGTTCTACTAAATACGAGCATTTTCCTAGGGCTTGATATTCGATTATGAGCACTGCCGCCTCCGCCTCGACTGCCTTCAGATCCATCGAGGACACGCAAAATGCACCGGACATCCGGCAGACGCCAATCAACAAGGTCGGCGTCAAGGGTCTGATGCATCCGGTGCGCATCACTGGCCGTAAGGGTGCGCAACATACGATCGCGCGCTTCAACATGTACGTGAATCTGCGGCACAACGTCAAGGGTGCCCACATGTCACGTTTTGTGGAGTTATTGATGCGTCGTCAGGATCACATTGACCTAGCTTCATTCGAGTCGATGCTGACGGACATGACCCGTCGCCTGGAAGCGGACACGGGGCATATCGAGATGTCATTTCCCTTCTTCGTCAACAAATCCGCACCGGTCTCCGGCGCGCGCAGTGTTATGAATTACGACGTCACATTCTCAGGTGAGCTTATCGATGGCACGGGCAGCGTGCGCGCAAAGGTCGTGGTGCCGGTTACCAGCCTGTGCCCATGCTCAAAGAACATCGCCGCTTACGGGGCGCACAACCAGCGTTCGCACGTGACATTGACGGTGTGCGCCGGGCGCCCGATCTTTATTGAGGACTTGATCGATAAGGTCGAGGCGCAGGCCTCCAGCGAGTTATATGGGCTGCTAAAGCGCGCCGACGAAAAATACGTGACCGAGCGCGCCTACGAAAATCCTAAATTTGTCGAGGATGTGGTGCGTGACATCGCGTTAACGCTCAATGACGATCCGCGCATCCTCGCGTACCGGATCGAAGCGGAGAACTTCGAGTCCATTCATAATCATTCCGCGTACGCCATGATCGAACAGAGCGATCCCGATTAGAGTGAGCCCAATGTAAGGGAACAACATTCGCGAGTAAGAGGGGCAGCTAAACCCTCACGCCCCGTCCGGCAGCATGCTTACCGAGGCGCTGGCGTCATAACCGCCCTGCATGGATGTGATCAGGCGTTCGAGGATTTCTTCCGCCGCCCCCGGCGGCAACGCTCCACGCGCGGCGGTGTGCGCGGTTATCAAGGTCTGCCCCGGCTGATCAAGCAGGTGCACCTGGTAACGCTGGTTGTCATCCAGCCGCGCCTCGACCCCATCGTCGCCCGGCAATCCAGTCAACACGCCGGCCGTCCTGGCCGCCGCGGGCCGGTACCGAATGTAATACGCGCCGTCGACCATATCCTCGTCCTCAACGGGCAAACCGGCCCGGTCCAGCGCCAGCCCCGTCTTCTGCCAGACATTGCGGAACTGATCCTCGACCACGAGGACGGGAATGCCGGCCACCTTATCCAGGTGCATCGCGGTCTCATCGCCTCTCACCATGGCGAGCTGACGCTCAGCCTGCTGCCGCGGCTCGCCCAAATAAACCATTAGCCGGGTCAGATACTCAGCTTCCAGCCCCAGATCGGAGGGGCGCGACTCCCACTGCCGTAAATCGTCCGGCGAGCCCGCCTGTTCCGCGCCCTGATGCGTCAGATAGACATTGGTGACACCAGCACCCTGGCGCTCCAGGCGCAGCCGATACTTGTCGCGGAGGGCGACGCCAGGCAAATCATTGTCGTCAGGCTCGATCCAGCCGGTCTCTATAATCCCAAGCCGCGGCTCATGGCGCGCGATTTCGATGCCGTTTTCGCGCCAGAATTCGCGCAGCTTGGGCCACAGAATCCCAGGGTCGGCCTGGATCTCAAGCCAGCGCGCGCCGCCGTTCTGCCGTACGCGCATCTCGGAAAATTCGGGCAACACGCCGACGACCGCGGCGCCATTAGACCCAGCGGGCTCGTCATCGCTCAGGAACTGCTCCTGCTGACGCGCCAGTGCTATGGCGCTGACGGTGTCACCCTCGGGCGCCGGGATGTTCATGCGGCTATCGGTTGGCGGCGCGCTCAGATCCGGCGGAACTTCCAGCGGCGGCGTCTCGCCGCTCTGTTCGTAAGTTGGCCGGTCATCGCCGCCGAAGACGCCGCAACCGCCAAGCAGCATCGTCAGCGAAACCGTGGCAATCGTGCGCGCGCACTCTCCGATTACCGCAACCCGCGTAAAGGACGCAACCCTGCGAGATCCAGCAAGGGGTGTGGGGCTGTGTGCACTCATGCTGACCATACTCCGGCCAGCTTCATCGACTCGCGCAACTGAGCGTGCAAGTGCTCTGAAAACGGCGTCAGCGGCAATCGTATGCCCGCGGGGATCAGCCCCATCTCGTGCAGCGCCCACTTGACCGGAATCGGGTTCGACTCCAGAAACAGATCCCGATGCAGACCGGCAATGCCCGTGTCGATCGCGGCGGCCGTATCCCGATCTCCTGCCAGCGCCGCGGCGCACATGTCGTGCATGGCTTGCGGCGCCACGTTGGCGGTGACCGATATTACGCCCCGCCCACCGTTCAGAATTATTTCCATAGCGTTCGCATCCTCCCCACTGTAAACCGCCAGCCCGCCGTCGCAGCGCGCCATAACTTCGCGTGCGCGATCGACAGTTGAGGCTTCCTTGTGACCCACGATGTTGTCGAATTCGGCCAGTCGCGCGATCGTCTCGGGCAGCATGTCGCAGGCCGTGCGACCCGGCACATTGTACAGAATCTGCGGGATAGCAACGGCGTCGGCCACGGCCTTATAATGCTGGAACAGGCCTTCCTGCGTGGGTTTGTTGTAATAAGGCGTGACCAGCAGCGCCGCGTCGGCGCCAGCATCAAGCGCGAATTGCGTCAGTTCGATCGCCTCACGGGTGGAATTCGCGCCGGTGCCCGCGATCACCGGCACCTGCCGGGCCACCCGTTTGATGACATAGCGGATAACTTCGCAGTGCTCCTCGGTATTGAGCGTGGCCGACTCGCCGGTGGTGCCGACGGCTATGATCGCGTCGGTGGCGTTATCCAGATGAAAATCGATCAGCGCGCCCAGCGCATCCCAGGCTAGCCGGCCATCCGATTGCATCGGCGTGACAAGAGCCACCATACTTCCTTCAAACATTCGTTTCTCCGCCGCAAACTGGCGACATGGTACTGGCGCCACCGGGGCTTGACAAGGTAAGCGCCTGGCCTAAGGTTGCGCCACGCGCGTTAACTGGTACTCTATCTTTTACAATTCTCGACCGTCTTGCCATGACCAACTATCTCGTTACATCGGCGATCGGCGAAGATCGCGCCGGCACTATCGACCGGCTGGCCCGCGCCATTCAGGAACACAATTGCAGCATCGAAGACAGCCGCATGTCGGTGCTGGGCGGCAGCTTCGCGCAGATCCTGCTGGTCGCCGGCAAGTGGAACAACCTGGCCAAGCTGGAATCGACGCTCGCCAATCTGCAGGATCAGTTACACCTGACGATCACCACGCGGCATACCGAGCTGCGCCAGCAGCCGGCGCGGGTGCTGTCGTATACCGTCGATGTAGTGTCGTTGAACCAGCCCGGTATCGTCGGCAAGCTGTCGTCGTTTTTCTCGACGCGCGGCATCAACATTCACGATATGGCCACCAGCGCCTATCGCGCCGCGCACACCGCCAGCCACATGTTTTCCGTGCGCATGACCGTCGACGTGCCATCGCATGTGCAAATCGCGCAGCTACGCGAAGACTTTCTGGATCTGTGCGATGAAGAAAATCTGGATGGGGTGCTGGAACCCCTGAAATTGTAACCGCCGAAGCTGTAGAACGTTCTTGTCAACTCCGACAAAGATTGCGCGCGGTCAGCGCCCGCGAGATCCCAATTAATTAAACCATGACAGAAGCCCTCGCCAGTCGCGAGCACGCGGTCAGCCGCCTGTTCGTGCTCGACACCAACGTGCTGATGCACGATCCCGCCGCGCTGTTCCGCTTCAAGGAGCACGACATCTTCCTGCCCATGGTGGTGCTCGAAGAGCTGGATCGCGCCAAGAAGGGCTTGTCGGAGGTCGCGCGCAATGTGCGACAGGTGAGCCGCTTTCTGGATGAACTCATCACCGGCAAGCGCGATGACGAGATCGCGCTGGGCCTTGAACTTCCCGCCCCCAAGACTGGCAAACACGGCAAGCCGGCCGCAATCTGCGGCAAGCTGTTTTTCCAGACACGCATACTGCCGGTCGCCCTGCCCGACAGCCTGCCCGGCAACACATCGGACAACACCATTCTGGGCACTGCTCTGGCCTTGCAGCTCGAGCGCCCGGCGAATTCCGTGACCCTAGTTTCCAAGGATATCAATCTACGCATCAAGGCCGCGATCGTCGGTATTCACGCCGAGGATTACTTCAGCGACCAGGTGCTGGAAGACGTCAATCTGCTGTACAGCGGCGTGGCGGAACTGCCCGCGGATTTCTGGGAAACACATGGCAAGGAGTTACACGCCTGGCGCGAGGAGGGCCGCACCTTTTACAAGCTCACCGGTCCGCTGGTCGAACACTGGCATCCCAACGAATGTCTGGCGCTGCCGGACACCAGTCCGTTGCCGGCGATCGTCCGCTCCCTGGAAAGCGATCATGCGGTGGTCGAGCTGGCGCACGATTACACCCAGCCGCGGCATACAGTGTGGGGCGTCGCCGCCCTCAATCGCGAGCAGAATTTTGCGCTCAATCTATTGCTGGACCCAGATGTGGATTTCGTGAGTCTGGTGGGTGTGGCGGGCAGTGGCAAAACCCTGCTGGCGCTCGCCGCGGGACTCTCGCAGACCCTGGACGAACAGCGCTACCGCGAGATCATCATGACCCGGGTGACGGTACCGGTGGGCGAGGACATCGGGTTTCTGCCCGGCACCGAGGAAGAGAAGATGACGCCGTGGATGGGCGCCCTGATGGATAATCTGGAGGTGCTGACCCGCTCCGAGGAAGGAGGCGACTGGGGCCGCGCGGCCACCGCCGACCTGCTGCGTAATCGGATCAAGTTGCGCTCGCTCAACTTCATGCGCGGGCGCACCTTTCTAAGCCGCTACCTGATCATCGACGAAGCTCAGAACCTCACGTCCAAGCAGATGAAGACGCTGATTACGCGCGCGGGCCCGGGCAGCAAAGTGATGTGCCTGGGCAATATTGCGCAGATCGACACGCCGTATCTCACCGAGACGACGTCGGGCCTCACGTATGTGGTGGATCGCTTCAAGGACTGGCCGCACAGCGGACACATCACCCTGCTGCGTGGCGAGCGCTCCCGGCTGGCTGATTTCGCCTCGGAGGCGCTCTAGACGCAACACGCAGGCAATCCCGAGTCAATCAAAAATCTACTGACCATTGTTCGCCGCGTAACCGTGGGCGAAGGCTAGCAAATCGGCCACGGTGCGTGCCTGAGTCTGCTGACAAACGAATGAAAAACTGCGTGTGAGCGGTGGATCGAGTTCCACGCAGATCAGCGAACCCAACTCAGTTTCGCGCGCCACACACATGCGCGGCACGATCGCTACACCCATGCCTGCTTCCACCGCGCCCTTGATAGCCTCCACACTGCCAAGCTCCAGACTCCAGTCCAGCCCGTGCGCGTCCATCCCGGATGCGGCAACGTATTCCGAAATCATCGTCCGCGCCCGCGACCCCGCCTCGCGACCGATCAATGGATAGCGCGCGAGCACCTGCGGGCCGATACGCTCATGGCCCGCCAGCGGGTGACCAGGCTGTACGATAATCACCATCTGGTCCACGTGGCAGCGCTGGATTTTCAGCGCATCGTGCACGATCGCGCCGTCCACCACGCCCACGTCGATGGCGCTGCTCTTGACCATGTGCACGATCTCGTCGGCGGCGACGATCTTCAACCGCAGGTTCACATCCGGCCGCTCGCGCTTGAAATCGCGCAGCAAGGTGGGCAACAGCGATTCGGCCACCGAGTCGCTTGTGCCCAGGGTTACCGTGCCGTTTATATTGCGGTTGAGTTCCTTCAGCGAGATTTCCATCTCCGCGTAAAGCCCCAGAATGCGCTCGGCGTACTCGTATACCCGGCGCCCGGGCTCGGTCAGGGTCACGCGGTTGTGGGCGCGATCGAACAGACGCACATCGAAATGACTTTCGATCTGGCGGACCTGAAACGTCACCGCTGGTTGCGTCATGTGCAGCGCCTCAGCCGCGCGCGTAAAGCTTAATAGTCGGGCTACCGTATAAAACACGCGCAGCCTGCGATCGGCCATGGTCAGGCGGTTTGATTTGAATCGGACATTGGCAAAAGTATAGCAAGCCCGGCCGGTGTCCACGCCAGACGGCGACAGCTCAATTACTGGATTTTTCGTCGAAAGTTTTAATCGCGCATGGTCATGCTGGTAAACTTCTTTACAACGCCACCCACAGAAGGACTCATTTTAATGATCAGATACAACCCTGAGCACGCCGACGAACTGCGGCGCACCGCGGCCGCGATGGTCGCCAGAGGCAAAGGCATTCTCGCCATCGACGAGAGCCACGGTTCCTGCGAGAAGCGTTTCAAGAGCGTCGGCGTCGAGTCCACCGAAGAGAGCCGTCGCCAGTATCGCCAGATGCTGCTGACCACGCCGAAACTGGAGGAATTCGTCAGTGGCCCCATCCTGTTCGACGAGACCATCCGCCAGCAGACTGACGATGGCACCCCGTTTATCAAGGTGATCAAGGACAAAGGCCAGATCCCGGGCATCAAGGTCGATACCGGCGCGCACCCGCTGGCCGGTTCGCCCAGCGAGAAGGTCACGGAAGGGCTGGACGGACTGCGTGGGCGCATCGAGGAATACTGTGGAATGGGCGCGCGCTTCGCGAAATGGCGCGCGGTCATCACCATCGGCGACGGCGCGCCTTCGCGGCAATGCTATGAGGCCAACGCGCACGGCATGGCGCGCTACGCGGCGCTGTGCCAGGAAGGCGGCCTGGTGCCCATCGTCGAACCCGAAGTGCTGATTGACGGCGATCATGATATCGACCGCTGCGAAGCCGTGACCGAGGAGATCCATCGCGCGCTGTTCGCCGAGCTTTATCGGCATAACGTGATGCTGGGCGGCGCGGTGCTCAAGACCAGCATGGTCATCTCCGGCCTGGACAACAGGCACCGCGCCGGCGTCGAAGAAGTCGCAGAGCGCACTGTGCAGGCTTTACTGCGCACGGTACCCGCCGCGCTGGGTGGCGTGGTGTTTCTGTCCGGCGGGCAGACTCCCGAGGAATCCACCGCCCACTTGAATGCAATGATCGGCAAATACCGCGGCAAGCTGCCCTGGCCGCTGACTTTCTCATACGCCCGCGCGATCCAGGCGCCGGCCTTAAGCGCCTGGCAAGGCAAACCCGAAAATGTGAACAAGGCGCAGGAACTGGTCTACAGGCGTGCCCGCTTCAATGGTCTGGCGGCGCTGGGCGAATACAGCGCGGACATGGAACGGCAGGCGGCTTGAGTCTCGATCTGCGTGGGCCACAGTACCCGCGCCCGCCCCGCATCGCCGAGTATTCATTGGCCATCAGGCGCGCAAATATAAAGATAGTATGATCTGCCGGCGTAACGAATATTGGGCAGGCGGGATGATCAGGCGATTCGCGGCTGCCGCCGCGATGCTGTTGCTGCTTACCGCTGCCAGTACTCACACCGAAGTCTATAAATGGACGGACAAGGATGGCAAGATCCATTATTCGCAGACGCCGCCCGTCGGCGCCGATACGACCACGATAGAACTGACGCCGCCGCCCGCCTCCGCGGGCCGGGCCGATGAGCGATTGAAAAAGCAGCTTGAAGATTTCGAGCAACGCCGCCAGGCGCGCAATACGTCCAGGCAGAACCAGGCCGAAACGAAGAATACAAACAAACTCAGAGCAGAGAACTGCACGCAGGCGCAAGCAAATCTTGCGGCCCTGGAAAGGCACAGACAGGTGTCGTTGCAAGAAGGCGACACCTACCGCAAACTGCCCGAAGAAGAACGACGGACGAAAATTTCCGAGGCGCAAGGGCACATCAGAGAGTTTTGCGGGAAAATCGCGGGTAT
>Ga0075530_1001208_pt1 | contig 12346 bp, 9 predicted proteins | sample NGEPerD_2_FD_75101 | JGI IMG/M metagenome (GOLD analysis project Ga0075530, IMG submission 75101) | Arctic peat soil microbial communities from the Barrow Environmental Observatory site, Barrow, Alaska, USA - NGEE PermafrostL1-D | ecosystem: Environmental > Terrestrial > Soil > Wetlands > Peat ...
ATATAATTCTTTTAAAGACTCTATTACTACTGTTATTACACAGGCTGTTTTCGGTGGATAAGCCTATTTATAGAATAAAAATCATAAACTTGGAGCAATCATAAAGCTGAGTAAAAGTACCCATGAGCCCTGTGTATAAGCACATGATGAATTGTGGAGAACTTTAGTCTGTCGGAATGTGTCCGGTTATCCACCGGAAACCCCAAGGTTGCGCACAGAGTTGGCGGTGGGTTGTACACACAGGTCTGTGGGTAATTCAGTCATGAATAATTGTCTGTACACAAGGTTGTTTGTAAGTCGTTAACAAATTGATAAAAAAGGAAATAAATATCCACAGGCTGTTTATAGTTAGGCGTTTACTCTTTCACTGAGGGAGCCGGCAGGTTAGAATCCTTGGTCATCTTTTGGAATCGGACGCCCCTTGTCCGGTTTGAGAAATTTATGCGTTAGCGGGAGCCGACTGTCGTGCCGAACAGTATGTGGCATCAATGTCTTGAAGTACTCCGGGACGAGTTTCCCGCACAACAGTTCAATACTTGGCTCAGACCCCTTCAGTCCGATCACCGTGAGGGGCATCTGATGCTGTTTGCGCCTAATCGTTTTGTGATGGACTGGGTGAACGAGAAGTACCTCCGTCGCATACAAGAAGTTCTCAAGGAACAAAATGGTGGCCAGGCTCCGAGAGTCGGGATGAAAGTCGGATCAGCTCCCCGGGAGAGCGAGCCGGTAATGCGCTCGGAGCTGGTTCAGCAGGGTTCGGCCAGACGGGTACAGGACGAATCAGGTGGCAGAGTCACTGAGGAAGAGCAAGGCATTGCGGCAACCGTAGGCAATAACCGCCCAGCACAACGTAATGGGTATGGATTCGGTACAGGGCGTCGGCCGGTTCAGGTAGAAGGCGATATCAAACATCAGAGCTTTCTTAATGAGGGGTTTACTTTCGATACCTTTATAGAGGGCAAGTCGAACCAGCTTGCCCGTGCAGCCTCCATGCAGGTAGCGGAGAACCCGGGTGGCGCCTACAATCCGTTGTTTTTATACGGGGGCGTTGGCCTTGGCAAAACCCATCTGATGCACGCCATCGGAAACGATATTGTACGGCGTAATCCCAATGCAAAGGTTGCATACCTGCGCTCGGAGCGGTTTGTTGCGGATATGGTTAAGGCACTGCAACTAAACGCCATCAATGAATTCAAACGGTATTACCGGTCGGTCGACGCGTTACTGATCGATGATATCCAGTTTTTCGCCCGTAAAGAGCGTTCTCAGGAAGAGTTCTTTCACACCTTTAATGCTCTGCTTGAGGGCGGACAACAGGTGATCGTAACCTGTGACAAGTTCCCCAAAGAAATTGTGGATATGGAAGAGCGCCTTAAATCCCGTTTTGGTTGGGGTCTGACGGTGATGGTAGAGCCGCCTGAGCTGGAAACGCGGGTGGCGATCCTGATGAAAAAGGCGGATCAAGTTAACGTAAAACTCAGTAGCGAAGCGGCATTTTTTATCGCCCAGAAAATCAGATCTAACGTAAGAGAGCTAGAGGGGGCGCTTCGGTTGGTGATAGCGAATGCTCACTTCACGGGATCTGAAATTACGCCGCCGTTTATCCGGGAAAGCCTGAAAGATTTGCTTGCCCTGCATGAAAAACAGGTGAGTATTGATAACATTCAGCGCACGGTGGCTGAGTACTATAAAATCAAGGTGGCGGACCTGCATTCCAAGAGGCGAACCCGTGTGATAACCCGGCCCCGGCAAGTGGCTATGTCACTCTCAAAAGAGCTGACCAATCACAGCCTGCCCGAAATTGGAGATGCGTTTGGTGGCCGTGATCATACAACGGTCTTACACGCATGCAAGAAAATTGTGGAGCTTAAGGAGACGGATCCGGGCATCCGCGAAGACTATCAGAACTTTATGAGATTGCTGACCACATGAAAACCACATTCATCCTTCCAACAACAGAAAGCTGAGTGACATGAAACTGACGATCAGCCGTGAATCCCTGCTCACACCGTTGCAAAGCATAGCCGGTGTCGTTGAGAAAAAGCAGACCATGCCGGTGCTGTCCAATGTGCTGCTGGTGGCCGAAGACAATACTCTGACCCTGACCGGGACGAATATGGAAGTTGAGCTGGTAGGACGGGTCACACCTGTTCACGTGGACCAGCCCGGGCGGATTACCGTGCCTGCCCGCAAGCTTTCAGATATTTGTCGGGCACTGGGAGACGAAACACCGATAGAACTGTTGCTTGAAGGCGACCGGTTGCATGTGCGATGTGGCGCGAGCCATTTCACGCTTTCTACTTTGCCAGCGGAGCACTTTCCGAATGTGGAAGATGAACCCGAGAGCTTCCGGCTTGAACTGCCCCAGAAAGAACTGAAGCGCATGTTCGATGCGACTGCTTTCGCCATGGCTCAGCAAGATGTCCGTTATTATTTGAACGGATTGTTGCTGGAAGTGGATAAGGACCATGTGCGTACAGTGGCAACGGATGGCCACCGGCTTGCGATGGCTCACGTTGAGCTGGATACGGGTTGTGCAGAACCGCGTCAGGTCATTGTTCCCCGCAAAGGCGTTCAGGAGCTTTCACGGTTGCTGGATGATGTGGAAACGCCGGTCACATTGGTCATTGGTGACAACCACCTGCGTGCAACCGTTGGATCCTATACGTTTACTTCCAAGTTGATTGAAGGCAAGTTCCCGGACTACAACCGGGTGATTCCGCGCGGTGGCGACAAGATAGTGCTTGCAGACCGTGTGACCATGAAGAACACGCTTCAGCGGGCCGCCATTCTTTCCCATGAAAATATTCGTGGCGTTCGTCTGAACCTGGCGACGAATGAACTCCATGTGTTTGCTAACAACCCGGATCAGGAACAGGCCGAAGATGCGTTGCCGGTTGATTATCAGGGCGAATCCCTGCAGATCGGGTTTAATGTAGGCTATCTGGTAGACGTAATGAATGCGCTGGAAGACGATCAGGTGAAGATTACGCTCTCCAATCCGAACAGCAGCGCATTGATTGAATCGCAAAATGATAGCCGCTGCCTTTATGTTGTTATGCCGATGAGGCTATAGGAGAAGAACGGTGGGCACTGTAACGAACGGGATCAAAGGCGCTTTCAGAATCGGACAGACCCTTTCTGTTTTGGGCCGGACCGGTGTCAAATGGGTTGGTGGAGATCGCCCCCCTGCTCCACGCTTGCTGCGTCAAACATTCGAGTCCTTAGGTGCAACCTACATTAAATTGGGACAATTTATTGCCAGCTCTCCAACCTTTTTCCCGAAGGAATATGTTGAAGAGTTCCAGTACTGTCTGGATAGTACGCCCAATCTGCCTTTTGGCGTAATTAAGCGGATAATCCGGGAGGAACTTGATCGGCCAATAGACCAGGTGTTCTCCGAAATTGATCCGGTCGCACTGGCTTCTGCTTCAATTGCACAAGTGCACGCCGCGCGCCTGGTTACGGGCGAAGACGTTGTGATCAAGGTCCAGAAGCCGGGCGTTGAAAATATTTTACTGACGGATCTGAACTTTCTGTACCTCGCGGCACGGGTGCTTGAAACTCTGGCGCCAAAGCTATCCTGGACATCACTCTCGGGCATTGTGGAAGAAATCCAGCGCACCATGATGGAGGAATGTGACTTCATCAAAGAAGCCAATAACCTCAAGGTGTTCCGTAACTTTCTCCACGACACTCACAACGAAGATGCCACGGTCCCCCTGGTTTACGAACACTGCAGCACCCGGCGGATACTCACCATGGAGCGCTTCCACGGTGTGCCCCTTACGGATCTTGAAAGTATCCGGGGATACGCAAACGATCCAGAAAGAACATTGATCACGGCAATGAATACCTGGTTTGCCAGCTTGACCCAGTGCGAATTTTTCCATGCCGATGTGCATGCCGGTAACCTGATGGTATTAAAAGACGGACGGGTAGGCTTCATTGATTTCGGTATTGTTGGGCGGATTCGTCCAGATACGTGGCAGGCAGTCAGTGATTTTATTTCATCGGTGATGGTGGGTAACTTCGACGGCATGGCCGAGGCTATGATTCGTATCGGCATTACCAACCAGACTGTTCAGGCAGGGGATCTTGCGGCGGACCTGCGCAAGCTGTATCAGCAGATGGATAAGATGGTACCGGATCACGTGCCTTATCAGGTGGACCAAACGGAAGACGATGTGAATAGCATTCTCATGGATATGGTGAAGGTCGGCGAAGGCCACGGGCTGCACTTCCCCCGGGAGTTTGCTCTGTTGCTGAAACAGTTCCTGTATTTTGACCGCTATGTACATATTTTGGCGCCGGAAATGGATGTGTTTATGGATGAGCGCCTTAATATGCTTCACTGAGGCGGTCGCCTTCACCCGTGTGGTTTTGTACACTAAGGCAGCATTCCACGAAATTGTGAGATGCTGCCTTTTTTCGTGGATACGTTCCATTCCTCTTGCTGCCGCGACGAGCTGTCCTTTCTATGGCGCTGGTAAAACTTCATACTGGGTTTTTTCGCAACCTGTCTCCCTCTGAACCTGCTTCGTTCTCACCTTCTTTTAATTTGCTTTATGGTGCCAACGGAAGCGGAAAGACAAGTGTGCTTGAGGCCATAGGTTATCTGGGCCTTGGGCGATCCTTTCGGATTAATCGCCATCAGGCTGTTGTTCAACATGGACAACAACGATTCACGGTATTTGGTGGTCTGGACCATGGGTTTGATGACAAACGCAACGTACAGCCCAGTGATGTTCTCGCCCATCGGTTAGGAATTTCCCGAGACGTTGCACTGAAGGAAACCACGCTTCGGGTAGACGGTGAAAGCGTGCGGAGTCTTTCTTCTCTTGCAATGCACTTGCCGGTTTCGGTTATTGATCCTGGTGTGTTCGATATTGTGGCCGGCGGCCCAGGGAAGCGTCGCCAATTCCTCGATTGGGCAGTGTTCCACGTGGAACCTTCCTTTGCATCAAGCTGGCAACAGTGTCAGAGAGTCACATCACAGCGGAATCAAACTCTGAGAAATGGTAGACTAGATGAATCCATGCTGCGCATCTGGGATGCGCAGTACGTAGCACTAAGCGAAAGAATAAGTGAAGCCAGAAAAATAGCTTTTGATCAATTCAAAAGAGCGTTCGACAGCCTGGTTCAAGAAGTTGATGTGGGCTGGGCACGGGGGCTAAAGCTTGAGTTCTATCCCGGGTGGGATACCAGTCAATCACTGGCAGATGTACTTGTTCGCCACAGGGAGCAGGAAGCCCGCATGGGGCACACCCTCTATGGGCCTAACCGTGCTGATATCCGGATCAGATTTCAGGGACGACCGGTGGCGGAAACCTTTTCCCGCGGCCAGCAGAAAACTCTCGTCATTCTGATGAAGATTGCCCAAAGCATGGTATTGAATGATCTTGGAAAACAGGTCAGCTTTCTGATTGATGATATTAATGCGGAACTGGATGAGGGCCACAGAACTATGCTGGCTCGCAAATTACAGGAATTACGTTGCCAGGTATTTATTACCTCCATTGAACATCCCGATCCGGAGTCATTGTGGCAGGGTAACCAGATACCTGATTACCGAATGTTCCACGTGGAACATGGCAAATTGAAGGAAGAATAAAACCGGCTTACCAAACCCTTGACCTGCAGAAAAGCGGTTTTAAGGAAAGCGCCGGCCCTTACGCTTCAGGAGTTTCCTAATGAGTGAATCGAGCTACAATTCCGCCAATATCAAAGTCCTGAAGGGGCTGGATGCAGTGCGGAAGCGGCCAGGAATGTACATTGGCGATACGGATGACGGTACCGGCCTGCATCACATGGTGTTTGAGCTGGTGGATAACTCCATCGATGAAGCTCTGGCGGGTCACTGCTCTGAAATTGGCATTATCATTCATCCTGACGAATCGGTGAGCGTTCAGGATAACGGCCGGGGTATTCCTGTGGATATCCACGAGGGAGAAGGCATATCCGCTGCCGAGGTTATTATGACGGTACTCCACGCCGGGGGTAAGTTTGATGATAACTCGTATAAGGTTTCCGGTGGCCTTCATGGTGTAGGCGTCTCGGTTGTAAACGCTCTGTCCTCAACGCTAACCTTGACCGTCCGTCGGGATGGCAAGGTGTATGAGCAGGTTTATACACATGGTGTACCTAATGCGCCTTTGGCGCCGGTCGGTGACACAGATGCCTCTGGTACCCGGGTGCATTTTATCCCGTCGCCGGAAACGTTCACCCACATCGAATTTCACTATGAGATTCTTGCCAAGCGTATAAGGGAATTAGCGTTTCTGAACAGCGGTGTGCGTATCCGCCTGACGGACGAGCGCAGTGGTAAAGAAGAAATCTTCCAGTACGACGGTGGCTTGCGGGCATTTGTTGAGCATCTTAACGCTAACAAAACGCCCATCAACCGGGTTTTCCACTTCACCCGCGAGCGCGAAGACGGCATTGTGGTGGAAGTTTCCATGCAGTGGAACGATGCCTTTCAGGAAAATATCTACTGCTTTACCAACAACATACCTCAGCGCGATGGAGGCACGCACTTGGCAGGATTCCGTGCCGCCCTTACGCGTACACTGAACAACTACATTGAACACGAAGGCCTAGGCAAGAAGGCCAAGGTAAGCACTACCGGCGACGATGCCCGCGAAGGCCTGACGGCTATCGTCAGCGTGAAAGTGCCCGATCCGAAGTTTTCTTCACAGACCAAAGACAAACTGGTGTCTTCGGAAGTGAAAACGGCGGTTGAGCAGGAACTCTATCAGAGCTTTGCCGCGTATCTTCAGGAACAGCCCAGCGAAGCCAGGCTTATTGTTAATAAAATGATCGAAGCTGCACGGGCTCGTGAAGCTGCCCGTAAGGCCCGGGATATGACCCGGCGGAAAGGTGCGCTGGACATTGCGGGCTTGCCCGGCAAGTTGGCGGACTGCCAAGAGAAAGACCCCGCCCTCTCCGAACTGTTCATAGTGGAGGGTGACTCGGCCGGCGGTAGCGCCAAACAGGGCCGGGATCGCAAAACTCAGGCGATTCTACCGCTGAAAGGTAAGATCCTGAACGTGGAGAAAGCACGCTTCGACAAGATGCTGTCCTCCGCCGAAGTTGGCACTCTGATCACGGCTCTGGGTTGTGGTATAGGCCGGGAAGAGTTCAACGCGGATAAACTCCGGTATCACTCCCTCATTATCATGACGGACGCTGACGTGGATGGTTCCCACATCCGCACACTGCTGCTGACTTTTCTGTTCCGCCAGATGCGCGAAATCATTGAGCGTGGCCATGTATTTATCGCAATGCCGCCGCTCTACAAGGTCAAGCGCGGCAAGCAGGAGCAGTACCTGAAGGATGAGAAGGCAAAAGAAGCTTATTTCACCCAGACCTCTCTGGAAGGGGCACAGTTGTATGTGAACGCGGAAGCGCCCCCTATCAAGGACTCTGCCCTTGAGACGATGGTGAAGGACTATCAGGCCGTGATGGCAATGATCGACCGCCTGTCCCGGGCGTACCCAGCCAAAGTACTGGAGCGGATGCTTCACAACGATACTCTGAAGCCCGAGCATCTGAAGGACGAGCAAACCGTTGGTGCATGGGCCAGCCGCCTGGGCGAGGGGCTGGATGTCGATACCCGTACCGGAACCAAATACACCTTTTCAGTTGCGAAGGATCCCGAACGTGGTCTCTATCTGCCAAAAGTCGTCATCCACGTTCACGGTATTCCCCACGAGCATGTGTTCAGCCATGATTTCTTTGATTCACCGTCCTATAGCGCGATAGCGCGGCTTGGTGAAACTCTGAATGGGCTGATCGAAGAAGGCGCCTATATTCAACGTGGTGAGCGTAAACAGGCGATACTGTCGTTTGAGGGTGCGTTGGATTGGCTGATGAAGGAGGCCCAGCGAGGCCTGACCATCCAGCGCTACAAAGGCCTTGGTGAGATGAACCCGGATCAGCTATGGGAAACGACCATGGATCCTGATACTCGCCGGATGATGAAAGTGAAGATTGATGATGCCATAGCGGCAGATCTGATCTTTACTACCCTGATGGGTGATGATGTTGAGCCTCGTCGTAACTTTATCCAGACCCATGCGTTGGAAGTGCACAACCTCGACATCTGATAAGTCTCGGATAAGTAACAAAAAAACGGCCAGAGTATCACTACTCTGGCCGTTTTTTTATTCTGGAAAAAGGATGGGCTGTCGGAATACCGAATTTACGATCTGGCTTTTTCTTTCTCCGCCGGTTGTGGGGCCATCACTTCTTCCAGGGTAAAACCCGTCAGGCGACGTATGGTTCTCCACAGGTAATAGAAGATAAGCATCATCATCACCATGGAAGGGATCGCGATCATCGGGTAACTCACCAGGGTCATTCTGCCAAGTTCCTCGTTAAAGGCCTGAGTGCCAGAGGGGCTTACGACAATCCAGCGGGCGAGAACGTAGTTCATGATGGATGAGAACAGGAAGGTGCCGGCAAAAAAGTAGCTGGCCTTCAACAAGCGTGCTTCAAACTGCCCTACGCAATCTTTCTCTTCCAATGCCCCGTGAATTTTTTTCACATCGAGCACGTTCGGGTTATAGAGAAGTGTACGAACCAACGGGTATTTCGTGCGAGTAGAAACAAGCACTGCCAGGCCGATAATCGCGGGAATGGCCGCTTCTTTTACTGCCAGCCAACCGGCATCCAGTTCAAGTAAACCAATACCGCCTGTCAGCCCGACACTCACCAAGCCTAATAGCGCGATAAAGTTCTTCTTGTTGTAGCGGATCAGCTCGAACAATCCCCAACACAGGGGGAATGCCAGGCCCAGGATCAGGGCGTTCACGCTGCCAAGATGCTCGTCGCCGCTGAACTTCATCAGAATAACGGATGGAATAATAATACTGACTAGCAGATCAACCCAAGGCCTGGGCTTGTGGTCGGTTGCTGACGTGGCGTTCGGTGAAGTCATGATTCTGCCTGATTGGTGAAACAACTCAAGGCAGTATACGACGAACGCCATAAAAAAACCGAACCCGGAGGTTCGGTTTTCAGGCGAGCGTTTTCTCTATGTCAGGCGCCCGCTTCCTTCAGGCTTTCTTCAACAATCGCCAGGCCCTCTTCAAGGATATTATCCTCGATGGTGACCGGCATGAGGAAGCGCAGGGTGTTCCCGTACATTCCACAGCTCAGAAGGATCAGGCCCTTCTCTTTGGCCTTTTTGGTAACGGCAGCGGCCAGTTCCGGCATGGGTTTTCGGCTGTCCTTGCTTTCGACCAGCTCGAACGCCGCCATGGAGCCGAGACAGCGGACGTTGTCCACATGAGTGAACTGCTCCTGCCACTGGTTAAAGCAAAATTTCAGCTTCTCACCCAGGCGTTGACTCTTGCCCAGAATGTCCTCTTCTTTGAACACATCAAACACCGCGAGTGCAGCGGCACAGGCCGTCGGGCTACCGGTATAGGTGCCACCCAGCGAATTCGGGCCTGAGGCATCCATGTGCTTATCCGTTCCGACAATCGCCGAGATAGGCATGCCGTCGGCCATACTCTTGGCCATAGTTACGATGTCTGGCTCAACATCGCTGTGCTCAATGGCAAACATCTTGCCGGTACGGCCGAAGCCGCTTTGGACTTCATCGACAATCATCAGAATGCCGTTTTCATCACAGATCTCGCGAATTTTCTTAAGGAAACTCGCAGGTGCTGCATAAAAGCCACCTTCACCCAGCACCGGCTCAATAACAATCGCAGCGGTGTGCTTTGCGGGTGAGTCTGCTTTCATGGTCATCATCAGGCCACGCAAGGCCTCATCTTCGCTCACACCATGGTAGGGCACGGGGTAAGGCGCACGGAAGACAGTTCCCGGCATAGGGCCAAAATCCGTCTGGTAGGGCGCTGCTTTGCCGTTCATCGCCATGGTCATGAACGTACGGCCGTGATAACCGCCGTCGAAGCAGATTACGTTGGTACGGCCAGTCGCAGCACGAGCAATCTTGAGAGCGTTCTCCAGTGCCTCTGCGCCGGAGTTTGCCAGCATGACTTTGGCGTGCCCCTTTACAGGTGCAACTTCACTTAGCTTCTGCGCCAGACGCACGTAGCCCTCATAGGGCATGACGGTTTGGCAGGTGTGCATCAGCTTGTCCAGTTGGGCTTTTATGGCCTCAACCACTTTCGGATGCCGATGACCGATGTTGAGCACACCGATACCGCCGGCAAAGTCGATCATGCGTTTGCCGTCTGCATCCCACAGTTCTGCGTTGGTTGCGTGGTCGGCAAATTGCTCATTAGGGCTTGCCACACCGGCTGCAACATAGCGTTCTTTGAGTGCCTGCAATTCTTTATTGCTCACTTTGCCATCCTCCATGTCTCTCTGATTTATCAGTGTCATTAAACAGTGTAGGGAGTACCGTGGCATGACACAAATTGACGATGTCGAATGTCATGCCGGCGGCTCCCGGAATTGAAGCGCGGCCAAGCGTCGATACAAATCGTTTGCCTGTATTAGCTCCTCATGGCTGCCGACCGCCAACAGGCGGCCCTGATCCAGAACGGCGATGCGATCCGCATCTCGCACGGTGGCGAGTCTGTGGGCGATCACCAGTGTAGTTCTGCCGGACGTGAGCGCCGGCATTGCTTGTTGAATCAGGCTCTCGCTTTCTGCATCCAGCGCGCTGGTGGCCTCATCCAGCAGCAATATGGGTGCGTCGGCCAGCAGTGCCCGGGCGATAGCCAATCGTTGCTTCTGGCCACCGGAGAGCCCCAGGCCGGCATCTCCGAGGCGGGTGAGGTAACCCTCGGGCAACATCTCTATAAATTCATGGGCGTGAGCGATACGTGCGGCGTTTTCAACATCGGCCTGGCTGGCGTCGGGGCGTGCGTAACGGATGTTGTCTGCCACGGTGCCATGGAACAGAGCCGGGTTCTGGGGCACGAGTGAAAAGCAGCTGCGCTGCGCCTCCAGGGACGCCGTGGCGCTATCCGTGCCGTCAATGTGAATGGTGCCGCTGTCGGGTTGATAAAAATGCAGCAGCAGGTCAAACAATGTGGATTTTCCAGCGCCGGAGGGGCCTACCAGAGCCAGGGTTTCCCCGGCACGGACATGCAGGCAGATATCGGTCAGTGCCGGGTGTTCGCTGCGCCCGGGGTAGCTGAAATTAAGACCTTCGATGGCTATATCGCCGGTAATGGTTCCCGGAAATCCACATGCCTGTCCCGCAGGCCGGTCAAATGCCGGCTCAGTTTGCAGCAATTCAAAAAGCCGCGCAGCAGAACCGGCTGCTCGCTGCAGCTCCCCGATCACTTCGCTGATTGCTCCTGCGGCCACGCCCACCAGCAGGCTGTAGAACACAAAAGCCGCCAGCTCACCCGGGGTAATGCGGCCGTGGATAACATCCAGGCCACCAATCCAGATCACAACGCCGACCGCTCCCATCACTAGGGAAATAGCCAGTGTGGTCAGCCAGGCGCGCTGTTTTATGCGAGCCCGGGCAATGTCGAAGGCCCGTTCAGAAACCTCTGAAAAAAAGCGCCGGTCGTGGGGTTGGTGATTGAACGCCTGCACGGTTTTGATCTGCGTGAGGTTTTCCCCCACGTAACTGCCCACATCCGCCACCCTGTCCTGGCTGAGCCGGGACAGCTGCCGGACTCGCCGGCCGAAAAACAGGATCGGGACAATAACCAGGGGAAAGCCCAGCAGGATGATTCCGGCCAGCTTGGCATTGGTGATAAACAGCAACAGCAGCCCACCCACCAGCATCAGCGCATTGCGCAAGGCAATGGAGACCGTCGAGCCGATAACCGATTGCAGAACCGTGGTGTCGGCGGTAAAACGCGACTGTATTTCCAATGCCCGGTTCTGCTCGAAAAACCCCGGATGCAGGTCAATAAGATGATTAAAGACCTGTTTTCGGATATCAGCCACCACCCTTTCGCCAATCCAGGACACCAGATAAAACCGTGCGAAGGAACCGAACGCCAGCCCCAGCACCAGAATGAAAAACAGCCCGATGGCGCGGGCCAGATTGGCTGGGGATTCTGTAGCCAGGCCCTGATCGACCAGAATCCGAAGGCCCTGCCCCAGCCCGAGCGTGATACCCGCGGTGAAAATCAGCGCGACCAGAGCCCCCGCAACCGCTTTGCGATAGGGAAGAATAAAGCCGATGACCAGTTTCAAGGCCTGCCGATGACGAGTGTTTATGATGTGTCTCCTGACGTTGAGGTGCTGTAAAAAGCCGCGGTGCTGTAAACTCGGGCAACTATACGAACGCTGCTTTGAACAAGCCCTATCATACGCTTGTCCTCTCCGTGAAAATGAAGGAATTCCCTTGCGCGCTTATGCTGACAGTGATTACCCGGCCAACCACAAACCTGATTGG
>Ga0075530_1001210_pt1 | contig 12335 bp, 9 predicted proteins | sample NGEPerD_2_FD_75101 | JGI IMG/M metagenome (GOLD analysis project Ga0075530, IMG submission 75101) | Arctic peat soil microbial communities from the Barrow Environmental Observatory site, Barrow, Alaska, USA - NGEE PermafrostL1-D | ecosystem: Environmental > Terrestrial > Soil > Wetlands > Peat ...
AAGAGCTTGGGGGTTCGAGTCCCTCCGCCCGCATAGAATCGACTACCTCGGGGCAGTGGCCCAACTGGCTAAGGCACCGGTCTCCAAAACCGGCGATTCCAGGTTCGAGTCCTGGCTGCCCCGTCGTCGCGTTTGGCTTGAGAGGCTGCAATCCCGCTCTGTGGGCGGGATTGCGGTCCTCGCAGTCCGATCCTTTGATCGGGTCAACGAAGGTCAGCGAAAGGCAGCAAAAGGCTGGTTTCGACCCCTTTCGTTCCCCCCACGTTCCCCCCGGAGGGTCTGAGAGGCGAGTCGGAGACCTCCGTTCGCAGGTCGAGAGAGGAGCCCGCGCTCGTCGGGCTCCAAACCGGCGATTCCAGCACCCATCTCCTGCGTCAACGAGGCAGTCTCGAAAACTGTTCGCCGCCGAAAGCCGGCTCATCGCTCGCGATCCCGCCCGTTCCCCCTAGGCCGCCAAATCTCGCTTCCAAAGCGGGATTGCCGCCCCCAAGGCCCCCGTGATGACGCGGGTCAAGCGAAGTCAGTGAAGGTCATCGAGGTATTTGACCAGGATGGAAACCAGCTCGGCCAGGCCTCTGGCGGGTACGGCTGGGAACCCTGGCAGAGCGTCGGTTGGAGTGGGCGAGTAAAGGCCGGGGCTGACACCTTGGGGGCAGCGCTCAGAGACTCCGCTCGTTGATGCTGCGGGCCGGTCTCGGCGGAGGTTCCTCGTGGCGTCGGTAGGTCGTTGTCGCGACCCCCGGAACTGCGGGGCGCGAGCAGCCCACCAAGACTCCGGCGATGATTGATCACCGCACTCCGAAGCCACGAAGCTTTATCACAAGTTAAAGCTCGACTCAAAAACGGTCGACATAACATTGAGGCTTCCCCCGGCCCTCGCGACGACCTCAACGTTTTGCTCTCCAGTCGGAGCGGAAAGGTTTCCTTGTTGCTCCCCCTAAATCAGCTCAGCCCAAGCGGGCGAGCTGCCGTCTACGGACTTTGGCTGCTCGCTTTGGCGTGCCTTGCCGTGTACGTCGCGGCAGTGATAACCGGCCTCCGGATCTTCTCGGGAAGCGACGGCCTGCAGCTGCTCTTCGGCGGTCTGTTCCTCGTCCCGGTCTGGCTTTGCGCACTGCGGGCGGCGGTGGTTCGCTCTCAGGTCGCCAGTGCCCAGCGCGAGGCCGATGGAGCCCAGCGCGAGGCCGATGGAGCCCAGCGCGAGGCCGATGGGGCTCAGCGCGAGGAGGACGGTGCCGAGCGCGAGGCCGATGGGGCTCAGCGCGAGGAGGATCTCGAGGAGTCGATCTTGAGAAGTGCCGGTGAGGGGATCGCCCGGTTAGACAACGACGGGGTCGTTACCTTTGTCAACCCTGCCGCAAGCCGGATGACGGGCTATGCCGCGGGCGATCTCGAGGGGCGGTTCCTGCACGGCCGCCCGACCAACCGGCGCGAAGGCGGCGGCGCCTACGAGGATGAGATACACCCCAGCTCGAACTCCGGCAACCACGCTCAAGACGTCGACCTGTACTGGCGGGAGGACGGCACCAGCTTCCCGGTGGAGTTCACCAGCACGCCGATCATCGGTGGGAGCGGGCAGAGTCAGGGTCAGGTCATTGTCTTCAAGGACATCACCGATCGAATGGAGTCCGAACGAGTGAAGAACGAGTTCACCTCGGTCGTCAGTCATGAGTTGAGGACCCCCCTGACCTCAATCCGCGGTTCCTTGGGGTTGCTCGAGGGTGGCGTTCTCGGGCAGTTGCCGGAGAAAGGGCAGCGGATGATTGCGATCGCGGTCGAGAACACCGACCGCCTGATCCGGCTGATCAATGACATTCTCGACATCGAGCGCATCAAATCCGGGGCGATCGACATCGAGCGGGGGGAGTGCGACTCCCGCGGGCTGTCGGAGCACGTCGTCGAAGAGATGCTGCCGATGGCGCACGAGGCAAATGTGGAGCTGACTGTCGCCTGTCAGCAGATCAAATTCGTCTCTGACGCCGACAGCATTCATCGGGTGTTGACGAACCTGCTCTCGAACGCGATCAAGTTCTCCGAGTCGGGGGCGACGGTGCGGGTGTCTTGTGAGCTCAGCCAGGGCATAGTGCTCTTCCAGGTCTCCGACACGGGACGGGGCATACCTGCGGAGAAGCTCGCCGCGATCTTCGAGCGCTTCAGCCAGGTCGACGCTTCGGACTCGCGCGACAAGGGCGGCACTGGTCTGGGCCTCTCGATCTGCCACACGATCCTCGAACATCTCGGCGGCAGAATCTGGGTCGAGAGCGAGGTCGGGAAGGGCAGCACATTTTCCTTCGTCCTGCCGCTCGTTGCCCCCGCCCCCAAAGCTGTCGGGCCCGTCGAGCACTCCGCCTCTCCCTCTGTACATTCCGCCGTGCCACTCAATGACGGCGAGGATTCCAGGACGGGAGACTCCCTCGATTTCCAGCGGTCCGATGCCTCCGAGCGGGTCGTGCTCGTGGTCGAGGATGACGCAGACCTCGCCGCCGTGCTGGCCGCGATGCTGGGGCGTTACGGGATCAAGACCTTGATCGCGACCTCTGGGCCAGAGGCGATTTCCCTCAGCCGGCGGGTGCGTCCTGATCTGTTGTTGCTGGACATCAGACTATCCCAGGGCGATGGCTACGAGGTCGTCGAATGGCTGCGGACTCATGTGAGCTCCGGCTCGCTCCCGATCATCGTTTACACCGCCATAGACCTTGACCACCAAAGCCGAGAGCGACTGCGACTCGACGGAGGAACGACTGAATTCCTGACCAAGGCACAGACCACGCCGGAGGACATCGAGGCACATGTGAGACGCCTCCTCGGGGCCGCTTCCGAGGACCGGGTGGGGGTGGGAGTCGATGCCTCATAGGCACATCCTCCTGATCGATGATGAGGACGACATCCGCGAGGTCGCGAGCATCAGCCTCGAGGCCGTCGGTGAGTGGAGAGTCTCCGCAGCCTCGGGGGGCCGCGACGGAATTGCCCAGGCGATTGCCGGACAGCCCGAGGTGATTCTCTGCGACGTGATGATGCCCGGCATCGACGGGCCCGCCACCGTCGGGCTGCTGAAGGACGATCCCCGCACCGCCGGCATTCCCGTGATCCTGCTGACTGCAAGGGTCCAGAGTACCGATCATCTCGGATTCGACCTGCTTGACGTCATCGGAGTGATCCCCAAGCCGTTTGACCCGATGGCTCTCTCCGGCCAGGTGGAAGCGTTGTTCGAGGCGGCGCAAGAATCAGGGGCGACGTCGTGAGCGATGCATCGACCGCGATCGAGGCGGTCCTCGAGAAGCGCCGTGGGCAGCTGGCCAGCCGGGTCGCGACCGTCGAGGAGGCCGTCACCGCGCTGGTCTCCGGCGACCTCGACGAGGAGCTCCGTGCCGATGCCGAGCGTGACGCTCATAAGCTGGCGGGATCGCTGGGGATGTTCGGTCTTCCTCGCGGCTCCGAGTTGGCGGCTGAGCTGGAGCGGGCGCTCGGCCTGATGGGTGGACCCAACGCCCTCGAGGCGCCGCGGATGGCCGAGCTGGTGCTCGACCTGCAGGGCCAGCTTCGCCAGAAACCTGTTGTCGAGCCCGCCCCAGCGGGCTGCAATCCAGAGGTGCCGAGCGCACCGGCGGTCCTTTTCGCCTCTCCGGACCCGGACCTGACAGATCGCCTCACGGTGGCGGCACTCGGCAGTGATCTCCGGCCCCGCACCGCGGTGACGTGCACGGGTGCCCGGCGCATGATCGAGAGCGAGTTGCCAGACGCGGCAGTGCTGGACATCAACTTCGCCGAGGCCGAGAGCGAGAGTTTGGATCTGCTCGCGGACCTCACCGGTCGCGAGCCGCCCGTTCCGGTTCTGGTCCTCACCGCGAGTGAGGCCCTGGTCGATCGCGTCGAGGTGGCCCGCCGCGGCGGCAGCTCTTTCGTCCAACGCACGCGGCCCGCCGCCGAGGTGATCGATGCCGTGCGGGAGCAGATCGAGCGTGCCGGCCCCAGCCAAGCCAAGATCCTGGCGGTCGACGACGATCCGGTGATCCTCGAAGCGGTGGGGGCTCTGCTCGGTCCCGCCGGATTCGAGGTGATCTCACTGGAGGATCCGCATCGCTTCTGGGAGCAGCTGACAATGGCGGCCCCCGAGCTTTTGCTGCTGGACCTCGACATGCCCCAGGTCAGCGGGCTCGACCTCTGTCGATCGGTGCGGGCGGACCCGCAGTTTGCACAGCTTCCGATTGTCTTTCTCAGTGCTTACAGCGACGCATCGAACGTGGAGGCGATGTTCGAAGCCGGCGCTGACGACTACGTCAGTAAGCCGATCATCGGCCCGGAGCTCTCGATGCGAGTGGGCAACCGACTCGATCGGGTGCGGGCCTACCGTGACCTCGCCGAAAAGGATCACCTCACCGGCATCGGCAGTCGCCGTGGCTCGAGCGCAAAGTTGGAAGACCTTCTCGCCCGAGCCGACCGCCTGGCGCAGCCGTTCTCACTGTCCCGGATCGATCTGGATCGGTTCGCGCGTTTCAACCAGAACCTCGGCGAAGCAACGGGCGACTCCGCCCTGCGGGGCCTCGGTGATTTGCTGGCCCAGACCTTCCGGGGCGAGGATGTTGTCTGCCGCTGGGGCGATGACGAGTTCGTCGTCGGTGCCTACGGGATGACCGCCGACGACGGCGTCCAGCGAGTGGCAGAGGTGCTCGAGCGTTTCCGGCACGAGCGCTACGGCAACCGCGCCGGGGGTGCCGAATCGCTTTCCTTCAGCGCCGGAGTCGCCGAGTATCCGCGCGACGCTCATGCCCTGCAACAGCTGCACCTTGCCGCGGGCGTCGCCCTCGACGAGGCGAAGACCCGCGGGGGAGACCGCGTCCTCCCGGCCAGTGCCGCAGCCGGGGCCGCGCCGTCGCAGGCTGACATCGTCGTGGTCGATGACGACGATCTGTTGGCCGGTGTGCTGATCGACTCGTTGCACACTCGCGGCTACCAGACTCTTCGTTTCAGGGACGGCCGAGAGGCAGTCGATGCACTCTCCGGTGTGGCTCCGCGGGTCTCTCCGGCGCTGATCCTCTTAGACGTCGACCTGCCCGGACTCGATGGGCTATCGGTACTCCGCCAGTTGGCTCAGGACGGCGTCCTCGATCGGACCAGGGTCATCATGCTGACCGCTCACGCGGGTGAGGCCGAGATCGTCGAGTCCCTGGAGCTCGGCGCGATTGATCATGTTTCCAAGCCCTTCAGTGTGCCGGTCCTGATCCAGCGGGTGCGCCGCGCCCTGAAGCGCTAGGTGGGGCCCATGGATGAGAGGTTCGTCATCGTCCTTGCGCTTGCCGAGGCCGCGACAATCGCTGTCGCCCTGGCGCTTTTGATAGGTCATGCCGTCTGCGTGGATGTGCGTCGCCGCCGCCAGGGCCCGCGGCTGGAAGCCGCCTCGCAGGTACTGGCAGCGGCCGTTGAGGGTCGTATGCCCGATCACCCCGGTGAAACTGCGCTGGCAAAGCTGCCGCACGGCGTCCAAATCGCGGCCTTCGCCGGCTTCGCCGACACGGTGGAAGGTCGCCAGAAAGAGCGGCTGACTCAGATCGCCGCCGAGGTTGGCCTGATCGCTGTTGCGGAACGATGGTGCGGTTCCCGGCGTTGGGGACAGCGGCTGCGCGGGTCGCGCCTGCTGACGCTGCTCGGTGGTGGGCAGGATGTTGTCCCGGCGCTGATGGACGATCCGCGGCCGGAGGTGCGGGCCCAGGCCGCGCAATGGGTCGGATCCCATCCCAAGGGCGCCTCAATCGACCGTCTGCTGGAGATGCTTAGCGACCCGGAGACACTTTGCCGCTTCACCGTCAAGGACGCGCTGCTCCGTGTCGGTCGTCCCGGAATCGAGCCGATCCTGCGCCATCTCTCCGCTTCGAGCGGGACGCAGGCGGCGGAGGCGCTCGAGCTGGCCGCCGGGATCGCGGACTCTCGTTTCCTGCAACCGGCGCTTCAGTTGTCTCGCAGCCCGCATGCGCCCACGCGCGCCGGGGCGGCGAACCTCGCCGGCTCGATCGGCGGCTCTCAGGCCACGGCTGCCCTGATCGCTCTTCTCCGCGATCCCGATGCCGACGTCAGGTCGGCCGCCGCCGGCGCGCTGGGAAGGCTCCGGCACTGGCCCGCGGCCGGGGCTCTGGGGGAGAGCCTGCGCGATCCGGCCTGGACCGTTCGCCAGGCGGCAGCGTTAGCGCTGAGGGCGCTCGGCGCAGCCGGCATCCTGCTCTTGCGCAAAGCGCTCGACGCCGACGACGCCTTCGCCCGAGAAATGGCGCGCCAGGTGCTCGACCTTCCCGGCGATGACGGCTTCGGCTTGGAGTCCGTGATCGTTGCCCCGGCCGCCGACCTAATCGACCCCAGCCCTCCTGAGCTTGTGCCTGCCTGATGGGCGACCTTCTGCAGGGCCTCGGCCTGCTGACGATCGCCTTCCTGATGGTGGTCAACGGCTTTTATCTGCTGCTGCTCGGATGCGCGGCGTTGGAGATGCGGCGACACATTCTGCAGATTCGCGACGAGACGCGCTGGCGGATCCTGCGCTCTCGTGTGGCGCCGACAGTGAGCATGCTCGTCCCGGCCCACAACGAGTCCGAGACCGTCGTCGAGAGCGTCCGCGCTTTGCTGACCCTGCATTACCCCAATCTGGAGGTGGTGGTCGTCAACGACGGATCAAGCGACGACACTCTTGGGTGCCTCGAGCGTGAGTTCGGGCTGGTCAGGGTGCAGCCGATCTATCGGCGACGGTTAGCTCACCAGGAGGTTCGCGGCATCTACCGCTCGGGCTCCAACCCAGGCCTCGTGGTCGTCGACAAGAAGGCGGGCGGGAAGGCCGACGCGCTGAATTGCGCGCTCAACCTTGCGAGCGGTGAGTTGGCCTGCGCGATCGACGCCGACACTCTGATTGAGCCAGACGGGCTGCTCCGCATGGCCCGTCCGTTCCTGCACGGGGAGGGGGTCGTGGCCGCTGGGGGGACCATCCGCGTCGCCAACGGATCAGAGGTGCGGGACGGGAGGGTCCAGACTTCGCGAACGCCGCGCAAGCTGCTGCCCGGAATCCAGAGTGTCGAGTACCTGCGCGCCTTCCTTTTCGGGCGCCTGGGGTGGAACCGGCTCGGCGGCAATTTGATTATCTCAGGCGCTTTTGGCCTTTTCCGCCGCGAAATGGTGATCGCCGCCGGGGGGTACCTGTCGGACACCGTCGGCGAGGACATGGAGCTGGTCGCCAGACTGAGGCGACAGGGCGTCGAGCGCGGGACCCCGCACCGGGTCGAGTTCATTCCGGACCCGGTGGCGTGGACGGAGGTGCCGGAGTCGTTGCGAGGGCTCGGGCGCCAGCGCGACCGTTGGCAGCGCGGGCTTGCAGATGTCCTCTGGCGTTCCCGCGACGTCGCGATGCGGCCAAGGTACGGCTCGCTGGGACTGGTCGCACTGCCATATTTCATTATCGTCGAGCTGCTGGCACCCGTGGTCGAGGCGATCGGGTTGCTTACCGTGATGCTCGGGCTCGTCACGGGCCACCTTGACATCTCTTTCGCCCTGCTCTTCTTCCTTGTCGCCTATGGCTTCGGAGTGCTGCTCAGCATCCTGACTCTGATGTTGGATGAGTTCAGCGGCCCCCGTCACACCGGGGTTGCAGACCGTCTGCTGATGGTGGTGTGGGCGGGCCTCGAGAGCTTCGGCTATCGACAGTGCTGTACCTACTGGCGCCTTCGGGGTCTGGTCGGGTTCATGTGCGGCAACACCACGTCCTGGGGAGTGAGCACGCGGGTTGGCTTCAGCAAGGCTCCGACGTCACAGACATGATCCGGGAGAGCCTGAACCTGGACAAAAGGGAACGAGATGGGAGTCATCGCCGGTGCCGATCTCGCTGAGTCTGAGGACCTGGAACACCGGCCGCAACCGGGTCAGCATGCAATTCCAGCGATCGAGGCCCTGGGGCTTTTCCGGACAATTGGCCTGCCTCTGGGGGCCGGATGGATCATCAGCGCTTTTTCCCGTCGCATACGGGTTCGGGGTTCTGCTCAGTATGCTCACGTTACTGTATTACGAGTTCTCCAACCAGTGAGAGGTTCCTATGGGCGATCGTTCGCTGATGATGTTGTGAGGCAGTGCTGGAGTCGTCGGGATATCGGCAGCTCACGACCCTCTGGTGTCTGCGCGGCCTTCTCGAGTACTGCGCGGAACAAAAGAGTGGACGTAATGACGACGAGCGGGCTCTTCGCCGAGACTGAGGCTAGGGCTAAAGGTGAGCACTGTGGGAGGCCAAACCTTTGCGGGACGGCGATCCGGCTCGGGGCAGAGGCGATAAGTGATCTCCCCGACGGAATGAGTCGGCGAACATGGCAGCATCATTCCGGTCTCAGCGATTGAGACCGCGTTCGCATTGAAGTCGTAGGCCATCGACCCCGCGATTCGGTCCCGCGACGGGTCCCCTCAGCGCTCCAGGCCACGGAGCCGCAAGTGCTTCACCTAGTTGATCGAGCAGAAGATCCACGAACTCGGGGTCGAACTGAGTTCCCCAACCGGCCTTCATTAGCTCGACCGTGTCGGTCACTGAAAGGGCCGGCCGGTAGACCCGGTCGCTGGGAAGCGCATCAAAGACGTCGGCGACCGCGAAGATCCGCCACTCCACCGGGATCGCGTCTCCCGCAAGCCCATGCGGATATCCGCTCCCGTCCCAACGCTCGTGATAGGTCAGAGCGATCGGCCGCTCAGCCGCACCGATCCGTCCGCCGGCCCCGGATTTTCGCACGCTTCGCGCGCGGGTCCGGGGAACCGGCTCCCGCATCGGGCGGGAGCGCACGAGGACAGGAGTTCAGTCATGGACCAGCTACTCACCCCCGAACTCGACGTTGCCGCCATCGACGTCGAGCCGGATTTCAACGCTCGCAAGACGATGGACCCCGAGAAGCTCAAACGCCTCGCCGACAGCTTCAAGACCACTGGCGTCGTCGAGCCGATCGTCGTAGTTCCCGGCAAGAAAAGCGGTCGGTTCACGCTCGTTGCCGGAGAGCGGCGATTCAAGGCCGCCCAGCTTGCCGGCCTCAAACGGGTCCCCTACACCGTCTACTGGGGCAAGAATCCCCGCACCGCCAGCTTCGTCGAGAACGTCCACCGGGAGAAACTGAACGCGATCGAGGAGGGCGAAGGACTGGAGGCACTCGCCGTCGAGCTGAAGCTCACGACCAACAAAGACATCGCCGAGGAGACCGACATGTCCGCGGCCTGGGTCGGAACCCGCCGGCGCCTGCTGAAGCTCCCCCCGGGGGTCAGGGAGGCGATCGCCAAAGGCGTCGTTCCGATCGAGAGCGAGCCGGTCCTGCGCAAGGTGGCCGCGGCCTCGCCACGGATCGCCGAATGCATCTGCGAGCTGTTCGAGCAGGGCGACAGCGAGACGGGCGACTTCGTCCGCGATTTCGAGGAGCTGCTTTTCGGAGTCGCCGACGGCAAGATCAGCGATGCCCCGGTGATGCTCGACCCGGACTCGATCCGCCTCAGCCAGGTCTTCGACGACCGGGCCAAGCGCGACGAGCTGGCCGCCCGTTACCGAAGCGCCGTTCGGATTGGGGGCACCGATCCGACCATCAGGCTCGGCGAACCCGAGCTGAGCGCGGCACGGGCCGGTCGCGTGCTGCTCGAGCTCGACGGCGAGTCCGGCACCTTCGCCTACAAGGTGTCGTTCATCACCGATAAGGAGATGGCCGCGGATCTTGTGATCCGGGCGATCGAGCGCAAGGAGAAGGAAGCGAAGGCGCTCGACAAGAAGCTCAAACGGGAAGCGGCGAAACGGGCCAAGGACGCCGGCGGCGCCGGCGGTGCCGACGATGATGCCGACACCAAAGAGCGAGAGAGGATCGCCAAAGAACAGGAGGCGGCGGAGAAACAGCGGGTCGAGCAGCGGGATGCGGCTCGCGGGTTCAACGAACGCCTCGGCCGCAACCTGATGGACCGCCGCAGCGCCCAGGCCCGTAAGAAGCACGGCCTCGCCCGCACGAAGGCCGTAGCGATTTCGCTGCTGCTCAACAGCCGCACCCTTCCCGCGGCCGGCCTGCGTCTTGCCATGCCGCAGCTGAGGGGCCTGCAGGCCGGCACCGACTCAGATCAGCCCGCCGAAACGTCTTCCTACGCAACGTCCAATCAGGCGCTGGAGTTCCTGATGGGGAGGGTCGAAGACGCGAAATCGCAGGCGGAGGTGATCGAGTTGATCACCGACGCACAGATCGCCGCGATCCTAGTCGACCACGACGCGCTCGACGCCGGGGAAGGCATCTACCACCACGACCCCGCGTCGGAGAAGGTCGAAGCTCTGCTCGCCGCCGAGATCAAAGAGGTCACACCGCGGCGCTCCCCGAAGCAAAGAAAGGAGGAGGAGAACGCCTGATCCGGCGAAGGCCCGGCCCTTCGGGGCCGGGCTCTTCTTTTGCTCAATCCTGAGCCGGGGGTGAGTCGCTGTGGTTTCGTCAGCGGCCACGGCGCCTAGCAGACCTCCTCCGGCCGCGCTCCGCACGGCCTCCCCCGGCCCGCTCTGGCTGGGCCATGACTAAACCACAGCCACACCCAGAGCCGGCATCCCCAAAGCAGCATCGACTTCTCCGTCGGCTTGCCGCCGAGCGGGGTCAGTCGTTCGCCTACCCGGCGACCAGCAAGCAGGCAGACGAAGAGATCAAGCGGCTGCTCAAGATCAAGAAGACCTCCGGCAACGATCGGCGCCGCGAGGTCAGAGGCGTCCGCGACGCAATGTCGCGCAGCGGCAATCCAGCCCCGCGGGATTCCGGCTCTGCAGAGGACTACGGCTCCGCGCCGACCTTCCAACCGAGCGTGCCTTGGTTCGAGCGCGAGCCCAGGCGCCCCGCGGGCGGGTGACCCCTCCCGATGGTCGCGCGGCTCCGCCGCGCTGGGAGGTCGGGGATCGCCCGTCCCCCAGGGCGATCCCGCAGATCACTAAGAGCCCGAGCACGGGGTTGTCAGTCGAGCGCCCGTCGCAACGCGCCGGTCGAACGGGCAGCCCCGGGCCGCACAACCAAGGAGGCATTCATGTCCAAGCGCACGAAGCGCAGGCTGAGCGACGAGGAGCGGGCACAGAAGCGGGCCGCCGAAAGGGAACTGATGGCTGCCGCCGTTGAGCGACTGCGCTCAAGCAAGGGGTGGCGTCGGTGGCTGGAGATCCGACACCGCTTCCACGCCTACAGCTTCCGCAACCAGCTGCTGATCGCCCACCAGTGCCCGACCGCGACCCGCGTGGCCGGCTATGACCGCTGGAAGAAGCTCGGCTATCAGGTGCAGCGAGGCCAGACCGGAATCTCGATCTGGGCGCGTTGCAGCCCCTCGAAGAAGGCGCTGAAGCGCTGGCGTGACGAAGGAGCGGACCCCGACACCAAGCCCCGCGGCTTCTACCGGATGGTCCGCGTCTTCGACCGCGCCCAGGTCGCGCCGATCCCCGACTTCCCCGGCGGCCCGGTCGAGCTCGACCCCCCGATCGCACCGCTGCAGGGCGACGGCCTCGCACACCTGCTCGACCCGCTGATCGCGTTGGCCGGATCGCTCGGCGTGGCGTTCGAGGTCGTCGAGATCCCTGGCGCCGCCAACGGCTTCTTTGAGCCTGGCGTCCCCCGGATCGCCGTGCGGCCGGTCAGTCCCGACTTCTCGGCGAACCAGCAGGTGAAGACGACGATCCACGAGGACGCACACGCCCTCATTCACCTTGAGCGCACCGAGGACGATCCCAAGCTGACCCGCGCGGAGGAGGAGGTAGCGGTTGAGTGCGTGGCCTACACGGTCTGCTCGGCGGTCGGTTTCGACAGCGCCGGCTACTCGGTCCCGTACATGACGAGCTGGTCTGACGGCCATGAGATCGAGCTGTTCGGGGAGCTGATCGACAGGGTCGCGCGGCGGCTCGAAGAGGTCGTGCTCGAGGCCGAGGAGGACTCGGAAGAGCACCGCGATGATAGCGGCGTAGAAGTCACCCCATAGGCCACCAAGAGGCAGTCCGATTTCCTCACCCCAGGGTGGCACACGCCGCCCGCGCTTCGACCCCTTCGGGGTCTCCCTCGCCTTCGGCTCGGCTCGCGCGTTCGGTCGCGTGCCCGACCTGGGTTCGTCAAACGAACCACCTCTGAAGGAGGCCCAAATGGAGGACATCAACGCAGTCGTGATCAGCGGGAACCTGACCAAGGACCCCGAGATGGTCCCGAACAGCACCAGCATCTGCAGGCTGCGGGTTGCCGTTAACAGCCGGCGGAAAGTCAACGACGAGTGGGTGGACAAGCCCAACTACTTCGACGTCACCTGCTTCGGCAAGGCGGCGGAGAACGCGGTCAAGTACCTGCGGAAGGGCAGGGGAGTCCTGGTCG
>Ga0075530_1001211_pt1 | contig 12332 bp, 12 predicted proteins | sample NGEPerD_2_FD_75101 | JGI IMG/M metagenome (GOLD analysis project Ga0075530, IMG submission 75101) | Arctic peat soil microbial communities from the Barrow Environmental Observatory site, Barrow, Alaska, USA - NGEE PermafrostL1-D | ecosystem: Environmental > Terrestrial > Soil > Wetlands > Peat ...
CAGGTTCTGCGCGTAGAGCTTGGAGGCCGGCCCAGGCATCTGCGAGGGGACGTTGTCCCCGCCCCACACCTGCGCGTGACCGATCCGGACGACCTTCCCGGCTACGGACCCCTGCACGTTGCCACCTGTCTCCGCGGCAAGGTCGACCACGACCGAACCCGGCTTCATCTGCTCGACCATCTCGGAGGTCACCAGCATCGGCGCCTGGCGTCCCGGCACGGCAGCGGTGGTGATCAGGGCGTCCGCGTCCGCGATGTACGGCGCGAGAGCCTGCAGCTGGCGTTGGGCACGGTCCTCGGTCATCTCGCGGGCGTAGCCACCGGAGCCCTCGAGCGTCTCCAGCTCCAGGTCGATCGCCTTGGCACCCACCGAGCGGATCTCCTCCGCGGCAGCGGCGCGGACGTCGTAGGCCTGAACGACCGCACCGAGCCGCTTGGCGGTCGCGATCGCCTGGAGACCGGCCACCCCGGCGCCCAGGACCACGACCTGTGCCGGTTGCACGGTGCCTGCGGCCGTCATGTTGAGCGGGAAGAAGCGGCGCAACAGCCCGGCTGCCACGATCGCGCCGCGGTAACCGGAGACCAGTGCCTGTGAGGACAGGGCGTCCATCGACTGGGCGCGCGAGATCCGCGGCACGAGCTCCATCGCGAATGCCGTGACGCCGATGTCGCGGAGGTCCACAACGAGGTCGTGGGAGGAGTTGACCGGGAGGAACGACAGTACGGCGGCGCCCTCGCGCAGTCGTCTCGACCGGTCACTGCTCAGCGCGTTGACGCCGAGGACGACGTCAGCCTCGGTGAGCGCGTTGTCGGCGATCGTGGCACCGGCCTCGACGTAGAGCGCGTCGGCGTACTGCGCGCGAGCACCTGCATCGGGTTCGACGAGAACCTCGTAGCCGAGGTCGGTCAGCTTGCCGACGAGCTCGGGGACCATCGCGACCCGGGTCTCGCCCTCACGGGATTCATTTGCAACTGCAATCTTCACGCTGTGAACCTAGTGGCAGACGACTACTTCTCCGCACTTTGAGACTACCGTCTCACCAACTTTCACCCGAAAGTGGACACACCCGGTTCGGGTCGGAGGCAGTCCCGGGCGCGTCGGGTCAGGCCATCCCGGTGCCGGCGAGGTAGCCGACGGCGTAGGTGATCGTCATTGCCAGCACCCCGCCGAGCACGTTCCGGGTCACCGCCGGGCGAACGCGGGCCCCACCGATGCGAGCGCTCGCCAGGCCGGTGCCGGCCAGGGCCAGGCCCACGGCAACGAGAGTGACCACCGCCCGCAGGCTCGGTGAGAACAGCAGGATCGTGAGAACCGGGAGCAGCGCGCCGAGGGTGAAGGAGATCATCGAGGCCCGGGCCGCCTGCCACGGGTTGGTCAGATCGTCCGGGTCGATCCCCAGCTCGATGTCCAGGTGTGCCCGCAGCGCGTCCTTCCCGGTGAGCTCTGCGGCCACCTGCCGGGCGAGCTCTTCGGACAGGCCCTTCTGCCGGTAGAGCTCGGCCAGCTCGGCCAGCTCGTCCTCCGGTTCGTCCGCGAGCTCGCGGGTCTCCTTCTCGATCAGGGCCCGCTCCGTGTCGCGCTGGGTGCTCACCGAGACGTACTCGCCTGTTCCCATGCTCAAGGCACCAGCAACGAGCCCGGCCAGGCCGGCGACGAAGATCGTGTGCCGGTCCGTGGTCGCCCCGGCAACTCCCATCACCAGACCGGCGACCGAGACGATGCCGTCGTTGGCCCCGAGCACCGCTGCCCGCAGGGAGTTGAGCCTGCCGCTCACCGAGTCCGAGTGCGGCTCGTCGGAATGCTCACCCATCGGAGGGAAGCTCTGCATTGCCCGGGACGTCATGGGTCAATCGTCACGCCTCGTACCGGCGCCCGCAACGAAGGGCAGGCTCTGCTCAGTCGCCCGCGTGCTCAGTGGGCCACTGCGAACTTGCGGAAGGTCTGGAAGCTCGTCAGGTCGACTCGGGCTCAGGTTCGCGAGGACCGCCTCCCCGGAGAGCCCGAACTCCTTGGCCTCGTCGTGGACCATGATTTGAAGTGGCTGACCGACGAGCGTTTCACGGATCGTGGTGCTGCGTGGTGGCCGCCGTCCTTGACCTCGTCGATGGTGACCGTGGCACCGACCGGACCAGCCGGCCGTCGTCAAAGACGACCGTGCTCATGCACCTCGACGCGGCGCCGACGCTGTACTCACGTCGGGACAGGTGAGCGTGCCGTGCGTCAGGTTGGGGTTCTGCTTCTCCAGCTGTGCGTTGGCGCGCGAGGCCAGGACGTCGCCGCCGAGCTCCTTGGACTTGGTGGTGATCTCGACGTTGGCTCCACAACCGGCCGGCACGATTTCGCTTCCACCAGCAGCTGCCTGACCAGAACTCATCGGAGCATCTCCTCAACCCACGCTGGAACTGTCTCGGTCGCAGGTCCCCGCCGCACCTGCGCGAAGTCGCTGACAGGGCCCGGGGCCAGGTTGAGCTCGAGCGTGTCCGCCCCGTTGCCGATGGCGTAGTGGACGAAAGCAGCCGCAGGATGGACCAGCCCCGAGGTGCCGATCGCGACGAACAGCTCGCAGTCGAAGAGCGCCTGATGCACGGAGTCCATCTCGTAGGGCATCTCGCCGAACCAGACGACGTCGGGACGCAGCGTCGACCTGCCACAGCTCGGGCACGCAGGACGGTCCTCGAGGCTGCCGGCCGACTCGTGCCGCCGGTCGCAGGTCGTGCACCACGCCGCCCGCAGCCGGCCATGCATGTGGTGCACCTGGTGTGACCCGGCGCGCTCGTGCAGGTCGTCGATGTTCTGGGTGATCAGGTAGAGGTCCCCGCCCAGATGCTGCTCCAGCCGGGCGAGCGCGACGTGCGCCGCGTTGGGCTCGACCCGGCCGAGCGCTGCCCGGCGTTCGTCGTAGAAGCGCTGCACCAGGTCGGGGTCGTCCGCGAAGGCCTCCGGGGTGGCCACCGATATCGGGTCGTGGCCCTCCCACAGGCCGTCGGCGTCGCGGAAGGTGGGCAGGCCGCTCTCCGCCGAGATCCCTGCTCCGGTGAGTACGACGACCTTCACGTCGGCAGACCATCCTTCCGCGGGTGCTCGCTCAGCGGGCGCTCGCTCAGCGGTACGTGGGCTTCTCGTAGTCGAACCGGGCACCGGCGTCCCACTCCGAGCGCTGGTTGCCGTACGCCGGGATGCCCCCGGTGTCCTGCAGCATCTTGGCGAGGTGCATCAGGTTCCAGGTCATGAATGCCGTGTTGCGGTTGGTGAAGTCGTTCTCGGGCCCACCGCTCCCCGGGTCGAGGTAGGAGAGCCCCGGCCCTGCCTCACCGATCCAGCCGGCGTCGGCCTGCGGCGGGATCGTGTAGCCGAGGTGCTGCAGCGAGTAGAGGACGTTCATCGCGCAGTGCTTGATGCCGTCCTCGTTGCCGGTGATCAGGCAGCCACCCGCCCGGCCGTAGTAGGCGTACTGCCCCGCGCGGTTGAGGATGCCGGACCCGCCGTACAGCCGCTCGATGACCTTCTTCATCACGCTGGAGTTGTCGCCGAGCCAGATCGGCCCGGCCAGGACGAGGATCTGGCTGGCCATCACCCGTTCGTGGATCCCTGGCCAGTCGTCGCTCGCCCAGCCGTGCTCGGTCATGTCGACGTAGACGCCCGTGGCGAGGTCGTGGTCGACCGCACGCAGCACCTCGACCTCGACGCCGTGCTTGCGCATCAACGCGGCGCTGGCCTCGACCAGTCCCTCGGTGTGGCTCGGCTCCGGCGAGCGCTTCAGCGTGCAGTTGATGAACATGGCTCGCAGGCCCGCGAAGTCCCAGGCGAGGTCACTGTCGCTCATGGGCCCGACGATCTCGCCTCGGGCGTGGCCACGGCAAGGGCGGTCCAGCCCGGTCACTCGCCGATGCAGTCGAGCATGGCTGCGTCGTCGCGAACGGCCCAGTGCTCGACGACCAGACCGTTGTCGACCCGGAAGATGTGCACCTGTGGCCAGCGGACCTCCGCCCGGTTGACCGGTTTGCCGACCAGCCGCGGGAACCCGTTGCCGATGTGTACGGCGTACGACGTGAACCAGACCATGATCCGGTCACCGTCACGCATCGCGGCATGCAACTCGATGCGTTTGTCGGCGAAGCTCTCCTCGGCCCACTTCGCGACCAGATCGAAGATACCCAGCCCTCGCCGGCCGCTGACATTGTCGAGGAACTCCGGGCTGAACAGCTCCATCACGGAGCGGTCACCGCTCTCTGCCCAGGCGGCGTACCCCCGCGCCAGTTCCCATGGGTCGATCTCTGCCATGGATCCATCGTGCGCCAGACGCATCGCGGGCGCCAGATGCCGATCGGCAACCGACAACCGTGTCAGTAGTACCAGGGAAGGCACGGCACGCTCAGCGGCTGCGAACGGTCATCGTTGGCATTGTGGGGCGGACCTGCGCAAACACGTTGGCCGGCGTTGGTCGCAACCGGTCGCCGTTGGTCCTCCTGCCACGCATTTGCCACGCACGAAACGCGTCATTGGCCCGCCTGTGGATCGCCCTGGTCTTCGCCGAGCGCGGTCTCCCAGTCCTGGCCACCGTGGAAGACGCCGAAGCTGTTGACCACGCGCAGGCCGCGCGCCCCCTCCCGGAGTGTGTCCGTAGATGGAGTGGGCCTCGTCTACCGCGAGCTCGGTCCAGCAGGAGGCGTGCCGGTGATCTTCCTGAACCACTTGGCCGCCGTCTTGGACAACTGGGACCCGCGCGTCGTCGACGGCATCGCCGCAGAGCGTCGGGCTATCACCTTCGAAAACCGCGGCGTCGGCGCGTCACACGGCTCCACACCGGACACTATCGAGGCCATGGCGCACGACGCCGTAGCGTTCATCCGGACACTCGGCTTCGATCAGGTCGACCTGCTCGGATTCTCCATGGGGGCTTCATCGCCCAGGTGATCGCACAACAAGAGCCAGAACTCATGCGCAAGATCGTCCTGGCGGGCACCGGTTCAGCCGGAGGCGAAGGCATCGACAAGGTCACAGCGCTCACCCTTTCAGGACATGGTCAAGAGCACGTTGACCCTCCAGGATGCGAAGCAGTTCCTCTTCTTCACCAGGACCGCCAACGGCCGGCGGGCAGGTCGCGCCTTCCTGAAGCGACTGCAGGAGCGCACGGAAGGGCGCGACAAGCGGATCTCACCTCGGGCATTCCGCGCCCACCTCAAGGCCATCCACCGTTGGGGGCTCCAGGAGCGGGCAGGCCTTTCGAGCATTCTCCATCCGGTGCTGGTGGCAAACGGTGGGAGCGACAGGATGGTGCCGAACAAGAACTCCGTCCAGCTAGGCCAACAGCTGCCCAACGGCGAACTCATCCCCCTCTACCCCGACGCGGGACAGGGCGGGATCTTCCAGTACCACGAGGAGTTCGTTCCGAAGGTGCTCGACTTCCTCAAGCCATAGAACACTCCCAAGGACCGACACCGCCGACGTACGCTCGCCTCGAGGCTGCCCTCGCGCAGATGAGAGGCGGTCTATGCAGATGCCTCTGCGCGCAAGCCAGGACTTCCGCATGTATTGCGGGTGCTCAAGAGTAATTTCGGGCACTCCCACGTGAGCGGATCTCAACGTCGAACATCTGGGCTCGCCGCCAGGTCACCACCGAACCAGAACTGCGGCGCACCATCCGCTGCAGCCGGTTGCCTTCGGCGTTTGTCGATAGCTCGGACCCGTACACGCTCGGCCATCACAGACCCCTGGGGGAAGACAGGAACAGACAACACGAGCGTGCCGACCTCACAGCGCAGACCAGTGGACCTTGACCGGCTCGTCACCAAACAAGGCGAACGTTGGTAGCCGCGTTACTAGTCCGTCAGAGGGCTCGGAGGATATCCTCGACCCGGTCCTTTGCGTCGCCGAAGAGCATGGCGCTGTTGTCGCGGAAGAAGAGTGGGTTCTGTACGCCGGCGTAACCCGCGGCCATGGACCGCTTGAAGATGATGACGTCGTCGGCGTTCCAGACGGTGAGCACGGGAATGCCGGCGATCGGACTGCCCGGGTCCTCAATGGCGGCCGGGTTGACGGTGTCGTTTGCACCGATGACGAGTACGACGGCGGTGTCATCGAAGTCGTCGTTGATCTCGTCCATCTCCATGACGATGTCGTAAGGCACCTTGGCCTCGGCGAGCAGCACGTTCATGTGACCCGGCAGCCGGCCGGCGACCGGGTGGATGCCGAAGCGGACGGTGACCCCACGGTCGCGGAGCTTGCGGGTGAGTTCGGCGACACCGTGCTGCGCTTGGGCGACCGCCATCCCGTAGCCGGGGGTGATGATGACAGAGTCCGCGGATCCGAGGAGTTCGGCGACGCCTTCGGGCGTGATCTCGCGGTGGTCGCCGTAGTCCTTGTCCTCGGCCGGTCCGGCCTCGATTCCGAAGCCGCCGGCGATGACGGAGATGAACGAGCGGTTCATGGCCTTGCACATGATGTAGGACAGGTAGGCACCCGATGAGCCCACGAGGGCGCCGGTGATGATCAACAGATCGTTCTCCAGCAGGAAGCCGGACGCGGCGGCGGCCCAGCCGGAGTAGCTGTTCAGCATGGACACGACGACAGGCATGTCGCCGCCGCCGATGGAGGCGACCAGGTGCCAGCCGAGCAGCAAGGCAATCGCGGTGACCACCGCGAGCAACCACAGTTGCGGGTCGATCACGAACCAGGTGGTCAGCGCCGCGAAGGCGAGCAGGGCCCCGATGTTGAGGAAGTTCTTGCCGGGCAGCATCAGCGGGTTGGACTTGATCCGCGCCGAGAGCTTGAGGAACGCCACGATCGAGCCGGTGAAGGTCACCGCACCGATGAAGACCCCGATGAAGACCTCGGCGGAGTGGATGCCGAGCAGCTCCTCCGCGCGCAGCAGACCAGCCTCGGCGCCAGCGAGGTCTCCCTCCACGTGCAGGTAACCGTTCCAGCCCACCAGGACCGCGGCCAGACCCACGAAGGAGCGCAGCAGCGCGATCAGCTCCGGCATGCCGGTCATCTCGACGGACCGGGCTCGCCACAGGCCGATTGCGGCACCGACCACCATGGCACCCAGCAGCAGGGCCAGGCCGGTGGGTTCGATGTCACGATCGATCGCGAGCGCGATCGTCGCCGCGAGGGCGACCGCCATGCCCACCATGCCGAAGGTGTTGCCGGCCCTGGCGGTCTCGTGATGGGACAACCCGGCCAGCGCCAGGATGAACAGCAGCGCAGCAACGATGTACGCCGCCTGCGCGCATGATTCGACAGTCATGGATCAGCTCCTGGTCAGCTTCGCGAGAACATGGCGAGCATCCGGCGAGTCACCGCGAAGCCACCGAAGACGTTGATACTGGCGAGCAGGATCGCCACGAACGAAAGCACGGTGATCGCGGTGTCGTCCTGGCCGATCTGCAGCAGAGCGCCGACCACGATGATCCCGGAGATCGCGTTGGTCACCGACATCAGCGGCGTGTGCAGCGCATGGTGCACGTGACCGATCACGTAGTAGCCGATCACGATCGCCAGAGCGAACACCGTCAGATGCCCGATCAGCGCCGGCGGTGAGAGCGCCGCGAGCAAGAACAGCAACGCCGCAGTGATACCCACGATGGCGAAGCGTCGCGCAGTGGTGACAGGCTGCTTGACCTTTGACTCCACGGTCGGCGCCTTATCAGCCGGCGCGGCGACCGGGGCTGCCGAGACCTCGACCGGCGGCGGTGGCCAGGTCGACTCACCGTCGCGCACGACCGTGATGGAACGCTGCACCACGTCGTCGAAGTCCAGGACGAGCTGGCCGTCCTTCTCCGGCGTCATCAGCTTCATCAGGTTGACCAGGTTGGTGCCATAGAGCTGGGAGGCCTGCGTCGGCAACCGGCCGGCCAGATCGGTGTAGCCGATGATCGTCACGCCGTTGGGCGTGACGGTGGCCTCACCGGGCACGACCCCCTCGACGTTCCCGCCGTTCTGAGCGGCCATGTCCACGATCACGCTGCCGGACTTCATGCTCTCCACCATCTCGGCGGTGATCAGCGTCGGCGCCGGGCGTCCAGGGATCAGCGCCGTGGTGATGATGATGTCGACTTCCTTCGCCTGCTCGGCGTACAGCGCGGATGCCCGAGCGTTGTAGTCCTCCGACATCTCTTTGGCATAGCCCGTCGCGCTGACCTCAACATCCTCGGCCTCGACCGAGAGGTACTCCCCGCCCAGGGACCGAACCTGGTCGGCGACCTCCGGACGCGGGTCGGTCGCGTACACGATCGCACCCAGACTGCCCGCGGCCCCGATCGCCGCGAGACCCCCGACACCGGCGCCCGCGACCAGCACCTTGGCCGGCGGCACCTTGCCCGCGGCGGTCACCTGCCCGGTGAAGAAACGACCGAAGACATGCGCCGCCTCCACCACCGCGCGATAGCCCGCGATGTTCGCCATCGAACTGAGCACATCCAGCGACTGAGCCCGCGAGATCCGCGGCACCGCGTCCATCGCCAAGGCCGTGATCGGGCGGCCCGTGAGGTCCTCCACCAGATCCGGATTCAAGCCCGGGCTGAGCAAACTGACGATCGTCGCACCCTGGCGCAACCCGTCCAGCTGCTCGGTGGACGGCGCGTTGACCCCGAACACGATGTCGGACGCCAAGGCGTCACCGAGCGTTGCCCCTGCGTCCTCGTAGGCGACGTCCAGGAAGCTCGAAGCCAGTCCTGCCCCCGGCTCGATCACCACGTCGTACCCGAGCGCGATCAGTTGCGTCACGGTGGCAGGAGTTGCCGCCACCCGTGTCTCCCCCGGGGAAGCCTCCATGGGCACACCGATGATCACAACGCCACTCCTTGGTTCGATTCCCTGAGCTGTGGGACATGCATCCGGGGTGATAGTACGACCAAAGCATTGATCGGGGGCCAAATCTCAGTTTAGTCGGCGCTCAGGCCGGTCAAGAGGGGATGCGCCGCGGGATTGTGTCTGCACTTCCTCCGAAGCCACTACCGTCGGCCAACATGACCTCCGACGACCCTGGCCTCGAGTACGACGGCCCCGTGCCCGCCCGTCGGGTCGTGTCTCTGGTGCCCTCGATCACGGAGGCGCTTGCTACCTCTCGTCCGGAAGCACTGGTCGGTGCGACGGGCTGGTGCACGCACCCTGCGGACCTGTCAGTCACGCGTCCGCGGCACCAAGAACCCTGACCTTGCCGCGATTCGCGGGCTCGCTCCTGACGTCGTGATCGCGAACAAGGAGGAGAATCGTGAGCTCGACGTACGCCGGCTCCGCGATGCCGGCGTTCGGGTGTGGGTCACGGACATCGAGACCGTTCCACAGGCGCTCACCTCGCTCGAGCGTCTGTTCTCGGAGGCCCTGGGGTGGACCGTCCCCGAATGGGTCGAGGTGGCGTCCCGGCTGTGGACACGACCCCTTTCGTCCGCGCGGGGGCGTTGGCCATTCCCATCTGGCGTGATCCGTGGATGGTCGTGGGGACCTCGACGTTCACCGGCGACGTCGCCCGGCGGCTGGGGTGGGCCAACGCCTTCGACCATCACGAGGAGCGCTACCCGCGCGTTGAACTCGCCGAAATCGACCGCGACTCGCTCGGCCTCAACCGGACTGGCTGACGCTCAGCACGTGGATCGTCGCATTCACCAGCACCAGTGCCCACGAAACCAGCTTCCGACCAGTCGTGGAGATCGCCAGCCAACAGACCCTGGTCATGTGCGACCAACTCGCGACGGTCGATCAAGACCGCCTCACCGAACCCGCCGACTTCTTGACCCTCGAGGAGATGCAGCGGGTCAGTGAAGCTCTCTCGCTGATCCTCGTCTTGTAGCGCAAGCCCGATGGACGGCGGAGCCGATGGCTCCGCCACATCGCTGCCGAGGGCGGCTGCGGACCTCGTCGCCGTTCCCGAAGTGGGATCGCCCAACGGGAACAGATCAGTCAGCGATCCCGTTGTGGGACGGCGCGGGCAACCGCGTCAATGGCGGCTAAAGGACCCGCATGTGCCCAGTCTCTCGGACCCCGGCAGCGGTCCGCCTGTGGGTTGACTTTCACCCAGCTGCTGCGACACCTGCTGGGAGCACGCCGCCAGCACGACATCCCAGACGACCCGAGCCCGGACGGGTTTGTTCAGACGAGCCGGTGCTCGTAGGCGAAGGCCGCGGCGGCCGTCCTGGAGCCGACGTCGATCTTGGCGAAGATGTTGGACAGGTGTCGCGCCACAGTCTTCTCGGACAACAGCAGCTCGGCCGCGACCTCGGGGTTGCTCCTGCCCGCTGCGACCAGGCGCAGCACCTCCACCTCGCGGGGGCTGAGCCCGCCTGGCACCTCCGTGTGACCGAGCAGCTCGGCCGCCTCGCGCTCGGCGGGGGCCGCGCCGAGCGCGGCGAAGGTTCCTCTCGCTTCACTGAGGTAGCCCACTGCCGAAGCTTCGTCGCCCACCAGACGGAGAGCCCGCCCGAGCAGCACCCGACATCGGGCTGACTCGTACGGCGCTCCCAGCCTGGCCCAACCCGTGAGTCCTGCCCGCGCCGCGAGAAGCGCCGCCGCAGGATCACCACCGGCGAGGGCGAGCTGGGCTGAGGCGGCGCTGGCGGCGGCGACCAGGGCCGAGCACCCGAACGAGCCTGCCAGCTCCGCCAGCTCCCGTGCCGCTTCGGCGCCGGCCTCGAGGTCACCGGATGCGACCAAGACCTCGACCACGGCGGGCAACAGACCCGACCGCTGGACCGGTTCCGCCACTTCGACCAGCAGCCGGCGGGCTGTTGCCGCCGCATCTTCGACCCTGCCCCCACCCAGCCACAGCAGTGCTCGGCCGGGCTGCACCGGATGGCCGTTCGCAGAGGCCTGGTCGTAGGCGAACTCTGCGGGGTCGAACTCGCCACGGAGCCGGTGCGTCTCCCCACGCTCGTACCAGGCTAGCCCGATCGCCGGATGGCCGCCGATGGCGGCGTACCTGGTCGCCGCCTGCTCAAGCTCCGCGATCGCGTCGCCGTACGCGCCGTGCAGCCGCATCAGCTGGCCGCGGTGCACCGCGCACTGCCCGGTGAAAGCCACGATGCCCGGCTGGGCGTCACACCAGGTGCTGAGGGCGTGCGTCCACTCGCCGGCTCGGCCGAAGTCCGAGACCTCCTGACAGGCTTCGATCGCCGAGCAGTACACCAGCCCGGAGAACACCGGCGAGACCTCGCCGGTCAGCACCGGGATCATCGCCTCGTCGAGCACCCGCAGCCCGTCGGCAACCCGCCCGGAGTAGATCTCGAGCCGTCCCTGGAAGGACAACCCGACGGCCAGCAGGTCCGGGTCGTGGAACCGTCGCCCGTAGTCGATGACTTGCGCGACAGTGGCCGCGCCCGGCGCGAACTCGCCCCTGATGATGTGGCCGTAGGCCAGCAGTTGGAGCAGGTAACCGCGATCGACCACGTCGCCCTCGACCTCGTCGAGCAGTCGTCGCGCCCGCTCCATCCATCCGCCTGCGATCGCCGCCTCACCGCCCTCGAACAGCACCATCGCGAGCCAGAGCGCGGAGCGCGCCGCAGCGAGTAGCTCTCCCTGTTCGGCGTTGACCTGGTAGGCGCGCTGGGACGCCTGCACGCAGTCGTTGCGTCGCCCAAGCAGGTACGCCGTGGTCGCCAGTGCGGTGAAGTCACCTGCGGCGAGCTGGGATTCGTCCAGGTCCGACAGCGTCCGGTAGGCCAGGAGCCAGTCGCGTCGCTCGTATGCCTCCCGGGCCCGGTGCAGGTCATCGACCACGCCCATCGCACATCATCTCCGCGACCGACGATACCGAGCGGGCGGATCGCGCGGGAACGGCATCAGGCAGCGACCCGGTGCCGGTCCTGGCTGCGGTCCGCGATCCTGGCGGCGACGTACGCCGCGTCGCGGCCAACGCCCGGCAGGACCATCGAGCTGAACGCGTACTGGAAGACCAGCCCGCAGAAGAAGAGGCCCGGTGCATCGTCGACGACTCCGCGGTACTCGCGCGGCCAGCCCAGCTCATCGAAGATCGGCAGGTTGATCCACTCGAAGTGGTGCTCGAATCCCGTGCACCAGATGACCGTGGCGACGTCCAGGACCGTACCGTCGGCCAGTGTCGGTTTCCCGCTCTGGGACACTCCGGTGACCTTCTGCTCCAGCCACCGGACCCCGCGTCCGGCCAGGTGCCGCCGCTTGATGCGCGCCGTCGGGGCGCCGTGGTGCGGACCGCGGAGATAGCCCATCAGCTTGCGTCCTGGTGGGGTGCGGCGCGTCAGCACGTGGTTCGCCACAAAGATCAGTAGCGGGGTGAACATCCGGTCCCATCCCGATCCGGGAACGAACGGCTCGTTCCCGGTGTAGCGGCCGCACAGCGTCACCGGCAGGTGCTCGGCGAGCTC
>Ga0075530_1001212_pt1 | contig 12331 bp, 12 predicted proteins | sample NGEPerD_2_FD_75101 | JGI IMG/M metagenome (GOLD analysis project Ga0075530, IMG submission 75101) | Arctic peat soil microbial communities from the Barrow Environmental Observatory site, Barrow, Alaska, USA - NGEE PermafrostL1-D | ecosystem: Environmental > Terrestrial > Soil > Wetlands > Peat ...
CTCTTTGTAGTTGTCCCAGTGCCCCGAATGCTCCCAGAGCTCGCGGTTGAGGATGATGGGCGTCTTGATCTCCTCATAGCCCGCGGCGCGGTGCTCGCGGCGCCAGTACTCGAGCAGGCTGTTGATCACCGCCATGCCCTTGGGGTGAAAGAAGGGAAAGCCCGGCCCTTCCTCGTGGAAGCTAAACAGATCGAGCTCCCGCCCCAGTTTGCGGTGATCTCGCTGGCGGGCCATCTCCAGCCGCGCCAGGTACTCGTCCAATTCTTTCTTGGAGGGGAAGGCGGTCGCGTATACGCGAGTGAGCATGGTGTTGTCGGCGCTTCCGCGCCAGTAGGCGCCCGCGGTGGAAAGCACCTTGACCGCCTTGAGCCGGCCCGTGTCCGGAACGTGCGGACCCCGGCACAGATCGACGAAGTCCCCGTGACGGTAGATGCTGATCGTCTCATCCTCAGGCAGGTCGCGGATCAGTTCGAGCTTGTAGGGCTGTCCCGCGAACAGTTCGAGGGCCTCCTGCTTGTCGACCTCGGTGCGCTCGAAGGGTTTCTTCGCCTGGATGGAGCGCTCCATCTCGCGCTCAAAGTCCGACAATTCCTCTTCGCTCAGCGGTTCATCGAACTCGAAGTCGTAGTAGAAGCCGTCCTTGATCGCAGGGCCGATGGCCACCTTGGTTCCCGGCCTCACGTGGGTGGCGGCCTCGGCGAGCACGTGGGCCGCAGAATGGCGCATTACCTCGAGCCCCTCATCTGAGTCGGGAGTGAGAATGGTCACCTCGTCGCCCTCGTGCAGCAAGGCATTCAGGTCGACCGACCGACCGTTGATCTTTCCGGCGATAGCTGCTTTGGCCAGGCGGGGACCGATAGATTCTGCGACCGTGCGGAGCGTCGCCCCCTCCGGGAGATCCATCTGTGACTTGTCGGGCAGCGTGACCTTCATAGGACCTCGCTCGGGACCGTTGGACAAAGGCAAAGAATAGGCAAGAGCAAGTATAGCAACGGGCCAGGACAGCTCTCGGCAAGCGGCTGACCCGCGGCGGAAAGACCAATCCTGGAGGATCGGGCGCGCCACGCTGCGGCGGCAATGCCACACTCAGGCGAGGCTACGCTCGACCATCACTTTAGTATAGGCGACGCGCATACCGACGCGTTGCTGATTGCGGTGAGAGACTCCTCCAGGGACCCCGCCGGCCACGGCGATTCGGCAGCCGGCCTTGGCCGCTGCCGCCAGAAGCTCGCGAGTGAGGGCCGTCTGCGCTCCTCGGTTTCGAAACTCGGGTAGCGTCGCGGCTCCGAACATCGTGCCGACCTCGCCCCGCACGGCTAATGCCGCGGTCGCCACCATCCGCCCCCCCACGTCGGCCGCAAAGAGAGCCACTCCCGGGCGGAGGGCGGCAGCCAGTCCCAGGAGGATGTCCTCCCTCTCGGGGTTGGCCACCGCGGTGAAGCCCCGGGCGGCGGTCTCGGCCCAGATGGTCGACTCCGCCGCGCCTATCTCCCTGACAGCGAGCCCCTCGGATCCGGCATCGATTCCGGCGTCGGCGCCGTTCCCCAGTTCCATGAAGAGAAGATCCTCGAATTCGGTCAGCACGTAACCTTTGCGCCCCAATTCGCCCAGAAGAGAGGGATGCGCCATCGGGCAGAGGGCAAACCGGGAAGGCGCGCCCCTGCTTCCGAAAAAATCCTCCACCTTGTCGATCTGCTCCCAGACCGTCGGCCCCTCCATGCCGAAGCCGACCGCCTGCGTAATTGGCGAGTCCGGCCCGGCGAAGCCGGCCACGCCGCAACCCAACTCCAGATACTCGGGTTCAGCCTCAGGGGCCGCCTGACGCCAAGCGGTCACATAGTCGGCGAGATCGCGGGCCTCCACCGACTCCATGAGCCGGGAGAAATCCACGTCGATCAATAGAGGTTGCCGCCCCGTCGAGTCCACTATCCAAGCCCCCTGCCGTGTTCTGCCCGCGCTCTGCTACCCTTGTCCATAATGGAATCCAGAATCATAGGACTCAAAGGATCGGGCAAGTCTATCCTGCTCTCCGCTCTGGCCGAAGGGCGCACCGATGGCACCATCGCCACGGTCCGCCTGGCCGACGAGCGCATCCGCCGTCTGAGCGAGATCTTCAAACCCAAGAAGACGGTCTACGGCGAGTTCACCGTCAAGGAGGCCGTGTGGCCGGACGCCACGGCGCGCAAGGGTGCCATGGAAAGGTATCTGGATCAGATTCAGGGCGCCCAGGTCTTCCTGCATGTCGTCCGCGCCTTCGAGAGCCCCATGCTGGCCGACCCGGCAGATCCCGCCCGCGATCTCCAGGAATTGGATGAGCAATTCATCCTTTCCGATCTCCTGGCCATCGAGCGCGCTTTCGAACGGGCCAGGAAGGCTCCGCTCAGCGACCAGGCCAAGAAGGGCCTTGAACGCGCGCGGGGCGCCCTCGAGAACGACATCCCCCTGCGCGAGGTCGAGTTCGAGGACACCGAGAGCCGGCAGTTGCGCTCCTACGCCTTCCTGACCGGAGTCTCACAGCTACTCTTGGTGAACACTGACTCCGGCGAGGACTTCGATCCCGAATCGCTGGGCGAGCTTGCCCAGGACCGAAGCCTCGTCACCTTCCCCTTCACCGAGGCGGCGGAAGTCTCGCGGCTATCCGAGGAAGAGCAGACCGATTTCGCCGAGGCCATGGGGCTGCCGGGTCCACCCACGGCGATCGTCACCCAGGCGGCGTTCGGAGCCATGGGAATGATCAGTTTCTTCACTGTGGGCGAAGATGAGGTACGCGCCTGGCCGATCAAGCGCGGCACCTCGGCCCGTGAGGCCGCCGGGGCGGTACATTCTGACATCGAACGCGGCTTCATCCGCGCCGAGGTCGTCGGCTACGACGAATTCATGGAGCGAGGCAGCCTCAAGGCGTGCAAAGATAGCGGAGTGCTGCGCATCGAGGGCAAGGAATACGTGGTGCGCGACGGCGAGATCGTGCACTACCGGTTCAACGTCTGAGCGATAGGCGAACCGCCCGGTGGCATCCCCCGCCCCCCTTCAGCAACGATGAATGCTTCTCGCCTCGAGAGTGCTGGAGAATCCGAGCCTACTCCTGCTTCTGTATGTACTTCTGCTGAGCGTCCCAAAGGCGCCGGGCGTGCTCCACTTCCTCCGCGGTGGTGAGAATCACCGTCCGATAGCTGCCCTCCTCGCGGTGTGCGAAGGTCGCGGTCCCCAAGGGCGCCTCTCTCGATTCCAGATCCGTCCCCACGATTCCCAGATCCTCCGGATCATCGCTGAAGTGAGTGATCCAGTGCTTATCAGACATCAGTTGATCCATTACGTGTAGGTTGTCCGCCATCTCCGCCTCCCTTTACCGAGAGCCTCTAGTGTCAACACCATTCCCTCTGTATGGGCGGGCTAATCCGCAACCCCGGGGTCGACCGCGGGCCCTGGAGACAAGAAAAAGGGAGCCCCGGCTCGGGACTCCCTGAAATAGTGGGCGCTACAGGATTTGAACCTGTGGCCTCTTCCGCGTCAAGGAAGCGCTCTCCCCCTGAGCTAAGCGCCCATGACGCGGAATAATACCTTCGCCCCCGGTCCAGGACAAGCCCGGGGGTCTTGTCCCACTCGCCACCTGCTTCACGCCGCCTGCTTAGTAGTAGACGTCTACGGACATGCCGATGGGCAGCTGCGGATAGAGCGCATCCGTGGTCCAGTAGGGCACCCGCACGCAGCCGTGGCTGGCGGGGTAGACCGGCACAGAGTAGGCCCCGTGAATCGCGATTCCGCCGTTGAAATAGGAGGGCTTGTACAAGAGGCCCAGGGGACTGCGGCGCCAGTAGTTCAGCTTCCGTAAGATCGAGAAATGACCCGGAGGAGTGCGCCAGCCTTCCGTGCCTGTGGATACCGGGAGGATCTTGACGATCGAACCGCCGTTTATCAGGTAGAGCACCTGCCGGCTGAGATCCACTTCAACCCGATTACCTCCTCGGCCAAGGCGGGGCGACGGTTTGGAGGCCGAGAATATGCGGGCCCACACCTGGGGACCGGCGACGCCGTCCCTCGACAGACCCTCCACCTTTTGGAAGGCAATGACCGCGTCTTTGGTCCGCTGATCATAGGATCCGTCGGCCGACCCGGGCTGGTAGGTCATGGAGGCCAAGCGCTTTTCCAGCCAGCTTACCAAAGCGCCACTCGAGCCGGGCGAGAGCGTTTGGTAGGAAGTCTCGTAGGGCACGCCGGGCGATTGAGGCAGCGGCTGGAGCTCACTGTAGAAGGCCCGGTAGAGCATGCCGGCGGCCTGACCACGGGTGACCGTGAAAAAGGGATAGAAGCGGTTGTCTCCGTAACCCTTCACGATGCCCAGGCGCACCGCATTACCCACATTAGCGTTGTGCGCGTCGGCGATGAAAGGCCGATCGTAGAACCCTCCCAGATATTGATAGGCCTCGTCGTAGCCGAGCATCGCGATATCGGTGCGCCCCTCTTGATTCCACTTGTATTCGACGGCGCGCACGATGAAGCTCGTCACCTGCTCGCGGCTGACCTCCCGATTGGGAGAATAGGTGGACCCGCTGGTTCCCCGGACCAGCCCTGAGTCGTAAAGACTCGTGATCGGCTGGTAGTACCAGTCGCTCCCGTACACGTCGGTGAAGGGTTCGGTATTGGCCTGCGGCGTCTGAAGAATGCGGTGGAGAAGGGCGGCGAATTGCGCCCGAGTAACGGGTTCGTAGGGCCCGAAGGTCCCGTTGCTACGACCTTCGACGACCCCGGCAGCGCTCAGTTGGTCAACGGCCTGGGCGAACCACTCATCCCCGGACACGTCTGAGAAAGCAGCCTCAGCGCGACTTACCGAAACGAAAAACATAGCCGCAAAGAGCAGCGCCGTCATCAGGACAAGCCCGGTGCGGCCCTTGGCCCGACCCTGGCGCCTCAAACCCATTGCTTCCACTACACCCTCCATCAAAGACCTCCGACTCCCAGGAATTCCCACCCCGCGGCTCTCGAACTACGCGTGCGAAACATCCTGCACACGCCTAGCATAGGATACCGAAAATCCTCCCAGTTCGCGTGCAACCGGCGAGGTCAGGGTTTCAGCCCGTCCCCGCGACGACGCGGTCCTTCCCCTGACGCTTGGCGTGGTACATGGCCGCGTCAGCCCGCTCGACCAAGCTCGGGCTCTCGGGGCGTCCGTCATCGAATGCGGCCACTCCAACGCTCACCGTGACAGTGCGCTCACCCCCGCTCTCGAGCGCGAAACGGTCCCTCACGGCCTCGCACACGCGCTCGCCGGCCAGCACGGCGTCCGCGAGGTCGGTGTCGGGAAGAAGCACAACGAACTCTTCGCCTCCGTAGCGCGCGAGAATATCAGTCGTGCGGATAGCTTCGGCCATAGTCCCGGCAAGCGACCTCAGCAGCTCATCGCCTTCCGTGTGTCCGTAGGTATCGTTGAAGAGTTTGAAGGCGTCCACGTCTATCATGAGCAAGCTGAGCGGACGATAGTGCCGAACCGCACGCCGTTCCTCCTCCTCAAGGCGCCCCTCGAAAAAGCGCCGGTTGTATAATCTGGTCAAGGCATCGTGGATTGACTCGCGCTGAACTTCCTCGTACAGGCGGGCGTTCTCGAGAGCGACTGCGATCTGCGATGAGAGCATCTCCAAGATCGTGGTCTCCTGGACGCCAAACAGCCGGACCTTGCGACGGGCAACGTAGAACACTCCCACCGCTCGATCGCGGTTGATCAGAGGGAGGCCGATGACTGTCCGCAGTCCTTCCGCGCCGATGATGTCCCCGAAGGCGTGCTCCAGCCTTGGATCTGCACAGTAGTCCTCCGTGTGGAAGATCGCACGTTCGGTCATCACCCTCCCGCCGATCCCTTGACCCTCCCCAATCTTTAGGCCCAAGAGTCCCTCCGTGACCACTCCGTGCTGCGCCCCGATGCGGAGCCCGCCCTCTCCGCCTCGCAACGTGGCTATGTAGGCCACGTCAGCATCGACAAGTGCGGCCGTCTCGTCGACGGCAAACCCGAGAACCTCGTCCATATCCAAGGAGGCCGTCATCCGGCGCGTGATTTCACGAAGCAACTCCAGATAGCGCCGTTGCCGCTCCCCCTCGTCAACGCGCTGCTGTCGGTCAAGTACCAGGGCAAGCTCGGCGGCCGTGGTTTCGAGCATCTTCATCCCCCGCTCCGAAGGGAGAAGGCCACGGCCGTCGATGACGGCGAGTGCACCGAGTAGCATTCCCCCATCACCACAGGAACGGCGGTCAGGCTACCCTGGATAGCCACCGGCTCCTCTTCTTCCCCGGCGGCCTCGCCCACGTACAACCACTGGCCCAGATCGGGGACCACAATCGGCTCCGATGCGCAAGTTACCCACGTCACGGCGCCGGGTGGGCGACCCAAAGAGACACGCCGTCCAAGAGCAGTCCCAATGTCGTCCGACATTCCAACCCAGAGGTGAGGCTCGAGCGAGGCCTCTTCAGTGCGGAGAAAGAGGATGCCGGCATCACAGGCCGTTGCATCCAACACCATTTGCAGGCCCTCGCGTAACATGACTTCGCGATCCGCAGTGGCACCGACCAAGCGAGCGAGAGAGCTGACCGCGGTGAGTTCCCTTACCCGCGCGTCGAGTTCCTGGTTCCGCTCGCGCAGGGCCTCCGCATTCCCCAGCAAGAAGTACTTCATGCCGATAGTCCCTACCAACACCGCGACAGAGATTAGAAGAGCTTCCGCCATCTCGTACAAGGATCGGAAACTCAAACTCTCGCCATGCAAGAATGTGCCGAACAAATAGCCTCCGACCACGACCCCCACGATTGCCACTGCGTGACGCCAGGGAAAGATGACTGCCGCCAGAAGTGCACTGAGAGGAATGGCGAGGTTGAGGAGGCCGTTGCTGCCTCCCGTAGCAAAGACCGCAGACGACGTGCCGAGCGCAAACCCCACGCCGGCCGCCACAGCCGCTCTCCGCCGGCCCAAAACGTGCCAGGGAGCAACCACCAAGATAAGTACTATCAGGATGTTCAGCGCAGCGGCGACCGCCACGTCCGTCTCAGAGTGTGCGGACACCACGAGTACTACGGCCTGCCCAAACAAGACCGCGGCCAGAGAGAACCGAGCGGTACGAGACCCCGGGGTCTGGGCCGCATCGACGATCAGCGCTGTTAGTCGATCGATCATCCTCATCCTATCGACAGGCGGGCGTCCTTGGCTGAGGGGCACATTGTCGCGCCGACCCGTTTCCTTGGCGCTTCACTGCTAGAACGCGATGGGTGAGACGCATCCTGGGCGTCGCACCTTCCCATAGTCCAGTTCGTACCGTAGGGTCCGGGGCCCCCAGCCCGGATGGGCCCGGCGAGGCTCGACGATGCGGGCCTCCACCTCTGGGGCCATCTGATGGGGGTAGGTGACGGGCCTTGAGGAGCGGTCCATCAGGCCGCCGATACAGCTCCACCTGCCGGTGCAAGGAGAAAAGAACACCCCGCCATTTGCGGGGATTTTAAGAGAGGCGACGACCGGAGTCGAACCGGTGTAGCGGGTTTTGCAGTCCTAAAGTGGCCGTATCTGCACGTATTCTCTCGTTATCGCAGGGCGTCTTTCGACCTCACGTTCTGCCGCGGTTTGCAGGGCTTTTTAGTCTGTTTTATGCTCGCTCGTTGTCTTTCGTATTTTGTGGCAGCCGGGCGTTTCCGTCACAAGTGGACGGCAAATGGACGGCAATTCCAGGAGCAGCACCGTACGGTGACGACCTAAGGCGGGCTGGGTCTCAAAGAGTCCGGCAGCGCCTTGGTCTGCCGGACTCCGTGTCCGGTTCCCCCTACCGCTTCGCTCCGTCGGCCGCGGCCTTCAACCGACCGGGGAGCGGGAGAAGGAGGCGCATGCCGAAGGTTGCGGCCCGGCCGCCCTCGTGAGTGTCAAAGCCTCCCTGCACCAGTCCGCGGCACGCTACCAGGCACTCATAGTCTGAGTAGACCTTGAGGGCGGCTTTTTGATAGGACGCCGCATCTCCTGCTGGTAAGTACCCAACGACCGCGGCCGGCTCACCGTCTCTCAACGCCTGCACCTGGACAGCGTTCTTATCGTGCTTGTTCTGGGGTTCAGGGACCAGGACCGCTGTAACCCACTCACGCACTCCCCCGTCCTTCCGCCGCGGCGCATCCACAATAAGCCCCTCAAAGGCGTCCTGGTAGTGACTCTCCCCTGCCACCTCTTGGAACCAGCACCGAATTTCACCCTTCTTGGTCCGCGGTCGTCTCTCGGCGCCGCATCTCTTGCAGTAGCGAAAGCCAGGGTCGATCCGACCACAAGAGCGGCAAACGTCCGGATGGTCTTTCGTGTCTCCTGACCACTCATCGTTCCACCAGGCATCGATACGGTACACCAGCTGAGGGTCCTCAATCAGAACCACTTCCATTGTGGTTTCCTTGCGTTTCCCGCGTAGCCGATCAAGCAGACCCATGCTCGTCTCTCCTTGCTCTGTATTCTCCCCTGCCGGTCCCTTGATCTTCGGTTGTCTCACTTGAGAACTCCAGTTTGATCTTGGAGTTCTGGACGGGGGGAGGCCCGATTTTCAACGGTATGGAGAAAGAGGCCGCGTAAACCCTTGGCGGCCGGGCCATCAACCCGTGCAGGGGCTCTCCCCCTCCTCGGTTATCCGGCCGTAATGGGGGCGCCGACCCCATTTCCCCCGCCCGAATTCGACAAGGACACCGCTCCGATTCGTCGTTCTTGGAGAGCCTCCAGCACCCTTTTCAGGCTACTTTTGAACATCCCAATAAATGGCCTCTTTTCCGTTTTCTCTAGCGGCTTGCGCACTCCCGACGAGTCCTCAAAGGGCGAAAACCACGGACTCCAAAACCCGTACACAATCTGAGCCGCTATGCCCCCCGCGTAGGGCTGGAAGGGGGGAGGGGGACTACCCCCCGGCCCCGATCAGTCGGTCGGGATCATCTTCCGCAGGTAGGCTGCCCGGAAGTCCAAGAGGCCCAGGTGGTCACAAGAGCGAAGGCCGTCCCCGCTGGCATCGCAGCTCATGGCGCTCACCACCGGGCCTTCCGGATCTCGACCACCAGGACCGCTTTCACCACGACCCCGTGGACGCCGAGCAGCTCGTCGACGTTGCCCTGCAGCAGGCCGAGCAGCAGTTAACACGCATCCCGGCTCACAAGGCCCCCCAGGTGCTTGTCGTCCTTCGGGTGCCTGCACTTGGGTTGTCACCTCGGCGGTTTGAGCCGGCAAGGACTTCTCGCTTGCCTTCGCCAGTGGCCCTCTTGAGTGCTCCTAGTTCACTGGCCGCTGCTCAGATAGTTCTCCCACAACCTCCACGTCATCTTGGCTGCTTGTCCCCGCGTCGCATAGCCGTAGGGGTCGAAGACAGTGTCCGACTTCCCGTTGACGCTCCCGTTCTCAAAGCAGACCGCTATGGCCCGCTGAGCCTCGGCACTCAAGCCGGAAACGTCGGTGAAGGGAACGGCTGAAGGATCTGCAGGCGTGAGAAAACGGCTGCCGGCGCGAGCTACCATCAGGGCAAGTTGGGCCCTCGTGATCTTCGCCCTCGCTTATGGAATCCTCTAGTAAGTAGAGGGAGAATTGGCCCCGCCACTTTCTACGCCCATTCCATGGAAAGCCTATCTCCTAGCATAACAGCGTCGCCCGCTCTCGCACGCTCGCCTACCTCGCCCAGATAGCCCTCCTCATCGGGGAAGCGGAACCGACGGACGATAGCGCCAAAAACGGCTTAATGGCGTTGGCCGAGGCCATAAGGAACAGCAACGTGCCAGATCCTGACGAGGAGGCTATACAGGAGAATTAGGAGTGTCAGCTTCCCAGGCGAAATCCGCAATTATGGGCAAGTGATCACTTAGCCTTGGTGGGCCAAAGACCTCTTCTTGCGGCCCGGTGCCACATGCGCGCAAGTGCTTGCCGAGGGCAGGCGTGACAAAGAGATGATCCATTTGGTGGTGGATGTATCCCGTCGCATGGCGAAACGTAGGCGTGACTTTGCCCTGGGCCTGTCTTAGGCACTCCACGAAACCGACGCTCGCCATCCGATCTAGGTACTCCCTGTTCCCGCGGGGCCGACGCTTCCCGTCAAATGTCTCGGAAAGGTTAAAGTCTCCCGCTACGATCCAGGCGTCTTTCGGATCAGGCGGTGTCTCTTCAAAGCTAGCTCGGAGTAAGTCCGCTACCCAGAAGCGGAGGGCTTGCTGGAGACGGACGTCGCCAGTGTCCGCATCGGGCCGCCGGGCGAGATGCTCGTCTATCGCATAGGCGGGGCTATAGACAGAAACTACCTTCACGGGCGGGCCTTGGTCGGGAAAAACCTCCATTGCGGTCAAGTTGCCAAACCAGTAGGCAAGCTCTTCACGTATCCACCCCACGTTCGAGGAAATCGGCAAAGCGGGGCCAATACAGCCCTTAACCAGCATGGCCGTCTTGAACTTCATAACCGAATCAAAGCGGCCTCTGGCATGCACTGAGTAGCAGGCAAATCGCTCATGAATGGACTCGGGAACACCCATGACTTCTTGCAGCAGCGCAACGTCCGGGTCCAGGTGTTCGAGATATTCCCAAAGGGGACTGGCCGCCGTCGCGGTATGACAATTCCACGTGACCACCCGAAACGGAACCTCTGCCACCGCTGCACCTCCAGAGAAGCGCCGCCAGGCGCCCTGTCCTCATATCGGGCGGGTCCAGAGAGGAGCGGCCGCGGCTCGTCGCCGCCCCTCAACACACTGGCAGAGGGCAACACTATCGCATGATGGTGTGCTTAGGCCAAAGCAAGTGGGCGGAGATTTGTCCTCTTACCCGACCCCTGCTGCGGGCTGAATTCCTGAAGCCAAGCCGAGAAGAACAGGACGCTTTGAGGCTCTGGCAAGAAAAGCGATCAACAAAACGTGGATGCCCATGACCCAGGTGCCGCAGACCGAGAATGCGCCTCCGGTGTCGTGCCTCTTCCTCTTCGGCGTACGGTGGTCCCTGCTCGGCCCCGTGGGCCGGTAAGACTTCAAAACACTACTTGGTGTAGCTTGCAGGGACATTCCACTCCCCATGTTAGTCAGCGCCAATTCAAATGCGATGACAACACCCTTGCGTGATGAGGACTCGGGTCTGGTTAGACGCTGACATCATCATCATTGTCGATGGCAGCCGCCGTCCCGATCTTCGAAGCGAGATACATGCAGACAATGCCGAAGACGAGCGCACCAAGAATCAGGGGCACATCGCGGTCGTAGTATCCGATGATCGATGCCTTGACGACGGCCCCAACAGACAAGACACCGCCAACACCCCACAGCATTCTCTGCAAAAGAATCATACTCTCTCTGGGTTACTCCATGGTTCGATTGGTTGGCCCCAGTGGTTCCTGCAGTTCCATTCATACTTCTGCAAACTCCCCAAGGAGTAGGTAAGCGTAAGGGTCCTTAACGCCTTGATCGGCTAGGTTGTCAATATAGGTATAGAATTCGCTGGAATGCCCCCCGCCAGCCGTACCACGTAGAATGAGAGTCCTGACCCGGCCCACGGAAGGGCCGAGAAAGGACCAGAACCATGCCGAAGGGGAAGAAACACACACCTGAGCAGATCGTGAGGCACCTCCGGGACGCCGAAGCCGCCCAGGCCGCCGGCCGCACCATAGGCCAGATCTGCCAGGAGATCGGGGTCAGCGAACAGACCTACTACCGCTGGAAGAACCTCTACGGAGGGATGAAGACCCCGGAGCTTCGACGCTTGAAGGAACTCGAACAGGAGAACGTGCGCCTGAAGAAGCTGGTCGCCGACCTCTCCTTGGACAACGCCATGCTGAAGGAGCTGGCCGAGGGAAACTTCTGAGCCCGGCGAGGCTCTCCACGGTCGATGAGTACACCCGGGAGTGTCCCTCGCTCCTCTGCGAGCGCAGCATCACCGCCCTCGACGTGATCGACGAGCTCATCCGCATCATGCAGGTGCGCGGTGTCCCGGCCCACATCCGCGCGGACATTCAACGGACCCGAATTCATCGCCGAGGCCATCCGCAGCTGGCTCGAGAGCGCTGGCATCGGCTCCCTCTACGTGGAACCAGGTGCCCCGTGGGAGAACGGCTACGCCGAATCCTTCCACGCCCGCCTGCGGGACGAATTCCTGAACGCCGACGCATTCGCCAACCTCCGAGAAGCCAAGGCCTTGGGAGACGCCTGGCGCCGGGAGTACAATCACGAGCGGCCGCACAGCTCTCTGGGGTCCTTGACCCCTGCCGAGTTTGCGACCGGACTGCCTGCCCTTCTGGTCGGGGCTACGCCCCTCCCTTCAGGGCAGCCATCACCCTCATGACCCAGAGGACTCTCATTGCGGGTGGTACGGAGAGTGGGGGCATTCCAC
>Ga0075530_1001213_pt1 | contig 12327 bp, 9 predicted proteins | sample NGEPerD_2_FD_75101 | JGI IMG/M metagenome (GOLD analysis project Ga0075530, IMG submission 75101) | Arctic peat soil microbial communities from the Barrow Environmental Observatory site, Barrow, Alaska, USA - NGEE PermafrostL1-D | ecosystem: Environmental > Terrestrial > Soil > Wetlands > Peat ...
GCCTGGCGCCGGTACCCTCACGGGTGAAGACCGGCGCTGGGCCAACGAGCCCGGCATCCCGGGCGTCGTGCACTTCTTCGCGCCGTACCCCTACCGCAGCCCGTTCCATACCAGCGACCCGGCTGAGGAGGTCGACAGGGCCCTCGCGCACCTCGCCGACGTCATCATGTTCGAGGGCCCGAGGAACGTCGCCGCGCTGTTGGTCGAACCGGTGGTCGGTTCCAACGGCGTAGTGATCTACCCGGAGGGCTATCTCGAAGGGGTTCGCAAGCTCACCGCTGAGCACGGCATCGTGCTGATATTCGATGAGGTGATGACCGGCTTTGGGCGCCTCGGCGAGACGTTCGCAGCGCAGCGCTTCGGGGTCACGCCCGACATGATCACCTTCGCCAAAGGCGTCGCCTCCGCCTATCTCCCCCTTGGCGGCGTCCTCGTGCGCGAGGGGCTGGCCCGCCACTTCGACGAGACCACCTTGATGTGCGGGCATACCTACTCGGGGCACCCGATGGCAATGGCCGCTGGCTTGGCGACCGTCACGGCCATGCGCAAGGAGGGACTCTTCCAGCGTGCCCGCGAGCTCGAACCGGTGATGCGTGAGGGCCTCGGCGCCCTCATGGACAATCATCCCGTGGTCGGCGACGTACGCGGCCTCGGCGCCTTCTTCGCGCTGGAGTTCGTCAAGGATCGAACGACCAAGGACCCGCTCGTCCCGTGGTACGGCGGCGACAATGCCCCCGTCGCGAAGCTGTCCGCCGCGCTTCGTAAGGAGGGCGTATACGCCTTCGGTCGCTACAACGTCATGCTTATCACGCCGCCGCTTACTATCGAGCGCGACGACCTTCAGGTCGGCTTCGAAGCGCTCGACCGCGCCCTGAAGGTACTGGCCTGAGCCAAGCCCTCGTGGCTAACGCCGCGATCGACGCTCGCCGCCGCCTGCTAGCTTCGTTGGGCGGCGGCGAACCGTTGGAGGCCGGTTTCGACCGGCTACTCAACCTAAGGCCGCACGAAGGTTTGCTCGACGTCGGTTGTGGCGACGCTTACCGTTCCCAGCCGCCTCGTTCGATGCGGTAAGCGCCCGCTACGCTGTCGATCACGTCTCGGAGCCGGGCCGCGCCCCTGATGAGCTCCGCCGCGTCTTGAAGCCCTCGGGCCGGCTGCTGCGGATCGCCAGCGCGGTCGGTCACCTGAGTCGGTTCTGGCAGGCGGTGAGAGAAGTCGGCGACGGCGTTCCCGACCTCGCGCCGGTGGGGAAGTTGACGCTCGAGGACGGCAGTCTCGAGCAGCGCTTCGCGGCCCTCGCGGCCGACCGCTTCGAAGTGGTCAGAGGACGGCTCGCGACGCTAGTCGCCTCGAGCTCGCCCGGTCTACTCATCGACCTCCGACTGGCGGTAGTCGCTGCATCGCGGCCGAAGCCGGCATGAAACGGGGCCCGGCGAGTGGCCGGGCTCCGTGAAGGTCGTAGTAGCGAGGCCCGGGCGCTCGCGCTAGCGGAGCCCGGCCCGAGCGAGCGGCTTACTTACTCCAACCAGCCCTGCACGACGTCCGGGTTGGCGGCGATCCAGGCGCGCGCGGCCTCCATCGGCTCGGTGCCGTTCTGGGTGATGTCAAGCATCACCGCACCCATCTGCTCGCTGGTCCAATGGAAGTTGTCGAGGAACGACATCACGTCTTCCGGAGCACTCTCGGACCACTCGGCGTTGACAACGGTGTTGATGGTCTCGGCGTCGCCGAACACGCCTTCGGGATCCTCGAGGTACTTCAGGTCGTAGGCGGCCCACATCCAGTGCGGACGCCAGCTGGTGACGATGATCGGCTCTTCGCGCTGGATTGCGCGGTCCAAGGCGGCGGTCATCGCGGCGCCGGAGCCGTCGAGAAGGTCGTAGTCGAGGTCGTAGACCTCCAGAGCTTCGTCGCTCGCGGCCATAAGGCCGGCACCCGGATCGATACCGATGACCTCGCCGCCGAACAGCTCGACGTTGTCGTTGAGTTCGGTGATGCTGTCGACTTGGACATAGCTGGGCACGGCCCAACCGATGTCGGCACCTTCGAGGTTCGGTCCGAGGTCGACGAGTTGATCGCCGTACTCGTTCCAGTAGGCTTCGTGGGTTGCGGGCAGCCAGGCAGCGACTATCGCGTTGAAGTCACCTTGAGCCACACCGGTCCACATGGGTCCGGCGTCTACCGAGGTGAGGTTGACTTCGTAACCGAGCTCGTCGATGAGGACGGCGGCGACCACGTTCGTCGAGGCGATCTCGGAGTCCCAGAGCACGTAACCGAGTTCGATTGTTTCATCCTGAGCGAACGCAACCGCAGCAATTAGCGACATGACAAGGGCAAACAACAACTTCTTCATCAATACCTCCCGGGATTGGGACGGAAAACTGGACCGGGATACGAATACCCCGAGAGCACACGGCTGTGTGCAAGCGTAAAAGCGGCCAATCAAAGCCTCTTGGACCCTAGCACGAGTGTCAATGTCACGCAAATTCCGGCGATTTACCGTCTGTTAATGCGTCAGGCAGTCTCGCTCCGTTTGCGACCGAAGGCCGCCGTGACTCGGTCGAGGACTATCGCCAGGATCACTACCGCAAGGCCGGCCTCGAAGCCTTGGCCCACGTTGAGGCGTTGGATGCCACGCAGCACCTCGGCGCCAAGCCCGCGAGCACCGATCATCCCCGCGATCACGACCATCGACAGGTTGAGCATTATCGACTGGTTGAGTCCCGCCATGATGCTCGGACGCGCCACTGGCATCTCGACCTTGACCAGTTTTTGCCACGCTGTCGAGCCGAACGCGTCGGCCGCCTCGACCAGGTCGTTCGGTACCTGCCGTATGCCGAGGTTGACGAGGCGCACCAGTGGCGGGATGGCGAACACGAACGTGGCGACGACGCCAGGCACCAGACCGATGCCGAAGAACATCACCGCCGGTATCAGGTAAACGAACGCCGGCATGGTCTGCATGAAATCGAGCACGGGCCGCATGATGCGCTCCACCGTGTCGTTGCTCGCCGAGAGGATGCCAAGAGGCAGACCGACGAGGGTAATCAGCAACTGGGCCGTTATCACCAGCGCCAGCGTCTGTAGGAACGGCTCCCACAGCCCGATGTTCTCGACGAGCAGCAGGCCGACCGCGGCGAACAAGCCGATCCGCCAACCACCGAGCAACGCCGCGACTACGGCGAACAGCGCGATCAACAGGAAGACGGGCAGCCATTCGAACCCCGCCAAGAGCGAGCCGATGACCATCTCGACCGCTTCTGAGAAGCCGTCGAAGAACGGGGCGAACTGGACCTGGAGGTAGCTAACGGAGCCGGAGATCCAATCCCTTATAGGGATACGGAAGTCAAGCATGTTGACCGTCCGTCACGAGGGCCTTGGCGTCGTTGGGCGCTGCGGCGGTCGCTCCGTTCCCAGGTCCACCGAAGTCCTCGGACTTACGGCCGCTCTCCGGGCGTGCCAGCGCGGCCAAGATGGCGCCCTTCACCACGACGCCCCTCACGCGACCTGCGGCGTCCGTGACGGCGATGGGAACGCTGCCTTCCGAAGCCAGCGTTATCACCTCCTGTAGCGGCGTGTCGGCGGCGACCGATGTCGCCTCGCTCAAGAGCCGAGAGTCGATGCGGTCGTGCTCGAGCGTCTCGTCTTCGAGGCCGGCGATTATGCGTTCCGAGGTCACGTAACCGCGTAGGCGACGCTCTGAGTCGATGACCAGGATGCCCGACAACCCCGACCGGCGCATCTTCGTCAGCGCCGTACGGGGTCCGTCGCGCACGTGCGCGGTCTCCTTCACCGGTTGCATGATGCTCGAGGCCGTAAGGATGTCGGTCCTATCGACGCCTTCGACGAAGGCCTCCACGTAGTCATCAGCAGGAGCCGTGACTACCTCCTCTGGCGTCCCTACCTGGACAACCCTCGCGGCGTTCATGATGGCGATGCGATCACCGAGCTTCAGCGCCTCATCGAGATCGTGCGTGACGAAGACGATGGTCTTGTTCATGCGCGACTGAAGCTCAAGCAGCTCGTCTTGCATCTCCCGGCGGATGAGAGGATCGAGCGCACTGAAGGCTTCATCCATCAACAGGATGTCGGCATCGACGGCCAACGCCCTGGCCAAACCGACGCGCTGCTGCATGCCGCCGGAGAGTTGGGGGGGGTAGTTCGACTCCCAGCCGCTTAGGCCGACGAGTTCGATCGCGTTCATGGCCCGCTCGTTGCGCTCGTCGGGCGCTACGCCCTGGACCTCCAGCCCGTAACCCACGTTCTCTACGACCGTCCTGTGAGGGAGGATGGCGAATTGCTGGAACACCATGCCGCTGAACTTCTCGCGACGCACGCGTAGGAGTTCGCGCCGCGAGAGGGCGGTAATCTCGATGTCGTCGACGATGATCTGGCCGCTGGTGGGCTCGTGCAGACGGTTGAGGAGGCGCAGCAGCGTGGACTTGCCGCTTCCTGACAACCCCATTAGCACGAAGGTCTCCCCTTCGCGGATGTCGAGGCTTACGTCCTGCACACCGACGGCGATGCCCAACTCGGCCTGAAGCTCGGCCTTCGAGGCGCCGCCCGCGAGCATGTCGATAGCTCGCTTGGGGTGGGCACCGAAGATCTTGTACAGCTCGCGGACTTTAATCTTGACGTTCTTTTCTACGCGCTTCTCGGCGCTTGATCTAGTGGTCGACGGATCGGTAATGGTCTCCATGTCAACTCCGTAACGGTCGAAGAAAGGGTCGTGCTCGTAATGGTCGAGAGTTCGGCCACGGGATTCTCACCGCGACCAGCACATCCACACGTGGACGTCCTTGTCGTTCGGCCTAGGTTACACCGTGAATCGCAGCGGCCTGCGACCAGGACACGCCTGCTCAAGCGCGATTGACACGCGAGAGCCGGCTCGCTCAGCTTGTGAGAAAGCTAACGACGCAACAGCGCCCGCAGCGTGACGAACAGCCCCAGTGCCAAGACCGTTAGCAGCGCGGCCATGGCCACGGCCGCATCGAGCCCGACTTCGAGCGAGGCGTAGATCGCCAGTGGCAAGGTGCGTGTCCGGCCCGCCAGGCTTCCAGCGAAGACGATGGTAGCGCCGAACTCGGCCAACGCCCGCGACCAGGCCAACACCAGGCCCTCACTGAAGGCAGGCAATGACAGCGGCAGGCTCACGCGCCAGAAGGCGCCCCAGCGTCCGGCACCGTCGATGAGGGCGGCCGCCTCGAACTCCGGCGGTACGTCCATGAACCCGACCTTCAAGGCCCGGATGAAGAAGGGGCTGGCGACGAACACCTGCGCCATGACCACGGCCACCGAGGTGAAGCCGACGGTGACGCCGAGCTCGGCGAGTTGCGAACCTATAAGGCCCCTCCGTCCGAACACCAGCAACAGACCGACTCCGGCGATCACCGGTGGCAGCACCAGCGGCAGATCGACCAAGGCGTCGACGAAGCGTCGACCGCGAAAGCTGTAACGCGCCAAGAGGTACGCCAGGGGCGTTCCCAACACGATTGTCAGCGCCATCGCGGTCGTGGTGGTGACCATGCTGAGGCGCAGCGCTTCCATGGCGGCTGGCGCGGCCAGCCGGTGAACCACCCCGGGTGAGAACGACTCGAGCACCAGCGCCACGCTTGGCAGTACCAGGAACACGAGCAGGAAGAGGCTCGGCGCCAACAACACGAACCCGGGCTTGCGGTAGCGGACGCGGGTCTCAACGCGCTCCCGCTTTGATGCCGGCTGCGCGACGGTCATGGGGGCCCCGCCGTGCTGAAGCCGTGGGCCGCCAAGACGGCTGCACCGGCCTCCGAGGTCACCATAGCCACGAAGGCCCGTGCCAGCTCGACCTGCCGGCCGCCGCTCACGACGGCGATCGCGTACGAGGCGAGGGGGTCGTGTTCGCTCGGTATCCTCACCGACCGCAGCTGCGGGAAGACAGCGGCGTCCGTGGCGTAGACGATGCCGGCGTCGGCCTCGCCAAGCGCCACCTTGGCCGCTACGAGCCGCACGTTCTGCTCTTCGGAGACGACGTTGGCCATAACCTTGGTCGCAAAGTCGTCGCCGCGCGCGGCGTCGGCGCTGGTAATGGCCTCGCGGGCGTAATGTCCGGCGGGAACGCTCGGCCCCGCCATGACGAGTACGAGGCCCTTGTCGGCGAGATCGGCGAACGTCTCAACGCCCGAACCCTTGGCGGCTACCACGACCAGGCGGTTGCGCGCGAACACCGTCGGTTCGTCCGCTACTAGCCCGGCGGCGGCTACCCGCTGGAGTTGTCGTAAATCCGCGCTGGCGAACACGTCGGCAGGTGCACCTTCGATCACCTGCAGCGCGAGGATGGCGGAGCCGGCGAGGTTGAGGTTCACGTCGACCCCAGGGTGCTCGCGTTCGAACAGTACGGCGAGCTCCTCGAACGACTCGGTAAGGCTCGAGGCCGCGAACACGGTGAGGGTCTGAGCCGTGGCGAGCGACGTTAGCGACGCCGTTAGGAGCACGCCAGCGGTCGCCATGAGCACGGCCGTCTTGATCGTGGCAGAGCGCAACGACCGTTGACCCCTCTCCCCGATGCTCCCTTTTAGTTGCGGCGCCAGCATGGCTGGGGCACTCTAAACCAGGAGGACAACTACATGACACTGCAGCTAACCGGCTTCCACCACCTTACGGCCGTATCAGCCGCCATTGCCAAGAACAAGCGGTTCTACACCGAGACCATGGGCTTGCGGCTGGTAAAGCGCTCCGTTAACCAGGACGACGTCAGCGCCTATCACCTCTTCTACTCCGACAAGGTCGGCTCCCCGGGCAACGACATCACGTTCTTCGACTGGTCGGTCCCAGCGGAACGAAGGGGCAACCACACCGTCACCCGCACCGGGCTGCGCGTGAAGGGCGACGAGAGCCTGTCGTACTGGCTCGCAAGGTTCAGCGCCCTTGGCGTCACTCACGTCGACGTCGTCGAGCGCGACGGCCGCAATTACCTTGACTTCGAAGACCCCGAAGGACAGCGCCTCACGCTCGTGACCGACGGCGGGACCGGCGACGAACCCGTCGCCTGGCAGCGAAGCAGCGTGCCGGCCGAGCATCAGATCCGCGGTCTCGGCGCGATCACGATGACCGTGTCTGACCTCGCCAACACCGACGGCATCCTGCAAAGCGTGATGAACATGCGACCGGTCCGCGAGTACCCTGACCCCACTAGCGGCAAGCACACCGTGCATGTCTACCAGATGGGCGCTGCCGAGCTGAGCGGACCTCACGCCGAGCTGCACGTCGCGGTCCGACCGGACCTCGCACCGGCACGGCCAGGCGCCGGCGGCGTGCACCACGTGGCGTTCCGCACTCCGAACGGCGACGAGTACCAGCAGTGGACCGACCGGCTCCAGCAGCTCCACGTCCCCAATAGCGGCCAGGTCGATCGCTACTACTTCCGGAGCCTATACTTCCGCGAGCCGAACGGCGTGCTGTTCGAGATCGCCACCGACGGACCCGGCTTCGCCGTCGACGAGCAGCTCGAGACTCTGGGCGAGGCGGTAGTGCTGCCACCGTTCCTAGAACCGAGGCGCGTCGAGATACTGGCGGGGTTGAAGCCTCTCGACTAGGTTGTCGCGAGCTAACATTGGCCCGTGAACCCACCGGCTCAGCTCGAGGACATCGACACCCCCGCCGTGGCGATCGACCTGGGCCGCGCCCAGTCCAACATCGCCAAGCTGCAGGGCTACCTCGACGAGCACGGCCTCGCCAACCGCCCACACATCAAGACGCACAAGCTGCCCTTCTTCGCCCACATGCAGGTCGCCGCCGGCGCACCCGGGATCACGGTGCAGACCGTCGGCGAGGCCGAGGTGATGGCCGCAGCGGGGCTGAAGGACCTGCTTCTCACCTACGACGTCATCGGCGAGCGCAAGGCGAGGCGGCTGGCCGGGGTGGCTCGCACCGTCGATCACTTGCGGGTGGCGGTCGACAACGAGGTCGCTTTGACGACGGTGATGCGGGCCGCCGAGTTGGCCGAGCGGACCATCGGTGTCCTGGTCGAGTTCGAGTCGGGCAAGAAGCGTCAAGGCGTGCTTGAGCCGGGAGCGGCGCTAACCCTGGCTCGGCTGGCCCGTTCAGGCCGCTTCACCACGTTCCTCGGCCTCCTCACCTACCCGTGCGGTCCCCAGGCGGGTGCCTTCATTGCCGCCGCCGAAGGGCTGTTCGCGGCCGAGGGCGTGCCACTCGCAGTTATCTCCGCCGGAGGCACACCGAACATGTGGCGAGCGCACGAAGTGCCGGGCCTTACCGAGTACCGAGCAGGTACGTCGATCTACCACGACCGCCGCAGCGTCGGTAGCGGGAGCGCCACGTTCGACGAGTGCGCGCTGCACGTGCACGTCACGTTGGTCAGCCGCCCAACCGCAGACCGCGGGGTGATCGACGCGGGCTCCAAGGTGCTAACCAGCGACACCGTTCCAGAGAGCATCGGTCGCGGCTACGGCCACATCCTCGAATACCCCGAAGCCGTCATCACCGAGCTCTCCGAGGAGCACGGCACGGTCGATTTCAGCGGCTGCTTGAAGGGCCCGCGCATCGGCGAGCGGCTGCGCGTGATTCCCAATCACGTGTGCCCCGTAAGCAACCTGGTCGACGACGTCGTTATCCACCAGGAGGGTCGAGTGATGGCGCTTATGCCGGTTAGCGCCCGCGGCAAACGCTAGGTGGAGGGCCGAGGTTTACAGCCCCGGCGACCTCGTAAACTCGACCATGGCAGCGACGACCCTTCCTACCCGCGCGGAGCTCGATGCAACTTACACCTGGGACTTGGCGGCCCTCTACCCCGACGAGCGTGCCTACCGTGACGATTTCACGGCAGCGGCGAGACAGATCGACGAACTCGCGGCGTTCGCCGGCCGGCTCGGCAGTTCGGCGGGGCTTCTCGCCGACTTCTTTGAGGACTACTGGAGTTTGGTCGCGCGGTTGCAGCGGCTGCGCAACTTCGCTTCGCTGCCGCTGACTGTCGACCAAGGCGATCAGAGCGCGCGTCAGCGGGCCGGCCAGTTCGAGGGCCTTCAGGGACGCTTCAGCATGGCCAGCGCGTTCGTCGCACCCGAGTTGCTCGGCCTTGGCAGACAACGCCTCGCCGAGTTGGCCGCCGAGGACAAGCGGCTCTCCTACCTAAACAGCTACTTCGACAGGTTGGAGCGGCAGCGACCGCACGTGCGCTCGAGCGAGGTCGAAGAGGTGCTTGGCGGTAGCGGCGAACCGTTCGAAGCTCTCGAACGCGCGTACAACAGTCTGGTCAACGGCGAGCTACCCTTCGCGCCGGTCAGCCATGGGGGGCAGACTCTCGTGGTCGCGCGCAGCACGTACCCGAAGCTGCGCATGGCGCGGGATCGTGAACTAAGGCGCAAGGCCTACCACGCTTTTCACGACGGCTTCCTCGCGTTCGACGACACCATCGCCGAGCTCTACCTCGGCCGGGTCAAGCAGAGCGTCTTCCTGGCCAGGGCGAGGGGCTACGAGGACACCGTTCAGGAACAGCTCGCGCCACGCGAGGTACCGCGAGCCGTGCTCGATGCCGTGGTCGGCACCTTCGAAGCCAAGCTCGGGGTCTGGCACCGCTACTGGGAGGCGCGGCGGCGCTTGCTTGGGCTTGAGGAGCTCGCGGAGTGGGACATCTTCGCGCCCCTCTCCTCTGCCCCTATGCAGGTCCCATACGCGCAAGGCGTCCAGTGGATAGTGGCCGGGATGTCCCCGCTCGGCGAGGAGTACTTGGGATCGTTGCGGGAAGGACTGTTCACGCGACGTTGGGTCGATGTCTACCCGAACCTGGGCAAGCGCGATGGTGCCTTCTGCTCGCACGCCTACGGCGTCCAGCCGCAGATCATGATCAGTTACCAAGACGACCTGGAGAGCGTTTCGACCTTGGCCCACGAGCTTGGCCACGCCATGCACGCCGTGCTCATGGACGAGGCGCAGCCCCTCCCCTACGCCAACTACGCGATGATGGTCGCGGAGACGGCCTCGAACTTCAACCAGGCGTTGGTAAGGGCCCATCTCCTCGACCGGCTAAAGGAGCCGGCCGATCGCCTCGCAGTGCTGGACGAAGCCTTCCACAACTTCCACCGCTACTTCTTCATCATGCCGACCTTGGTGCGCCTCGAGCTGGCGGTTCATGCCGCTGTGGAGCGCGGCGAGGGCCTGTCGTCGACGAAGCTCAACGTGATCATGCGCGACCTTTTCCAGGAAGGCTACGGCGACCACATCCGCGCCGATGAGCGAACCGGCGTGACGTGGGCCCAGTTCGGGCACCTTTACCAACCCTTCTACACCTTCCAGTACGCTGCCGGCATCGCCGCCGCCGCCGCCTTGGCCGACGACGTACACCGCGGAAGACCCGGGGCGGTCGAACGCTACCTCGGGTTGCTGCGGGCCGGCAGTTCCGTGTCGCCGATCGAAGCCATGAAAGTGGCCGGCGTCGACCTCACGACGGCCGAGCCCATCGAACGCGCCTTCGCGGTCCTGGAAGGTTACGTCGAGCAGTTGGAGGACCTTGCGCGCCAGCAAGGCAACTGACGCCCCCGACCTGGCGACGGTGGTCACTTACTTGTTCGACGCGCTGTTGGCCGTGACCTAGTCGGCCCTCTTGCTGCCCTCGGCCGACGACGGTCTGAGCGCCTGGTCGGCTCACGATCCGAGCAGGTAGGCGTCCTCGAGGCGTCGCACGCGCGCACGGGCGAGGGCCAGGCGAGGATCGCCGGCGCTGAGGGCCTCGGCGGTCGCCAGCCAGAACTCCAGGTCGTCGTCGAGCCGCTCGGCCAGATCGAAGAGCGCGTCGGGGTCACTGACCATCAGTGCCGCCTGACGCACTTCCTCCTCGAGCTCCCAGCGGTGCTCTTCGACGCCAGGCGCGTCGCTTTGTGGCAAGAGCGGGCCCCGCATGAGGGCGATGGCCTCGCGTACCTGGCCGGTAGCGATGTGCTCTCGCACCTCGATCACGTCGGCACGGTAGGGGACAGTGAAGCGGTAGGGGGCGTCGCTGACGGGCAGAATGCCTCGCAGCCTGCTCAGCATGCTGCGCATGCCGCTGGCCGTGAACGGGGCGTGGCCTTCGGGTGACAGGAAGGTGTTGAGTTCGTCTCGCGCCAGCCCCTCTGGATGGAGGGCGAGGGCCAGCGCGATCTCGGCGAGACGCGGCGCCAGTGCCACTTCCTGGCCCTGGTAGCGAGCTTCCACCCGACCGAGGAACCGCAGTGACAGTTTGGCGCTAGGGCCAGTAAGGGTCGCCCAGATCGGCTCGAAGCGCTCGCGCGGACCGCTCAGCACCTCCAGCCCGGTCCGCGGCAGCGCGCCGAGCAGCGGTACCAGAGCCGCCGGCACGTTGTGCGCGGCCCCACGGCTGGCCAGAAGGTAGTAGAGGGTCGCCGTCAGCCGCTGCTCGGCCACCAGGTTCCCATCGAGCATCGCTTCGAGTAGGTCGCTGGCGGCCGTCTCTTCCTTCGCCACCGCGGCCACCACGCCGCGTGCCAGCGCTGCCAAGGAGCGCTCATGGCCCTCGCCCATCGCGCTGATCTCGGTGACGTCCCCGGCGATGATCCGGGCCTCGTCGAGGCGTCCGACCTCGCACAGCACGCGCACCAGTTGGTAGCCGTAGCGGGCGCGGCTGCGGCGGAAGCTCCCCTGGTAGGTTCGGCTCAGCAACTCAAGCGCCGCGTGCGGATTGCCTTCGGCCAGCTCGAGTTGGGCCAAGGTGCTGCGCAGCATGATGGCCAGTTGCGGCAGGCTGTCGTCGACCAGGGCCTGGGCATCCTCGAGGACGCCCCTAAGACCGACGAGATCGCCGCTGAGGATCCGCGCGTTGGCCAGGTTGTTGAGGATGAGCAAGCGGCGGTTGCCGTCGAGAAGCTGCTCGCGGTCGAACACGTCGAGCGCCCAGCGAGCCCAACTGGCGGCGCGCGCGAACTCGCCCATGTGCGAGAGACGAGTAGCCAGGCTGTCGGCGTTGCGCGCCACCTCGTAGCGGCTGCCTTGCTCCTCGGCGAGCTGCACGCTCTCGCGCAGGAGTGCGGTGGCCGTCTCGTGGTTCGGGTGCAGTCGAGCGTACTGCCACACCGTAAGCGGGGTACGTCGGTTCTCGACCGCCTGCTCCGCCATCGCGAAGCCCGCGGCGTGGGGCAACGATCCGGCTCGTCGAGCGCGCAGTGCTGGTGCCGCGTGAGTGCGCAGGAAGGCGTCGGCAGCCTCGAACGCCTCGTGGTAATCGTTGGCGGCCACGCCGGCCACGACGCGCCATTCGAGCACCCGCTCGCTGTTGGCGTAGTCGTCGGGCAAAGCCGACAACAGCAGGTGCAGTCGCTCCAGCAATCCCTCTTCCTGATA
>Ga0075530_1001215_pt1 | contig 12326 bp, 12 predicted proteins | sample NGEPerD_2_FD_75101 | JGI IMG/M metagenome (GOLD analysis project Ga0075530, IMG submission 75101) | Arctic peat soil microbial communities from the Barrow Environmental Observatory site, Barrow, Alaska, USA - NGEE PermafrostL1-D | ecosystem: Environmental > Terrestrial > Soil > Wetlands > Peat ...
CTGCTCGCCGGCGAGCAGCCGCAGCCAGGCATATTGAATGGCGTTAGTGTCCTGAAATTCGTCCACCAGCAGGTGGCGAAAACGTTCCCGGTAATGCGCGAGCAATGTCGCATCGTCGCGCAGCGTCTCCAGCGAGCGCAGCAAAAGTTCGGCAAAGTCGACCAGCCCGGCACGCTGGCAGGCGTTCTCGTAAGCCATGTAAATCCGCACCAGCTGACGGCTGATGGGATCGCCGGTATCTTCCAGCTGGTGCGGGCGCAGTCCCTCGTCCTTGCGCGCATTGATGTACCACTGCGTCTGGCGCGGCGGCCAGCGCGCCTCGTCCAGCTCCAGACTTTTCAGCACCCGCTTTACCAGACGATACTGGTCATCGGAATCGAGAATCTGGAACGTCTGGGGCAGCCGCGCCTCGCGCCAGTGCGCCCGCAACAGCCGATGCGAAAGGCCATGGAACGTGCCCACCCACATGCCGCGCGTGGAGGCGCCCAACAGGGATTCCACTCGCCCGCGCATCTCGGCGGCCGCCTTGTTGGTGAAGGTCACCGCCAGCACGCTGTAAGGCGAAGCGCCCTCGACCAGACACAACCACGCGATGCGATGCACCAGCACACGCGTCTTGCCGCTGCCGGCGCCCGCCAGCACCAGGGTAGGCAGAGGCGGCGCGCTGACGGCCTCGCGTTGGGCGGAATTTAGCGGTTCGAGTATCGGCGAGACATCCATCGCGCGGAGATTGTAACAGATGCTTTCGCTAATCTGCGGCGCTTGATCTACCTCAACGTGGGAAAGCCGCGAAAGCCTTTATTCCGAAAAATACATGCTCAGTACCATCAGTAGCGCCGCGGCCACGATGGCGATCACCGTGCGCCGGTAAGCCATGTGCAGCTCGTCGCGGATCTCTTCAAGCTGGTGGCTGCGCCATTCCACTTTTAATTGCCCGGCCTCCGATTGCTTCAACAGCGAATAGAGCAGGTCGGGCATATCGGGCGACTTCTCCATCATCGACGGCAGCGCGTGCTTGAATCCTTCGAACAACGCGCGCGCACCGATCTGTTCGCTCATCCAGCGATCCAGGAATGGTTTTGCAGTCTGCCACAGATCCAGTTGCGGGTCCAGTTGTCGGCCCAGGCCTTCGATGCTGAGCAAGGTCTTTTGCAACAGCACCAGTTGCGGCTGTACTTCCATGTTGAAACGCCGCGCGGTCTGAAACAGACGCAACAGCAGATTGCCGAACGATATCTCGTTTAACGGGCGCTGGAAAATCGGCTCGCAAACGGTGCGGATGGCGGACTCGAACTCATCGACCCGCGTGCCCTCCGGCACCCATCCGGACTCGATGTGCAGTTTCGCCACGCGCTGGTAATCGCGCTGGAAAAACGCCAGGAAATTCCCCGCGAGGTAACGCCTATCGAGCGGCGACAAGGTGCCGACGATACCGAAATCCACCGCCAGGTATTGCGGATCGTGCGGCGTCTCGTAAGACACGAAGATGTTGCCGGGATGCATGTCGCCATGGAAGAAATTATGCCGGAAGACCTGCGTGAAAAAGATCTCCACGCCGCGCGCCGACAATTTCTTTAAATCCACGTCGCGCGCGCGCAGCTGATCCGTGTCGCTGATGGGGATGCCGTGGATCCGCTCCATCACCATCACCTCGCGGCGCGTGTACGGCCAGTAGATCTGCGGCACATACAACAGCGTCGAACCTTCGAAATTGCGCCGCAACTGGCTGGCGTTGGCCGCCTCGCGCATCAGGTCCAGTTCGTCGATGATGGTCTTGTCGTAGTCGGCGACAATCGCGCGCGGATGCAGACGCCGGCCTTCGGTCCAATAGCGCTCGGCCAGGCCCGCGAACCAGTGCAGCAAATCCAGATCGCGGCGGATGATGCGCTTCACGTCCGGGCGCAGCACCTTGACGACGACCTCGCTGCCATCATGCAGGCGCGCGGCGTGCACCTGCGCAATCGATGCCGAGGCCAGCGGCGCCTCATCGAAAAACGCGAAATACTCGTGCAGAGAATGACCGTATGCTTTCTCGATTACTGCCCTTGCCTCTGCGCCCGCAAACGGGGGAACGCGATCCTGCAACAATGAGAGTTCATCGATGATATCGTCCGGCAGCACATCGCGGCGCGTGGAAAGCATCTGGCCGAACTTGATAAAGATCGGACCCAACTCTTCCAGCGCGCGGCGCAGCCGTTCGCCCTGTGGCGCCTGTGTGCGCCGGACCCAGCGCCACGGCATGAACCAGAGGAGAAACTTAAACGGCTTGAACACGCGGATGGAGAACACCAGCTCGTCCAGCCGATAACGCACCAGCACGAGATTGATGTGCAGCATGCGCAGAATCTGACGGGGGCCTAGCATCTTATGTACGGTGTCCGCGCCATCATGGCAACGCGACCATGCGCCGCGCACACGGGCATCGACGGCACCATCGACCACGCGGCATTGACAAGTCTGGAATTATTCATTGGGTATGGCAGGCGTCACGCACGAATCCGCGCGTATCCATTTCCATGGTGATACTCAGTCGCCCGCGTCCCGCGGCGCCGAACCGGGGCGCGCGAGTCGCTCGACGCGCGCTTCCAGACGATCGACCTCACCACGCAGCAGATCGATGTCGTCCATGAACTGCTCGACTTCGATACGCGTGGGCACCACGCGCGCCTCTTCCTGCAGGTATTCGGAAACGTTCATGCGCAGCTTGTCGACCACGCCGGCAACACCCGTGATGAGACCGCGCGCCGCGTTACCGGCCTGATGCGCGGGAATGTCGCCGATGCGCTCGGCCAGCCATTCTTCCCAGTCGATCTCCACGCCGGCGAGCACACTTTGAAACACACGGGCGACTTCCGCATCGCCGCGAATTTCCACACCATCGCCCGGCAGGCCGGCGTACGCATTCGACGCGCCGAGGCGTGTGAGGGCCAGCGGCGAGCCGCGGATCACCGTGTCGGGTTCGAAGGCGGGATGCGCGCTCACCTGCACTCGGCCTGCCAGTGGCCGTACCAGCAAGGTTACGTCCGGCCCGACAAGCTCGATCGCGATCAGCTTGCCGGAGGTCGTCGACAAGCGCGCCGCGGTCTCGCGGTCGAGGCTCAAATAGGCGTTAAGCGCGCGTTCCAGCAGCGGCGCGCCGAGTGTTGCAAGGTTCATGGGCTCTATAGTCAGCAACGGGCAATACGCCGATTCGCGTCATTGCCTCAGGTTTATGGTCGGGCCGAGCCGGCAAGCGGCACGCTCGCAATGCCTCCTCAAAATGCGCACTTCGAACCGGCACACGGATCGTGCTTGCGGCGCCGCCTTTGGCTAGACCTTGTAGCCCCGATGCACCGCTACAATGCCGGCACTCATGGAGTAATAGTTGCAGCGCTCGAAGCCGGCGCGCGTCATCATCGCCAACAAGGTCTTTTTATCGGGATGCATGCGGATGGATTCGGCGAGGTAACGATAGCTGTCTGCATCCCCCGCTACCAGCCGCCCCATAAACGGCAGCGCCCTGAACGAATACAGATCGTATAGCGGCTTAAGCCAGGCTTGAGGCCTGGAAAACTCCAGCACCAGAAGCGAGCCGCCCGGTTTGAGCACCCGATGCATGGCCGCCAGTGCGGCATCCTGATCCGTGACGTTGCGCAGACCAAACGCAATGGTAATGCGATCGAAACAATCATCCGCGAACGGCAGGCGCTCGGCGTCGGCCAGCACATAGCACACGTTGGCCGCAAGCCCGCGGTCGATCATGCGATCGCGGGCCTGGGTCAGCATCGCATCGTTAATGTCGCACAGCACCATTTCGCCGCCGGGTCCAACCCTGTCAGCCAGACGCAGCGCCAGATCGCCGGTGCCGGCGGCCACATCCAGCACCCGCTGGCCGCGGCGCACATTGGTCAATAACAGCGCGTAGAATTTCCAGAGTCGATGGATGCCGAACGACATCAGATCGTTCATGACGTCGTAGCGCGGTGCGACCGAGCGAAACACGCCGCCGACCTTGCGTTGCTTGTCGCTCGCCGGGATGCGCTCAAAGCCAAAATGTGTGGTTTTCATTGCTTGCTGAGATGCCCTGGCCCGTTGAATTCTTGATCGATCTGCGCTGTTGCATGTTACCGGCCGCGCCCCGGACCGCGGCGCGCTGATTTGCCTGATTCTAACCTTTAAGTTTGCGTTGATGACCGGCGGTCGCAAGCCGCTCCAGGTATGTCTGCCAGTTCGCCGCCTGCCGTGCGCCCAGTTCGTAGAGATAATCCCAGCTGAAGATGCCCGTCTTGTGGCCGTCGTCGAATACCAGCTTGACCGCATAGTTGCCGACCGGCGCTATCGCGTCTATGCCCACATCCTCCTTGCCGAACTGGAGTACGTCCTGGCCCGGTCCGTGGCCGCGCACTTCGGCCGACGGGGAATGCACACGTAGATACTCGCACGACAGCTCGAATCGCGCGCCGTCGTCGAACGTAATTTCCAGCACGCGCGATTTCTGATGAAGCGCAATATCCGTGGGCCGTGGTTTTGCCATCGCGGTTTGATCGCAAACGGTGGTTCATCTAGTCCGAGTCCCGGGACCCGACTACAGAATATACCGGCTCAAATCATCGTCCTTGATAAGGTCGCCCAGGTGCTTGTCCACGTACGCGGCATCGATTGTCACCGACTCGCCGTTGCGATCGGGCGCGGCGAACGAGAGGGTGTCCAGCAGACGCTCCATCACGGTGTGCAACCGGCGCGCGCCGATATTTTCGGTGCGCTCGTTTACGTCGTGCGCGACCTGGGCGATACGTTCGATCCCGTCGGCGCTGAAGCTCACGTCCATGCCCTCGGTCTTGAGCAGGGCTGAGTATTGTTCGGTCAGCGAAGCGTCGGGCTCGGTGAGTATGCGCACGAAGTCCCGCGCCTTGAGCGCGGCGAGCTCCACGCGGATCGGCAGACGGCCCTGCAACTCCGGCACCAGATCGGAGGGCTTGGACAGATGAAACGCGCCCGAGGCGATGAACAGAATATGGTCGGTGCGCACCATGCCGTGCTTGGTGCTCACGGTGCAGCCCTCCACCAGCGGCAGGAGGTCGCGCTGCACACCCTCGCGCGACACGTCCGCGCCGCTGTATTCGCCACGCCGCGCGACCTTGTCGATCTCGTCGATGAACACGATGCCATTCTGTTCCACGTTCTGCAACGCGCGCGTTTTCAGCTCCTCCTCGTTGACCATCTTGTGCGCTTCCTCGTCGGTCAGCAGCGCAGATGCCTCCTTGACGCACAGCTTGCGCTTCTTGCCGCGCGAGCCGGCGAGATTCTGAAACATGTTCTGCAGCTGACCGGCCATTTCCTCCATGCCGGGCGGCGTCATGATCTCCACGCCCATGGACGACTGCTGCAATTCGACCTCGATCTCTTTCTCGTCCAGCTCGCCTTCGCGCAGTTTTTTGCGGAATTTCTGTCGCGTAGCGGAACCTTTTTCCTCGGCCGGTTCGCCCTCGAAACGCGCGTGCGGCAGCAGAATGTCGAGAATACGCTCTTCGGCGGCTTCCACGGCGCGGAATCTCACCTTGGCGACTTCGGCCTCGCGCGTGAGCTTGATCGAGGCATCCGCCAGGTCGCGGATGATGGATTCGACGTCGCGGCCCACATAGCCGACTTCAGTAAACTTGGTGGCCTCGACTTTGATAAACGGCGCGTTCGCCAGCCGCGCCAGGCGGCGCGCGATTTCCGTTTTGCCGACGCCAGTCGGCCCTATCATCAGGATATTTTTAGGCGTGACCTCGCCGCGCAGATGCTCGGACAACTGCAAGCGGCGCCAGCGGTTGCGCAGCGCGATTGCCACCGCGCGCTTGGCGTCGGCCTGACCGACGATGTGCTTGTCGAGTTCCTGTACGATTTCTCTGGGGGTCATTTCAGACATGCTGGTTTACCATTTGGTGCCTCTCGCCAAGGCGCGAAAGTGCAAAGAAGAGCTCTTGACTTTAGCCAAGCCGGCCAGCCAACAGTACCGCTTTCCTGGCACTTGCGTCTTTGCGTGAGATGGCTTATGCAAGCCGCGCCGGAGCCTGGATGCTAAAGCTCTTCGATAGAAATGTTTCGATTGGTGTAAATGCAGATGTCGCCGGCGATATTCAAGGCCTTCTCCACTATCTCGCGCGCGGATAGCTCGGTGTTATCCAATAGCGCGCGCGCCGCGGATTGCGCGTAGGGACCACCCGAACCGATCGCGATGAGGCTCTGCTCGGGCTCGATCACGTCACCATTGCCGGAGATAATGAGCGACGCATCCGCATCGGCCACCGCCAGCAGCGCCTCCAGCCGGCGCAGCATCCGATCGGTGCGCCAGTCCTTCGCCAGCTCCACCGCGGCGCGCGTAAGCTGGCCGCTATGCTTTTCGAGCTTGCCCTCGAAACGTTCGAACAACGTGAATGCATCCGCCGTGCCGCCCGCGAAACCCGCGATGACCTTATCCTGATACAGTCGGCGCACCTTGCGGGCATTGCCCTTCATTACCGTCTGACCCAGGGTCACCTGCCCGTCGCCGCCCAGCGCCACCTTGCCGCCGCGCCGCACGGATAAAATCGTCGTTCCTCTGTATTGCTGCAAAACCGGCCCCTGTTCGCGAAAACCCGCATTGTATACGCACACAGCGAGATGACCCACCGTTCATGGCTCGCGGGCTTACGCTTTAAGCAACGACGTTACTTGCGGGCGCGCGGATGAGCCTTGTCGTAGACCAGCGCCAGGTGCTGAAAATCCAGATGCGTATACACCTGCGTGGTGCCGATGTCCGCGTGGCCCAGCAGTTCCTGTACCGCGCGCAGGTCGCCGGAAGATTCCAGCAGATGGCTGGCGAAGGCGTGGCGCAGCATGTGCGGATGGACGTGGCATGCGATGCCGCGCCGCCGCGCCCAGGCGCGCACGCGATACTGGATCGCGCGTGGCGTCAGACGCCGCCCGGAGCGCCCGACGAACAACGCCGTCTCACCCGACTGGGCCAGTGCGGCGCGCGCCCGCAGCCATAGCTCCAGGGATTCCCAGGCATAACGGCCCACCGGTACCTTGCGCTGTTTGGCGCCCTTGCCGATTACATCCACCACACTGTCGGCGCGATCCAGAGCGGCGAGGTCCAGCGACACGAGTTCGGCAAGTCGCAGACCGGACGAATACGCCAGCTCCATGATCGCGCGATCGCGCAGCGACAGCGGATCATTGTCTTCGATTTGCGGTAGGTCGGTTTGCAGCAGACGTTGCATCTGATCGGTGTCCAGTACCGACGGCAGCTTGCGCGACGCGCGCGGCGCGCGCACGTGCCGCGCCGGATTGTTCCGCACACCTTGTTCGGGGCCTAAGAATTCCGCGAACGCGCGCAATGTAGACAGCTTGCGTTGCAGGCTGCGGCCGGAAAGTCCGCCGCGATGGCGCCAGGCCGCGTATGCGCGCACACATTCGATATCGACGTCCTGCCAGTTGTCGCGTCCCTTGCTGCTTGCGTAACGCACAAACTGCGCGAGGTCGCGCCGGTACGCGGAAACGGTGTGCACAGAATAACCTCGCTTGTCGGCGAGGTGGGCGAGAAATTTATTGATCGACGCCTGGATCTCGGCGGCCATGACGCGGCGGACTTTCGCGCGCGGCGCTAGCGGCCAAGGTGAGCGCCGATCGCGCGGCTGACGAGCTCGCCCAGATAGCCCAGAAACAGTGTCCCCATACCGACGCGAAAGCGATCCTGCTCGACACTGCCCAGCGCCAGCACGCCCAGCCGCCGGTCATCGACCAGTGGCACCATCACCGCCGAAGCGACGTGGCCTGCTTCCGAATCGAACAGAAAGTCCACACGCGCGTCAGTCAGCAAACCAGCCACCGGCCTCTTGTTCCTGAACAACCCATCGAACAGCGGGGCGGCGGGATCGTCACTGGCCAGCAGATGAGCACTCGCCTGCAGTGCAGTGCGTGGATTTCTGAACAGTTTCAGTACTACCTGCGTGGACGGAAATTCGTTGCGCAGCAATTCTCTGGTGGTCGCGATGACATCCTGCAGCCCCTCGGCCTCCATCAACGCCAGCGCCAGCCGATGCAGTCTTGAACTCAAACTTTCGTTATCCCGGGCGACCTGTACCAGGTCGATCAGCTTTCGTTCGAGCTGCCGGTTGCGTTCCCGCAGCACCGCGACCTGTCGTTCCACCAGAGACACCGCGCCACCGCGCACATGCGGAACCGCCAGGGTTTCCAGCAGTCCACTGTGTCGCTCGAAGAAGTCCGGATGCTCACGAAGGTAATGCTCGATCACGGGCTCGGACAACGTCTCGCCCGCAAGCTTCGATGTGCGCGCCCTGGTCATGATCGATGCTCCCCTCAAAGACTTTTGTAGCCGGGCCGGTCATGTGCACCGGCGCGTGCGTGTCGGGCCAGCTTACCATAAGTTCCCCGCCGGCAAGCCCGACCGTGACGCGCTCATCGAGCAGACCGCGCAGGCGTCCCGCGACCACCGCCGCGCAGGCGCCGCTGCCGCAGGCGAGTGTCTCGCCGACCCCGCGTTCGTAGACGCGCAGTCGAACGAAGCGGCGGTCGACGACCTGCATAAAACCCACGTTGACCCGCTTCGGAAAGCGCGGATGCGATTCCAGTTGCGCCCCCAGTGTACCGACCGGCGCGGTCGCCACATCGTCGACCAGCAGCACCGCGTGCGGGTTGCCCATCGATACCACGCTGAGTTCGAGCGCCTCGCCCGCGACCTCAATGCTGTAGCTCGGCGCTCGTGAATCGGCGATAAACGGAATGTCGGGTGGCGCCAGGGCAGGCCGGCCCATGTTGACCGTTACCAGCCCCGTCTGCTCGATACGTACGGAGATGATGCCGCCTGCCGTCTCCAGCTTCGCATCGGCGCGTGCGATCAGTTTGCGCTCGTGCAGATAGCGAGCGACACAGCGGGCGCCGTTGCCGCACTGCTCAACCTCGCCGCCATCAGCGTTGAAGATGCGGTAGCGAAAATCGGCATTGGAAGTTCGCGCGGACTCGATCAGCAGCAGCTGATCGCAGCCCACACCCTGCCTGCGATCCGCGATGAATCGAATCTGCGCTGAGGTCAGTTGCACCGGGCGCGCGAGCGCGTCGATGAGTACAAAGTCGTTGCCTAGCCCGTGCATCTTGGTAAAGGCGAGGGTCACGGCGCGGGTCTCGACAGGTTCAGAAACGGGCTGGCAGCGCACCCACCACGGTCAAAAATGCCAGCGCAGTGCGCCGCGAAGTGGCGGCATCAGGTGCTTGTAGAGGCAAGGACTGCTGGACTTCAATGCCAGCGGATTGAGGCGCGAGAAACTCGTAAAACAACAACAGCGCGAGACACAGTATCAACAGGCCACTGGCGATTAGCGCGTAGCGCAACGGACGCTCCTGCCGCTGACGCACCCGCTCGCTGGAGTCCCGTCGTCGATGGATGCGCTCAGCAAGGCTGGCCGGCACATCGATCGCCACTGCGTTCGCCAGTTTTCGTTCGAACTGCGAACCCCGACGCGCGAATTGCCGGCAGCTGGCGCAGTCACGCTCATGCCGGCCCTGTTCCGCATCGCGCTCTCCCGGCGTGGTTAACCACCGGCGGCGGAAATCCAGGCAGTTCAAGCTCGCGCCGTGCTGGAGCGGCTCTGTGTTGCCCCACTCAGCGAATCCCGTACCTGTCTGCGAGCTCTGGCGACGCGCGTGGTCACGGCGCTGACCCTGATGCCGAGCAAGGTGGCGATCTCATCGCAACTGAAGCCGGTGATAACCTGCAGGATCAAGGACTCACAGTCGTCCGGCGGCAACGCGGACAGTGCGCGCCTGACCACACAAACTTCCACATCGGGGTTAAATGGCTCGGTATCCGCGGCCATGGTTTCGCTACCCGGTTGCGCCTGCCGCGCAGGTAGCCGCACGCGGTGCTGGACATGCTCGCGCCTGAGCAGAGTGAACAACCAGTAGCGGGACGCCTTTACCGCTTTCAGGCCGTCCAGCGCGCGCCATGCACGGAGATAGGTGTCCTGGACGATATCTTCGGCGACCGCGGGATCGCCTGTTAACCAGGCGGCGTACCGATACAGGTCGGTGGCGCAGCCATCCACCAGCAACTGAAATTTGGCGTGACGGGAATTCCGCATGATCGCGACTTTGCCCTTACAATGTTGTTGCTATGCGTCAAAAAGTATGCTTGGTCCAAGCACCCAACTATAGTACAGGCGTAGCGCGCCCGCGATAAAAGTTTTGCGCGCGGCGTCCATTATTATCGTTCAGGGTCATCAATCAGACAACAGATGGTCTGGCAGCAGATGTTCGCCCTGCAGCAGCTGCGCCAGCGTCTCGCGCTCGCGGATTAGATGTGCGTGAGCGCCGTCGACCATGATCTCGGCCGCACGCGGGCGGGTGTTGTAATTGCCGGCCATCGAAAAACCGTACGCGCCGGCGGCCCGCACAGCCAGCAAGTCGCCACTCTGAACTGCAAGGTTGCGCGACTTGCCGATGAAATCCGCGGTTTCGCACACAGGGCCGACCACGTCGTACACGTGAGTACGCGCGCCGTGGTTGCAAGTGACCGCATCGATGGGGTGCCATGCATCGTACATGGCGGGGCGCAGAAAATCGTTCATCGCCGCGTCCACGACGGCGAATCGCTTGTGGCCATTATCCTTGATGTACTGCACGCGCGTCGCCAGGATGCCCGCGTCGCCGACGATTGCGCGCCCCGGTTCCAGCAGCAACCGCTCTGGACGCTCGCCGATAGCCGCCAGCAGGGTCTCCACGTAGGCGCCCGGTGTCGGCGCGTTTTCGTCCTGATACCGGATACCGAGACCGCCGCCCAGATCCAGGTGCTCGATCGTTAAACCTTCCTCGCCGAGCTGCGCGGCCAGCCGCAGCACGTGCCGCAAGGCATCCACGAATGGTGCGAGATCCGTGAGCTGCGAACCGATGTGGCAGTCGATGCCCGTCAAGTTGAGTTGCGGAAGGCTGGCCGCACGCCGGTACACCGCAAGCGCCTGCTCGATGCCGATCCCAAATTTGTTTTCCATGAGGCCCGTGGAAATATAAGGGTGCGTACGCGCATCCACGTCCGGATTGACCCGCAGCGACACCGGCGCGACCACGCCCATCTCACCAGCCACCGTCGCCAGCAGCTCAAGCTCCGCTTCGGACTCGACGTTGAAACACAGGATGCCCGCCTCCAGCGCGCGACGCATCTCATCGCTGCGCTTGCCCACTCCGGAGAACACGATCCTTTGCGGATCTCCGCCCGCGCGTAGCACGCGCTCCAGTTCGCCGATGGAGACGATGTCGAAACCGGAGCCTAAGCGCGCCAGCACGCTCAGCACCGCCAGATTCGAATTCGCCTTTACGGCGTAACACACCAGATGCGGATGCGGCCCTAGCGCGTCGTCGAACGCCCGCCATTGGTGTTCAATGGCGGCGCGGGAATAAATGTAGCAGGGCGTGCCGTGCGCCGCGGCGATATCCTCGACCGCGACGTCTTCGGCAAATAATCGGCCGCCGCGATAGTCAAATCCGCCGTTGTGCGCGCTCATGCTAATTCTGCCCCGCCTTGCCTGTCTCAGAATGTTCTGTTTGCTTATCGTCGGGAAGGTATAAATCACCCGTCTGCCCGCAGGCGGCTAGCGCCGATATCGCTGCCAGCAGCAGTACCACGACGGCTGATCTTGAATTGAACATATTCCAATAAACACTGACGGGAATTTAGGCGAGTATAACCTGCACTCAAGGAACGCCCCAAAGCGCCTGAGCCAGGTAAGTTAAAACAGGAGTGGTTCAAGGCGAGCCGGTCTGCGGTTGACCATTACGGCTCTGGATCGTTAGTGTCCAGGTTAACAGTTGCCTGGGGATATCAACTATGAACACGGTCGTCCTGTCTGTTGCCCTGCTGGGTCTGGTGTTCCTGGCGCTGTCGGTGGCGCGTCTGCGGCGGCGCCGCATTATGGCCGGCGGCGGACATGCCATGGTCAGCGCCCTGTTGCTCGCCAGCGGTGTATTTCTCGGCGCGGTGGCCGTTAATCTGCAAACTTATCAACGGCTGACCTATGAGCAACCGGTCGCGCAATTGGCCTTCGCGCGGCGCGGCGCGCACCGTTTCGCCGCCACCATCGACTACCCGGACGGCACGCGCAATGCGTTCGTGTTGAACGGTGACGAATGGCAGCTCGATGCGCGCGTGCTTAAATGGAAAGGTTTCGCCACCGTGCTGGGCCTGGATGCCTGCTACCGTCTGGAACGTCTAAGCGGACGCCACCGCAATCTGGAGCGCGCGCGCAACGGCCCGTACAGCGTTTACCCGCTGTCGGCCGATACCGGTCTCAATCTCTGGAACTTCGCGCAGC
>Ga0075530_1001216_pt1 | contig 12326 bp, 11 predicted proteins | sample NGEPerD_2_FD_75101 | JGI IMG/M metagenome (GOLD analysis project Ga0075530, IMG submission 75101) | Arctic peat soil microbial communities from the Barrow Environmental Observatory site, Barrow, Alaska, USA - NGEE PermafrostL1-D | ecosystem: Environmental > Terrestrial > Soil > Wetlands > Peat ...
GAGCGTCACCTTGCAGGCGCCGAGCTCGGCGTGCGCCTCTCGCCGGTCCCTGGTCAGGCCCGGTTGATTGTCGACGAGCGCCAGCCGCCTGCCCGCGAGCCGGTTGAACAACGTGGACTTGCCGACATTGGGCCGTCCGACAATGGCGACAGTAAACGGCATGAATCCATTTCGAGAAACGCGAGACGAAGAAGGGTCGAAAATCCGCCGGAGAGACCCGGCTAGTTGAGGGCAATCAAGTCGGCGTCGTCCGACAGGATATACATTCGCCCGCCGGCGACAACGGGCGTCACGAACACGTCCGTATCGAGATCGATCTGCGTTCCAAGCTGCCCGGTGCGCGCGTCGGCACCGACCAGAAGCCCCTCGCCCGAGACCACCCAAACCCGGTTGCCGGCAACCACGGGGCCGCTCCATCGGTTGCTCGAAGGCAGTTCGCTCACCCAACGGGGTTGTCCATCGCTCCGGCCAAGTGCCATGAGCCGGCCCGCGGTATCGACCACGAAAACGGCATCGCCCGCGAGCCAAGGCATTTGCGTGCTCGCCACGTTCCGCGTCCACACGCGGGCGCCTGAGCCAAGCGAGGTCGCAATCATCCTTCCGCCATGGCTGACCGCGTAGACGACGCCGCGGTCGACCGCGGGCCGCGCCGGATCACCAAGGATCCCCGCGGCCGACGTCTCCGACGTGCGGCTGAGAGAATCGGCCCACGACCTTTTGCCGCTGCCGCTCTGATAGGCAATGATGTCGCCCGCCGCGAATGGCGCGACGACCGTTCCACCGGCCACCGCCGGGCTCACATTGCTGAGAAGCGTCGCTGTTTGCGGCAGTCCGCGTGACTTCCACGCCTCCTCGCCGGTGTTCGTATTGATGGCGTGCAACGTGTTGTCGGACGAAACAAAGAAGACCTTGCCGCCCGCCGAGGTCGGCGAGTTGCGAATGGGCTCGCCCATCGCCTTGGTCCATTGCACCGCGCCGTCGCCGGGATTGAGCGCGACGACGGTGCCATAGCCCGTGGTCGCAATGAGCCTCCCGCCCTCCAGCGCGAGACCGCCGCCAAAGCCTTCGCTGCGGCTCTCATTTTCGGGCGTGAGACTCGTTGACCAGATCTTCGCGCCGCTGGCGCTGGAGAAGGCGCCCACGGTGCCCGCAGCGTCGAGCGTGAACACCTTGCCCCCGGCCACAAGCGGCACCGCGCTCAAGCGGCCGCTCGACGAGGAGCCCGTCCCGGCGTCCGCGGACCACACTTTGCGCAAGCTGCCCGCGAGCGCCAGGTGACCGAGATTGTTGGAGGCGACGCCTCCAGGCTGTACCCAGGATGCGTTGGTTCTCTCCGGCCCCGGTGAGACGGCCCGGGCGGAAATCTGAGCGGCGTTGAGCTGTCCAGAGTCGGTGATGACGGCCACGCGCTCACCCGGCAGCCGCTCCTCATCCTTGCCGAACGGATTCTGGAGCTTGTCGGACAGTGCACCCATACCGCCGCAACCGGCGATGGCCACCGCGAGCGTAGCGGCGAGACCTGCCCCGAGAAGGCGGCTGCCTATCTTGCGTTTTTTATCTCGGCTCACGTTTAGAGCCACCCTTCGCTTCCAACGCTAATTGGTCGTGGAGCTGCTCTGCGCCGGCGTGTTGCTCACAATGAGCGCAAGCATCATGTTGGCGCGCTCGCGCATATTCGGGGGCGTGCCTTGGTCACCGAGAAGAGCACTGAACTGCTCCTCGGCAGCGCGCATGTTCTTGTGCTGAAAGGCCGAGAGACCAAGCAACTCCCGCGCCGAGAACCGCCAGGCAGTATTCCCCTCGATGAGACCTTTGAGCCGGCGTTCCATCTCGGCATAGTCCGCGTTGTCGATGCGGAGTGTCGCGGCCTGCACCGTGGCAAGTCCTTGCAGGATTGCGTCGACGCCACCATCGGTCGCCAGGTCATCGTAGGCCGCAATGGCCTTCTCTTTGTCGCCGGCCTTCGCATCGGCCGCCGCCATCTGAAAGCGCGACAGCACCTGATAGCCGTGCGGACCGTCCTTCGCGAGCGCGGCGAAGGCATCGTTGGCCTTGGCCGGGTCCGTGCCGGTCTCAAGGGTCAAAGCCTGGGTGAACTCGGCGCCACCCTCTTGGGCTTGGCGCTCCTGCCAAAAGGTCCAGCCCTTGTAGCCCGCCACACCCGCGATCAGGATGCCAGCAAGCACAAGGAGGGTGACTCCGAACCTGTCCCACAGAGCCTTGTACCGGTCGTGGCGGACGGCTTCGTCCACCTCGCGAAAAAAACTGTTGTCGCTCATTGGGCTGTGGGCTCGCGTGACATGATAAAAGGGCAACTCGGCGGGGGCCGAACGGTCGGCCCCTACCTCCCGCCGTATAGTGAAGGCCAGTTGCTCGCGCAAGGCTCAAGCCCTGCAGCACGTAAACAAGCGTGGTGAATAGATTAGCCCTCGAAGGCTAACTGCCTGTCATTTTGGACTTTTTCGTGGCCCCGTCGTCATCCTCGAACATCGGATAGGTATAGGCATCCGATGGGAAGGCGCGGGAGCGGACCTCGGCAGAATAGGCCTTGACCGCGCCTTCGATGGCGCCGCCGAGCTGGGCATATTCCTTGACGAATTTTGGCACGCGCGGCGAAAGCCCAAGCATATCCTCAAGCACGAGGATCTGCCCGTCACACTCCGCCGAGGCGCCAATGCCGATGGTGGGAATGGAGATCTGTTTGGTAATCCGCGCCGCGAGAAGCTCGGCCAGCGCCTCGAGCACCACCGCGAACGCGCCGGCCTCGGCGACGGCCTTGGCATCCTCCTCGAACTTCGCCCATTCGGAGCGATGCCGGCCTTGCGGCTTGAAGCTGCCGATCTGGTTCACAGCCTGCGGCGTAAGCCCGATATGGCTCATGACCGGGATTCCCCGGCTGGTCAGATACTCGATGGTCTCGGCCATATGCACGCCACCTTCGAGCTTGATGGCGCCGCAGCCGGTCTCCTTCAGCACGCGCGCGGCATTGCGGAAGGCGACGGGCGGGCTTTCCTCATAGGAGCCGAAGGGCATATCGACCACGACAAGCGCCTGGCTCGACCCGCGCACCACGGCCTGGGCGTGCATGATCATGAGGTCGAGCGGCACCGGCACCGTGGTCTCGTAGCCATGCATCACCATGCCGAGGGAGTCCCCCACGAGCAGCACGTCTACATGCGGATCGATGATGCGGGCCGTATGGGCGTGATAGGCCGTAAGCGCGACGATGGGCGCACCGCCCTTGCGCTTGGCGATTTCCGGCGCGGTGATCCGCTTTGTTTCAAAGCTTTGCGACACGGGCTTTGCCTCGCGAAATCCAGTTCCTGCGTGTCCTTATGACAGAAATATGGTGATTTGTGCAGTGCAAAAAAGGCCGCAGGAGAATGGCCTAATGCGGCACGACGGCCTGCCCGATCAGGAGCGGATGGAGCCAAACCAGAAAGATCACGTAGAACAACACGCCAAAGACGACGGCGATGAGATCGTTGCGCGTTCCCCCTTGCGCCGCCGTGCCGATGAGCTCGGTGGGCTGGCGCCCTTTGAGCGCGATCCGGTCATAGACGGCATAAGCCAGGAACGAGCCGAACAGGATGATGGAGGCGAGGTCGCCATTGGCGATCAGATGCGCCAGCGCCCATGTCTTGATGGCCACGAGAAACGGGTGCTTGACCTTCGCCTTGATCCGGCCGGGCACATAGGCCGCCACCAGAAAGATGAATGCCGGCAGCATGAGAACGATCGCCACCCAGCGCGTCCATGGCGGCGGCGACCAGACCTGGATGAACGGCGCGCTCCCGAAGCCCCACACGAGCAGAACGAAGCCCGCGATCGAAAGAACCCCGAAGGCGACCTTGTAACCGGTCTCCCCGAGGCTTCCGATCAGCCTTTCGCGAATATGCGGAAAGGTCGGCAGCAGGTGAATGCCGAGAAAGACAATGATGCCAACGATGAGAAGAGTCATGGCTTTAGCCCCGGCATTCCCTGCGCGTCTCTAGTCGGTGACCGGCGCCCCGAACCGGTTCGGTCCCGGCGTGCCCTTGAGGAAGCCGAGCTCGATGAGGAACCAAATCCAGCCGATGATCGGCACCAGCACTATCAGCATCCACCAGCCCGACTTATCACGGTCATGCCAGCGCTTGATGTCGACCAAGATCGCGGGAATCAGCGTGAGCAAGCCCCAGATGCCGCTCAGCAAGCCGCCCCGCTCTCGGGATCGAAAGTGCCGATTGCCCTGTCGACGCCGCCCAGGATGATGCTGCCCGCGACCAACGGCAACACAAGCCAAAGCCACCATTGCTTCCGGTTCACCCGGCCCTGCGCCGAGAGATAGAATTGTCGAAAGTCCATATTGAGCCCCCTCCCTAAATTCAGGGCGTCAGAATATCACAATGGCCTGGGGGAAGCGATCAGCCGATAGGGCTCAGGACGCGCAAGGGATCACGACGTAGTTTTGCGTCGCCGTCCAGCTGACGGCCTTTCCATCCCATGCGAACGAGGTCACGGGACCCACTGCCCTCCAAGACGTCACCGGCCAGCGCTCCGCGGAGACCTCGCCGCTCGCGAACGCCGACGCAGGCATGATCAACCAGGCCGGCGCGTCCGGTAAAGCGCAAAGCCGGGCGAGTTTTGTATCGGTGAGTTCGCGAAGGCTCGGCTCGTCATTGGTCGTAGGGCCCTCGACCGCGAAGGGCGTGCGCAGCCGGTGATCGACCACGCCAAGGTCCGTTAAAAAGCGCGATCGCCTGTCCCAGATATCCGCTAACGACCGAGAGAATACCGCGCTGGAGCCCTGCAAGGTGCTGATCCAGTTAGGACGCCCCGCCAAGCTCCAGGTTTCGAAGCGGCCATCAAGCCACAGCACGTCGCCCGACCGGCTCGACAACCGCGCCCGCAGCGCAGGATCGCCGGAGGCTTGGTCGGCGACGATAGTTCTCTCGCTTCGAACATCCCAGAAAGCCAAGGCGAGCAAGCCTAGGACGACCGACGCACCAAGGGGGAGAACAAGCCGCCGCTCCGGCGGATTCGACAGAGCATAGGCGAGGGCCAGCGCACAAACCGGCACAGCCAAGACCGCGAACATGCTGAGGAGCGAGACAAGGTGCGGGCTTCCGTCCGGCGCATCGGCTGCAAACGACACGAGGCCATAAAGGCGCATGCCGAAAATCAGGAGCGCGTAGCAACCCACGAAGCCCCAGACCGCCAACATGAGCTTCGGCTCAACGCGCAAGTCTCGCACGCGCGGCCAGAATGCGAAGATCATCGCTGCAAGCACCGCCGGCAGTGCAAGCTCGGGCGTCTCGGCGCTAAGCCAGGCGACGAGGAGACTGCCGAGCGTGATCCTGGCGTTTCCGCCCTGCTTCCACAGCCGCACCCCGCAGATCGCGAGCGCGGCGCCAGACAACACGGCGACAACCCAGACCGACCGCCACAGTTGCGCCTGGATCGCGAGCAGCGAACCGAGAAGGCTTCCCAAGACATGCACCGAAACAAGGCCGCCAACGCCGATGATCAGCGTTGCGATGAACAAGGACCGCACGCGGCCCTCGACGATCCGCGCGGCGATCGCAAGCGTCGCCATCTGCACAACGACCCGGCTCCAATCCTGCACGGGCCACTGCGCGGAAAACAGATCGGGGGTCCGCGCCGACAGGATTTCACTGAGGCCGGGGTCGACGGCTACGAAGAGCCGCTCGACAAGCGGCCCCTGAAACGCCGCAGCCAAAAGCACCGCCGCCGCGCCAATCCCCGCAATCACAAGACCGGCCTTGAGCGGAACCACCCTCTCCTCGGGATCGAACAAGACAAGCCACGCCCAGACCCCAAGCGCCGGCAGCGCCATGATGGGATGGAGCAGTGCAGCAATGACGAGCGGTAAGAGCGCCCAATATTTGCGCCCTTGGCACAACAAGGCGAATGCGAGAAGCACCCCCGCCTCCGAGAACACCCGCGGCGTCGCCATGGCTTCCGCGTACTGAAAGACATGGAAGCCGCCATAGCTCGCCGGCAGGACGACCACGAAAAGCATGATCGCCAGGCGCTCCCGCCCCCGCGCCATTGACGCGGCCAAACACGCCAGAGCGCCGATCCACGCCAGCAGCCCAACGAGGCTGATGAGCTTGGACCCAAGAGAAACCCCGAACGTGTCGATGGCCCCTGCGAGCAGAGCTGGAAAGACGGTAAACCCGAACTGCCCGTCCAGGACGAACATGATGTCTTGACCCACGCGATTCGGATCCGACGCCGCCAAGACGTGGCCGACATAGAGACGCGCGTCGTGGATGATGCCCTCGTACGGATGCAGCAGGAACCAAAGACCAACCACGCCGACAGCCGCCACGGCACTCATCAGGACCGTGGAGCGCTCGACCTCAGTGGCAGAACCGCTGCGCGAGAGCCAGGCCGGCCGGCGGGGCCGGATGAGGTGGCCCAATGTCGTGGGCTTGGAGGAGCGTTCGGACGAGAACAACAGATTGCGCCGAGCGAGATAGTTGAACAGGAAGACGATCCCCGCCGTCGGCAGCTTGGCGAGCTGATAGCCGAGCGGCGTGCCTGACGTGATGGCCCACAGCAGGAGCGCGTTCAGCACGAGACCAGCCACACCGATCGCGACGAAGCTGGTCAGTTCGAGGGAGCGGTTTCCGAGCCGCCGCTCATCGAAGATGTATGAGACGCTCGCGAAGTAGACGAGCAGCATGCCCGCCATGAAGCTGATCGTCGCCGAGAGCAGGTAGTAGAGCCCGATGGTCTCGGTGAGGAAGATCAGAAGGCCATAGTCGACCGCGAGCGCGGCCACGCTGATCGCGCCGTAGAGCACGAACTGACGGAGTTGACCGCTCCACAGGCCGGCGAAGGACGAATTTCGGGACACTGCGAACATCGCGCGCTGCCTCTCGCTCTCCAGGCTCATGCGACTTGCGCCACCTTGCGCGGCACGAGCCGCTCGCTTCCTAAGGCAGCCTCGAGACCAGACGGTCCGGCCTCGTGATATTCGGCGTCCTCGTTTACCTGCCACACATCGTAAAGCGGTTTGCCCGCCTCGATATTGAGCGCGGTGAGGAGCCCGGTCATCATCGCGTGGTCCTGATTGTTGTATTTGTGCATGCCGTTGCGCCCGACGAGATGCAGCGTCGGGTAGTGCATCGCGAGGTCCCTCCGCACCATGGCGACATTATCGGCGTAGGCGTCGTCATAGACGGGATAGGCTTTCGGCTGACGCACCACGCAGGCATCGAAGATGTCCGCGGGCCGCATCAACCCGATGCTGTCGATCTCCTTCATGGCCAGCTTGATCAGATCGTCGTCGCTCGCCGTCCACAGCCCGTCGCCCTCGAAGCAGAAATATTCGAGACCGAGGCTCTTGGATGTGTCGTCGGGGATCAGCTCCGGCGACCAGGACCGGAAGTTCTGCACACGCCCCACCTTCACGGCCGGGTCGTGGATATAGACCCAATTGTCTTCCAGCTCGACATTCGATTTGCCCATGAGCACGACGGTGAGGAAGTCGCGATAGCGGAGCTCCCGCGCATGCAGCATCGAAATGGGCGAAGGCGAAATCGACCGAACAAGGTCGCGCACCGGCGCCGACGACACCACGTCCTGCGCCGTATAGGTCTCACGCGTGCCGTCGCGCTTCACAGCCTCGATGGTCCACAGGCGCGAAGTCTCGTCCCAATGCAGCTTCTCTACTTTGCGGCCCATACGCACGCGCCCGCCGTTCTCGGCGATCTTGCGGGCGCAGGCATCCCACATCATGCCGGGGCCGCGCCGCGGATAGCGGAAGGATTCGATCAGTGTCTTGGCCGTCGCGCCGCCTTTGGCCGAGCGGCCCAGCGAGCGGCGCACGCTATCCAGCACGGCGGCGCGGAGGTTCAGCCCCTTGATGCGCTGCGCCGCCCAGTCGGCGGAGATCTCGTCGCAACTCATGCCCCACACCTTCTCGGTGTAGGTCTTGAAGAAGACGGAGAACAGGCGCTCGCCGAACTGGTTGCGCACCCACTCATGAAATGTCTTCGGATCCTTGATCGGTGCGAGCCGTGCCTTCGCGTAGGACAAGACGCAGGCGAGGCTCTCGACGGGACCGAGCTTGCGGAACGCCTCGAAGGCTTTGAGCGGATAGGAGAAGAACTTTCCGCGGTAATAGATGCGCGACAGGCGCGGCCGTTCGATGAAGTCGTCAGGAAGGATCTCGTTCCACAGGTCGACGATCTCCTTCGACTTGGAGAAGAAGCGGTGGCCGCCGATGTCGAACAGGAACCCGTTATGGCTCACGGTGCGGCTGATGCCGCCGACATATTCGGGGTCGGCCTCCAGCACGAGGACGCTGCGGCCGTCTTTCGCAAGCTGATAGGCGGTGGTGAGGCCCGCCGGCCCCGCACCGATGACGATGGTTTCTGCTGAAAGACCCACGATACGCTCCCCGGACATCCCCACTTCTTGGTGGAAACCCTAGGGAACTGGCGTAAACGAAGCCCTAAATACCAGCGCGATGCGGCCGCTGGTCGACCCAGATTTGCTGGATGTCGGACTTTCCGCCGCCCGCCGCAGAAATCGCCGCCCCTCTTACCGGGGAGTAACCTTCCAGCCCCTAAATGGCTGGATGCTGAAGACCCTCTATGTCGGCCTGGCCCAGGGGCTGCCCACGATCTTGCCCCTGGGCGATCTCTATGGCGAGCACGAACGGCCGCATCAGCCCGGCTTTGGACGATGGCTCGCCAGCCTCGGGGCGATCTACAGCCTCGATCGTATGGTGGCCCTCGATCTTCCCTGGTGGAACATCGCAGCTACTGAGGCCGTCGAGGAATTTTTGCGCGCACGGCCATCGGCGACGGTCTTCGAATATGGCAGCGGCGCGAGCAGCCTTTGGCTGGCCCGGCGCGCCAAGAGCGTCATCACCGTGGAGCATGATGCGGACTGGGCGGCGAAAGTCGGCGCAAAGCTGGGCGGTCACGCTAATGCGCGGCTGATCTCCGTCCCCGGCCTTCCCGGCGGACAGGCCCCCGGCCATTCGCAAGCCACTGATCATCCTTATGTTCGTGCGATCGCGAGCCAAGGCCTGTTCAATCTCATCGTGATCGACGGGCGGCAGCGGACGCGTTGCCTGGAGGCGGCGCTCCCTCATCTGAAACCCGGCGGCATCATCCTGTTCGACGACAGCGGTCGGAAGCGGTACCGGAAATCCATCGAGACCTGCGGGCTCGTCGAGCGGCATTTCTTCGGACGCTCTTACTGTGTCCCCTACTCCGACCACACGAGCATCCTGTCCCACCCCTCCGATACGGGGAAAGTCTGATCCCGTGCGCGCGAGCCTGACAGACCGCCTCAGGACCTGGTCGCGCGACCCGATGGTCCGCCGCATCGGGACTGCGCTCGTTCTCGGCATTTCGGCGCTGTTTCTGCTGCGTTCGGTCCGGAACGTCGATCTGACGGCAATGCTCGCAACACTTGGCGCGGGCGACATTGCGCTGCTCGCCGTGTGCTGCATCGCCTATGGCGCCTTGCTGATGCTGCTGGCGCGCGGATGGTCCATCGCCTTGGACGTTCCGCAAGTCGACTGGCGACACGCCGTCGCCATTTACGGCACCTCGGTGCTCCCCAAATATTTGCCTGGATCGGTACCGCAATATCTATCGCGCCATGTTCTGAGCCAACGCTACGGATGGCCCGCGTCCACCATGGCGCGCTCGTCGGTTCTGGAAATCGCGCTGCATGTTCTGTGCTCGCTGGCTGTCGCGGCCTGCTTCCTGCTTTGGCCCGGAAGCACACGCACCCTTGTTTTCGATTGGCGGTTCATCGTTGTCGGACTCACCGCGCTCGCCGCCGTCGCCATCACGCTTTGGGCCTATCGGCGGTTCCGTCCCGCCATTGTTTTCCGCGCCATGGCCTATCAGCTCGCGTTCTTCGCCGGGTTCGCGCTCTTGGCGATCGTGTGCGGCATCGTGTCCGGCGTCCCGGCCAACGACCTTCCCGCCGTGGGCGGCCTGTTCCTGCTGTCCTGGCTCATCAGTTTCGTGGTGCCCTTGGCGCCGGGCGGGCTCGGCGTCCGCGAAGCGGCCGGTGTGGCTCTGCTGAGCGGCATTATCGGCCCCGAATCGGCACTCTTTGTCCTTGCGGCGATGCGGCTCATTACCCTCGGCGGTGACGTGCTGATGATCGGCGCCGGATACCTTTTCCAACGCGGCGGGCCTTCAGTCCTGGAGAGCTCGCTCCCAGAGACAAGCGTCCGCTAGGCAGATCTTGCGACGCCAGTCCGGAGCTTCGGCGAGCCGTCCGAGAAGCACGTCGTATGTTTCCGGATCGAGCACCCGGCTCAGATAGACATAGTCGTAACGCCCGGACGGCAGAGGCCCCCTGCCCGCGAAGAAGGCTTCCGCCTGGTCGAGGCCGCCCCGTCCACCAGGGAAATCCGGCCATAGTTATAGAAGTGGCTGATCCGCGAGAAATTGGTGACCTCCGCCCGGCGCGCGTCGCCCGAGGTCTGGATGGTGCCGCCCACCTGGTTCTCGAGACCGCCACCGGCAAACAGGCTCGTTCCCCGCGCGTTGAACACGCCGCCGCTTCGGTTATCGAACACGAAGTCGTCGTTTTGACCGAAGACCTTGATGAAGCCGGTGATGTCTCCGTAATTGACGATGCTGGCCTGGCCATGACTGCTCGGGGTGACCTTGATGGCGTAGAGCGAGTCCGCGCTGATAAAGCCGTAATTCACGACAGTGGTGATGTCATCGGCAGAGGCGAGGAGACCCAATCCGCCGCCCATGATGTCTCCGTGATTGACGACGGTCGTATTGCCGGAGAACGCTTCGGCCTGCACGGCCGTCCCGCCATTGGTGGCCACGATGCGCGCCGTGTTTTTAACCTCAACGTCGCCGCCTGCGTGAGCAACGGCAAAGATACCAAGAGCATCGGCGCCACTGGCGGTGATGTCGCCGCTATTGGTAATGCTGATATCGCTCCCCTCACCCGCGGTTTGGGCGAAAATACCGTAGCCATGCGTGGTGATCGAGCCTGCGTTCACGATCGTGATCGGCGAATAGCGTCCCGCCGAAGACGGCACCATGAAGGGACCCGAGCCGGTCTTGGCGAAGAGACCGGCATGCGCCGCGCCGACCGGACCCGTGTTTGTGATCGCGATGCCGCTGCCTTCTCCGTATGTCGAAGCATAGACGCCATAGGCGAGCCCGCCCGACGAGGTGGCCGAGATCGACGCTGAATTGGTGATGCTGATGGGACCGCTGGTCGTGCTGGGATAGCTGCTGGTCGTGACTCCGATGCCGACGGCCCGCTGAGCCGCTACGACATCCAGGTCGCCGCTATTGAGGATGGTGACTTGACCGCTGTCCCCGGAAGCGGAGATGCCGAACGCATTGCCTCCCGGGGATTGGGCTTGAATGCCGCCGCTATTGTAGATCGTCAGCGGCGTCGCAGTGGACGCCACCGTCGCGGCGTAGATTCCTCCCGCGTCGCCGCCACCGAATCCCATAAGGGTGCCGCTATTGCTGAGATAGATGGCGTTGTTGTTGATCGTGGAGAGCGAGATTCCATAGCCCGCGGCATTCGTACGCGCTTCGGTGTTCACGCAAACGATCGGCGCATTCACGCCGGTCTGGTTGATTGGCGCGGGGCTAGCTGGCTGCGTGCAGTTCACCGCCTCGGCGGGCGTGGGCACGGCACTGACAATCAACAGGGTCGAAACCAGAGCGGTGCCCGCGAGCAAAAGCCGGCGGTAGGTGCCCCCGAGCAAACGGCAAGCGGGCGGAGCCGCTGGCGCCCCGCACACCACGGCCGTTTCATGCTTCGAGACCTTTTCGCCCTTTCGAGGTCTGCGCTGCACGAGCCCCCCTTTGCGTCGCCCGGCATTGATCCTCTCTGCAACGTCGGAGCGTAGGGATGCAGCCGGGGCGGCAACAGCCCAAAGTTGCGGTTATGGACAGGAAAACCGTTGCCGCATGGGAAAAGTCGCGGTCAAGTGATGTGGCAGCAAGTCCCGCGCGCCGCGCGGTCGGTGTGCCGCGGGGCGCGAGCATCACGGCATTGGGACCCGATCTGCTCGAGAGCCGCCTCGTAAGGATTCGCGCTCTAGGCTAAGGTCGGGGCATGAACAGCCCATCGCGCTACGTGTGCTCCGCTGCGCTCGCGGTCATCGCGCTCCTTGCAGGGTCGGCCGCCGCGCAGGCGGAGGACGCGCGGGCGCACTGCACCGAGGACGCGATGATCGTCTTCGATGCGTCGGGGTCCATGGCCGGCAATATGGTCCAGGGCCTGTTCAGCGCTGTGACGCGCATCGACGAGGTGCGCCAAGCCCTGGCGCAGGTGCTGCCGCACGCCGC
>Ga0075530_1001218_pt1 | contig 12315 bp, 9 predicted proteins | sample NGEPerD_2_FD_75101 | JGI IMG/M metagenome (GOLD analysis project Ga0075530, IMG submission 75101) | Arctic peat soil microbial communities from the Barrow Environmental Observatory site, Barrow, Alaska, USA - NGEE PermafrostL1-D | ecosystem: Environmental > Terrestrial > Soil > Wetlands > Peat ...
ATTGTTTTTTAGAATTATCACTATATACATTCTCAAAAAAATAATACCGCGGAGATTATTTAAAATAAACAAATCAATTATTGCAAGAGTTGTCTGTGGCTTTATTTCCTTTCTCTATAGGCTGATTATCGTTTTTATAATAATATCAATTGTTCATTCATTCTATCTTCCATATCTTTTTCGCAGTGAATTGAATTCATCGAATTTTGCAAAATTTGTGGCAACTGACCCTGTAGGGATGAATAAGAATTTTGAAAAAATATTTGGAGATATCGTCATTGTTGCGACTGACAGTCTTGAGGCGATTTCAGATCAGGAAGAAGGTGAAGTCCCAATGAGTTTGGGGTGGAAAGTTTTTGATGTAAAAATCAATGAAAATATGGAAAATGAAATGCTGGCATTGGTGAACGATGAAAGAAAATCTAGAGGAATTGAGCCGTTGGTTATGGATGAAAAAATGCGAGCAGTTGCCAGGGCATATGGCACCGATATGTTTGCCAGAGGATTTTTTGGACACACGGATTTGGACGGTAATAGTCCTTCTGATCGTATGAAAAGAGGAGAAGTGAGGTTCATCGCCTCTGGGGAAAATCTTGCGTTGCAGCCAAATCTTTTCTCGGCTCATGACGGATTGATGAAAAGCGACAATCATCGAAAAAACATTCTTCATTTCTATTTTCATCGAATTGGGATTGGGGTAATTGACGGTGGAGAAAAGGGAATAATTTTTGTTCAAAACTTTGCAGATTAAGCCTGTTTGCAAACTAATAAATAATTAAAACCATAAATGTCAGAAGAAAATAAAATAAAAGTAATTTTCAGAAGAGTTAATATCTTCAAGAAATTCCTATTGAGTGGTATCAGATTATTATTTTCAAGACCATACTGGAGAAATACGACAATAGTGAATCTGACAATCTCAGCTTTGCTGATAAATGTTTTGTTACTAGTTTATATTTATTCCAACAGACAAGAAGAGATTTATCCAATCATACTTCATTATAATTTTATTTTTGGAGTTGATTTTTTGGGATATTATAAAAATATGTATTTGATATATTTTATAGGATTAATTATTCTTATTATAAATTCAATTATCGGTCACTTTTTATACCTAAGAGAGAAATTAGCTTCCTATCTACTTGTTTTTAGTGCTTTAATGGTCCAGGTGTTTCTGTTTATCGCCGTGTATTTGATTGTGGCTATTAATAATTAGAAACAAAAAATTAAAGGAGAGAACAAAACACGAGTCATGCGTAATTCAGAATTAGTCTGAAAAATAATCTATACCGATAATTACTGGCATATAATAGGAACCTCTGAAAAACGCAGTTTTTGTCATTCTCGTGAAGACGGGAATCCAGGATTTAGCTCAAAAAATATATTCTAAAAGTGTACATTCATCAGTTTGTCAGAACTTCCAATACTTATTATAAAGAATAAAGAAAAACCTTGGGACAATGTATTGTAGAATCGCGATTTATCGTGGCTTGAATATGGGATAAGTATAGATTGAAATAAAACGATTTTAAGACGCGATAAATTGTCGTCTCTGTAAATTTCAGAGCTACGTGGAGAATTTTTAGCTAGTGCTAAATTGCGTATGAACAATCGAAACTTTTTTCGATTCATAATTTCAATTGATTTACATATATGAATAAGATAATCATCAAGGGTGCGCGGGAGCATAATTTGAAAAACATTGATATTGAGCTTCCGCGAGATAAGTTTATCGTCTTCACGGGAATATCAGGTTCGGGAAAATCGACGCTGGCTTTTGATACAATTTTTGCCGAAGGACAAAGAAGATATTTGGAAAGTCTTTCAAGCTATGCCCGCCAATTTCTGGGTCAAATGGAAAAGCCTGACGTTGATCATATTGAAGGACTTTCGCCGACAATTTCCATTAGCCAGAAATCGGCTTCTCACAATCCTCGTTCAACAGTGGGTACAATTACAGAAATTTATGACTATCTGAGACTTTTTTATGCCAAAATTGGTATTCCTCATTGTGTTAATTGTCAAAAGCCAATTACAGCCATGACTATTGAACAGATGGTGGATCATATTTTGGAGGTAGCGGAGGGGGAAAAAATCCAAATTTTTTCTCCAATTATTCGAGGCAAGAAAGGGGAATATCTCCAACTTTTAAATGACATTTATAAGAAGGGATATCATCGAGCGAGGATTGACGGAAAACTTGTTAATTTGGATGAAAAAACTGATTTAGCAAGATATAAAATGCATAACATTGAGATTTTTATTGATGAAATTGAAATTAAGGAAAATAATCTCAGTCGAATTTTTGAGGATATTGAACAAGCGGTCAATTTGTCCGAAGGGCTGGTTTTGATAATTCAGCAAAAAAAAGAATTTATCATGAGCAAAAACCTTTCTTGCTTTGATTGTGGAATTGCCTTTGTGGAAATTGAGCCTCGACTGTTTTCTTTTAACAGTCCATATGGAGCGTGCCCAGATTGTAATGGACTTGGCAGTAAGATGGATATTGACCAGAAACTTGTGGCGCCTGATTATAACAAAACGATTAGCGAGGGAGCAATTTTGCCATGGAGTTATAAGCCAAATAATTATTATGGCTCTCTTTTGGATTCAATCGCTCAGCAATTTCGCATTCCTTTGAATGTCAGATTGAAGGATATTCCCAAAGAAAAAATAAATATCATTTTATATGGTGGCGGAGAAGAGGAGCAATTGGAAGTTCGCTATTATACAAAAAGAGGTCGTAATATTTTTCATTTGAATTTTAATGGATTGGTTAATGATTTGGAAAAAAGATATTTCAAAACTGATTCTCCATCAGTTAGAAAAGAGATTGAAAAATATATGAGTGTTAACTCGTGCAAAACTTGCTTCGGATTACGATTGAAAAAAGAAGCTTTGTCGGTCAAAGTTCACGGGAAGAATATCGCGGAAATTTCGGCGATGTCAATCAATAATTCTTTCGCCTATTTTTGTAATTTGAAACTATCGGCGAGAGAAGAATTGACGGTTGGCAGGGTGGTTGTGGAAATCAAGAATCGTCTGGGTTTTTTGGTTGATGTTGGTCTGAACTATTTGACACTGGATCGAAGTGGCACAACCCTAGCTGGAGGCGAGGCGCAAAGAATTCGATTGGCCTCACAAATTGGTAGTGCTTTGGTCGGAGTTCTTTATGTTCTTGATGAACCTTCAATCGGTTTGCATGCGCGAGATAACAAAAAGCTTCTGGATACCTTGAAACATCTTCGGCAGATTGGAAATACCTTGATTGTCATTGAACACGACGAAGAGACGATGAGGGGGGCTGATTATCTAGTTGATATCGGACCAGGAGCTGGATCGCAAGGAGGTGAGATTGTTTTTGCTGGATCATATAGTGGCATTTTGAAATGCAAGGATTCAATCACAGGACAATATCTTTCAGGCAAGAAAAAAATTGAGATTCCCAAAGCGAAAAGAAAAATTGGCAATAATTTTCTGACAGTTTATAAAGCCACAGAAAATAATTTGAAAAATATTGATGTCAGTTTTCCTTTGCGCAGTTTTGTTTGCGTGACTGGGGTTTCAGGGAGTGGAAAATCAAGCTTAGTAAATCAAATTCTTTATAAATCATTGGCGAGAAAACTTCATCATTCAATGCAAAAACCAGGAAAACATCAAAAGATTGATGGGATTGAAAATATTGATAAGATTATCCAAATTGACCAATCTCCAATTGGCAGAACTCCACGCAGTAATCCAGCCACATATACAGGTCTTTTTTCTCCGATTCGAGACATTTTCACTCTCACTAACGAGGCGAAGCAAAGGGGATATAAACCCGGAAGGTTTAGTTTTAATGTTTCTGGCGGAAGATGTGAGGTTTGCAAAGGCGAAGGGTTTATCAAAGTTGAGATGCAATTTTTGCCTGATGTCTATTTGCCTTGTGAAGTTTGTGCAGGCAAAAGATATAATCAAGAAACCTTGAAAATCAAATATAAGGGGAAAAATATTGCTGAAGTTTTGGATATGACGGTTGATGTGGCCGAAGAATTTTGGAAAGATGTTCCACAGATTTTTGAGGCGTTGCGGGTTCTAAACGAGGTCGGTCTTGGATATATCCATTTGGGACAAGCAGCGACAACTCTTTCTGGAGGGGAGGCACAAAGAATCAAGTTGGCAACTGAGCTATCCAGAAAGGCAACGGGCCGAACTTTGTATATTCTTGATGAACCAACGACGGGTCTGCACTTTGACGATATAAAAAAATTATTGGATGTTCTCAATCGTCTTGTGGACGGAGGGAATTCGGTTGTGGTTATTGAACATAATTTAGATGTCATCAAGTCCGCTGATTATATTATTGACCTTGGTCCCGAAGGAGGGGACGAAGGTGGAAAAGTTATTGCTACGGGAACTCCAGAAGAAGTTGCCAAAATCAACCAATCACACACTGGAGTGGCTCTGAAAGAGTTTTTGTCAAAATAAAAAATCAGCACAAGTGCTGTTTGTATATAAGAGAGAAGAGAGAGAGAGGGAGGAAGGTATTTTTTTATAATTGGTATTTTTTGTTGTGATTTATTGCTAAATCATAACTCCTCGTCTCTCTCTCGATTACGTTTAAGCGATTGTATATATCGCTTATTTGAATATAGGATAACATGGAATAATTATTCTGTCAATCTCAAGGCCGATGATTTTTTTAACCTCCTTGATTCATATATAGACTATTGTGATTTCTATAGTTGGGTATATAGGTTTAGGTTACTTCTCCTTCATTTCTTGTTCAGCTTGCGAGAGCGATTCAATGATATCTCCAATATTTCCTTGCAGAATAGTTTCAATCTCATGCCAACTTTTTTTGATTCGGTGGTCGGTGATGCGATCTTGGGGAAAGTTGTAAGTTCGAATCTTTTCACTGCGGTCTCCCGTTCCAATTTGATTTTTTCGGGCTCCAGATTCTTCTTTTTCTCTTTTTTCTTCTTCCAGCGCCACAAGTCTGGAACGAAGGACTTGCATTGCCTTTGCCTTATTCTTCAGTTGTGATTTTTCATCCTGACAAGATATAACCAGGCCGCTTGGTGCATGAGTAATTCTGATAGCAGAATCGGTAGTGTTGACACTTTGCCCACCTGGACCAGAGGAACGAAATACATCAATTTTCAAATCTTCATTTCTGATTATCAAATCAGTCTCTTCGGCCTGTGGCAAGACAACGACAGTTACTGTTGAGGTGTGCACTCGCCCTTGTTTTTCAGTCTCAGGAGTTCTTTGCACTCGGTGTACTCCACTTTCAAATTTCATTTTTGAATATACATCTTTTCCATTGATTTCAAAAATAATTTCCTTGAATCCACCGATTGAGCTGCGATTGGAGTTCAGAACTACCATCTTCCAGCCACTTTGATTCTCGACATATTTTGCATACATCCGAAAAAGTTCACCCGCAAACAAACCGGCCTCGTCTCCTCCGGCACCAGCTCGAATCTCCACGATGACATCCTTTTCATTTTTTGGATCCTTGGGGATTAGCAAAGAATTAATCTCTTCTTTTTTTTTCGCCAATGCCATTGTCAGGGATTCATTTTCCTCCGTAGCCAAATCAATCAATTCCTTGTCTTTTTCTTCTTTGACAATTTGGGTATTTTCTTCAATCTCTTTTTCAATTTTCAAAAATTCTTCATATCGGTCGACAATCTCTTTTAATTTATTTTGTTTCTTGCTGAGCTCCTTGAATTTGTTCGCATCAAAAACAGCGTCATTATTGCTGAGCTCTTGGGTAATCTGCTCGTATTCTTTTTTAATTATTTCAAGTTTATTCTTCATATTTTTTATGTTATAGAATTCTCCCATTTCTATTTTTCTGATTCGCCAGTTGGCGACAGAATAACAAATACTAGCAGGGGTTATAGTATCCCCATATTAAACAATCCCATTTTTGGCATATACAAAAAATATAAGCTAGAATGGGATTGCTAATCTTGTGAAACTATTTTTCGATTTTAGTATCTTCAATTACTTGTTTGGCTTCAATCTTTTTCTTTGATTTTTCTTCTCTTTTTGTTGCCTTTGATCTAACCGACGTTTCTTTTTGTTCTGCCAATTTTTTGAATCTTTCAACTCTTCCCGTCGAATCAACCATCTTTTGTTTTCCAGTATAGACTGGGTGACAGGCGCCACAAACTTCAATATTTATTGCATTTATGGTAGATTTTGTGACAAATTCATTTCCGCAAACACATTTAACTTGACATTCTTCATACTTTGGATGTATATCTTTTTTCATACAAATGTTATATTAATTGTTGAGTAAACTTATTTTTTAAAGGCAAGCAAATTCTAACAGATATATTTCATTCTGGCAAGTATTTGCATTATTTTTTGCATTATTTTGCATGATTTGTCTTATGTACGCAGATATTCTTCTCAGTGAATTGTGATCATACTGCATCAGAAATAGATGTTTTGATCTATAATTAGCTTCAATATGCAGAGTTGACTTCTCGGATAAAAAGTTGTATTCTTAACTTATTAAAATATATGTTAATATAATATTAGTAAATGATGCAATTACTCGACGATTGTTAATCGGCTAACGTTTTTTGTGCTCATAGCGTGGTATAGAACAAGAATAATATAATAATATCCAAATCAATGACGAACAGCAACATAGACAATAACGACGATGAAGTAAATAATAACAATGAAATCAATATCAACAACAATCAGCAAGACAGTAGTGAAGTGAAGCTGAGTTTTTTTTCGGAATTAAGAAGCTTCTCTTTCGAGACAATAAAGGTTGTGATTGTAAGTTTGATTGTGATTGTTGGAATTCGGACTTTTGTTATGCAGCCATTCTTTGTGAGTGGTCAAAGTATGGAGCCCAATTTTCAAAATGGAGACTATTTAATTGTTGACGAACTGAGCTATCATCTCGGAGATCCAGAGCGAGGAGATATAATTGTTTTTCATTATCCAAATGATACGCGATTGTTCTATATTAAAAGAATAATTGGACTACCAGGAGAAAAAATTGAAATAATAGACAACACAATCACAATTTACAATGCTGACAATCCAGGCGGTCTCAGGTTAAATGAAGAATACTACATACCTTCAGATAAGGTAATCTTGAATAATTATGTCAAGGAGTTGAAAAATGATGAGTACTATGTTCTTGGTGATAATAGAATCGCAAGTGCTGATTCTCGAGTTTGGGGAGTTTTGAAGAAGAATTTTATAGTTGGTCGTGCTTGGATAAGAGCTTGGCCGTTCAGCAGTGTCTCTGTTTTTGACAAGATGGAATATTAGTTCTATGTTTTGATTTTAATAGATAATATTAAATTAATGAAAATTGTAGCAATTTGTGGAAGTCCGCGAAGTGGAAATACAGAGTTTATATTGAAAAGAATTCTAATCCAAGCGGAAAAAAGTGATGCAAATACAGACTTAATATTGCTTCGAAATAAGAGAATTGAATTCTGTGATGGTTGTTTGACGTGTGATTCTTCTTTTGAGTGTCACAAGAGAGATGATATGCAGATGATATATTCCAAGCTCGAAGATGCAGATATGATTGTTTTTGGTAGTCCAGCTTATTTTGACAATGTGACAGGGATGATGAAAAACTTTATTGATAGATTGAATATTTATAGTATCAAGAAGAAGCTGAAAGATAAAAAGGTTGCTGTGGTCAGTGTTGGTAAGGATATTGCAGAGCTAAACAGTAAAGTTGTGAAATATTTTGAGTTGCTTTCTGAAAGCCTAGAATTTATCATAGTGGGTGATTTAAGTTTCATTGCCAAGGATTATCAAGATGTTGAAAACAATTCTGAAAAGATAGAAAAAATTGATGAATTTGTGAAAAATCTTATCAGTTGAATCTAATTATTAATTTATTCTAAAGTTATGCCAAGAGTAAAAAAACAACCACCAGAAGTCAAGGTTCGAAAAAGAAAAAAAATGACACCAATTCAAGTTATTAAGGGGATGAAGGATATCCTTCCGCCAGAACAGCTTTTCTGGGATTATGTTCTTGAAAGCAGTCGCAAATTGTGTAAGGATTTTGGATTTGGAAGAATTGAAACTCCAATTTTGGAAAAAACTGAATTGTTTCAAAGGGGAGTTGGAGACGTGACGGATATTGTTGAGAAGGAAATGTTTTCTTTTGAAACTCAAGGGAAAGACAAAGTTTCTCTCAGGCCAGAAGGTACAGCTGGATTAGTGCGAGCATATATCGAGAATGGAATGAGCCGATGGTCTCAACCAGTGAAGCTCTATTATGAAGGTCCGATGTTTCGATATGAAAATCCACAATCTGGAAGATATCGTCAATTTCATCAGTTTGGCTTTGAAATATTTGGTGATGAAAGTGCGGCAATTGATTCACAGATAATCTATCTAGCATGGAAAATTTTCAAAAAGATTGGTATAAATGATATCACAATTCAAATTAATAGTATCGGTTGTGGTGATTGTCGGTCAGCTTATAAGAAATTATTGAAAGATTATTATGAGATGAAGGTTAACAAGTTGTGTCTTGATTGCAAGAGAAGGTTGGAAAATAATCCTTTGCGTCTTTTGGACTGCAAAGAAGAAAAGTGCATGCAGGCTTCAGCATCTGCACCACAAATTATCGATCACTTGTGCTCACCTTGTCATGATCATTTCAAGAATGTTCTTGAGTTCTTGGATGAAGTTGAAATTGCTTATGTTTTGAATTCAAGATTAGTTCGAGGCTTGGATTATTATTCTAAGACGGTTTTTGAGGTTTGGGAAAACGGCAAGGAAGGAGCACAATCTTCTCTTGGCGGAGGTGGAAGATATGATGGTTTGGTGTCAGTTTTGGGAGGAGAAGAAACTCCTGCTGTCGGATTTTCATTCGGTATCGAAAGGGTAGTTGAAAGTTTATTACGGCGAGGAGTTCAGCTAAATCATATTGTTGAAAAAGATATTTTTCTTGTTCAATTAGGCGAGAAGGCGAAAAAGAGATTACTGAAGCTTTTCGATAAATTGATTGATAGCAACATTTCCGTGGGTGAATCTTTGGGCAGAGGTAGCATTAAATCTCAACTGCGAATGGCAAATAAATTTAATTCAAAATTTGCTTTGATTATTGGACAAAAAGAAGCGCTAGATGATACCGTCATCATCAGGGATATGGAAAGTGGAATGCAAGAAGTGGTTGTTCTTGATGATGTAATTTCAGAAGTGAAGAAAAGATTGAAATAATCGATAATTACCAATTCCGCTAGGTGACGGATACCTTAGTGATTCTCTATAGCTTAAAGTATGGGAATTTCAATATTCTCCCGCGAGTAAGCGACATTATATAATGTCGCTTACGGGAATGCCAGATTATATAACCCGTGAACTTTAATCATTTCAGAAATTAATATTTTCTAGATTATGAATTGTGTTTTTTGCAAAATTATCAAGAAGGAACTTCCAGCTGATATTGTCTTTGAAGATGATGATGTAATTGTGTTCAAGGACATCAAACCAACTGCGCAATTTCATTTTTTGGTTATACCGAAAAGGCATATCGCCTCAATTGTTGATATCGAGATTGAAGATTTGAATTTGATGGGAAAGTTAATTCTCACGGCCAAGAAAATTGCTGATGATTTTGAATTTGCTCAAAAAGGATACAGGCTTCTTGTCAGGGTTGAAAAAGGAGGAGGGCAAGAGGTTGACCACATTCATTTGCATCTGATTAGTGGGAAATAGTCGAAACTTCAAAACAATCGGAACAGGTTACAAACCCGCTCCCGCAATAGTAGTCTCCCGCAGTCCCTGCGGGAACTGGTTTGAAACCAGTTCCAAAATGTTTCTTAAATTCACAAAACAGAGAGGGTTCCATAGTCCTGATAAGGCCGTGGATCCCAAAATGCAAATATCATCTCGAATCTCACAAAACCGCAATTATAAAATTACACTCATAAAAACATTCGAGTTAGACTTCAAAACAATCGGAACGGGTTACCAAACCCGCTCCCGCGTAAATTTTATAAAATTTTACATTTTCAATCTTTTTATGCTATAATGTAAAATATTGAGATTTTTTTTTGTAATTAAAAAAAATATGCCAATTGATATAAAATTATTTTTTAAAAAAGTCATTCTTGCTACTGATCAGGCAATAACATCTGTAAAAGATTTTTTACGAGCTACTTATAATTTTTTCACCAAACCAAATGCGGGGGAAGTTTGTACTTGTTGTGGGCCTCGTTGCTATTATAAAAAATTTCACGAAAAAACCAAACGAAAAGTTTTGGTTTTGGCGACTATCTCCACAGTTTTTGTTTCTTTGATTGTGGCTTTGATTTTCCCGGGCAGGCTATTTACCAAGGCAGCAATTTCTTCTTGGATTCAGAGCAGTTGGTCTAGCGGATTAGATGGTGGCACTTATCCGAATCACACTTCCAACCAAACCGACTGGACCAAGTATTCAGCCAAAGATGCTGATTTGACAGCTGGTGCAACTCTGTCTCTTTCAGAAGTTGCAGCTTCTGTATCCGAAACTTCAGATGGTGACTTCAATGCTGGCTCGCAAGGAAATACTTATACTTCCAACGGAACTGTAATCCTTATGCTTCCGCCTTCTCAAACCACTGACCTTACGCCCACTGCTGGCAATGCTCAAATAGTTTTGAATTGGTCAGCTCCAGCTAGCAATGGCAGTGCTATTACAGCTTACAATGTTTATCGCAGCACTTCTTCAGGTGCAGAAACATTGCTTACTACTCTAGGAAATGTTTTAACTTACACTAACACCGGTCTTACAAACGGCACCACTTACTATTACAAAGTATCAGCAGTTAATGCGATTGGGGAAGGAGGTCAATCAGATGAATCAAATACGAAGCCTTTTACTGTCACTGCCTTCAGTTTCACCAATCAAACAGGTGTAGCCCTCAGCACTGCAATAACCAGCAACGGCGTGGTCCTAGCAGGAGGTTTCTCCAACCTATCAGCAACCTGCACTAATGGTTGTACAATGGATAAAAACAGTGGCGGAACTTTCACGGGTTCAGGAACACTAACCTTCAGTAGTGGGGATACTATCCGTATCAGGAGGACTTCTTCTGGAAGCTATAATACTGCAATTACTACTACTACTGTCACAATTGGCAGTACAACTTCCAGTGCTTGGAGTGTGACGACTACTCCAACCGTTAATGCTTTCAATTTTGGTTCTAACGTGACTGGAGCTGCTGTTAGTTCGACAAACACCTCGCCTAATGTGACGCCGACAGCTACATCAGGCTCCTATGTCAGTTTGGTGGCGACATGTAGCGCAAATTGCACAATATCCAAAAACGGTGGAGCTTACTCTGCTTTAGGCGGGACTCAGACTCTCAGCACTGGCGATTACATGACTATTCGGATAGTTGCTTCTGCAAGCTATAACACCGCCGTGACTGCTTCCGTCACTATGGGTGGCGTTACCTCGACTGTCTGGAGCGTGACGACAAGGGATTATATTGCTGGTGACGCTTATGCTGGTGGAAAAGTTGTCTATTACAATAGTCCTACAGATTATATGGTAGCTGGTGTGGCTGATAAAGGAACAGCAGTTTGGGGTTGTTCTGGTACAACAATATCAGGTGCAGATGGTACGGCTCTCGGAACTGGTAATCAAAACACCATAGATATTATGTCTGGTTGTGCAACAGCAGGAATAGCTGCCAGAGTTTGCGGTGATTTAGATGAAGGTGGTTATACCGATTGGTATCTTCCAAGTATAGATGAGTTGGATTTACTTTATCAGAATAAAGAGGTTATCGGTTCTTTTCAGCTCTCCCCCTATTGGTCCAGTACGGAGTACGATAGCTCGGGCGCTCGGGAACAGCATTTCTACAATGGCAATCAGGGCTACCCCCCTAAGACCTATAGCTACTATGTCCGTTGTGTACGAGGGCAATAATTTTGAATCTTTGGAATTTTGGAATCTGTCTGCCGATAGGCAGTCGCTATAAAATTTATATTTTGGATAAATTTCGCCGGATTCTTGGGATATTGCGCTGTGGAAACAGCCAGTACTCAAGAGGGTATGCAGTTTGAAATCGATTGCGCTTCTGCCGCCAACCTCTTTCTTGGAGTTGGAGAAGAAGGGAATTAAGGAACGACAAATGACTAATTTCCAATGACAAATCAATGACAAATGATAAATAACCCTGTTGGCTCCACAGGTCCGGCCAGCTGGCGGACACTATGGAGCCAACGATTTAAAAATATTTTAAAATTTTATCTTTTTGCGTTATTATAAGCTACAGGTAACCAGCTACAAGATGTTTCTTCTTTATGAATAAATCGGTTTGACTAATAGCAGAA
>Ga0075530_1001219_pt1 | contig 12305 bp, 8 predicted proteins | sample NGEPerD_2_FD_75101 | JGI IMG/M metagenome (GOLD analysis project Ga0075530, IMG submission 75101) | Arctic peat soil microbial communities from the Barrow Environmental Observatory site, Barrow, Alaska, USA - NGEE PermafrostL1-D | ecosystem: Environmental > Terrestrial > Soil > Wetlands > Peat ...
GCTTCGCCGTACTGATTACGGAGAGCAATCGCAAAGACATCGTGCGCCGAGCATTGCGCATGCTCGCCATGGGAGATCGGAACAAGGATGCCGTCGCGGTACTCGACGCGCTGGAAATGCTCGACGGCGACCGTGTCGATCCGACCCGCTCGCGCTACGCTTGGGACATTCTGTCGCGCCTCAAGGCCAAAGGGCACGGTCAGGTGTTGAACCGTGGCGAACTCCTGGCGGGACCGTCCGGAGTCGAGTACTACTCGCCCGACAGGTTTCGGCTCGAACCGGATCTGCTCATTGTCCTGCTCGCGGGGCTCGTCTACGCCGGTGAGATGGTACTTGTCATCACCGGCGACAAACTCGATGCCGGCAAACTCGCGCGGTTCGCGCGGCTTTCGCTCGATGAGCTTGTGGCTTTCAGACATCTGGAGGCGCCGAAGGAGATCAATGTCTCGGTGCTTCGTTCATTGTTCGTGTTGCTTGAATTGCCGCCAGGGTTGGCGCATCGCGCCACGCAAGGAGAAACAGACTCAGTCGTACAGTTACAGGATGCGGTCGGCAAGCTGGTGCGGCGAGTGCTCAGGGCCGCCACCGATATGCGGGACAGTCTCAGCCTCTGGGGTCAGCCGCTGTTGCGCGAGGAGGAAGCAGGGGCGTTCCGCGCGCGGCTGGAGTCGCTAAAGGGCTTCGCGGAGTCGCTGAGTCCGTACAACACGGTGGGCAAACTCAAGAATCTGCGGACCAGCGCGGAGGATATCGCGGCCCAGACCAGGAACGTGGAAGCGCTGACCGAAATCGAGCAACTGCTCAATGTGGTCACTAACTTGGCAATGTCGGCTGCCTATCTTTCGCAGGCGCAGATAGTGTTGCCTGGCGAGCACGAATGGGTCAAACAGGCGCACGAAGTTCGCGCGCAGGTGCTCGGCGGGCTGGCGCAGAACCGGGGCGCCGACTATCGCGGTCAACTGGCGCTGCTCAAAAAGGAGTACTTAAAAGCTTACATCGCGCTGCACAGCAGGGCGCGGCTCGGCGGGCCGGAGGATCAGAACAAAGCGGCCTTGATGAAAGACCCGCGTCTCGCGACGCTCGACAAGCTGGCCGGCATCGTGCTGATGCCGGCCGGTCAGCTCGAGGCGTTCAAGGAGCGGTTGGCCGTCCTCAAGAGCTGCTTTGCGCTGACCGAACGAGAGTTGACGGTAACGCCGGTGTGCCCACATTGCGCGTTCAGGCCGGCGCAGGAAACTCTTCCTTTCGCGGCGCCAGCGAATGTATTGAGTCAGTTGGATACGGCGCTTGATACGCTCGTAGAGGGTTGGGAGCGAACCCTGCTTGAGAACCTCAATGACCCGGTCATCCGCGAGAAGCTCGATCTATTAAAGGCCAGGGATCGAAACCTGATCGAGGCTTTCGTCGGCGCCGGCACTCTGCCCGACCCGATCAAGCTCGATTTTATCGGCGCGCTGCAGGAAGCTTTTTCCGGTCTGGTAAAGGAAATCGTGAAGATGCCCGAGCTTTGCGACGCGCTGCTCGCTGGCGGGTCACCGGCGACAGAGGAAGATCTGCGCCGCCGGTTCGACGAGTTCATCGCGAAACGATGCCGCGGCAAGGACTCGACCAAGCTGCGCTTTATCATTGAATAGATGTAACACGAACTTCGTGTTACGCTGATATCGTGTCTTTTGCTACCGTCCGACGAGGGCCTATGCGAAACGTTACCGTAACCCTGGATGATGAGGTCGCCGACTGGGCGCGGGTCTGGGCGGCGCGTCATAACACCAGTGTCTCGCGCATGCTTGGCGAGCTGCTGGCCGAGAGGATGGCCTTTGAGGAGCAATACGCCGTGGCCATGGAGGAGTTCCTTGCCGTGGCGCCCGTAAAGCTGTCGAGTGCGAAGCGGGCCGGTCAACATTATCCTGAACGGGCCGCGCTGCATGAGCGATAAAGTATTCGTCGATACCAATATTCTGCTATACGCCCGCGACGCCGGTGAGCCCGCGAAGCAGCCGATCGCAAAACGTTGGCTATCCTCGCTCTGGCGCCATCGGCGAGGGTGCTTAAGCTTTCAGGTGCTGCAGGAATACTACGTCAACGTGACGCAAAAACTCACGCCCGGGCTGCCTGTGGCCCGTGCCCGGCAGGACGTGCGCAATCTCACGCTGTGGAACCCGGTCGTCGCTGATCTGGCGTTACTCGAATCTGCCTGGGCGCTTATTGACCGTTACCGGTTCGCGTGGTGGGATGCGCAGATAATCGCCGCTGCCCGGCGGCTGAATTGCGCTCTGCTGCTCTCCGAGGACATGCAACACGGGCTGGACGTTGACGGCACGCGGATCGTCAACCCTTTCGCCGACGATGCGCCGGCGCCCGATGCGATTTGAGGCGCCATGCGGCCCGACCAAGCTGGCGTGAACGATTCTTTTCGGTTCCAGGACACGCAGGATAGCGACCCAACGCTCGAATGTCTGGGGCTGAAATTTCCGAACGATCAGGCCCGGCGTGAACATTTCTTAAGCTTGCTGCGCGAGAAGTTGAAAGACCCGGAGTTCCGCAAGATCGAAGGTTTCCCGATCGGCTCGGATGAGGACATTCTCGCGATGTCCGACCCGCCGTATTACACAGCGTGCCCGAATCCGTTCCTAGAAGAATTTATCAAACGATACGGCAAGCCTTACTCGCCGTTCTCAGCGGAAGGCGCGGGGGATGACTATCACCGCGAGCCGTTCGCGGTCGATGTGTCAGTGGGCAAGACCGATCCGATTTATAAGGCGCACGCGTATCACACCAAGGTTCCGCACCTGGCCATCGTGCCGTCCATCCTGCATTACACCGAGCCAGGTGACATCGTATTGGACGGCTTCGCCGGTTCAGGCATGACCGGTGTGGCGGCGCAATGGTGCGGCTCGGCGCCCGCCAAATATCGGCACGAACTCGAAGCGCAATGGAGACAGCAGGGCCGCGCGGCGCCGAAATGGGGCGCGCGCCGCGTGATTCTGAACGAGCTATCGCCGGCGGCAACTTTTATCGCGGCCAACTACAACCTGCCGTTCGATGTCGAGGCGTTCGCCACGGCCGGCAGACGTCTGCTCAAGGAAGTAGAGCAGGAACTCGGCTGGATGTACGAGACCCTGCACACCGACGGCAAGACCAGGGGGCGCATCGAGTATACGGTATGGAGCGAGGTCTTTACGTGTCCGCACTGCGCCGGGGAAGTGGTTTTTCTGAATGAGGCGTTGGATCAGCAGACAAAGCGAATCAGGGAGATATTCCCTTGCCCGCAGTGTAGTGCGGAACTTACCAAGCGGCGCATGGAGAAGCTCTACGAGTCGCATCTCGATGCGGCTATCAGCGGGGCAGTCAAGACGCCTAAGCGCAAGCCGGTTCTGATCTGCTACACCATCGCTGGCCGACGATATGAGAAGCTGCCCGACGCAGAAGATCTCGCAATCCTGCTTCGGGTCAAAACGCTGGGGATGCCGCGGAGTATGCCCATCACTCAAATTCCAACGATGCATATGACGCATGAGCGCGCACGCATGGACACTGTAGGTATAACTCACATTCACCACTTCTACCTGCCTCGTGCAGTGCAGGTATTGAGCGGGCTATGGCGAAGAGCTACAGGACAATTCAATCCATCTGTTCGCAGCATTCTTAAGTTCTGGCTCGACAGTCACCTTGTCAATCTCTCTGTTCAAAACCGTTACCGCCCAGAAGTGTCCTTTCCATACAATCCGCTGACGGGTGTGTATTACGTTTCCGCTTTGATATCCGAAGCCTCCCCGTTCACAGCGTACGAGAATAAGCTGAAGCGAATTGCGGCCGGTTTCAGGGACTACAGGCCGGCCCGAGGTAATGCTTGTATTTCCTGCGTTTCTGCCACGAGCATTGGCGCGCCCGACTCATGTGTTGACTACATCTTCACCGATCCGCCCTTCGGCGAGAACATTTACTACGCCGATCTGAATTTTCTAGTCGAGTCCTGGCATCGAGTCACCACCGACGCAAAGCCGGAAGCGATCGTGGATCGCTTCAAGAAGAAAGGGCTTTTCGAATATCAGCACCTGATGCAGCGCTGCTTCGCCGAGTACTACCGCGTGTTAAAACCTGGACGCTGGATGACCGTTGTGTTTTCGAACAGCAGGGCGACAGTGTGGAATGCGATCCAGGTGGCTCTGCAACAGGCGGGCTTTGTCGTGGCGGAGGTATCCGCGCTGGATAAGCAGCAGGGAAGCTATCGACAAGTCACCTCCACAACAGCCGTCAAACAAGATCTCGTCATCTCCGCCTACAAGCCCAACGGCGGTCTGGAAGAACGCTTCAGCCACCGAGGGCCGACCGCCGACTCGGCCTGGGATTTCGTAGAGAGCCACCTCAAGCGGCTGCGCGTGGTCAAACCAATTCAGGGCGGCGGTCTCGAAATGGTCGCGGAGCGCGATCCGCGGCGTATCTTCGATCGCATGGTCGCCTGGTTCGTGCGCAACAACGCGCCGGTGCCGCTGTCCAGTCAAGAATTTCAGGCGGGTTTGCGCCAGCGCTTCGTTGAGCGTGACGGCATGATATTTCTCCCCGAGCAGACGTCGGAGTACGACCGGTGGCGGCTCAAGGCCGGGCAGGCGCCGCAGATGGAGCTTTTTGTTTCCGACGAGCGCAGCGCCATCGACTGGCTCACCGATTTCCTGAAAACCCGGCCATCCACGTATCAGGAAATCCATCCCGAGTTCATCGGCCAGCTCGGCGCGGGGTGGCGCAAGCACGAGACTCGGCCCGAGCTATCCGCGTTGCTGGAAGACAATTTTCTGCGCTATGACGGCGAGAGCAATCTGCCGAGCCAGATCCACAGCTATCTCTCCACCAATTTCAAACCACTGCGCGGGCTGGACAAGTCCGATCCGCTGTTGATCGCCAAGGCCAGGCACCGCTGGTACGTGCCCGATCCGGGCAAGGCGCAGGATCTGGAGAAAAGGCGCGAAAAGGCGCTGCTCAAAGAGTTCGAAGGGTACCGCGCCCACGCCGGACGGCGGCTCAGAGAGTTCCGGCTGGAAGCGATGCGCGCCGGTTTCAAACACGCCTGGACGAACAGGGATTACGCGACCATCATCGCCGTCGCCCACAAGATTCCGGAGCAAGCCTTGCAGGAAGACGAAAAGTTACTGCTCTGGTACGACCAGGCGCTTACGCGCACGGAAGCGGGAGCGTAACGCATCAGTGCTTACGCAGCTTGTTTAAGGTCCTATTGTCATTTCGACTGGAGGGAGAAATCCGGCTTTGCCATCTCGACTGGAGCAATGGATCGCTCAGAGATATCTCTGGCCGTCGAGGCAAGGATTTCTCGCCGTGCTCGAAATGACAAACTGCCAAGAGACCCGTGGAACCTGAGTTTTCCCCCGGCCACAGGTAGGCGAATCCGTGTCCGCATGGCTCAATCATATTCTGAATCCATTCCAGGCGGAGCTGGCGCGGCTTTGGATCGCGGTCGATCCGGACGGGGTCATGCTCGAAGAGTCGGTCCTGGCCGCGCTCACCAGCCGCGGATTCGAGGTGTTGCGCTTCGAGGACTCGCTTGCCTTTCGAGTCGACTACGAATCCCGGTATCGGGAGCCGTGGGATCGTGGCGAGCCAGGTTCGGCCGCCGCGCTTATCCTGCACACCGACATGTCGGATATTTCCACACTGCCCTGGGATTACATGACGCAGGCTCAAATAGTCCGGCTGAGTCTTGCAGCGCTGTTTCCAAGGTTTGCGTATGGCGTTTTAAGGGAGCTAGAGGGCGAACAGCTCGCGGCGCTATTTGAATTGCACGAGCGGTTTACTGACCATCAGCACGGCGAGTCGGAGACCAAGGATTTTATCCTCGCGCGCCTTTACGGCATCAGCCCCAGGCTGATCGACAAGCCGGAACAACTGTGGCGCGAACTTCTGCGACTGCACTACCGGCACATGGAACTGCCGTCGTTGCTCGCGGAACGGGTGGAGCAAGTCCTTAAGCGTAATGCGATCTTCCACGATCTGCCGGTGGCCGAATTCTGCACCGATCGCGCCGGGTTTATTCGTGTGATCGAGGATGCATGGGAGCGATTCGCGTCGGGCTCGATACAAGTGCCGCAAGCCGGCGATAGGAATCTTGCGGAGCGCAGCTTGGGGCAGCCCGAGATCGCCTTCGACCATCCGGACATCCGGGTAATTGTCGATTCAATGTTCCTCGATGGGACGCTGCGCCCACTCATGATTTCCGAAATGCCCTCCAGGCTGCCACCGTGGATGCGCGTGGGACTAATCGAGAATCCGTCAGCGCGGGTCGACCTCGTGCGCGAAGGGTGCAGGCTGTTGCTCAATGAACTACCCGCCGAGATCGCAAATCATCGAGAGTGGGGCGCGTTCGCCCAGCGGCTCGGTGAGGTCCTTGCCCGCTGGCATGCACTTGGCTCCGCTCAGGCCACTGAGATCGCGACAGATATAGAAATGCTCCGCGGCCAAGCCAACGACCGATTCGTTGGCTGGCTTTCAAGGCGCTATGATGCGTTAGCATCGCTTCCCGCCGCGCGGGCGCCCGCGATGCTGCATCACGTATCCCGCTATCTCGCGCTGCAAAGGAGTGGAGCAGCGAAGGTCGCGGTCGTGGTGATGGATGGACTCGCGATCGATCAATGGGTGGTGATCCGGGATTGGCTGAACATTCACGCGCCGGGGTTCGCCTTCGAGGAGCACACGTGTTTCGCGTGGGCGCCTACGCTCACCGCCGTCTCACGCCAGGCGCTGTTCGCCGGATGTCCGCCACGGGAGTTCGCCGACACGATCGAGACGACAGCTCGGGAACCTAAGCACTGGACGCGGTTTTGGCAGGATCAAGGCCTCCGACCCGACGAGGTTTTCTACCGCAAGGCGCTGAAGCGTTCAGAGCAACTGGCCGAATTGTGCAGCGAGATTGAAGGGGGTGGCATAAAGGTCGCCGGCATCGTGGTAGATCCGGTCGATGAATTCGTGCATGGCGGCAAGGTGCTCGGAAAGCGCGGAATTCGCGCCCAGATCGAGAGCTGGTGCGAAACCGGTTTCGTCGCGCAGCTGCTTGGTTTACTGCTAGATGCTGAATTCTCGCTGGTCGTGACTGCGGATCACGGCAATGTCGAAGCCGTCGGTGCGGGCCGGCCTAATCAGGGCGTCATCGCGGAAGAACGAGGCGAGCGGGTGCGGGTATATGGAAGCGAGGCTCTGCTTCAACAGTCTCGCCAGGCATGTCCCGAAAGCCAGGTTCTTCGGATCGCGGGGCTTCCCGATGATTTCCTGCCGCTGTTCGCGAAAGGGCGGAGCGCCTTCGTTCCGCAAGGAGAGCGTGTGGTTGCCCACGGTGGCCTTTCGGTGGAGGAGGTGATCGTGCCTTTCGTGAAAGTAGGACGTACAAGACCAGCATGATGAATCCGCGGGCGCCAATGATCGGGTTCGATCGTTTCATCGATCGGGAATGGGCTGCTACCGCGCTGAAGATTCGGGCAGGCGAAGCCGGGTTGGGTGAGCTGGAAGCGCTGCTCGATCAAGCAGCGCTTGGGGCGGCCGCGCGCAAGAAGACGCGGACGGTTCTGAATCGTCTGTGGCTCGAACCGCGCGCGCAACTGGTGAGCTTTGCCGATCGTGGCGCTGAATTATCTCGATACAAGTCAGCTCAGGTGACCGCGGTGCTGTCGTGGGGCATGGCTATCGCCACATACCCTTTCTTCGGCAAAGTCGCGGAAATAATTGGGCGGCTGTCCGCGCTTCAAGGCGACTGCGCATCGACAGAGATACATCGCCGCATGAGCGAGATCTACGGCGAACGCGAGGGCACAAGAAGGATGACCAACATGGTCATGCAGACCCAGGCCGGTTGGGGTGCGATACTGCGGTCCAATAACGGAAAACGCATCATCCGCCAACCGGCGATGAAGGTCGGGAATGAAGAACTCATCGCGTGGCTAATCGAAGCGGCAGTACGCTATTCGGACCGCCCCCTGTCGATGACATCGCTTCAATCTTTCCCGGTACTGTTCCCATTCCGGCTAGATCGGTCGTTATCATTCGTCGCATCCTTGAGTCCGCACCTCGATATCAGAGAGGAAGGTTCCGCGATTCCGATTGTTACCATTCGATCTTGAGCAACGGTAGGCACCAGAACCCGCGCTAGCTGAAGGGGGCGAGTCGTTAATCGAAATCATGTGACAGCTGCTTTAGGAATATCCAAAAGCGCTAGGAGATCGCGGCAAATCTGCACATCAGCCCGCGCGCCGTCAAGCATCATCGTAAACACGCCATGTCCAAGATGGACGCCGGTTCCCCGCACGACCTCATAATCATGGCCATGATCTGCGGTCTGCACGAACTGCGTCTATAGTGTCGCTGGAGCGCCATGTTCAACGCGCCGATGGCGATCAGCGCGCGGCAGGGCGAGAGGCTGGTGAGTAATCGTCTAGCGCTTGCCGTAGGACAGCGGTGTGCCTTTGCGCTGCGCGTAAATGTAGGCTTCCAGTGCGCGCATTTTGGGGGCGTCGGGCTTCAATATCTTGCCTTTGACCGGATTTTCGATGCACCGGTTGATCATGTCCCGCAGCAGCGCCACGCGGCCAAGTTGCACCTGGAATTTCGGGTAGGTCTCGGGATGCGTGTTGGAGCCGTCCGGATGGCACATGTCGCAGGAAACGCCGATCTCGCTGCCGAGTTCGTCGCTGCTGTGAAACACCCGCGACCCATCGACCGCTTCCTTGAAGGTCTCGCGATCCCAGGTCTTGACGTTCTGCTCCGTCACATTGCCGTACGTCGTGCCCTGACCCTTGCCGATGAGATGGGCGTTGTCGGTCGGTGACGTGACCTTGTGTTTTTCGAGTTCCTCGGCGACCCAGTCCACATCGTGCTCTTCTCCGTCGCCCCGCCACTGCGACATGGTCGCGGGATCGACGCCCTGTTCGGTGGCGGCTTCCATCGCCGCGAAATCTTCTGCGTTCGTCCGCGCGGTTTGCGCCTGCTTCGAGTCCGAGTCTTCGGCGTTAACCCCGACCCACCCGCTGATGGAGGCTGCCAACACGGCGAGTGTCATAAGCTCAGTCTTGCGCATCTGCATGTTCCTCGTGTTCCTTATAGGTGTTCTTGCGGCGGTTGCCGACGGCCGATTCAGTAGCTTTTCAGATTCGGCTGCTGCGGTATCGCGTCTCGCCCGTTGCTATTGACGTACCGGCTTGTTACCTGCACCGGATTTCGGTTCCAAAGGTTGTAAAGTTTGTCCACAAGACCATCTGGACTTACGTGTACCGTGCCGTCGCCGAGTCCGTCGCTGGCGTTAAACGGATCGGCACGGTTCATCTGTACGGTGAGCGCTGGCAGTCCCTCGGGCGCATAAGGCCACGGCCAGGCGGTCGATGCCATGCCGTGAAAATGGATGTTGCCGATGCGGTTGGTGAGCATCTGGTGCGTGTGACCGTGGATCACCGCCACGCTTTCGAAGTGGTGCAGGAGCGTCTGCACCTCGGGCGCATCTTCGGTCCAGAAATTCCAGGGTTTGTAGTAGTGGTACAGCGGAGAATGCGAGAACACGATAATTGGCGTGTCCGCGGAATATTTTTCCAGATCTTTCTGTAACCAGGCGCGCTGCGGTGCACCGACCTTGAAGCGGCTCTGGATGCCGTTATCCAGGCCGGCTACAGTCATCATACGTTGTTCGGGCGTCATGCCGCGTTCGGTCCAGAAATCTTCTTCATGCACGCTTTGCAGCACCGCGATGTGCACACCCTTGTGATCGAACGAATAGTTGGGCGCGCCGAACAGATCCATCCAGCGCTCGCCCAGGTCCAGAAACCAGTCGTGCTCGCCGACCATCATCTTCACGGGCGCCTTGACGCTTTTCAGGATCTCGGCACACAGCTTCAGCTCTTCGGGCGCGCCCAGTTGCGCGATGTCGCCGCCGTACAACACGAAGTCGGGCTGCGGATCCAGACTGTTGATGTCGTCCACCGCGCGCAGCAACTGGCGCACGAAGCGATCGTTCAGCTCACGCTCGTAAATATGCGAATCGGAGATGTAGGCGAAGGTGAAACCCTCAGCCCGTACCTCGCCAGCGGCGGCGGCACCGGTTTCGCCGCCCAGAGAGGGTTTAGGCGCGGCATTGACCACGTTAACCGGCAGAAAGTTGTGATAGTGGAACTCCACGCCCTTGGCGAGCGCCGCTGTCATCGCCGCCATCGACACTTTCATGAAACTGCGGCGGTCCAGATTCTGCAATCCCTGAAACAGCGCGTCACGCTGCTCATAATATTTGGTCTCTACACTCTTGATGATCGGCCTGCGTTTCATCGCCATTATTCCTCCGGATTCTGGCCCAGGTTCTGGGCTGTTCCCATGACCTCAGGCTCGAATGGCAGAATCTTGCCTTACGCCATGGCGGTGTTGCGGAACGGGCGCTTCCTGGCCGCAAGCTGTCTTTGTTCCCGCATGATTGTCTGGTTCTGATCCGCGAAGCGACGATCGGTTAGCGTGAACATGAACGCGACCACCGCGTCAATTTCACCTTCGCTGAGTTCCAGCGGCACGATGCCGCCGTCCAGGAAAGGATTTGTCTCGCCGCCGGCGTTGTAATGATCCATAACGTCCCACAAGGTCTTCATCGAGCCGTCGTGCATATAAGGTCCGGTAAGGGCGATATTACGTATCTGCGAGGTCTTGAAGGCGCCGATGTCGGAATGGTCCCCGGTTACCAGGAAGCGTCCAAGCTCGGAGAATTTGGTTTCGAGGGCAAGACGATCGATTGCCTGCATCCCACCATCTTCGGCGAGCATATCCAGACCCCGGTTGGCAAGATTTTCGAAATTCTGCGTGCGTGCGGACACGCCAATGTTGTGGAAGTGACTATCGATGCCAAGCGGATTGGACGGATTGATCTCGTGACAGCTCATACAGCGCGCCTTGCCGTTGAACAATGCCCAGCCCTGTTTCGCTTCTGCCGAGATTGCGTTCTCGTGGCCGGCCAAGAAGCGATCGAAGGGCGCGTCCAGAAAGACCAGGGTGCGTTCGAAAGCCGCGATTGCGCGCGCCAGATCCTCGTAATTCGGATTGCTTCCGTAGGCGGCTTCGAACATGTCCTTGTAATCAACGTCGTGCTCGATCGCGGTTATCGCTGCCTGTTGGTCGGGCATGCCCATCTCGATGGGGTTGACGATCGGCAGCTTGGCCTGTTCCTCCAGACTCGGGGATCGACCATCCAGAAACTGCGTTTCTATCAAAAAAGCGTTCATGGAGGTGGGCGAATTGCGCTGACCCAGTGCGCCGCCGATGCCCTCGGAGGTCTTGCGCTGATCAGTGAAGCCGCGGTTGACGTCATGGCAGGTGGCGCAAGCCACGGTGCCGTCCTTCGAGAGCCGTTTCTCGAAATAGAGTTTCTTGCCAAGCGCAACCCGCTCACGTGTCATTGTATTGTCCGGAACGACTACCGTTTCCCATATCTCCGGATCGACACGTGCCGGCGGTTTTGCCACTTGGCCATCTGGAAGAAGTTTGGTGGCGATGGCCTTTTACGCCTCCATGTTGAGTGCGCCATGCGGCCCGCGTTGTTCTGTGGAGGAATTGTCGCCGATGGCAACGGAATTGACGCCGAATAAAAAAGAGACCGTTATTGCCAGATAAAACCTGGAACTGACAGACCTGTACTGGGGCATAATTGAAGCCTCTTTATACCGCTGGCTATACAGCACTGGCCGAATCGCGCAGCGCATAGTGACTAACTAACGATAGTGCTACCGCATGATCGGAAAGGTTGCCAATTCAACTTATGGATACACGTCATTGCCTAAACAAAACTAAAAACATGCGTGCGCCGCAACAATTCCGGGCTGTTACGTAAATTGATAACGGCCTACGTGATCTCGGGCTGCGATCGCACGCTTAAAAGATTTAGAATTGTGGAACCGGCTGACATTGGCGTTGAGCGCGAATAATCGCGCGCCGTCATTGCTTGCTCTGCTGCAAGTACTGAATGCTGGATAATTATTCATCGAACGCCGTTGCCCGGTAGCTTATTCAGGTGCGCGATCGGGAGGATAAGGCGCATTGAATTGGCGCGCCGCCGGGGATCGGTTTATCTTGAACGTCAAACTATCCTTATTACCGACTGTTTACTGGCTGCCGATGGTGGCCCTGGAGTAATTAATGAATACCGGAATCTCCGAAGAACAACAAAGGGCGATTGCTGAGGGTCTCGCGCGAGTGCTCGCGGATTCGTACACGCTGTACCTGAAGACCCACAATTTCCACTGGAACGTCAAGGGGCCGATGTTTACCACCTTGCATACATTGTTCGAGCA
>Ga0075530_1001220_pt1 | contig 12304 bp, 11 predicted proteins | sample NGEPerD_2_FD_75101 | JGI IMG/M metagenome (GOLD analysis project Ga0075530, IMG submission 75101) | Arctic peat soil microbial communities from the Barrow Environmental Observatory site, Barrow, Alaska, USA - NGEE PermafrostL1-D | ecosystem: Environmental > Terrestrial > Soil > Wetlands > Peat ...
GTCCTGGAGCGCTTCTCCTTCGCCGAGATCCGCGCCGAGCTACTTGCGGGCGAGCTCCAACCGGATCTCTTTGCCCTTGAGCTTGGTGCCGTTGAGGAACTCGATCGTGCGGTCGGCGTGCTCGGCGCGGATCTCGGCGAAGGAGAAGCGCTCCAGGACCCGGATCTCCTTGATCTCATCCTCGGGAATGACGGCTCCCTCGGTCAGGGCCCAGCGCAGGTCACCCTCGGTGATGTCGCTGCGCTCGCCCCGGTTGATGAAGAGCTTGGTGTAGCCGTCGTCATCAGCCGCGGACTCGGAACTCGCGGCGCTCGTCGAAGCGTCCGCACCGGCCGGATCCGCCGTGGGCTCGGCATCCGCGGACTCGGAACTCGCGGCGCCGGTCGCACTCGCAACACTTGCAGTGCCCTCTACACTTGCGGCGCTTTCGGCGCGCTGGCGCCGCCGCGGCCGGGGGGCGTGTTCGATCCGCTCCTCGGGCGGCTCCCAGGCCTCGATCGAGGTCTTGGCCTCCCGCTCGATCTGGCCGATCTCATCCCGCTGGGCCGGCGTCACAAAGGTGATCGCCCGCCCGGTCCGCCCGACCCGCCCGGTCCGCCCGATCCGGTGCACGTAGATCTCGGTCGAGTTCGGCAGGTCGAAGTTGATCACGTGGGTGACGTGCTCGATATCCAGCCCGCGAGCGGCGATATCGGTCGCGACAAGCAGGGTCACCCGCCGGTCCTTGAACGAGATCATCACCCCGTCGCGCTGGCCCTGGCTCATGTCGCCGTGCAGCGCCTTGACCCCCATCCCCTTGGCCCGCAGCGCCGAATCCAGCTTCGAGGCGCCGATCTTGGTCCGGCAGAAGATGATCGCCTGCTCGGGCTCCTCGGCGCGCAGCACCTCGACCAGCCGGTCGGTCTTCTCACGGGCCGGCACCTCGATAAAGGCCTGGGAGATCGCGTCCACGGTCAGCTTCTTCGGCGTCACCTTGACCATGACCGGGTCGTACATATGCCCCTCGGCCAGCTTCTGGATCGGCGGCGGCATGGTCGCCGAAAACAGCGCCGTCTGGCGGCCGCTCGGGCACATTCGCAGGATCTTCTCGACGTCGTCGATGAAGCCCAGGTCGAGCATCTCGTCGGCCTCGTCCAGGACCACGTAGCGGGCTGAGGTCAGGACCAGCGAGTGGCGCGAGATCAGGTCCATGATCCGGCCCACGGTGGCGACGACCACGTGCGCGCCGGCCCGGAGCTGGGCCTGCTGGGAGCGGATCGGCGCGCCGCCGAAGACGGCGACCACGTTGATATCCAGGTGTTCGGCGTAGGCGCGCAGGGCCTGGGTCACCTGGATGCAGAGTTCGCGGGTCGGCGTCAGCACCACCGCCTGAACCTCGGGAGAGTCCGGGTCCAGGTACTGCAGGAGCGGTAGGCCGAAGGCGGCGGTCTTGCCGGTCCCGGTCTGGGCCTGGCCGATCACGTCGTGCCCGGACAGCAGGTGGGGAATCGCCTCGCGCTGAATCGCGGTCGGCTCGCTGAAACCCTGCTCGTCGATCGCCTGCTGGATCGCGGGAGACAGCCCTAGCTGGTGGAAGTCGGTGGTCTCGGTTTCGGTCATTTCTGCGGTAGTCACTGCCGCAAGTCTGTCACGTTCGGGTCCGCTCCCCCTGCTTGGCGGGCTTGGGGATGTCCGGCAGGCGCCGCTGGACCCAGGGCGCCAGGGTGCGGGCAAAGGTGGCGCTCAGGTGGTAGCTGTCGCGATAAACCAGTGCATTGCCCATCACGCCGTGGCAGAGGTTGTCAGGGCAGAGGATCGGCATCGGGTCGATCATGCTTACGTCGAGACCCTCGATTCCTTCGACGTCGAAGGCGTTCTTCTCGATCCGGGTCGGCTCGAAGGCGCACTCGCCGAGATCCTCCGGCGCCTCGGCCACGCACTCGTGGACGATGAAGGGCGAGCGCGCCTGATCCCGGATCAGCACCACCTCGGCGCCGGTCTCCAGCAGCCGCTCGCTGGTCTCGCGGAAGCCGTCGACCAGGTAGGGCTGGCTCTCATCGCGACTCAGCTGCTCCTCGCCCTCGAAGACTTTGTAGCGGGAGGTGGTGCCGGTTGACATAACCACCATGTGCGGCTCGGACTCGGCGATCTCATCGAACGCGATCTCCAGCCACTCCAGGCAGCCGGACTTGTAATCGACAATCGCGATCACGCAGGCGGCGCGCATATACAGCTCCAGCCGCCAGCCGTTCTCCTCGGCCAACCGGATGAAGGTCGGCGAGTACTGCAGCGCGTGCGAGTCGCCGATCAGCGCCACGGTCACGTCCGAGTCCGGGTCGCCGTAGACGCAGTCCGGCGGCTCGGTCGCGGGCGCGAGCAGCAGGCAGTCGTCCTCGAAGGCGCGCCCCCGGTCCTCGCGCGCCAGCAGGGGGTTAGGACGGATCGCGTCGGCCTCGCGTTGCAGTCGGGCGCGCTTGCGGGTGCCGTCGGCGGCCTCGATCGCCAGGGCACCGGCCACCGCCTGCTCGGGAGCGGTCTCATACGCCTGGTCCCCGGCCCTGATCCCGACCGCCAGCACCACCGCGACCACCGTGAAGCTGGCCCCGATCGCCACCGCCGTCTTCGGCCGCGCGTTGAGCTTGGGCGAGCGCCGAAAGCGCTCCTCGATCAGGTAGTGGGAGATGATCGCCGGCACCCCCGCGGCCAGGACCACCAGGGAGAGCTGGAAGGGGTTCATCTCGCCCCAGAACGCCACCGCGAAGACGATCGCCGGCCAGTGCCACAGGTAGTAGGCATAGGAGATCTTGCCCAGGTACTGGAAGGGCCGCTGGCAGAGCAGGCGGATCGGCCCGGAGACTCGGGTCGCGGTGCCGGCGATGAGCACCGCCATGGTCCCCGCAACCGGCAGGATCCCTCGCCACCCGGGATAGGGATCGGTCTCGTTGAACAGCGCTGTGGAGGCCAGGATCGTGCCGACGCCGGCGATCGTCAGGAGGGCCGAGACCCCGAGCGGCATTCGCCGGAATCCCATCGGCAGCGTCAGGGTCAGCGCCGCGCCGGCGGCCAGCTGCCAGATCCGGGTCAGGGTGGAGAAGTAGGCCGCGTCCGGGTCCATCGGGGTGTAGATCAGGCAGTAGATCAGCGAGCTGAGCCCGAGCGGCGCCACGAAGATCCACATCGAGCGCCGGATGCTCCATCCCGAGCGGAAGGCCAGGAGGCTGATCAGCAGCAGCGCCATCGGCCACACGATGTAGAACTGCTCCTCGACCGAGAGCGACCAGTAGTGCTGGACCGGGCTGAAGTCGCCCTCCCCGGAGGCGAAGTAATCGACCTCCTGGGCGATGAAGCGCCAGTTGACGAAGTAGAGCGCCGCCGCGATCACGTCGCCGGCGGTCTCGGCCTGGCGCACGGTCGCAAACAGGGCGATCGAGCCGATCAGGATCACGATCAGGACCGTGACCGCCAGCGGCAGCAGCCGTTTGGCGCGGCGCGCGTAAAAGTTGAGCAGGGAGACGGTACCGCGGCGCTCGATCTCGGTCAGGATCAGGCCGGTGATCAGGAAGCCGGAGAGCACGTAGAAGATGTCCAGCGCGACGAAGCCGCCTTCGAAGGCGGGTATCTCGGCATGGCAGGCGAGAACCAGGATGAGGGCCATGCCGCGGATGCCCTGCACGTCGAGGCGGAAGCCCTTCGACGTCATTGCACCTGAAACCGGCTTGCCCTCGCTGCGGGGGTCACTAGGCGAGGTCATCTTTGCTCAGAAACAGGCTAACCGGTGCGAGGTTGCTGTCGCCGCCCGGCGCTTTGTGATCGAATAGATGGCGGTGCCCGCCCGCGCGGCGCGCCATTGTTCTCGTAAACGAGTGAGAGGGACTCAGACGTGTCGCTGACCGTGGTCGGCTCGATCGCATTCGATGCAGTAAGCACTCCGTTCGGGGTGAGGGAGAAGATGCTGGGCGGCTCCGCCGTGCATTTCTCGCTCGCTGCCGGCTTCTTCACCGAGGTCCGGGTGGTCGGCCCGGTCGGCGAGGATTTCGGCCCCGAGGAGTTCGCCATCCTCGAGGGGCGCGGTGTCAACACCTCAGACATCGAGCGCGTCCCCGGCGGTGAGACCTTCTTCTGGCAGGGCCACTACGAGTACGACCTCAACACGGCCCACACCGACGAGACCCGCCTCAACGTCTTCGGCGATTTCGAGCCGAAGCTTTCGGAGGACTCGAAGAACGCCGAGACCCTCTTCCTGGCCAACATCCAACCCGATCTGCAGCGCCAGGTCCGGGCCCAGTCCCAGGCCCGTTTCGCCGCGCTGGACTCGATGAACCTCTGGATCGAGACCGCCAAGGACTCGCTCGAGGCCGCGATCTCCGAGGTCGACTGCGTGCTGATCAACGACGCCGAGGTGCGCCAGCTGACCGGCGAGTCCAACCTGGCCCGGGCCGCACGGGCGGTGATGGATCTGGGCCCGCGCGCCGTGGTCGCCAAGCAGGGCGAGTACGGGGCGGCGCTCTTCACCCCTGAGGGGTTCTTCGCGCTGCCCGGCTTCCCGCTGGAGGATGTGCAAGACCCGACCGGCGCCGGTGACAGCTTCGCCGGCGGCTTCCTCGGCTACCTGAGCGGGCTCGACGACGAGCCGGACCAGATGGACCTACGCCGGGCGATGGGCTACGGCACGGTGCTGGCCTCCTTCAACGTCGAGGAATTCGGGACCGAGCGGGTCACCCGCCTGACCCGCGAGGAGATCGATGCGCGCTTCGAGCTGCTGCGCGAGATGATCAGCCTCGAGCTGACCCCGCGCTAGCGCCCCGCGCCCGGCGCCGGCCGGAGGCGTCACATTCAAGCTGCGATACTGGGCCGGAATCGAAAGAGACAGCGAGCGGGACTCCAGGAGGAGCCGAGATGGCGACAGACGAGCAGACTGAGCAGGCCGGTGAGGAGACCCTGACGGTCACCGACAACCGGACCGGCACCAGCTACGAGCTGCCGATCTCCGACGGCACCGTGCGGGCCATGGACCTGCGGCAGATCAAGGTCTCCGAGAACGACTTCGGCCTGATGGCCTACGACCCGGCCTTCACCAACACGGCCTCCTGCCGCTCCGCCGTCACCTTCATCGATGGCGACGCCGGCATCCTCGAGCACCGCGGCTACCCGATCGAGCAGCTTTGTGAGCACTCCAGCTTCCTCGAGGTCTCCTACCTGCTGGTCTTCGGCGAGCTGCCCAGTCAGCAGCAGCTCGATACCTGGGTCCATGACATCACCCACCACACCTTCGTCCACGAGGACATCAAGAAGTTCATCAGCGGCTTCCGCTACGACGCCCACCCGATGGGCATGCTGCTGGCCTCGGTCGGGGCGCTGTCGACCTTCTACCCGGACGCCAAGAAGCTCGACGACCCCGAAGAGCGCTATCTGGCCACCATCCGGCTGATCGCGAAGATGCCGACCCTGGCGGCCTTCGCCTACCGCCACAGCATGGGGCTGCCCTACTCCTACCCGGACAACGACCTCAGCTACCCGGAGAACTTCCTCTCGATGATGTTCAAGATGACCGAGGTCAAGTTCAAGCCGGATCCGCGGCTGGCCAAGGCGCTCGACGTGCTTTTCATTCTGCACGCCGACCACGAGCAGAACTGCTCGACCAGCGCCGTGCGTGGGGTGGGCTCCTCCGATGTCGATCCGTACTCGGCGGTCGCGGCGGGGATCGCGGCCCTGTACGGGCCGCTGCACGGCGGCGCCAACGAGGCGGTGCTGCGGATGCTGCGGCGGATCGAGTCGGTCGACAACGTGCCGGCCTTCCTGGAGCGGGTGAAGGACCGCGAGGAGAAGCTGATGGGCTTCGGCCACCGGGTCTACAAGAACTACGACCCGCGGGCGCGGATCATCAAGAGCTACGCCGACGACGTCTTCGCCGCAACCGCCTACAACCCGTTGGTCGAGATCGCGACCGAGCTGGAAAAGCGGGCGCTGGAGGACGAGTACTTCACCTCGCGCATGCTGTTCCCGAACGTTGACTTCTACTCCGGGATCATCTACGAGGCGCTGCGTATCCCGACCGGGATGTTCACGGTGATCTTCGGCCTGGCGCGGACCTCGGGCTGGGTCGCGCAGTGGCTGGAGATGAATGACGATCCCGAGAAGCGGATCTCGCGGCCGCGCCAGATCTACACCGGCGCGCGCGAGCTGGACTACGTTCCGGTCGCTGAGCGCGACAGCGGCGGCGGCATCGACGGGCCGCCGGCGCGCCGCCCGGAGGCCTGAGCGCCGCCCGATGAGCGCCAGCGCTACGCGGGGCGCCGGCAGCAGGCCGGGGCGGGCGCGATGAGCGCCAGCGGCGACTGGGCACTGACCATCCGCCACGGCTCCGAGGTGGAGCGGGAGCGCTACCGCGCGCTGGACGAGGTGATCGCGGCGCTGGAGGGGCACTGCGAGCGGATCCGGGCCGAGGGCGGGCTGGAGCCGATCAAGGCTTTCCGGGAGTATGAGCCGGGCGACCGGATCCATGCCCGGCTGGAGATCTCGATCGGCGGGCTGCTGCGCACCAAGACCGCCGGCATCGATCTGATGGGGGACGGGCGCCTGGTGCCATATCGGGGCGCGGTGCGCCGCCGCGAGCTCGATGCCGAAGCGGCCGGCTCGCCGTTCGAAGCGGTCCGCCGCACCCTCGACGCGGGACCGCCGCGGCGATGAAGTCACCGGTGTCGAATGCGGGGGCGGCACGGCTGTGAAGTCGCTGACGCCGTATGTGGCGGACTCAGCCGAGGGGTCGGCGGCCGGGTTCGAGGTGCCGAAGGGGAGTGCGATCGCCGGTGACCGCTTCGGCTTGCCGGCCGGGGCCGAGGAGCCGATTACGGTCTTCGTGAACGGGGTCAAACAGCGCCGTGACCGGGACTACCGGCTGGAGCCCGCCGACCGACCGGCCGGTGCAGCGGTCGTGTTCGCGCGCCCGATCCTGGTCGAGTCCAGCCTCGGCTTCTCCCGCTGGGCGGCGCTGTACCTGGGCCTGTTCGGCACCTACCGGGTGCACGAATCGGTCGACGTGCATTACCGGCTGGACGGCCGCGTGCGAGTGGCCGCCGACGTGGAGCTCGAGTAGGTGGCCGACGAGCCCGAGCACCGAGCCACGCCGCGCGCAGTATCGCCGCGCGAGTCGCCGGAGCGCGGAACGCCGCCGCGCGAGGCGTTGGCGGCGCGGCTGGCCGGGGCCGGGGTGCGCGGCGCCGGGCGGGCGGCAACGCTCACCGGCCTGGATCAGGCGGTCGACCGCGCCGCGGAGGAGGCGATCGTGCGGGCCCTGGAGAGCCCCGCGGTCGAGCGCGCCCTGGCCCGGGTGGTCGAAGCACCGGCCACCGACGCGGCCCTGGAGCGTGCCCTGGCCAGCGAGGAGCTGGAGCAGGCGCTGGTCCAGGTCCTGGACTCGGAGATGGTTGACCGGATCTGGGAGCGGCTGCTGGCCAGCGATGAGGCCCAGCGGCTGGTCGAGCGGATCGCTCAAGCACCGGAGATCCGCCAGGCGCTCGCCAGCCAGGGCTTCGGTCTGCTCGCCGACATCGGCCGCCAGGTCCGGCGGCTGACCGATGGCTTCGACGATGCCCTCGAACACCTCGCCGCCCGCCTCCGCCGCCGCGTCTCCGCTGCGCCCGCCACGGCGGCGCCCGCGGCTGCCGGCACCGCGCCCGCTCCGTCCACCGCCGGCGGCACCGCGCTCACTCCGCCCGCGGCCGCCGGCACGCCGGCTACCGAGCCGACGGCGGTGGTCGGCGAGCGGATCGGGCTTGCCACGCGGGCGGTCGCGACGCTGGTTGACGCAGCGCTTATCAACGGCGCCTTTTTCCTCACCACGGCCGTGCTCGGCGCCAAGCTCGGGGCCGCCATGGATCTCGACCTCTCCGGCTCTCACCTGGTCGTCTCCGGTGCCGGAGCCTGGACGGTTGGCGCCGGTCTCTACCTGTGGACGTTCTGGGCACTGACCGGCCAGACGCCCGGCATGCGGTTTCTCTCGATCCGGATCGAGCATCGCGGCAGCGGCGAGCTGGGCTGGCGCCGCGCCCTGCGACGGCTGCTCGCGGCCGGGCTATCGGTACTGGCGCTCGGCCTCCCCTTCCTGCGCGCCGTCTTCGCCGCCGACCGACGCACCTTCCACGACCACCGCGCCGACACCGACGTGGTCGCCTTCGACCCAGTCGCCAGCTGGGCCGCTCCACCGCCTGGGGCCGCGCCCCCCACCTGAGCATCTCCCGGCGCCGGTGAAACGCCGGGTACGCTCGAAAATGGCCTCTGGCAACGGCGCCACCGCGGCCTCCGACCGCCTCTGAGCAGGACCCCCCGGCGGATTCATCCACGCTTTGAGGGCAGAGGGCCTAAAGCGTGGATGAATCGCCGAGGCCCCCACCCCCCCAGGCTTAGCTGTACTTCGCTTCGGCGCGGGCGTAGAAGCTCGGGTCGTGGCCTGGGGTGATCACCGCGTCCGGGTACTGGTCGTGGAAGAGGCGCACCTCGCGCAGCGAGCGGCGGTAGTTGTGCTCGTCGGCCACCGAGGCCGGCAGCAGCGCCCCCTCCTCTTTGATCTGGCGCTCCATATAGGCCACGTCGCCGCCGATCACGAAGTCACGCTCACCCAGCCGGCAGATCACCGACTGGTGCCCCGCCGTGTGCCCCGGCGTGTAGGCCAGCCGTACCGAGCTGTCCCCGAACAGATCGAAGGTGCGCCCGAAGCCGGCGTAGGAATTGATCTGCGAGCCGTCGTAGGAGACCGTGCGGTAATCGAAGGCGTGGTCGTACTGGGAGTGGCGGTAGCCCTGGCCGGTCGGCCGCGCCCCGGTCGCCGCCTCCCACTCAGCGAGGGTGACGATGAAGGTCGCGTCGGGCAGCTCCGAGATCGCCGAGGCGTGCTCCACATGCAGGTGGGTGAGGATCACGGTGCGGATCTCCTCCGGGTCGACCCCACGGCGGCGCACCTGGCTGACCACATCCTCACCGGCAGCCAGCGACGGCGCCAGCACCCGGGCCAGGATGCGACCGAAATTGAGTCGCGGGTCGGTCGTCACCGAGGGGTGCAGGCCGGTGTCGACCAGGATCGCGCCGGCGCCGGGGTGGCGGATCAGAAAGCACGGCACCGGTACCCGCGGCGCGCCGCCGGCCAGCATGCCGCGCGCAATGCGCAAGCTCTCAACCCGGCCGCCACTACTTTCCATCGCCTCGGGCACCATCTGCAGCTCGCCGGTGACCATCGGCTCGACCGTCACGGTCGCGCCGGCCTGCCCTCCGGGGAGCGGTTGATCGAGCGGATTCGGCTGCACGTGCATGCTCATGGACACAACCGTACACCGCCACGACGGCCAGATAGGCTCCATGATCGTGACTGAAAGCTCATATTCGCGCGTGTTCAGGCCGGGCCTGCTGGAGGGAACGGTCTGCCTGGTCTCCGGAGCCGGCTCCGGGATCGGCCGCGCCACCTCGCTGGAGCTGGCCGGGCTCGGCGCCACGGTGGTCGGCTGCGGCCGGCGCGAGGAGCCGCTGGCAGAGACAGCGGGCCTGGCCGAGTCGCTGCCCGGCACCTTTGAGGCCCGCGCCGCCGACATCCGCGACGAGCAGGCGGTCGACGAGCTGGTCGCGGGCCTGGTCGAGCGACACGGCCGGCTCGACCTCCTGGTCAACAACGCCGGTGGCCAGTTCCTGGCCCCGGCCGAACAGATCAACGCCAAGGGCTTTCGCACCGTGGTCGAGCTGAACCTGGTCGGCACCTGGTTGATGACCCATGCCGCCGCGACCCGGGCCTTCATCCCGCAGGGCGCCGGCAAGGTGATCAGCGTCACCCTCTCTCCCCACAACGGCATGCCGGGCATGGTCCACTCCGGTGCCGCCCGGGCCGGGGTCGAGAACATGATGCGCACCCTCTCGATCGAGTGGGCCCGCCACGGCATCACCACCTGCGCGATCGCCCCGGGCCAGATCGCCACCGACGTGCTGCGCACCAAGTACCCGGCGGTAGTGGTCGACAATATCGAGCGGACGATCCCGCAGGGGCGGCTCGGCGAGCCCGAGGAGATCGCCTGGCTGGTCGCCTACCTGGCCTCGCCGGCGGGGGGCTTCGTCAGCGGCTCGGTGATCACCGTGGATGGCGCCCGTGACAACCACTTCGGCCCGTGGCCTCCGCCGCAGATGGGGGGCGACAGCGTCGACCCGCCGGCCGAAGAGCGGCGGTGAGGCGGTGAGCCGGTGAGGCAGGACCTGATCCACATGGTGACGATCCCGATCTTTACCGGGGCGATCGGCTACGTCACCAACTGGAGCGGGGTATGGATGCTTTTCTACCCGCTGCGTTTTCACGGCATCCGGGTACCGGGCCTGGCCGCCCTGGGGCCGTACCTCCCGCGCCGCGTCCAGCAGATCCCGGGCATCATGCACGGCGGCCTGGGCTGGCAGGGCATCATCCCGTCGCGGGCGGCCAAGATGGGTTCGATCGCGGTCGACAAGGGCATCGCCAAGCTCGGCAGCCCGGCCGAGTTCTACCGGCAGCTGGAGCCCGACGCGATCGCCGAGCACATCCTCGCCACTGCCGGCGACGAGGTGCGGGCCGTGGTCGAGCGGATCATGGAGCGCGAGCACCCGCGCCTGTGGCGGGAGATGCCGCCGCGCCTGCGCGAGATGGTGCACTCCCGGGTCGCCGACCAGCTGCCTGAAGTGGTCTACGGGCTCACCAACGAGATCGGCGAGAACATCGACCAGCTGCTCGACATCAAGCTGATGGTGATCCGCCGGATCGAGGAGCAGCCGGAGCTGGCCAACCGGATCTTCTTGGAAGTCGGCCGCAAGGAGCTGCGGTTCATCATCAACTTCGGCTTCTTTTTCGGCTTTGCGATGGGGATCCCGGTGGTCGGGATCGTCGAGCTGTTCCCGATCTGGTGGGTGCTGCCGATCTGCGGGGTGGTGATCGGGTACGCGACCAACTGGATGGGGCTGTGGATGATCTTCGAGCCGGAGGAGCCCCGGCGGATCGGCCCGGTGCGCTGGCAGGGCCTGTTTCCGCGCCGCCAGCAGGAGGTGGCCGACGTCTACGCCGGGATCATCGCCGACGACCTGGTCACGATCGGGACGATCGGGGAGGAGCTGCTCCACGGCCCGCGTTCGGACCGGACCCGGCAGATGATCGAGGCGATGATGCGCGGGCCGGTCGATCGCGCGGTTGGGCCGGCGCGGCCCGCGGTGCGGGCCGCGCTCGGCTCCGGGGCCTACGCCGCGATCCGCGACTCGGTTGCCGAGGAGGCGGTCGAGTACACGATCGCACCGCTGCACGACCCCGAGTTCAATCGCCGCGAGTCGGTCGCGGTCCGGGCGCTGATCGCCGAGCGCATGCGACTGATGCCCCCGGCCGACTTCTCGGAGATGCTGCGGGCGGCGATGCGCGAGGACGAGTGGCTGCTGCTCCTGCACGGCGCGGTGCTGGGTTTCGGCGCCGGCCTGCTCCACCTGGCTATCTTCGGAGTCTGATCATGAGTGACCCACGTCGACCCAAGCCCGACCCGGACGCGCCGACACCGGCCGAGGTCGGGACCGAGGTGGCCGAACTGGTCCGCATCGCGGCCTCCACCTGGTGGCGCGGGGCATCGCGCACGGCCGAGGTCGGCCTGGTGGCACCGGCCAGGTTCGCGGCCGGCGTGATCGACGCCGCCGCCCGCCCCGGCGCGGCAGCCGCCATCGACGCCGCCCGCGACCAGCGCGACCAGCGCGGCGAGAGCGACCGCGAACGTGGGCGCGACCGCAGCGACCGTAATCTGCGCGAGCGCGGGGCCGAGCTCCTGCGACGCTCAGCCGACCTGCATGACCGCGACGACCAGCATCCGGCCTACCGCCGCATCCTCGAGGAGCTGGCGCCGGACGAGGCCCGCATCCTGCGGCTGCTTGTCGCCGACGGCCCGCAGCCGACCGTCGACGTGCGCGCCGGCCTGCGGCCGGCCTCGCGCCTGGTCAGCGCCGGCCACTCGATGCTCGGCGCCGACGCCGGCTGCCGGAACACCACCCGCGTGCGGGCCTACCTGGACAACCTGGCCCGGTTGGGTCTGGCAGCGGTCGAAGCCGAGGCGATCGCCGACCCGTTGCGCTACCAGCTGGTCGAGGCCCAGCCCGAGGTACAGGAAGCGCTGGCGAGCGCCGGCCGCACCGGCCGCACCGCGCGGCACAGCGTCGAGCTGACCCCCTTCGGCCGCGACTTCTGCCGCGAATGCCTCCCCCAACAAAAATAGCTCGCTCGCCGGAGTGCTACCGACGAGCGAGCCATCCCCCACCGGCCGTAAGACCGGAATCCCTATCGTTTCTCGCGCATTGAAAC
>Ga0075530_1001221_pt1 | contig 12299 bp, 14 predicted proteins | sample NGEPerD_2_FD_75101 | JGI IMG/M metagenome (GOLD analysis project Ga0075530, IMG submission 75101) | Arctic peat soil microbial communities from the Barrow Environmental Observatory site, Barrow, Alaska, USA - NGEE PermafrostL1-D | ecosystem: Environmental > Terrestrial > Soil > Wetlands > Peat ...
GACCAGATCCCGCCGTGCCTCGATCAGCACGTCGAGGTTGATCGGCTCGCCCTGCTCGACGTTCTCGGTCGGTTGGCCCGCGCTCGTGGCCAGCCGCGCGTGCACCACCCGCACGTTGAAGTCCGGCATGACCGCCCGTCCCTCCCCGTCCCCGGCGACTCCCTCGCCCTGGAAGTTGAGCCGGTAGTAGCGCAGGGCCGTGTCCTCGGGCTCGCCGATGGAGCGGATCTCGCCTTCGTGGAGGAGCATCGCGCGGTCGCACAGCGACTGGACCGTGCCCATGTCGTGCGTCACGAGCACGATCGTCTTCCCCGCGCGGCGGCGCTCGTGGAAGACGTCCATGCACTTCTGGGCGAACGCGGCGTCGCCCACCGCCAGCACCTCGTCCACGAGCATGATGTCGGCGTCCGCCTGGACCATGACGGCGAAGGCCAGACGCACCATCATCCCGGACGAGTAGTTCTTGAGCTTGAGCTCCTTGAAGTCCTCGAGCTCCGCGAACTCGAGCACCTCGTCCAGTCCCCGCCGCGCCTCCCGCGCCGTGAGGCCCATGAGCACCCCGTTCAGCACCGCGTTCTCCCGCGCGGTGAGCTCAGGGTTGAAGCCAACGCCCAGCTCCAGGAAGGGCGCAAGCCGGCCGGCGATCCGCACCCTGCCGGCGTCGGCCCTGTAGACGCTTGCGAGGATCTTGAGCAGGCTGCTCTTGCCCGAGCCGTTGCGCCCGACGATGCCGAAGAACTCGCCCTTGTGGACATCGAAGGAAACATCACGCAAAGCGTGCAGCTCGCGGTACTCCATGCGCGTGAGGGGATGGATCGCGCGTTCCTTCAGCGAGTCGACACGGTGCTTCGGAACCCTGAAGCTCTTGTGGACCCCGCGGGCCTCGATCACCACCATTTGAGAGATTGTCGCTCTTCATGATCGCCTTCAGCTCCGCCGTGACGAAGCCCGACGTCTACCGCGCGTGCGCGGAGCCGGGCATCGAGCGCGCCAGGGAGGCGGACTCGGTGGTCCACTCCCCGCCCGCGGCCGGGCCGATCTCCACGGCCTACAACCAGCTGCTCGACACCGCTGCCGAGCTCGACGACCTGGAGGCTCTGGTGCTGGTGCATCAGGACGCCGAGATCGTGGACGCGGACTTATGCGCGACGCTCCGGCAGGCCCTGGGCGATCCCGACGTGGGGTTGATCGGATGCGCCGGAGCGGTCGGCGTCCGCAGTATCGCCTGGTGGGAGGGCTCTGTCACGCTGTCCTCGTTCGCCAACCGCTACGACGAGCACGGCGGTGGCGACCTGCCAGGCCTGTCGTGGAAGTGGGAGGACCCCCCACCGTATGCGCGCACTGGTGAGGTGGACACCCTCGACGGCTTCGTGCTCGCCCTCTCCCCCTGGGTGGTGCGCAACGTGCGCTTCGACGAGTCGCTGAGCCCCTTCCACGGCTACGACCTCGACTTCTGCCTCCAGGTACGAGCCGCCGGGCGCAAGGTCGTGACCGCGGACTTCCAGGCCATCCACCACCGCCCGCTGGAGATGGTGCCCGACCTCGAGGAATGGATCGACGCCCACGTGCTGGTGGCCGAGAAGTGGGACGGTCGCGCCCCGGGCATCGGCGCGGGAACCGGAACGTGGAAGGAGCGGGCTCGGCGCGCCGAGGCCGAGGCGGACGCCGCCCGGACAATGGCCTACTCGAGGCAGCTCGAGCTGAGGGCGCGAGAGCACTACCTGCGCAACGCGATCGCCGAGACCACCGAGAGCGTGTCGTGGCGGATCACCGCCCCCCTGCGCCGGCTCGTGCGCTCGCGCTAGCCGAGGACTTGTCTCGTGATCGCCTTCGGCACTGCCATCACCGACTCCGACGAGTACCGGCGCCACGCGCAGCCGGGAATCCGGCGAACCGTCGAGCCGGACTCCGAGGTGTACCCGTTCCAGGCGGTGGGCGCGGTCGGTCGCAGCAACAACCTCATCCTGGATCACGCGGCCGAAAGCAAGGAACTCGAGGCGCTCGTGCTGGTCGACGAGAAGGCGGAGATCTCCGATCCGGACTTCTGCGAGAAGGTGCGCCGCGCGATCGGCGATCCGGAGGTGGGCGCGGTGGGCGCGGTGGGCGCCACCGGCGGGCGGAGCATCGCGTGGTGGGAGGGCTCGGTGAGCTGCGGGGCGGTCACGCAGCGCTACCCCGACTACGAGGGTGGCGAGATGCCCGCCTTCTCGTGGACGGAGCGCGCGCCCGCCCCCGCGGAGGTCGAGGCCCTCGACGGCCTGCTGCTCGTGCTCTCTCCCTGGGCCGTGCGAAACGTGCGCTTCGACGAGGCGCTGTCGCTCGGCCACGGATACGAGGTCGACTACTGCATGCAGCTCCGCTCAGCCGGAAAACAGGTCACCACCGCCGACTTCGGCGTGATCCACCACCGTCCCCTCAAGGTGGTCGACGACCTCAAGCTGTGGGCCGAGGCCCACATACAGCTGGCCGAGAAGTGGGACGACCGGCTGGGCGGCGAGCACCCGGACTCCGACGCATGGAAGCAGCGCGCACGACGAGCGGAGGCCGAGCGCGAGGCCGCTCAGACGATGGCGTACTCGGCCGCGTCGACCCTGGACGCGCAGCTCGCGCCACTCGAGCGCGAGCTGGCTGAGGCCACCGGCACCTTGGCCTGGCGCCTGACCCAGCCCCTGCGGCAGGCCAACCAGTGGCGCCGGTCCCGGGCAGGACGGCGCGACTCCGGCGGCCCGCGCTAGTCCTCCAGCGCCCGGCGCACCTCGTCCTTGGAGACCACCGTCTGGCCACGGGCCACCCCGGCGCGGTCGCGCAGCCGGGACAGGCGCTCGGCGAGCCGGAACGCGCTGGACACCAGCAGCCGGCGCAGCAGCGCCTCCTGGCGTACCACGCGCTCCTCCAGGCGATTGATCTCCCCTACCCGGTGGTACCCGGCAGCGATCTGGTGTACGCGATTGGCCTCCAGTCGCTCGAGAACCGGGTGGCGGTCCCAGGGATCGAGGATCTCCGCCACCCGCGCCGCCCACGGCGCATCCTCGTGCCACACCGCTCCAAGTCCGAAGAAGGCCGGCACGACCACCAGCCGCAGGCCGGGGGTGTCATTCACGAAGTCCTCCACGGCCGTGAGCACGCCGTTGCGGGGCCCGCCCTCGTGGTCGGCGGAGTTCGGGTACGGCATCCCGTCGGGCTCCGAACCCTTCTCCCAGGGGACGATCCCGCCGCCCTGGCCCACGACCGGGTGGCGGTGACCATCAGGGATCTGTTCCGTAGCGAAGTAGTCGTCGCGACGGGCGTGGGGCCAGCACACGTCGTGGACCAACAGCAGCGGAAGATGGGCTCCTTCGGCCCGCTCTCCCAGCAGCCGCAGCTCCTCGCTCACCGTCCAGTAGTTGTGGTCGCCGTCGATCACGACCGCATCGGGCAGCTCGATTCTCGGCAGCGCGTCGAGGCTGGTCTCGCGGATCAGCTCCAGGCAGTCATGCCGGTGGGCGAGCTCCACCAGCTGCTCCCGCGGCGACGGGTCGATGGCCACCACCCGCGCACCCGACCGGCCGGCCCAATCCAGGAGGACGCGGGTCAGGTCGCCGGCGTAGGCGCCGATTTCGGCCACCGTGCGAGCCCCCACAGCATCGAGGCACGGCAGCATCAGCTCCGCCATGTGGGCCATCGAATGCCCCCATCGGATGGGGTCGTTGGCGTAGGGATCGAAATCCACGGCGTCTCGTGACACGAGGGCGGCAGTGTAAAGAGCAGAAGGGGCCGTTCAGCGGCGCGTGGCGTACAGCATGCGGATCGAGGTGCCACGCATGGCCGCGTCCTGGTCGACGGTCACGTGAAACGCCCGACCCGAGAGCTCGCGCGCGATGTGCGCGCAGCGCCCCTGCTCGTCGTGCACCTCGATCACCACCTGCTCGATCTTCGCCCAATCGGGCTCTTCGATACCCGCGAGCACGTCCAGCTCGGCCCGTTCCACGTCGATCTTGAGCAGGTCCACCCGATCGAGCTGGGACTCCCGCAGGAACCACGAGACGGTGCGCAGATCACAGGTGAGCTCCTGAGCCTCGTAGAGGCCGTGCAGCCGCTCCTCGGCCTCGCGGTCGGAGAAACCAGCGGCGAGCAGCACCGCGCGCGCCAGCTCGCGATCCCGCTCAGGATCCGCGTAGAGCCCCGACATGGCCGCGGCGTGCGGGTAGTAGGTGATGTGCGCGTGCCCGGGAGCCGACGAGAGCCCGTACTCGTGGACCACGCAAGCAGACAGCGGCCCGACGTTCTCCCGCAGCAGGTCGCAGAGTGGCGCCACCGGCTCGAAGCAGTGCACGAGGCGGGCTCCGCACTGGGCCGCGAAGAACGCCGCCGCCACACCCACGTTGGCGCCCACGTCCAGCACCACGGAGTCCTTGCCGACGTCGAGCCCGTGGCGGAGGTAGGTTCGCTCCCCCGCGATCTCCGCCACCTGGAAGACGAGCTGGCTCGGGTCAGGGTGGTGCAGCAGGGACGCGAGCGCCCTGATGCGTTCCTCCGCTGTCACCGCGGGTTCCGCGCGAAGGCCCACACCTGCACCGGCAGGTCCGGCTCGTTGCGCAGCGAGTGCCACCTCCGGTAACCGGGCCAGCGGTCGAAGTTGCCCTTCACACATGCGCGGTTGCCCCACGAGCCCACCGCGTCGACCTCGAGCCCCGCGTTCTCCAGCAGGGTCCGAAGGCCGCGGGGCGTGAAGCGCCAGTAGTCGTGCATGCCGTAGGCCGGCAGCTCGTGGACGCGGATGAGGAAGGGTGTGGAGACGACCACGTGCCCGCCTGGCGCGGCCAGGCCACGCAGGTTCTCCGCCGCCACCCGCGGATCCGGCACGTGCTCGATCACCTGCTCGCATATGACCACGTCGTAGGCGTCACGCTCGACCAGCGGCGCACACAGGTCGAACTCGGGATAGCTCAGGCTTGCGTAGCGCTTCCACGGTCGGCCGGCATGAGCGTCGCCGCTGATCTCCGCGGCCGACCGCCTGAGTGGATCGAGAGTCTCCAAGTGGCCGTGGACGGCCTCGTTCAACGGAACCCGCTGCCATTGGTCGGCGCCGGTCGTGGCCTCCGGCAACAGGAGCGCGTCGCGCAGAGCGCGGAGCCGGGACCTCAGAACAACCCCCGCCACGTGTCGCGCATCGGTTCGGGTATGAGCTGGATCCCGTCGAAGCAGCTGTCCTCGTAGAACCAGCGCTCGAACTCGGCCTCCTCCGTGATCCGGTTGTGCGCCGCCCAGGACTCGCGTTCGTCGCGCTCAGCCCAGGAGCGACGGCTGCGTATGCGATGGCGCGCCAGACAGATCTCGTAGTCCATTCGATGCAGGTGGATCAGCCGCAGGTCGGGGTCGAACTTTCCCTGCCAGTCGGCGCGCCCGTGAAAGCCGGTCTGCCACCTCATCGGCACGGATGCCAGCGCTGCCTTGTTGTAGCCGTCGTTGACGAACCACCAGTGTCGCTGGTCCAGGATCGGGAGGTCTGTCCGCAAGGGCTCCTCCACGTCGCGCATGTGGAGCAGCTCGTAGCCCAGGCAGTTCACCCACTCCTCGGCGAACCCATCGATGTACTCCCCCAGATCGCCCCATTCGGGCACCGGGGTCACGATCTCGTCCACGTCGGTCACCAGCACCACGTCGTAGGTGTTCAGCAGCTCGCGCTGCATCGTCTCCACGGTCTCGCGCATCCAGATGTGGTCGACTCGGTCGCTCGCCACCTGGATCCGCACGAAACCGTCGCCGTCGGTGGACCCGTCGGTGGTGTCGTTGTCGAGCACGTAGATGTTGCTCGGCTCGAAGAAGCGCGAGTAGTAGGCGAGCCAGATCGGCAGGAACACGGATTCGTTGTTCACGATCGTGACCACGGCTCGGCTTCTCGGCGGCGACGCGGCCTCGCGTTTGGCGCAGCGCTCCTCGCGCCAGCCCAAGAACCATGCGGCCAGTGGGTGCCCGGGGCTGTCCTGTGGTTCCAGCGCCGGTTTCAACTCTGCACTCTCGGGCGTACCGGCGCCGGACGGCGCTAGACCGCGAGCGGGCCGTACGCCTGGGGGAAGGAAGAGCCGCCGAAGAACCAGTTCTCGATCGCGAAGCGGGGATTCGGCATGGCCGGGTCCGACGCGGTCGAATGCAGGAACATCTCGTCGAAGAACAGCGCGTCGCCTGGCTCGAAGACCGGCCGCAGGATTCCCGCGTGACCGGCGGCCTCCTCGGCGGTGGCCCGAGAGACCTGGTAGTCGAGCATCGCCTCGTCGGTCTGTGTGGTCACCATCTCGTCGAGCCGGCGGGGCACGAGATCGAGCCCCGGTGCCTCGTCTCCACAGCGTGACAGCGACAGCCACAGGTTCAGCGACCGCACCTTGCCCATGAACTTCCCGTCCTGGTGCCATCCTCCGGCCACCGACGGCTCGGCTTTGCGCAGGGTGGTCTTCTCCACCGAGATCAGCGGCCGCTCGCCGAGGTAGCGCTCCACCAGCTGCGGCAGGCGCGCGGCGCGAAACAGCTCGATCATCTCCCAGCTGAGCATCGGCGCGTCCGCGGCCAGCACGCCGCCGCCGGCCTTGATCCAGTTGCGCTCCTCGTCTCCCGTCTCGTAGGGCGCCTCCGCCCTGAAGGGTTCGTAGTAGCCGTCCGCGGGGTCCTCGCCGTCGTCAGCGCGCTCACGTTCGGCGAAGGAGCGGTCGATCTGCGCGGCGAAGCGGAGCGCCTCCTCACGGGGGACAAGGCCTCGGACGAGCAGGCAGCCGTCGCGGAGGATGCCGGCTCGCAGCAAACCGGGCGTGAGCTCGGTGGCGGGGATGTCGGGCAACCCGTCGGCCTCGGGAAGTGCGTCATAGTCGGGCACGGGGTGCTCGGGCTCGCTCCCGTTCGAGTTCAGTACGCGGATGCCCGCCAGGTGTCGCAGGCGCAGCAGCCGCCGCTCGATGTCCCGGTCGGCATCCGATCGGTGGGCCTCGGACAGACGTTCGATCTCCGCGAACAGCTCCTCGTCGGTCCCGGCGAAGTCGCCGGGCGGCCGGTCGGCGACCGCCGTGTCGCCGTCGCGTTGCCGCTTCAACCGCCACATGGAGCGGACTGTACCAAGAGGTACTTCAGCCCTCGAACCCCTCGCGATCGGCCACCGAACGCGCCGGCGCGCCCACCACCGTGGCCCCCGCGGGCACGTCGTGGACCACCACGGCGTTGGCACCCACGTGGGCTCCCGCGCCGATCCGCACGGGCCCAATCACCTTGGCCCCGGTGCCGATGCTGGCGTCGCTCTCGATGGTCGCGCCCTGCATGCCGCCGGCGCGCAAGCCGATGGTCACGAACGGAAACAGCGCGGTGCCGGATCCGACCTCCACCAGCCCATCGATCACCACCTGCCCGTGGACGATGTAGACGCCGGGATGGACCACCACCGGATCGCCGATCGAGACCTGGGCGATGGCCATTGCCAGCCGGTGCGCCACCCGCGGGAGCAGTGGCACCCCGAGCGCCTGCATGCGCGCCTTGGCCCGGTAGAGCGCCTGCGCGAGGAAGGCGTCGCTCACCCACGCCAGGCGCAGCACTTGCAGGGCCACGTCGAACCTGGACCGGAACTCGTGGCGCTCCCCCCGGTAGCGCGCTGTGATCCGAGCGTCGGCCACGAGGGCCTCGAGTAGGCGCGGGTGGCGAGCGCGGATGTCGCGCCAGACGGCCTCGTCGGACATCAGTGTGCGGACCCTACAGCGCATGGTCGGGCATCATCTGGGCATGCTGTCCCGCCTGGCTCTCGTGCTGGCATCGCTGCTCGCGCTCGGGTGGTTCGGCCTGTTGTTGAGGGCGGAGCTGATCAGCCAGGATGTTGCTCCTGGACTGACTGGCGCTGCCGCCCTCCCCCGGGAGGAGTTTCAGGGAGACCTGCAGCGGCTCGACAGTTCGCGACTGCTCAACCCGGACCCGGCGCCGCAGTTTGTGATCGCGGCCGCCTGGTTGACGCGCGACCCACGCCGGGCCGTCCGGGAACTCGAGGGCCTCGTGCGCGAGGAGCCCGAGAACGTGGCGGCCTGGAGGGTCCTGTACGTGGCCACGCGGCGGTCCGACCGGCGCCGGTCCGCCGAGGTGGCAGATCGGATCCGCGCGCTGGACCCGCGCGCCAGCCCTTAGGCCGCGTCTCCCTCGCTCGCCGCTATCAGCGCGCCGGCCAGCACCAGCGCCGGCAGCGTTACGGCGGGCATCTCCCAGTCCCAGTCGATGGACGAATGCAAGAGCCAGACGGTGCTCGCGGCGGCGGCGCCGCACAGCACGCCCGGTTCACGCGCTAGAGCGCGAGCGGCGGCGTGGGAGTCGCCGCCGCTTCCGGAACGGGGCGCTCACGCAACCAGATCACCCGAAAAGCGCCGGCCCCCTCGCCGGTCACGGGCCGTCTGATCGCGGCCTTGGCGGCTACACGCCAGTAGTCGTAGCGCCTGGACTCCAGCGAGGAAAGTCGCTCCGATTGGCTCGCCCCGATGATCTCCACCTCGCCTCTCTCCCGCAGGCCTCCCACCACCAGCCCGCCGAGCGTAAGCGCGACCAGGGCCGCCGCCAGGGCCGGCAGCCTGGCGGCCAGCGCGAGCCGGGTCACCGGCAGAGCCCCCGCTCGCTCGCGGCGGGTCACCACGACGCTCGCCCAACCGGCCGCCGTGCCCAACAGGCTAAAAATTGCGAGCATCGCCGCACCGTCGGCCTGACGCTCGTCCAGAGAACCGTCCAGCGACTCGAATCCGGGGAACAGCGAGGAGCACGCTGCGGCCGCGAGCGCGGCCGAGGCGGCGATCGCCAGCCCACGCAGCTGTGGGCGCGTGGGTGCCAGGGCCAGCAACACGCACAGGCCCACCGCGCCCGCGGCCATGGCCCCGCGGGACAGGGACAGGTACAAACCCGCCCCCAGCGGCGCGCAGGCAGCCGCACCCAGCCCGCGTATCCACACTGGCCGGTCGGCGTCTCCCGCAAGCCGCGCGCACAACACCAGCCCCATCGCCGCCAGGGCGCCCTCGGCGTTCCAGTACGTGAGCGGCTGCTCGAGCCGCCCGTTGGCGCGTGGTGCGGCGTCGAGCTCCACCACGCCCGGAAGCAGCCGGCCCGCGAGCCCATAGCCGATCACCACAACCGCTCCTGCGGCGAGCGCCGGCTCCACGGCGCGTGCCAGCACCTTGGACCGCAGCAGGGCCGCCGCCGCCACGATCGCCGCGAGATAGAGCAGAGTGCGCTGGAAGTCGTCGGAGGCGGGGCCGGCCAGCGGCGCCCACAGCAACGAGAGGCCGGTCCACGCCGACAGCACGGCCATGCCGGCCAGGGCGGCGCGACCCGGCCACGAAGCTGGCAACGGCCTGGGGCCTGCAACCGCCGCAATCAGCACCAGCAAGCAGGCGACGATCGCCGCGATCAGGCGCGGCTCGTCGAAGTAGCCGCCCGAGAAGAAGGCCAGGACGGTGGGACCGGCCATCAGCGCGGCCGCCGCGATGAGGGTTGCTGCGCGCCGCACGCCGCGAGGATAGACGGGCATTCCCGGCCAGATCACCTGCTATTGATTCGCCGATGGTGACGAAGGGTCTGCTCCTCGCCGTCGCACTGTCGGCAATCCTCGCCTTGCCGGTCGCCGCGTTCGCGCAAAGCGCAGGCGACGACCAGTACGCCGACCCCTTCGGCCCGGTGGAACAGCAGGACGACAACGGCTCGGGCAGCGAGCAACCGCCGCCCGTTCAAGGGCGGACCGAGGGGAGCGCTCCCGAGGATCTGGCGCCGGTGGACGAGCTGCCCGCAGCGCCCGAGGCCGTGGCGGCGCAAACAGGGGGTGGTGGCGGCACGCTGCCCCGTACCGGGTTCGAAGCGTGGCTGCTCGCGGCCATCGGGTGGTGGATGCTCCTCGGTGGCATCGCACTCCGCCGCGTCACCACCACCTGAGGCCCCACAGATGAGCGGCGACCGAGCTGAGGGCGCGGTCGTGCCGAGCGGCGAGGGCGTGGCGATCGTGACCGTGGCCCACGAATCGCGCGCCGTGCTCGAGCGCTTCCTGGGAACCGTCGAGGTCCATCTGCCCGAGGCGCAGGTGATCGTGGTGGACTGCGCCTCGTCGGACGGCAGCGCGGAAGCCGCGCGCGGGTGGGGCCGGGGCCGCGCGACCGTGCTGGAGCCGGGGACCAACCTCGGCTACGGTCGCGCCGCCAACCTCGGACTGGAGGCGGTCGAACAGCCGGTGACCGTGGTGGCCAACCCCGACCTCGAGCTCCTCGACGGCAGCCTCGCACGGCTCGCCGCCGAGGCCATGCGGCCGGGGGCGCCCGAGCGGATACTCGCGCCCCGGGTGCTCAACGCCGACGGCTCCCTCCAGGACAGCGTGCACCCGGAGCCCGGCTCGCCTTCCACCCTCCTGGCCGCGCTGGTTCCGCCCGCCGCCCTGCCGCGCCCCCTCCGCGCGGCGGTCGAGCCGTGGCGGGGACGCCGGGCGCGGGCGGTGGCGTGGGCGGTGGGCTGCTGCCTTGTGGCGCGAACCGAGACGCTGCGGCGGCTGGGCCCGTTCGACCAGCGGATCTTTCTCTATGCCGAGGACACCGAGCTGGGCCTGCGCGCGGGCGACCAGGGGGTGCAGACGTGGTTCTGGCCGCACGCCCGTGTGCGTCATCACCAGGCCCACTCCACCGCGGCCACCTTCGGGGGCGAGAACATCGAGCTGCTGGCGCGCCAGCGCCGCGCCGTGGTGCAGGAACGCCTCGGCGGGGCGCGCCGCAGGCTCGACGACTGGGTCCAGCTGCTCACGTTCGCCGACCGCATAGCCCTCAAGGCGCTGCTCCGACGCCCTCACGCGCGCGAGCGAGCACAGCTCAGGGCCCTGTGGCGGGCGCGCCGCGAACCGCCGCGGCTCGCGTGATGACCATGGCGGGATCAAGCGAGCGCCCACCGGTGCTCTTCGTGAGCTACACCGGGGGCGCCGGCGGCGCCGGGCGCCTGCTACTCGACCAGGCCGCGGCGCTCGAGGGCCCGGTGGCAGTGGCCTGCCCTGAGGGGCAGCTGGCCGAGCGCGCCCGGCGGCAGGGCCTCCTCGTGCTGCCGCTGCGCGAGCGGCGGATTGAGGCCCGCCGCGGCACGGCCGACAGGCTCGCGGCGCCCGCGCACCTGGCAGCCCAGAGCCGCGAGGTGCGCCGGGCCGTCACCGAGCACGCGCCCCGGTGCGTGGTGGCCTGGAGCATGCGCGCCCTGCTGAGCACCACCGCCGCACTGACCGGCCGGCGGGGACGCCCTCCGCTGGTGTTCCACCACAACGACTTCCTGCCGTCCCCGGCGATCGGGGCGGCGGTGCGGGCGGCAGCTGCCCGTGCTGACCGCGTGGTGGCGGCCTCCCGCGCGATCGCAGCCGACCTCGCCGGTGGCGGGCGCTTTGCCGTCGACGTGATCCTACCCGGCGTGGACCTGCAGCGGTTCTCCCCCGCGCCCCTTCCCGGCGGGCCCCCGGAGGCCCTGGTGCTCGGCGCCATCGTGGAGTGGAAGCACCCCGAGCTGGCGCTCGAGGCCACGGCCCTGGCCCGGCGGGAGGTGCCCGGGCTGCGGGTATGCGTGGCCGGAGCGCCGATCGATCGGTCCGGCCCGCAGCTGAGCGCACGCCTGGCGGCGCGTGCCGCCGCCCCCGACCTGGCCGGCGCCGTGAGCCTGCCGGGCCCCGTCGAGGACGTGCCGGCGGCGCTGGCCGGGGCCACGTGCCTGCTCCACTGCGCCGGCCGGGAGCCCTTCGGAATGTCCCTGATCGAGGCGCTGGCGAGCGGCCGGCCGGTGGTGGCTCCCCGCGCCGGGGGGCCGCTTGAGATCGTGGACGGAACGTGCGGGCGCTTCTACCAGCCGGGTGATCACGCAGGTGCCGCGGCCGCGCTGGTGGACGTGGTGCGCCGAGCGGGCGAGCTGGCGGGCCCCGCCCGCAGCCGCGCCGAGAGCCTCTTCGACCTCGAGAGCTCGCGGGCCCGCTTCCGCGAGGTGATCGAGGAGGTGTGCTCGTGAGCGTCGCCCCGGTGGCCGTCAACGCCCGCGCGGCAGTGCGTGGCGAGATCGGTGGCGTGGAGCGGGTGGCTCGCGAGCTGGCGGCCCACCTTCCCCGCCTGCGCCCGGACCGCTATCGGGTGATCGCACCCCGCCCGGCCCTGGCGCACCGCCGCGGGCACGCCTGGGAGCAGCTGGCGCTGCCGCTGCTCGCGCGCGGGAGCAGCCTGATCCTCTCCCCCGCCAACCTCGCGCCCGCGGCCAGCCGCCGCAACGTGGTGATGATCCAGGACGTGGCCCCGTTCCTGGGCGACTGGTACGGCTCGCTGTAC
>Ga0075530_1001222_pt1 | contig 12293 bp, 13 predicted proteins | sample NGEPerD_2_FD_75101 | JGI IMG/M metagenome (GOLD analysis project Ga0075530, IMG submission 75101) | Arctic peat soil microbial communities from the Barrow Environmental Observatory site, Barrow, Alaska, USA - NGEE PermafrostL1-D | ecosystem: Environmental > Terrestrial > Soil > Wetlands > Peat ...
AAGACAAAAATAAATAATTAAATATAAAGCTATTCTTACTCTCCAAAGTAAATCTATATTCATTCTGCTCTAGCCTTAGCGTAGAATCAAGATACTCAACACCCTAATCGGTTACCAGTGCCTGAATTGTTGGAGTGTTAAACGTAGCGATAGCGGAGTTTGACCGAAGAGTCACATTATTCTCGCTTTCGGGTAGAACTCCATTTCATTTCGTTCTACACTCCAGAATTTTATTAGACCGTTAACTAGTATTATGTATTAAGCGGGAGCGGAATGTGTTTTATTCATTATCGGCTATCCGATATTGTGGATATATCAACATTCTCCACTTATAATCCACAGGTTATAAACACCCTACCGTGACATAAGCCGTTTTTATCAAATTGATAAATATGTTATACTTATTTTAGATAATTTTGATATAAAAAATCAACCTTAAAGCTATGACAAATGAGCAATTATGGAAAGCTGTTCTAGGAGAAATAGAACTTTCCACGAGTAAGGCGAGTTTCATCACTTGGTTCAAAAGCACGGAAATTGTCTCAAAAAATGAAGAGGAGATTATTATTAGCGTGCCAAATGGTTTTACCAAAGAATGGTTGGAGAATAAATATCATAAATTTATTCTAAAGGCTCTCCAGAATAAATGCCCACACATTAGAAGAGTCTCTTACAAAATTGGCAAAAGTCCTGAAAGCATCAAGGTGGAAACTGTAAAATATGCTAATTCCTCAGATGCTGAAATACCAATAGATATACCGAAAGGAAAAAATTACAGCAACAACGAAAATCTTTTATTAAATCCACAGTATACATTTGAAAATTTTATAGTTGGTTCAAATAATGAACTAGCTTATGCTGCTTGCTCTGCCGTAAGCAAAAATCCAGGGTCTTCTTATAACCCTCTTTTTATATATGGAGGAGTTGGCCTTGGAAAAACTCATATGCTTCAATCAATTGGGAATTATATTCTCAGCCAAGACCCCAGTAAAAAAGTGAAATATGCTTCATCAGAACAATTTACAAACGAGCTGATTAGTGCTATTTCTGGGAAAAATACAAAAGCTTTCAAAGAAATATACCGAGACATTGACATTCTTATTATTGACGACATTCAATTCTTAGCAGGAAAAGAAAAAACTCAAGAAGAATTTTTTCATACATTTAACACTCTTTACGAGAAAAACAAACAAATTGTCCTTTCAAGCGACAGACCTCCGAAGGCAATTCCAGCTCTTGAAGAAAGACTTCGCTCACGATTTGAAGGGGGAATGATTGCCGATGTTGGATCTCCTGATTATGAGACCAGGTCCGCCATCTTGAAAGCCAAAGCCAAGGAAAGAAACTTTGAAATACCAGAAGAATCTCTCAATTATATTGCTCTTCATGTCCAGAGAAATATCCGGGAGCTGCAAGGAGCTTTAACTAGAGTAATGGCGATTTGTGAACTCAAAAACGAATATCCTGATATAAAAGTAACCACAAACATCCTGGCTAACACAATATCTCAACCAATCAAAAAGGCCATTAACCCAAAGGATATTCTGAAGCTTGTGGCTGAATTTTATGGTGTTTCAAACAATGACCTTATTATGAAAAATCGAAAAAAAGAGATTGTTAAACCCAGACAAATCGCTATGTATCTAATGCGCAGTGAGATTAAAAGCTCTTTTCCATCAATCGGAAGTTGGATAGGCGGACGAGACCATACTACTGCAATGCACGCTTATGAAAAAATACTAAAAGAAATTGAAGTGGACAAAACAATTGAACAAGAAATCAACCTCATTATTGAAAAACTTTACGCTTAAATTTCCACTTTTTTGTTTATAAAGTGTGTATAAACTATTGAAAACTGGTCAAATATACTAGGATAAAAATGTCCACAACTTGTTTATAAATTTAAAGCAAATATAAAAATATAAAAAACTAGAAAGTTATCCAAAAGTTATAAGCATTTTTATACAAGAGTTATTCACAAAAATTATATTAAAAAACTCTTTTAAAATAAAGATTTTAAGCACTTTTACACATATCAACAATAACCTATTACAATAACTATTTTTAATTAATAATTTAATAATATAACAACAACAATATGAAATTTATATGTACTCAAGAGAATTTAAACAAAGCATTAACTATCGTTGGAAAAGTAGTTAACAAAAATTCAACTCTTCCAATTTTGAATAATGTTTTATTGAAAACAGAAAAAGGTATGGTAAAACTCAGTGCAACTAATCTTGAAATTGGTGTGAGCTATTATATAGGAGGAATAATTGAGGAAAAAGGAGAAATTACAATTCCAACTAAATTGTTTGCAAATTTTATCTCAAATTTACCTGCGGGAAATGTCGAAATAAAATTAAGAGAAGATGTTGTTAATATAAAATGTAATGGATATAAAACAAATATCAAGGGAATTGATGCTAAAGAATACCCGCTGACCCCAAAACTAGACATTGAACCAGTTTTTAAAATCAAAAGCTCGGAGTTTAAAAAGGCTTTAACACAGGTTTTACCAGCCATCTCCACGAGTGAATCAAGGGTTGAAATTACGGGAGTTTTTCTGAATTTAGCTGAAATTGATAAAAACATTTTAACTTTAGTTGCCACAGACAGTTATCGACTTGCTGAAAAAACTCTCAAATTAGAGAAAAAAGATGTAGCTGAAAATTATCAAGATCTTTTAGGCAATCTTCAATCAATAATAATTCCAAAAGAAACTGTTCAAGAACTTATTAGGGACATAAGTGAGGAAGACGATTTAGTTGAGATTATTATAGCTGACGGTCAAATTCTTTTCAAATTTGGCAATGCCAGTATAATTTCTCGTCTAATTGAAGGAAAATATCCAGACTACAAACAAATTATCCCGACAGAGTTTGCCTTCAAAATTAATTCTGAGAAAAATGCGGCCATTAAAGCAATTCGAGTGGCAAGTTTGTTTTCTAACATTGCCAATAATAGTGTGGAGTTTAAGCTTTCCTTAAATTCAAAAAATCTTGAAATAAATGCAGAAACAAGCGAACTGGGAAATAATAATACAAAAATTCCTGTGGAAATTGAAATTAATAAAGAGGTTATGCAAAAAGAAAATACAGCCAAAGAAGGTGAGATTAGTATTTTTTATAATCATAAATCACTAATAGATGGATTAAATAGTGTTGATGGAGATAGCATTTTTTTGAAAATTAACGATGCTAATTCGCCTACAGTATTGGTTTCTGCTATAGATAGCTCTTTTGTTTATGTTATTATGCCAATTAGGGCATAGGTGTTTGAGATTATAGGATCTTCTTGTATTACAGCCTGGAGTAAACTCTGAATCGTGTAACTTAATATATATTTAAAGAAACAAGAAACAAGATACAATAACCAAAAAATAACCAATATTCAATATACAAATTTGTCATTCTAATCCGCCAACTGGCGGACAGAATCTTCCACAAATAACGCATAGCCATCCGATTCGTCCATCCGACCACTTCCCCACAGTTTGATTATTGATTATTGGAACTTGTGATTTGTTTGTGATTTGTATCTTGGTTATTGTTTCTTTCTAAAAATGGTTACACGTTGCAAGTTATATATTACACAAAAAACAATTTAACACTTTAACAATATACTAAATATGCTTCAGCAAATTGGTGGTGAGTTGAAAAAATCAATTAACAAAGCAGGTCTCGGGAAGCAAGTAGAGGCTTATCAGATTTGCGGTTTTTGGAACAAGACAATTGAAGAAATTTTCACAAAAGAAGTGGCGGAAAAATCTCAAGCCATTAAATATAAAGAAGGAACGCTGACTGTAGCTGTCTTGAGTCCTGTCTTTGCTCAAGAGTTTAAATTTAAAGAAGAAGAGATAAAAGAGATAATGAACAAGGAGATTGGATATAAGTCAGTGAGAAAGTTGAGGTTTGAGGTGTAGGATTTTTTGAGATTGGGTTTTGATTGTGTCACTCTGAAACTGTAGCGGTAGTGCAACGATAGAATCCCGTAAGAAGTCTCATAAAATTTTCCATTAGGTAAAAGAAATAATAAATTGTCATTCCCGCGGACAGGCTGTCTAAAAACTCCAAAATACAGGGAATTTATCCTTTAGGATTTCAAAAAATGGCTTAGGTTAGCAACACCCTATGAAACCCTAAAGGGTAAATTCCAGTTATTAGACAGCCTGCGGAGGCGGGAATCCAGGATTTAACTAAAAAACAGGTTTTAAGAAAATATAAATAAAAAAGATGAATAAAAATAGTAAAATTTTTAGTTTTTTTTTAATTCTTGTTTTTATCTGTGGGAGTTTTTTGGGTGTTGGTTCTGTTTTAGCTCAAAATGCAGATCATATTGTGATTAGTGAGATTCTAGTTACTGGCGATCCAACTACTTATGATTTTATTGAACTATACAATCCTACAAGTGAGGCGATTAATTTAGATGGATATCGATTAGTAAAAAGGACTGATAGTGCAGTCGAGGACACTTTAATAAAGTCATGGACAAGTGATGCATATATACCAGCAAATGGTTTCTATCTCTGGGCTAATTCAAGCTATAATATAAATCCAGTTGCTGACATTACTACAGCTAAAAGCATTGCTAATAAAAATGGTATTGCCTTGAGATATGGATCAAATAATATTGGAGATATTGTAGACAGTGTAACTTGGGGAGAAATAAATAGTGGACATATTTTCAAGGAAGATATAGCAGCAATAAACCCAGAGCAAGGATGGTCTCTTGAAAGAAAGGCATTTGAAAATTCTCAGGCAATCGATATGATTGTCGTCGGAAAAGATGAAAAAATGGGAAATGGTTGGGATACTGATAATAATAGTTTCGACTTTGTCGTACGGGAAATTCCAAATCCACAAAATTCTGCTAGTGAAGCTGAACAATCAGGCTCCACTCAGGATAATACAGCCAACGGAGACACCCCTGCAGTGGATGGAGCCAACGAGGAGGAGGACATCTCTACCGTGGACGATATAGTTAATAATGAAGATTCTGAATCCTTGGGGGATTCGGAATCTGTAGATGATGCGCAAAATGATGTTAAACAAGCAGGCTCCACTCAGGAGAATGGAGCTATATCCAACGAGGAACAAACAGATACTACTTCTGAGAGCGGATCTAATAGTAATGGAGTAAACAATACAGAAGATGTCTATATTCTTCCCAAAATTATAATTACAGAATTTTTGCCTAATCCAGAAGACAGTGACAAGGATTATGAATTTATTGAGCTTTACAATAATGAAAAAAAAGATGTTGATTTAAAAGGATGGACAATTGAAGATCAAGCGGGTAAGGTTAAAATTTTTGTTATTCCAGAAAAAAATATTATTAAATCCAAAAGCTATAAAGTTTTTTATAGTGATGAAACTGGAATTGCTTTGAATAATTCTGGTGACGGAGTTATTTTGAGAGACGACAAAGAAAATATTGTCAGCAAAACTCCAATAAGTGATTCTGCCAAGGAAGAACAATCGTATTCTTTGGATGAAAATGGCAATTGGGTTTGGTCGATTAGAATAACTCCTGGTAGAGAAAATATTATTAAGCTTGAAGAGAGAATCCAGGAGCCAGAAACGATAAAAAAAGAAGTGGAGGTAAATAAGAAGAAGGAAGAAGATAAAATTATAGAAAGTGCTGAAAAAGAAATTTATGATTTTTCTGATCAAGTAATTATTTCGGAGATTTTCCCCAATCCTGTTGGCAGAGACAATACAAATGGACTTTATGAATGGGTTGAATTGTATAATGATTCTGAAAAAGATGTAAATCTGAATGGCTGGCAGATTGATGACATTTTAGACAAGGGGAGCAAACCTTATATAATCGAAAATGTGATAATCAAACCGCATGAATATCTTTTGTTTAGCTCTGAGACGACAAAAATAATTTTCAACAATTCTGGTGATGAAGCGAATTTGCTTTGGGCAGATGGCGGCGTAGTTGATAGCATTGTCTATAATAAATCGTCAGAAGGATATTCATATAGCCTGTCCTCGGAGGATACTTGGTCTTGGAACAAAAATATTTCTCCAGGGAAAGAAAATCAAATTCAAAGTGTTATCGTCGAAAAAGAAATCAAAGAAGCTGAAATTGAATATAATGATGTTGAGGACATTGAAGACTCCGAAGGGCAAACTTATTTATTAGAAAATCAGTATATCGATGCAGAAATTAAAGATCTTGATAAATTTGTGAGATATACAAAAGTTAAAATTTCTGGCACAGTCTCCACGCCGCCTGGTATATTTTCGCCAGATGTTTTATATCTATCAGCGGTCGGAGCAGGGGTTCAGGTTTATAGCAAAGAAGGTAGATATCCAGAAATTCAGATTGGAGATTTTGTGGAAGCAGTCGGTCTTGTCTCAGGGGTCGGAGGGGAAACCAGAATCTTGCTTTTGAACAGTGAAGATATCAATATTATTAGTCGAGATAATTATGTTGAGCCTAAAGTCACTCCTACTGGAGAGGTTAATAAAAATGTCGAGGGGCAATTGGTTTTAATTGAAGGGAAAATTTCCGAAACGAAAGAAGATGTGTTTTTTGTCGATGATGGAAGCGGGGCTGTTAAGATTTATCTCAAACCGCAAACCAAAATTCAAACAGAGGGAATGCAAAAAGGAGATTGGATAGTGATTGCAGGACAAGTGAGTCGAACTTCTTTGGGTTATCGAATTTTACCGAGATTTCAAAATGACATCAAGACAAGTTTGGTTTCAGGGGTTTCAAATGTTGCAGAAACTTCGTATAACTCTAATGAAAATAATTTAATACCCGAAGGAAATAATAAATCTCCACTCTTGGCAGTGTTGGCAATGGTCGGAACATTTATTTTGATTGACTGGGGGAGAATGAGAATAAGAAAAAGATAGAAATATATTTTTCAGATATTTTATAATTAACTCAACTCAAGATTATGAAAAATCTTTATAGTGGTGGCTATCTCAAAACTGATTTAGTCAAAGCTGCCCTCGAAAATGCCAAGTTTGAAGGAAAGCTGAAAAACGTACCTTCATCTCAAATTAAATATTTTGTAAGTAGTTTTGACGAAGCATTAAAAACATATAAATCGAGAGTGGGGACACAAATTAACCAAGAAGAAGTAAGATTTCTTTTGAAACAGATGACGCATAAAAAAAATGATAAAGTTCTTGATAGTGAGCTAAGAGAGATTGAAAAAATCTTGATAGATAAAAACTTTATAATTTGAGAAACAGGACTTTTAAAACTATTGTAAAGGAGTCTCTGAAAAACGCAGTTTTTGTCATTCTCGCGGATGCGGGAATCCAGAATTTAACTCAAAAAAAATATTCGAAAAGTGTACATTTATTAGTTTATCAGAGCTTCCTAAATATTGTTTAATCCTATTTAGATGTTATTATAAAAAAGTATTAATTATTAATTTTAAAAAGATATGAGTAGTTTATTTAATGGAAATAACATTATTCTAGATGAAGTTGAGAAGGCATTGATTGGAGTCAAGGGTAGTCTTTCAATTGATTTTGCGAAAATTAAATATTTTTCACAAACGTTTAAAAAAAATGCTGGATCAGGATATCAAGTTTCAAAAGATAATATAGGAACTTTAATTCGAAAAACATGTAACGACTGTAATATAATCGGAAAGGATCCTGATGTTATCGTCAAAATATTGAAGGGATGATATAAATACAGAAAATAATAATTTAAAGCATAGGAATTTCAATATTCTCCCACGAGTAAGCGACATTATATAATGTCGCTTACGGGAACGCATAGTTATATAAACTAGAATATGTTGTTAAACCTAATCTATACAAAATAGTAAAATGAAAAAACAAATTTATATTATATTATTTGTGATTGTTGTATTTTTTGGTTTTTGTTCGTTCTCACAAAAAAGTATTGACGATGTGTCAATAAACTTGAAACCAATTCCTACGGTGTGTATTAAGGAAAATTGTTTTGTCGTGGAAATTGCCGACAATTCTCAAAAAAGAGAGGTTGGGTTAATGAACAGAAAAAGTATGCCAGCTGACGGTGGAATGCTTTTTGTCTTTGAGAAGGAGGGAATTCATAATTTTTGGATGAAAAATACATTAATCCCCCTAGATATAATTTGGATTGATGCGAATAATAGAATAATATTTATTCAAAAAAATGCTCAGCCTTGCATGGTTCAACCCTGTGAAACTTTCGGACCGAAGCAGAAGGCGAAATATGTTTTGGAGATAAATGGGGGCTCAATGTAGGGGCGTATTGCATACGCCCTATTGCATATACGAAATATATATTTTCAACATAAGCGTGTAATGGAACGAGGGCGTAAGCATTACGCCCCTACGGGGTATATGTCATATTATCGTAGGGACGAATTGCATTCGTCCTGCATACACAGAGAATGTGTTTTCAACATAAGCGTGCAATGGAACGAGGGCGTAAGCATTACGCCCCTACGGGGATAGATTAAATACATAAATCAAAAAAATGTCTCAAATCTATAATCCAAAAATTCATCATCGTCAGTCAGTGAGGTTGAAGGATTTTGATTATTCACAGGATGGTTATTATTTTGTGACGATTTGTACAAAGAATAAAATTGAAAGATTCGGTCAAATTATTGATGGTGAAATGATTTTGAATAAATATGGGGAAATTGTTGTTAGTGAGTGGGAAAATACGAAAAATATTCGAAAAAATGTTCAATTGGATAAATCTATTGTTATGCCTAACCATTTGCACGGCATTGTGATTATTGAAAACCGTAGGGACGAATTGCATTCGTCCTCGTCGAATATGTCCCCGATACAAGATAACAATATGCAAAATCAGGGCGTATATCAATACGCCCCTACGATTAAATTTAAATCACCAACGAATAATCTTGGTGCGATTATTCGTGGTTTCAAGTCTGCCGGAACGAAACAAATAAATCAACAAAACCCAAGTTTATCATTTAAATGGCAATCAGGATTTTATGATCGTATTATTCGTGGTGAAGAAGCACTAGATAAAATTCGTGAATATATTGAGAATAATCCAATGAAATGGGAATTAGATAAAAACAATGTCGAAAATATTTTTATGTAATATTATATTATCGTAGGGACGAATTGCATACGCCCTATTGCATACGCCCTATTGCATACACAGATAATATATTTTCAGCATAAGCGTGTGATGGAACGAGGGCGTAAGTATTACGCCCCTACGGGGATAGATTAAATACATAAATCAATCACTTTTTTTCATTGACCAAACATCCCTAATCCGCTATACTTGAAACATAATTGAGTGTTGTTAATGATACTCTTTTTTTATTGGAAATAATACATTTATCGTCGATTATGACAATAACAAATTTTATAAAAAAAAGACCATATTTGATGTGGTCCGTTCGAGACTTCGACAGTGTTTCAGAAGAGGCAATTGTGGAGGCTGTTTTGAACTATGGAGATTTTGATGATGTCCAAGAGATGATTGAAATTTTGAAAATCAAAAAAGTGGCGGAAATTTTTGAAAAGCAAATCAAACAAAAAAGGAATAATTACGACCCAAAAATCAAAAACTATTTTAAGCTTTATTTTGAAAAATATGCATAAAGAAATTTTAGATTCGAATCAATTAAAACTTTTGTTTGTTGTGCGGAAATTTTCCAATGAGTTTGGGCTTGTTGGCGGGACAGCGATTGCGCTTCATCTTGGACATCGACAATCAGTTGATTTTGATTTATTTACAAACACGAAGTTTGATAATGAAAAAATTAGAGAAAAGATAGTGAGTGACGGAAAAATTGAAAAAGTCCTCAGAGATGAAAATGAGGAATATACAGTTATAGTCGATGGAATAAAGCTTACTTTTTTCTTTTATCCTTTCAGGCTTAACTTTTCAGAGAAATTTGAAAAAATAATAAAACTTCCAGATTTATTAACATTAGCTGCTATGAAGGCTTATACGCTTGGAAGAAGAGCAAAATGGAAAGATTATGTTGATTTGTATTTTATAATGAAAAGTGGCTATGATATAAGTGAAATCAATAAAAAAGCAAAACGAATTTTTGCTGGTGAGTTTAATGAAAAAATATTTCGTTCTCAATTGTCATATTTTGAAGACATAGACTATTCAGAAAAAATTATGTATAGACAAGGATTTAAGACTGATGATAAAATTATAAAAAAAGAATTAATTAAATTTAGTTTAGCTTAATCTTCTAATAAAATTTGTTTTTTATCAATTAAATAAAAAATTATGGAGCAGTTTAGTCAAGACAAAAATCCAACAGGAGAAAAGCCGAAAGAAGAAAACAACGAGATGCCTGACGAAAATTCTTCTGTGGAAAAATATGATAGAGACTATCAACAAAAAGTTGTGAGATTTTTTAATGATGAAACTATCAAGGGTTATGGCAATAGTCCTGAAGGATATTCGCTTAATGACGATATAGAATCAGCTTTAAGAAAATTGGTGGATAATGAAAATATAAAAAACTTAAAGCCCGAAGATTATAGTTATGCATTATCGTATTTAATTGGTCAAATGAATCATGATTTGTATAAAGGAGGCGCTGATCTTGAAATTAATAAAGAACACGAGATTAGAGCTCAGCAAGCGAAAGAGCTTTTTATGGAAAGTTGCAAAAAAATATATTCTGAGGTTGATGAAACTTCTCCAAGAGGCCCAATGTTAATATTGGGTAATCTAAAAAAAATGAGAGCAACGGGTTTTGATGATATAAAGTTTGAAATTGACGAAGTTGCTGAAATTGTCAAAAAGGGGAAAGCAGAATCGGATATTAACAAATTAAAAGACATGGCAAAAAAAATACAATTGTTATTACCTGACATAATAGATACAAATAATAATTTTGCAAGGGTATTTGAATCAGAAGTGGAAGAAGGAAACACTGAGTATGTTAAAGACTATAAAAAAAAGAAAGCGTCAATAAATGAGTATATATATGAGTTTATGCTGATTAGGGATAATGTCTATGAAAAACTATATGGAGATAAAAACATTTCAGTGGAAGATGCAAAAAAAATGGATGAGACTAGGGAAAAGATTGAAAAGGAATAATTAGTTCAAGTCAGAGACATTGAACCAACAGTTAAAATAGGCAAACTTTATAATTATTATAACTAATCCTATGTCTGGACATAATAAATGGTCAAAAATAAAGAGACAAAAAGGAGTTGCTGATGTGAAGAAGGGGAAGATTTTTTCTCAGATTTCAAAGCAAATTACACTGGAGGCAAAAAGAGGGGGAGATCCGGCAATGAATCCTGGTTTGAAATTTATGGTTGAAAAAGCCAAGCAAGTTAATATGCCGGCCGATAATGTTGAAAAAGCGATCAAGAAAGGAACGGGAGAATTGGAAGGTGGAGCGATTGAAGAAGTTTCGTATGAAGCATATGGCCCAGAAGGAATTGCCCTGATAATTGAAGGAACCACTGATAACACGAACAGGACTGTGGCCGAGATTAAGCACGTCCTTTCCAAGAATGGAGGTAGGTTCGGAGAAGTTGGTAGCGTGAAATGGATGTTTGATCGATTTGGTTATATTGAGATTGATCAAAAAAGTTTGCCAACTAGCGAAGAAGAAACAGAGATGATTATTATTGATTCAGGGGCTGAAGATTTTAGCGTTCCAACCCCCCAACCCCCCTTATCAGGGGGAACTATGGAAGAGCAACAGATTATTGTCGTCTATACCAAGCCAGAAGATTTGTGTAAGGTGAAAGAAAATTTAGAAAAAAATAATTTGAAAATTGGTGAAGTTGGCTTTGAATGGAAAGCCAAAAATACCGTTAAAATTGAAGATGAAGAAATAAATGAGAGAATCGAAAAACTTTTTGAAGCTCTTGACGAGCAAGAAGATGTTAATGATGTGAGCTCTAATTTGGAAGAATAAGTATTAAAAGAAACAAGGATACAAGATACAAGGATACAAACAAATAACAATACACAATTTTCAAAATACAAAAAACTCATACTAATATTTTATGGAAAAACCAAAATATAATTTAGAGGAACGGACAACAGACTTTGCGAAAAGAGTAATTCGTTTGTGCAGGTCATTAACAAAGGATTCAATAAATAATAGATTAACAGGTCAAGCAGTCGGTTCAGCCGGTTCTGTTGGTGCTAATTATCGAGAAGCAAACGATGCTCTTGGTAAAAAGGATTTTATCTAAAACCCACAATACCCCATCCGCTTGCGGTGGGGTCACCAGCGTGATAATATGCAAGTATTATGAAATTAGAAAAAGCGTCGCATTGCGCATACAAAATACGCTATCATATGGTAA
>Ga0075530_1001225_pt1 | contig 12280 bp, 20 predicted proteins | sample NGEPerD_2_FD_75101 | JGI IMG/M metagenome (GOLD analysis project Ga0075530, IMG submission 75101) | Arctic peat soil microbial communities from the Barrow Environmental Observatory site, Barrow, Alaska, USA - NGEE PermafrostL1-D | ecosystem: Environmental > Terrestrial > Soil > Wetlands > Peat ...
AGCTTATGCGAATTTGATTTAGAAAAAAGTGCTCTAGCCGCTATTGACCAGAACTTGAGGCTTTCCACCGATGTCTTACGTTATCAAATCGTAATTAGAAAAGCGAAAAGTGAAGCGGAGCTAGCTAAAGACAAAAAAATTAATGCCAAAATAGAAGCTAAGAAGGCTATAAAAGAAAAAGAGGCTCAAGATAAGTCTAAGAAACAGTCTGAGGCAGCAGAAGCTCCGGCTAAGAGCGCCGTTAAAAAGGAAAGACCAACCGATATGAAAGACTTAGACGAAAAATTGGAGGGCATTTTAAGTGCTAAAGATTTAATATAATAATTTTGCTTTCTGTCGATACGCGGCTGAATTCAAAATTTGTCTAAAAATATGAATTTAAACAAAGCGATGATCATCGGTAATTTAACCCGTGATCCAGAATTAAAAAATACCCCCTCTGGACAAAGTGTTGTTTCTTTCGGGGTTGCGACTAATTTAATCTGGACTGACCAAAGTGGTCAACAACAAAAAAAAACCGAATTCCATAATATTGTCGCCTGGAGAAAACTGGCTGAAGTCTGCGCTAAATATTTACACAAAGGGTCTAAGGTCTATATTGAAGGCCGCTTGCAAACTACTTATTGGACCGGTAATGATGGTGTTAAAAGATACCGCACCGAAATTGTTGCGGAAAATATGATTATGTTAGACTCTAAGGGCGGAACTGCTAATTTTAGCGCTCCCGCTGGTGCTGGTGCCCGCGAAGAAGTAATTGAGATCCCTGAAGATCCCAGCGAAGAAGAAATTCGCGTTGAAAATATTCCTTTTTAATTAATTATAAATATGAACAAACAGAAAACTAAAGAATGTTATTTTTGCGTTAATAATTTAGAAGTTGACTATAAAGATACTCGGACTTTACGTCGCTTTATCAATTTCTATATGAAAATTCTACCAGGTAAAAGAACCGGAGTTTGTGCTTGGCATCAAAGAAAATTAGCTACCGCTATCAAGCGCTCGCGCGTTATGGCTCTTATCTCCGCTACCCATAAATAAAATAAAGATTAACAACCTATGCTAAATTTTAATGAAATAAAAACCGGCAAGGTCATCAAGGTAAACAGTGAACCCTACGTTATCATCAAAACCGATCATCACAAGATGGGACGTGGCGGCGCCGTTTTAAAGATTAAATGCCGCAATTTAATAAACGGCAACGTCTTAGAAAGAACTTATCAGGGAGCGGAAAAAGCCGAAGAAGCGGAAACCAAAACTAAAAAAGCTAATTTCATGTATAAAGACAAGGATGAGGCTTACTTTATGGATAATGAAAACTATGAGCAATTTAACTTACCAATCGAAGAAATTGGGGAACCAGCTAAATTTCTAAAAGATGGAACTGATGTTGATGTTTTATATTTTGAAGATAAGCCGGTAACTATCAGCTTGCCTATCAAAATGGAATTTAAGGTAATCAGTGCTCCACCGGGAGTCAAGGGAAACTCCGCTGGTAACGTTAACAAGCAAGTAGAGGTTGAAACTGGTGCTTTAATAAACGTGCCGATGTTTATTGAAGAAGGCGATATGATTAGATTAAATACAGATACGGGCGAATACGTTGAACGAGTAAATTAATATTACTTATAACAGGAACGCCTCCCAAGTAGGGGGTGTTTTTGTTTAAAGACTCAGAATGCTATAATTAAACTATAAATTAAAAAATCTGTGGCTATAATTTTAGGCTTATCTCTAATATTTTTTCTGACGATTGCTATTTTACGCTTAGATTTAGCGGTTTTTCTAATTATTGCCCTCCTCCCTGCCTATCTCTTACGTTTTAATATTGCCGGAATCCCCCTAACTTTTCTGGAAGCAATGATTTTAATCAGCTTCGCGATTTGGTTTTTAAGAAATATGGCTCCCAATTTAAAAACTTGGATTAAAAACCGTCGCGAGCGAACGCCTTATCCATACGCAATAGAAATAATGGCCATAACTATTATTTCTTTTATAGCCGTCGCCACTACCGGCTTCAGTACTAGTGCTCTTGGAATTTGGAAAGCTTATTTCTTTGAACCGATTTTACTTTTTATTCTGGTTATGAATGTCTTGCCGGGAACTAAGGGGCGACAAAAAATCTTAACTGCCTTATTACTAGGAGCAGCCGCAACCGCTTTAGTAGGATTATTTCAGCAAGTTACCGGGCTATTTATTTTTAATCCTTTTTGGGTAGACCCAGCAACTCGGCGCGTCGTTTCTTTCTTTGGTTATCCTAATGCTGTCGGTTTATTTTTAGCGCCACTGATCATGATTTTTATGGGATGCTTATTAAATATTAAGGGCTGGGGTCGCAAAGAAATAATAAAAAAATTAATAATTTGTTTAGTAATTTTAATTTCTCTCTTAACAATCTATTTTGCCAAATCTGAAGGCGCGCTGATTGGAGTTTTGGCGGCAACTTTCTTGTTTATGTTAGCGGCCAATAAAAAAAGCCGTCTCACTGCTATCGGCCTAGCGATTATTACGATTGTAATTGTTCTATCAGTCCCAACTTTAAAAACTTACGCCAGCGATAAACTATTTTTACGCGATTTATCCGGTGAAATCAGACAACGACAATGGAAAGAGACCATGATAAGCTTAAGGGGTTGGAAAATTTTAAGCGGTAATGGTTTAAGCGCTTACCAAACAGCAGTCGCCCCTTATCATCAAGAAGGAATTTTCTTTAATCGCGACAAACTAGAAAATTTTGATGCTCAATTAAACGCTAGCGCCGAACTGCGTGCCAAATATTGGCAACCGGTAGAAATATATCTGTACCCTCATAATATTTTCCTAAACTTTTGGAGCGAGCTGGGGATATTGGGGGCACTGGCCTTTGTTTGGTTAATATTCAAATATTTATTTATCTCCCTAAAATTATTTTTCCAAACCAAGAATTACTTAGTCTTGGGACTATTTGGAACGATGATAGTTATCGTTGTTCATGGACTGGTTGATGTTCCTTATTTTAAAAATGACCTATCAGCGATGTTTTTTGTCCTCTTAGCGCTATTAGGTTCTCTTACAATAGAGGCTAAAACCCAAAAAATATGATAATGGTCTTACAAAAAATAATTGCTGAAAGCGGCTTAGCCTCTCGACGCGAAGCAGAAAAAATGATTAAAATGGGTTCCATTAAAATTAATGGCAAGCTGGCTGTTTTAGGCGATAAGGCTGACCCCGAACAAGATAAAATCACCTTTCGCGGCAAACCTCTTCCTCAAAAGGCGGAAAAAATTTATATCAAGCTTAACAAGCCTGTAGGTTATACTTGCACTAACCGCTCTTTCCCAGGAGAACAAAATATTTTTCAGCTGATATCATTAAAAGAAAGATTATTTTCTATCGGCCGCTTAGACAAAGACAGCCGCGGCATAATTTTACTTACTAATGACGGCGAGCTGGCTCAACAATTATCCCATCCTAGACTAAAAAAAGACAAAACCTATACGGTTAAATTATTCCCCCACCGCGGAGAAACTCTAGAGAATAACGAAGGCCGAAAAATATGTACCGAGCTTATTAAAGGGATGGACATCGGTGAAGGCGATGGCATCGCTCGTGCCAAAAAAACCGAATATTTACAAGAAAATTTGTTTGTAATAACCTTAAATGAAGGTAAAAAACGACAAATCCGTCGCATGTTCAGCGCCCTTGGTTTTAGGGTTTCTGATTTACAAAGAACTAATTTCGCCGGCATTGGTTTAGGCGGAATCAAGGAGGGGCAGTGGCAAAAATTAAGTCCCCAAGAAATCACTAAAATTAAAAATTAAATATATGAAAAACAACAAGCTATTTAAACTAGCGGTTCTTAATTCTTTAGGCGTTGTCATCTACGTATTTCTAGTCTCGCTCATTCTTAATAATGCTGGACATATTTTTGGAGAAGTGGACAATAAATTAATCTCACCGGTTGTCTTTTTACTCCTCTTCGTCTGTTCCGCTCTGTTAACTGGGTTCTTAATTTTAGGAAAACCAATTATGCTTTATCTGGACGGAGATAAAAAAGCAGGGGTAAAATTACTAATGCTGACCGGAGCTTGTTTATTTATTCTTTTGTTGATATTTTTAGGAATATTAATAATTGTTTAGATTGGTTAACTAGCTAATAAGGCCGGGTAATCCGGCTTATGGAGACGTGGCTGAGTGGTTGACTGAAGAACTAGAGCCAAAAATGTATGGCAGAAGTATAAAAATAAGAAAATTTAAAAATATAAAACAATATTTTGAAATTATCGGGTCGCATAATTCCAAACATTCAAATAAATTTAAAAATTTTATAAAAGGAGAGGTCGCATAGTGGTCTAGTGCGCTGGTCTCGAAAACCGGTATGCTCGAAAGGGCATCGTGGGTTCAAATCCCACCCTCTCTGCAGATTAGAACTTGTTAGATTATTTTATGAAAAATAATATAAAACAAAAAAATATTAAGATTGTAACTATAGATAATGTTGAGCAGATACTCAAATTATATCCGGAAGCAAATAAGGAGAGATTAGCAAAAATTAAGTTTGACGTGAGTAATGATATAGCTAATGTTAGAAAAAGAGAGAGAATTATTTTTGGATTGAAGAAAGACAATAAAGTAGTTGGAACCGCACAATTAGTTTTTAAGGATAAAAAGAAATTTTATGCCGATGGAAAGATAAAAGTCCATATCCATCATGTTAGGGTAATGGAAAATCTTAGGGGAAAAGGTTTGGGTTCACAGTTAATGCGGCATATTGAAGTTGAAGCAATAAAAAAGGGATTTGGTGAAATAACTTTAGGCGTTGAAGAAGATAATGAAAGGGCAATTATTTTTTATAAGAAGATAGGATTTCAAGAGTTCATGAAAGAAAAAGGGGATGAAGGGGAAATCATAATCGGAATGAAAAAAATTATAACAAAGTGAAAATAATGGTTATTTATTAGAATTTTGAAATATAGCTGTTCAGACCTCTATTTGGAATTCCTATCGGTCTAGTCCATAAGGGACAACCAATCGTCGGAGTTTTATATTTTCCGATTCTAAATCTAATACTAAGCGCAGAAAAAGATCAGGGTTGTTTTGCGAATGGCAAACAAGTTAAAGTTTCTAAGCGCCAATTAGCAGAAAGTTTATATTATTCTGGAGGATTCCGCGACCAAACGCAACTCAAACCCGCACTCGCCCGAGAATGCGGGCTTATCAAAATGATAGACGCTAGCAGCTACGAACTGGCCCAGATTGCTATGGGCGATGCCGAAATATATCAGTTGGTTAATGTTCCCCACGATGTCGCCGCTGGCGTTTGCCTGATATGCGAAGCGGATGGAATAGTGACTGAAGAAAATGGCGCACCTTGGAATATAAATTCTAAGACCATCCTAGCGACTAACGGCGTTAGCCATCAAAAAATAATTGAGATATTAAAAACTGCTTAAATATATGAAATTAATTTTTATTCGACATGGTGAAACCACTGGTGATGTCGAGAATCGTTACGGTGGCAACTATAATGATCACTTAACGGACAGGGGGCGAGAACAGGCGACAGCTGCCAGAGAAGAATTAAAAGTAAAAAATATTGATTTAATTATCTCTAGTCCTTTCATTCGTGCGCAAGAAAGCGCAGAAATTTTAGCTGATAACAAGTGTCCAATAATCATTGAACCAGATTTCAGAGAAAGAAACCAATACGGAATTTTAACCGGAAGAATAAAGGAAGAAGCCGCTATCGAAAGATCGGACTTAACGGAACTCTTAAAAGACCGCCTTAATACTATTGAAGGCGCAGAGTCTTATGAAGATTTTAAAAATAGGATCCAAAATGCTTTTAATAAGCTGATTACCAAAAATCAAAATGGATGCGTTGCTACCATTTGGCATGGTGGGCCAATGCGCGTTTTATTTAGAAACATCTTAAAACTAGGGGAATTAGATAAACTCGGCGACTTTGCTTGGGTGGAGTTAGAAAAAACTGATGATGGTTTTAAAATTATTAATTCAAAACGAATGGAATTTTTATTCTAATCTAAAATATTATGGCTAATAACAATATTGAAATAGAAATTCAAGTTAATATCGAAAAATCCGAACCACTTTTAAAATTTTTAAAAGAAAATGGAAAATTTAAAAAAGAAGTCAGACAGATTGATGATTATTTTTCTCCTGCATATGATGATTTTCTCACCCACCGACCAGTTGCTAAATGGCTAAGGTTAAGAAATGCCGGCAAAGATTTTTTTATAAACTATAAAAACTGGTATTTTACGCCTGAAGACAAAAGTCATTATTGTGATGAATTTGAAACAAAAGTTGAAGACTTGAACAAAGCGAAAAAAATATTGGAGGCCTTAAATTTTAAAATAATCACTACGGTTGATAAAACTAGGAAAATTTGGGAATACGAAAATTATGAAGTTGCCATTGATACGGTAGTTGGCCTAGGAGACTTTGTAGAAATAGAATATATTGGTCAAGAAGATCAAATTAATCCCGAAGAAGTTACCGCCAAAATGATTTCCTTCTTAAAAAATATCGGCGTCGGAAAAATAACCAGAAATCATGTTGGCTATCCCTTTCTTTTATTGTTTCCCGATGAAGTTAAATATGAAATTATAGATTAAATATTAAATAGCGTGAATATTTTTAATTCCTCAAACTTAACTTACGGCCTATCAGAAAAATCTGATGGCCCAATAAAAAATAACTTTGCTAATCAGCAAGCTTTTTTTGAGCGACAAAAACTGGATGGCCTAAAAATAATCGGCGCTGACTTAGTTCATGGCGATAATGTGGTTATTGTTGACAGCGCAACCTCAGGACGAATGATTCCCGACTGCGATGCTTTGATAACTAAAGATAAAAATTGCTTATTAACGGTAACTGTCGCCGATTGCCTACCGATTTATTTTTATGACCCGGTAGAATCAGTTGTGGCCATTGCTCATGCCGGCTGGCAGGGGGTTTTAAATAACATAAGCTCTAAAACAATTTTAAAATTAATTAATGAACTGAATTGTGAGGCTAGTAATATTCAAATCTTTATCGGTCCCCATATCCAAAAATGTCATTTTGAAGTTAAAGACGATGTTGCTAAGCAGTTCGATTCTAAATATATAATTAAAATAAATAATAAAACTTTCATTAATTTATCCGCCGCCACCAAAGACCAACTAACAAAAATTGGAGTGCCGACGAATAACATTTCTATCAGCGCAGAATGCACTCATTGCTTAAACAATAAATATTTTTCTTGGCGCCGGGAACGCGATAAAATAATAAAAACGATGATTGCCTATATCGGACTAAATTAATAATAATTATATGAAGGGTTTAAAAATTAGATACCAAATGGTTAAGGATGCCGCTGATTTTTTTCGGATTTTAAAGAATCCTAACTTTATTTATTTTTTTGTTAAAATAAACTCTCTTAGCGAAGAACGAGTTGCGCTTAGGAAAAACATAAGTCGCCGTAAAAATAATGAGGCTTGGAATTATACAATTTTATATAATAACAAAATTATTGGTGGTATTGGTCTCAGAATAAATCAAACTCGTCCTCATGTGGGCGAAGTTGGTTATTTTTTAGATGAAAAATATTGGGGACGCGGTTTCGCTACAGCCGCGGTAAAATTAATCGAACAAGAAGCTTTTAATAAATTAGGGGTAAGTCGCATTGAAATCTTAATGCGCCCAGAAAACAAAGCTAGCGAGAAAGTAGCGCTTAAAAATAGTTATAAAAAAGAAGGTCGTCTAAAAAAATATATAAAAGATCGTGAAGGGAATCTATGTGACTGCTTTATTTACGCTAAAGTTTTATGAGTATAAAACAGAAAAAAACTCCCCACGATAACGCTTATACCCGCCTCGGAATTTCCAAAATTCAAGGCATCGGCGTATTTGCGATTCGCGATATTCCAAACAATAAAAAAATATTTGAAGGAGAAACTAGCAAATTGATTTGGTTTAGCAAGAAAAAGGTAGATGAGCTAGAACCAGCATTACGAAAACTCTATGAAGATTTTTGTATTTTAGAGGGTGATAAATATGGTGCGCCAGATAATTTTAATAATGTTTCTATCGGCTGGTTTTTAAATCACAATTCTAAAAATCCCAACATCAGATGTAATCGTAATTGCGATTACGTTTCAACCGAAAAAATTAAAGCAGGAGAAGAATTAAGCGTAGATTATTCTTATTTCGCCGATACTCATTATTTTTTAACAAAAAAACAGCTGAAGAAAAAATAAACAGCACTAAATGCCTCCATCGTTCAACGGATAGGACGTGAGCTTCCGGAGCTTAAAATAGGGGTTCAATTCCCTTTGGGGGCACATATCAAATTTTAAAAAAAGCTTCGCATTCAACATTGAGCGTTGAAGGCGAAGCTTAACATCTAACAATTTTTCGCTTTAAGGAGAGTCCTCGTAATCAACTACAAGCACATAGACGTGACACTGCTCGATTACCCAATCATAGGTTAATCCGAGCATAACTCCATGGTGGTCATCTTGACTCACGCTAGGAAAAGAACTGCCATCTCCGTATGGCAATAGCTCTCTCGGCGCAATCGCCAAAAAATGATCAGACGATGTAAAAATCGGTTGTCGCTCAATTTCTTGGGCAAACAAACTCATCTCTGCAACTCCAGCTAACGTTTTCCCACTCCGGGCAACAATCCGATAAATCTTGGAAATACTCGGAAATGGTCCTCTACCATTCCAAACGTCAATCACTGAAAGACTGATTTCAGAGAAACCTTCTTTAAAAGACTTCACTAAAGATAAATCATTATTATCGACTAATCTCATAACTGGCATTAAAGACCTGGCAGTTGTTGTGTGGTTGACCATCAACAGCTTATTCCAAACTGTTTTGAACTCCATCTGGAGCGCTGGGCGCTCTAAAATCATCGTTACCGGCGAAAATAATACCGGCAAATTTCTCGCGTTACTTTGCATTTACTTTGTTTTTGCTTTGTTAAAAAACTAAAAAAATAATCACTTATGTTAAAAATTGTGTTAGGCACAAATTCTATCTTACATTTTTTTAAGATGTTTGTCAATGATAGTCATAAATTAACAGCTACACTAATTTTTTAATCAAAAAACAAGGCTTTAAACCTTGTTTTTTAGTAATGCGGAACGGACGGGGGTCGAACCCGCGACCTCCTGCGTGACAGGCAGGCGCTCTAACCAACTGAGCTACCGCTCCTCTTTTTATCCTTCAAAAAATGGCTATGCTACTCGCGAGCCACAGAAAAATCATAGCAAAAAGATTATTCTTTGTCAAAATATTAAAGCTTCGAAAAAGCTTGCGAAAATATGAGATATCGGCTATAATTTAAATAGAACTATAAGCTAATAGTTCTTTTGTTTAACCATAATTCAAGCAAACATTAAACCATATGAACACCGAAAATTCCATCGATAAGAAAGTAATTGAAGAAATAAAAACTTCTCTTTTAGCCCAAAAAAAGAAAATCATGGATGATTTAAACGATATTTCTCGTAAAGATAGCCATGAAGCCGATAATAGAAGCGCTCAATTCCCGGAATATGGCGATAAACCTGATGAAAATGCTCAAGAAATCAATGATTTTTCAACTACCGTGATGGCTCAAAAAGTTTTAGAAAAAAGCCTGGAAGATATCACTAAGGCTTTAGAAAGAATTGAAAAAGAAACTTACGGAATTTGCAAATATTGTCATAAACCAATAAACGCCAAGAGATTGCAAGCCAGACCAACGGCAGGCGCCTGCATAACCTGCAAAACCGAGCTTCAAGAAAATGAATAAACTACTATCCAACAAGAATTTTAAGAATATGGCTATTATATTAATAATAGTCATATTTTTTGTGGCTGATCGCCTCTTAAAATACTGGGTCGTAATGCAAAATAGCCCAAAATCTTTATTAGGGCAAATATTTCTATTTAACTTTACCAAAAATTATAACATTTCCTTCTCCCTACCTTTTAGCGGACCAATTTTAAATATTTTAATAATCGCTATAATATTAGTATTGATATTAGTAATATATAAACTAATATTAAAAGAAAAACGCCTAAGCTTAATGTCATCCCTATTGACATTTATTTTATTTGGTGCTATAAGTAATATGGTAGACCGTCTAATGTACGGCTATGTTATTGACTATTTGGAACTTAAATACTTCACAGTTTTTAACCTCGCGGACGCGATGATTAGCCTTGGCGTCTTAATTTTAATCTTTAAATTACTAAAAAGTGACAAATATGTTAAGTAGTTTAGAAAAATGGGAAAGTGTCCAAAATGGTGCTGCGGAAACCGGCTCTTTGTTAGAAGCTGACATGATTGGTTCGGCCGATAGTAAACATTATAAAGAAGCGGCCTATGCCGCGCTGTATCCCGAAAAATGTAAATTAAATGATTTAGAAAAAGATGAGCGTTTTGAAAAAATCTTAAAAATTAGAGAAGACGCTCAAGCTGAATTTCAAGATGTCCAAAGTTTTAATAAAAAATTTGTACCCCTTAATAAGGCAATGGAACTGGTTGAGAAATGCCAAGTTGGCAATCCCGAAAATCCTTCCCGTTTTTTTGCCAGCCAGTTATATCAAGCAGTCAAAGATAGATTTGTCAGCGATAAATATATTTTAAAATTTTTTTCCGCTACCGGTGGCACCCATTTAGATGTTTCTCACGGCATTGATTGTTACTTTAAGCTTTATGACAAAGAAACTAATCAAGAGCTAACTAGAGCAACGATTGATATAACTCAAAACCCCAGAAAAGACCAAACAAAATCAGACATTTTAATTTTTATTAATAAGGAAAACCGCGAAAAATTAGACAACAGTAAAAATAATGATGGTTTTGATCCGGAATTTTTAAAAAAAGTAATCACCGAAGAAACAGAAAAAATTACCGATGCCATGATTGAAAATTTTCAAAAAAAATAAATAACAGTAATATAGTACAAAAAACCAAAAAAAACTGAATAATGGTAAGAACTGAAGATTTAATTGGGTCTACGCGAAAACCGGGAAAAATTAGTGGCGAAGAGTTCGCTGCTTTAATAACCGAAGAGGTAAACAAACCATATGAGCAACCAGAAGCAATTTCTCGCTGTTTCTGCAGGCGCTGTGGCTTACACGGAGAGATTTTAGAAGAATATCTTTGGAGCCTCATCAAAACAGCGGCTGCTACCAAGCATCCCCTGTATGTCTCCTGGAAAAACCTCCAGGACCTGCGCGAATATTATTTCGTGATAAACAGGTGTGAAGTTTGCCAACAAGAAGGCGAACGAGTAACAAAAGTCGAGATTAAGAGAATTTAGTTAGGCCAAGGGTCTAAACAAAAGGGTTAAACAAATGTTTAACCCTATTTTTTTATTTAAACTGCTAGCCAGCAAGTCTATTTTTTATCAGAAACCGTGAATTCTCGTTCATTATCTGAGACGTGCCGAGCTTTTATTTTAATAGTATTTTTGGGAAAAACTGACTTAACTTTCTCCGCCCATTCAATAGCAGTAACCGTATCTTTGGCGGCTAGAATTTCTTTAATTCCTAAGGCCTCTAAATCTTTAGCGCCCGTTAAACGATAGGCATCAATATGACAAAAAAATTTTGCCACTGAGCCCCTCTTTGTTTTATAAATTTTTAAAATATTGAAAGTCGGACTATTAACGCGACCGGAAACTCCCAAACCAAGCGCCAAGCCTTGAAGAAAAGTAGTTTTGCCCGCACCTAAATCTCCAGAAAGATAAAAAACTTCAGCACCAAGACAGGCCTGGCCGATTGCTTGGCCAAAATTTTTAGTTTCAATTGCACTTTGAGTAATTATTTTTTCCATAAATATATTATAACAAAAAAACAGACGTCTGTGACGCCTGTCTTTTTTAAGGTGGGCGCACAAGGATTCGAACCCTGGACCCCTTCGGTGTAAACGAAGTGCTCTAACCAGCTGAGCTATGCGCCCTTTAAACGGCCAAGCCGCTAACATCTCAAGCGAACGAGTGGGCGAAAGAGGACTCGAACCTCCATAGCCTTGCGGCCACAAGCCCCTCAAGCTTGCGTGTCTACCAATTTCACCATTCGCCCGAAAACCATTTTTAAAAAAGAATGATTATTTAACAACTTTTTCCTTTAGTTTTTTCTTGTAACCGGAACGCAAATAATAAAGCTTGGCCTGTCTAACCTGAGCTTGTTTTTTAATTTCAATTTTAGTGATAGTTGGTAAATTTAAGGGAAAAATTTTTTCCACGCCAATACCTTCAGAAACTTTACGAACAGTAATAGTCGCCCCAATTTC
>Ga0075530_1001226_pt1 | contig 12278 bp, 10 predicted proteins | sample NGEPerD_2_FD_75101 | JGI IMG/M metagenome (GOLD analysis project Ga0075530, IMG submission 75101) | Arctic peat soil microbial communities from the Barrow Environmental Observatory site, Barrow, Alaska, USA - NGEE PermafrostL1-D | ecosystem: Environmental > Terrestrial > Soil > Wetlands > Peat ...
CCACCTACGGCTGGTACTGGGCGGTCGACGCCCTGCGGGAAGCGGGCACGAACGTGCACCTGGCCCACCCGCTGGGCGTGAAGGCCTTCGAGTACCGCCGGGTGAAGAACGACTTCCGAGACGTTGGACACCTACAGCCACCTGTGGCCCGACAGTGACGACCGCACCCGTGAGGCCGTCGACAGCGTGCTCGGGGACAGCGGCCACGGGCTGGAGACTGCGGCTCCGGGGGACTCTAGGGGGACTGCGGAGCCTTCTTGACCGCGTTTGTGCAGGTCAGGCGGGTGAGGCGGATGAGCTGGCCTGTAGGCCGGGTTCTGTCCCGCGCGCCTCACGGCCACGCGATCGACGACCATCCATCTAGGGTTGCCGTCACCGACAACCTCTGGCGGTCTACCCGCGAGCTCGGGCGGGCCGCCCTCGAACACTCGCGCAGATGCCTGCGAAACGACATCTTTCTTGACCTTGCTCCAGGTGGGGTTTGCCTAGCCGCTCCGGTCACCCGGAACGCTGGTGGTCTCTTACACCACCGTTTCACCCTTACCGCACCGGGCGAACCCGCTGCGGCGGTCTGTTTTCTGTGGCACTGTCCCGCGGGTCACCCCGGGTGGGAGTTGCCCACCACCGTGCCCTACGGAGCCCGGACCTTCCTCGGGGACCAGTGATACCCACCGATCCACGCGGTCGTCCAGCCAGCTCATCCACCTACCACAGTAGTGGTTCACGCGAGCTCGAACCGAACCCTGCGCGTCGACACGTCGGCCTCGACGAGCCGGACCAGCACGTCGGTGCCCAACGGCAGCTCCTTCGACCCTGCCACGGTCCCCTCGATCGCCGGCTCCTGGATCACCACGTCGCCCTTGGTCGCGTCCTTGTCGTCCACTTGTACGACGACGCCGGTGAACGTCTTGCCGACCGACTTGTGCAGCACGGCCGCCTCCACGAGCGCGAGGATCTCGCGCTCGTACTGGGTGGCCTTGCGCCCCGAGTCCTGCATCGTCTTCGGCAGCCGCTCGAGCTTGTCCAACACCCAGCCCGGAATCGCGGACTCCGCGCACAACGACACACAGATCTCCAACGCGTAGCGGTCCACCAACCGGCGTAGCGGAGCGGTGACATGGGCGTACTCCGAGGAGAGCGCCGAGTGAACTGGCTGCTCGGGCACCGCGCCGTTGAACCCGACGTACCCCGCTCCCCGCAGCAGCTGGGTGCAGGCAAGCACCATCGCGGCGTGGTTCGGCTTGGACGGGTCGAGTGCCCGGATGAACTCGGGGTACAGCTGCTCGGCAGGCCAGTTGATCCTCAGCGCCTTGGCGGTGCGGTGCAACCGCTGGACCGCCCGTGGGCCCGGCGGCGGCAGCGTACGCAGCAGCCCCACCCCGGCATACACCATCAGCGAGGCAGCCGCCATCCCGGTCAACAGGGAGATCTGCGCATTCCACTCCTCGACCGGGAGCATCCTGCGGAACTCCAGCGACCAGTTGTCGCCGTCGATATCGATCTCCTGCTCGGGCAGCGCGAGCGAGACGCCCCCCCGGGCGGCCTCCCGTCGTAGGCGCAGCTCACCGACCTCACGCAACAACGAGAGCATCTCGTCCGCCGTACCTGCGTCCAGCTGGCTCTGGACGGTCTCATAGTCCAGCTTGGCGCGACTCCTCACCAGTGCCCGTTCGACGTAGGCGTCAGTGCCCTCGCCTGAGTCGTCGACCTTGATCGTCCACAAGAACGCCGGACGCACCTCGTCGGGCAGCAGGGATGCCGCTCCTTCGGAGAGCACCTTGGGGTGCAGCGGGATCTTGGAGTCCGCGCCGTACAACGTCTCCCCGCGTTTGTTCGCCTCGACGTCGACCGGGCTTCCCGGCTCGACGAACGCGGACACATCGGCGATCGCGTAGCGGACGACGTAGCCCCCTCTGTCGCGCTCGATATGCATCGCCTGATCCAGGTCCAGCGAGGATTCGGGGTCGATCGTCACGAACGCGACGTCGGTCCGGTCGAGCTCGGGCAACCTCGGGTTGTGCGCCGCATGCTGTGCGGCCGCCTCGGTGTCCGGGTCGAACTCGGGGGACACGTCCAGCTCCGTCTGGATCCCGGAGATCCCGCGTCGCAGGGTGTCCCCGTCGGCATGGTGGACCCGAACGACTCGTCTCGGCACGAGCGATCACTCCTTTTTGGTAGTGGCCAACCTTGTCAGCATAGGTTGGCGCGGGGCCGACAACCCAGCCCGGCTCCGCACCTCCCGGCGCGACCATCAGCGGCCATCAGGGCCATCAGCGGCCGATGAACGCCGTCTCCATCGGTCGGGCGTTCAGCATCCGCAGCGACGCCGTCCCGTCCTCGAACCATGAGATCACTGTCACCGACGCCGGCGCCAGCTCCATCCGGTACACCGCATCGAGGGGCGCCCCAAGCGCCTTCGCGACCATTAGCTTGATCAGCGTGACGTGGCTGACCGCGAGCACGCTCTTGCCGGGGTAGGCAGCGAGCATGCGATCACGCGCCCCACGTACCCGCATGTCCATCTCGATGAACGAGTCGCCACCACCGGGCGCGATGTCGGTCGAACCGAGCCAGGCGTCGAGGTCGTCGGGATACTGCCGCTGCACCTCACCGAACGTGAGGCCGTCCCAGGTGCCGAACGCCGCTTCCGCGAGGCCGTCCATGATCTCGAACCGGTGTCCCAGACGGTCCGCGATGATCTCTGCGGTCTCCCGAGTACGCCGTAGCGGCGAGCTGACCATCGCGTCGATCTCATCGGACAGCGGCGCCAGCCAGTCGGCGACTGCGCGCACCTGCGCCTGGCCGTCCGCATTGAGCCCGGGGTCATGGCCGCCGCGGCCGCTGAACCTGTGCTCCGCGGTGTGCGCTGTCTCGCCGTGGCGCACCAGCACCACGGTCGTGGGCGTGTCGAGGTCACGACTCCATCCGGGAACCCTGTTCCGCGCCACAGGGGTCTCGACGACCCCGGCCGGAGAGCCAGGCGCTGCCACCTGCGACGCGCGCGTCCTCTTCGAGGGCCTGCCCGCCTGGTCGTCGAGTGCCTCGTTGAGGAGACGGTCGGCGTGCTTGTTCTCTTCGCGCGGGATCCACGTGAACGTGGTTCCGAACGGGGCAAGGTGATGCGCTGCCATGGCGAGCGGCTTCATGTCGGGGTGCTTGATCTTCCACCTCCCCGACATCTGCTCGACGACGAGCCTGGAGTCCATCCGCACCTCGAGAGCGGCCCCGGAAGCGTGCTGGTTGTACAGCTCGAGTCCCGCGATCAGACCGCGGTACTCCGCGACGTTGTTGGTGGCCACGCCGATGCACTCCGCGCGCTCGGCGATCACCTGCCGTGTCGGCGTGTCCATCAGCACGGCGCCGTACGCCGCCTGGCCGGGGTTCCCACGCGAACCGCCGTCGGCCTCGATCAGAACAGACTGGTGCTGGTCTTGCTGGTCCATCAGATGCCGGACTCCGAGGTGCGCACCAGGATCCGGTTGCACTCCTCACAACGCAGCACCTCGTTGCTGGGCGCCTTGCCGATCGTGGCAAGGTCCGAGGCGTTGAGCTCGAGCCGGCAGCCCCCGCATCGTCGGGCGCGCAGCGCAGCTGCACTACCCCGTCCTTCTGCTTGCGCAGCCTGCTGTAGAGGGTGACCAGGTCCTCGGGAAGACCCGACGTGGCCTCCTGTCGCTCCACCTCGGCCTTGGCTAGCTGCGCGTTCACGTTCCCGGCCTTCTCGTCACGTGCCCCGAGCGTGGACGCAATCCGCTCATCGATCTCGGTGAGCTGGCCGGTGAGCACGTCGAGCTCTCCCTGAGCGGTCTCGAGCTGCTCCATCACGTCGAGCTCGGTGTCCTCGAGGCTCGATATCCGACGATCCAGCGAAACCACCTCGTGCTGCATCCGTTCCAAGTCCTTGGGGCTCTTGATGAGTCCCTGGTCGATGCGGTCCTGGTCGCGTTTGCGGCGGGCCTTGACCTGCTCGACGTCGGCATCGGCCTTCTTCTGCTCGCGCACCAGGTCGGCTACCCGGATCGTGGAATCGCGGGCCCGCTCGTCGATCTCGGTGCGCTTCCGGTCGAGACTTGCGAGCTCGATCGACTCGGGCATGTTGCTCAGCTGATGCCTGAGCTGGTCGAGCCTGGAGTCGAGCTCCTGGACCTCCAACAGCATCAGCTGGGCGAACGCGTCGGCTTTCACTGGCCTCCTCAGATGTGCGCTTTGGGAACCGATGGCGAGACGGCACAGATCCTCAGAGCCGGAAGGCCCACGGATCGGTGCACGTGGTGCTCACCCGGGTCTCCACCGTATCTCCCTGCCGGCCGATGGCTTCGCGCAACTTCCTTTCCAGCACCGGGAGCCAGGTCCACTCCGCCGCCCAGTGCGCGACGTCCACCAACGCCGGCCCGTCGTGCTCGAGGAACTCACCGGCCCGGTGGTGGCGCAGGTCGGAGGTGACATAGACGTCGGCGCCCGTCTCCAGGACGGTCTCGAGCAGGAAGTCCCCTGCCCCACTGGTGACGGCCACAGTCTCGACCATCCGCTCCGGATCACCTCCGACGCGTACGCCGTGCGCCGTGGCCGGCAGCGCCGTACTCACCTGCTCGGCGAACTCGCGAAGGGGCACCGGCGTCGCGAGCCTCCCGATCCGCCCCGTTCCCCGCTCACCAGCCGCGATCCCCGGGACTTCGGCCATCTCGAAGACGTCGAAGGCCGGCTCCTCATAGGGATGCGCACCGCACATCGCCGCGACGACCTGACGGCGTTTCACCCGAGGGAAGACTGCCTCGATCCTCGACTCGAGCACCACCTCGGGCTCGCCGACCCGTCCGATCGCGGGGTTCGCGCCGTCGAGCGGGCGGAACCTACCCACCCCCTCAGTGGTGAAGGTACAGCTGTCGTAGTCCCCGATCGAGCCTGCCCCGGCGTCGGTGATCGCCTGCCGCATCCTCTCTGCGTCCTCGACAGGCACGAAGGTGACCAGCTTGTCCAGGGCGTCCCCGGTGTCCGGCATGATCACGGCCGGATCCTGGATGCCCAGGGCCCGCGCGAGCGACTCGTTGACGCCGTATTCCGGCGCGTCGGCGTTGGTGTGCGCGGTGAACAGTGCGCAGCGGTTGCAGATCAGGTCGTGCACCGCCCGGCCCTTGGGTGACCCCGCGGCAACCGAGTGAACGGCCTTGAGCAACAGCGGATGGTGTACGACGACCAGGTCGGCGCCCCACGCAACGGCCTCCTCGACCACGACGGGCGCCGGGTCGACGGCCAGCATGATCTTTCTGACCGGCTGGGCAGGGTCGCCGCACACGAGACCGACCGCGTCCCACTCGTCGGCCCAGGACGGGTGGTACATCTGGTCCATCAAGCCCGTCACGTTGCGCAGCGTCGCAGCCATGGGACGTGAGCCTACCGAGCAACCATCTCCGGCGGTCGAGCGCCAGCGTACTCGAGCCGGGTCAGACGGATCCGATGAACTCGGTCGAGGTCATCGGGCTCGCGAATGTATCCAGCCCCCGCTTGCCCTCGATCAGGATGTCGCCGATCTCGACCCGCTCGGCTCAGCGATGCCGCAGATCACCCACGCCGGCATCCCCGCCTTCGTCGACCTGCAAACACGCATCATCAAACACCGCGCCCGGATACGTCAGGAGAGCTACATAAGAGCGTTCTCATGTTGGTCTTACCTTGGTCCCACGATCCAACGGCAGACTATGTGCCGTGGGAACGTTCTGGAAGGTGATGGTGGCACTGCTGCTGACCCTGCCCGTGGGCGCCTACGTGGTCGGCACGTTGGCGACCTCGCAGGCCGACATGCCTGCAGAACGCGACCCCATCGTGATCTCGGACGCCCCCTCGGACGAAAGCACCAAGTCCCGGAAGTCGAGTCCCGGCCAGAATGCGAAACCCAAGGAGGGCAAGTCGCCTCAGCTGGCGGCGCCTCCGTCGGCACGGGGCGACGATGGCGGTGACAGTGCCGGCGGCGGGGCTGACGACGGGGCTGACGACGGGGACGACAGTGGGGATGACGACATTGGGAGCGGCGGGGATAATGGTGAGGTTCAGGTCGTGAAGCCGAGACCGGAGAAGCTCGGCAGCGGTAACGACGACGACGATGACGATGACGACGACGACGATGATGACGGGGACGACGACGACGACGATGATGGCGGGGACGACGACGACGACGAGGAGGACGACGACGACTGAACCTCGCTCGGCGCGTGCGGGGATGTCCGTCCGGACCCGGATCACGGTCGCCGTCGCAGTGCTCTCGGGACTCGCCCTGAGTGGGGCGGGTCTCGTCGTCTACGTCGTCGAGTCTGCCCACATCGAGCAGGAAGTCAGCGACCAGATCTACCAGGAGCTTGCGGAGTTCGAGGGTTTGCAGGGTGGCGTCGACCCGACCACCGGGGAGGACTTCAACAACGTCGAACGCCTGATCAAACTCTTCCTCCAGCGCAACGTCCCCGACGACGACGAGCTCCTGGTCGGCTACTGGGACAACGCGCCCCAGCGGAGTTCAGTCTCGCGGAACAGGGAGATCGTCCGCGATCCTGAGTTTTTGCAGATCATCGAAAGCAGGCTGGACGTCGGCGGTTCCGAACGAATGATGGACACGCAATGGGGTGAGGTCGCTGTCACCGTTCAGCCAGTACGCAACAGCGGAACGACGGGTGCACTAGTGGTTACGAACTTCTTCGACGACGAGCACGAAGAGATCAACCGGGTGATGTCGACCTACGCAGTCGTGAGCTTGCTCTCGCTCGGCCTCATCACGGGCATCGGCTCCTGGCAGGCGGGGCGGTTGCTGCGCCCGGTCCGCACTTTGCGCGAGACTGCTCAGGAGATCACCGAGACCGACTTGTCTCGCCGACTTCCCGAGGCCGGCCGCGACGACATCAGCGCCCTGACCCGCACCTTCAACGAGATGCTGGCTCGGCTCGACCAGGCGTTCACCGGCCAGCGTGAGTTCCTCGACGACGCCGGGCACGAGCTCAAGACACCGCTGACGATCATCCGTGGTCACATGGAGCTGCTCGACAGTGCTGACCCTGCCGACGTCGAAGGGACAAAGGAGCTCTTGCTCGACGAGATCGATCGGATGTCACGGTTGGTCAACGACCTGATCATGCTCGCGAAGACCGACCGACCGGGATTCTTCGCGTTCGAAGCGGTCAATGTTGCGCCGTTCACGCAGACCGTCCTGGACAAGTGCCGCGCCCTCGGGGAGCGGGACTGGCAGCTTGACGAGGCCGCCCAGTTCTTGGCCGACTTCGACGAGCAACGGATCACCCAGGCATTGCTCCAGCTCGCGCAGAACGCGGTCAAGCACACTGGCGACGGTGACGTGGTCGCGCTCGGCTCACGGGTCGATGCAGTGGCAGGTTTGCAGCTGTGGGTGCGCGACACCGGTCCGGGCGTGCGCGAGGGAGAGGAGTCGATGATCTTCGAACGGTTCGCACGTGGCACTGTCCAGCGAGGTGATGAGGGTTTCGGCCTCGGGTTGTCCATTGTCAAGGCGATCGCAGAGGCGCATGGTGGAATGGTTGGTGTCAAGAACGGCGTACCAAGGGGGGCGAGGTTCGTGTTGACACTCCCGATAGAGCGGCCTGTACGACGCCCGGACGAGCCATGGCCCGAATCCTGATCGTCGAGGACGAGGAGCGGATCTCCTCGTTCATAGCCAAAGGTCTCAGGGCTGACGGTTACACCACCACGACGGTGGCCGACGGAGGCACTGGGCTGGACTACGCCCTGACCGGCGACTTCGACCTGTTGATCCTGGACATCAACCTGCCCGGCCTGAACGGTTTCGAGGTGCTCACACGGATGCGTGCTTCCGGCAGCGATCTGCCGGTCATCGTGCTGACCGCTCGTGACTCGGTCACCGACACTGTGTCGGCTCTCGAGGGTGGCGCGGACGACTACATGCCGAAGCCGTTCAAGTTCGCAGAGCTGTTGGCCAGGGTGCGGCTGCGGCTTCGACCGGCCAACGAACAACCAGCAGGTCGAGAGGACGCGATCGAGGTCGGTTCGATCCGGATCGATCTGCGCACCCGGCAGGCGAGCAGGGGTGGCAAAGAGATCGACCTGTCGGCCCGAGAGTTCAAGCTGGCGGAGATCTTCATGCTCAACGCCGGCCAGGTGCTCTCCCGTGAGCAGCTGCTCTCGCACGTGTGGGGATATGACTTCGACCCCGGCTCCAATGTCGTCGACGTCTACGTGGGCTACCTGCGCAGGAAATTTGGCTCCCACTCAATCAGCACGGTCCGCGGGATGGGCTACCGCTTCAACGGTCGGCCCTGAACCGGTCAGCGGACCTTGAAGGTGAGCTTGCCCCGAGGAACTCGTGCCAGCGCCGCCTCGAGACCCTCGGCGAGCTCGTGCGGGAGCGGGCGGTTCTCAGGTTTCGGCTCGAGAGCGGCGTAGACAACCTTTGCCACGTCCGACGGAACCTGGGCGGGAAGCAAGTAGGGCATCTCGACCACTTGGGGGAAACGTTGTCCCACCTCAGGTGCCTCCTCGTCTCCCTCGTTGAACGGTTTGTGCCCCGCGATCGCCTCGAACAAGGTGGCGCCGAGCCCCCATATGTCGCTGCCGAAACCGGGGACGCCGGTCTGCGGAGGCTCGGTCTGTTCCGGCGACATGTAGGGATCGGTGCCGATCGGGTAGGTCAACGCCTCGGCCGCCTCGATTGTCCGGGCGACGCTGAGATCGATCAACCGGGCAGGGGCACCCATGATGATGTTGCTCGGCTTGACGTCGAGATGGACGTAGCCGAGTCTCCTGAAGTAGTGCAGAGCCGAGGCCAGCTCGATAGCCAGAGGAAGGTACTGCTGCTCGGGCAGCGGCCCGTAGCGGCGGATCAGCGACGACAACCGTGGACCGTCGAGTTGCTCGAGGACCACGTGCGGGCGCTCACCGTCCACCACGGACCGCAGACCGCGAACAACCACCGGATGATTGATCCGGGCAAGCGCCTCAACCTCTCGGCGGAGGCCCCGCAGCGTGGATTCCTTGTGGACCCGACCGGGGCGGACGACCTTCACCACGACGGGTGCGTAGGTGATGTCGTCGAAGGCAAGGTAGGCGTCGTACGCCTCCCCTCCCCCGAGCCGTTTGATCGCAGTCAGGTCGGAGGTGATGGGGTCGCCTTGGACGAATCCCCACGAGTCGCGCGCCTTGCCCATCTCGGTCTCCTCTGTGATTGCTGCCGGTGAGCCAGGTCAGCCACGCGAGTCGTCGCTCGAACCGTCGCTGGACCTGCTCCACGAGTGGTCGCGACTGTCGCCGCGGCTCAGGTCACGGCTGACGTTGGTGAAGTTGCTGCGCGTGTTGGCGTTGGTCGCCCAGGATCGGCTATCCCGCGAACGGCTGTCCCGCGAACGGCTGTCCCGCGAACGGCTGTCCCGTGAACGGCTGTCCCGGGACCGGCTGTCGCTCGAACGAGACTTCTTGTTGTTGGTGTCGTCGTCATCGTCATCGTCGACCAGGACGACCTCGCTCGCGTCGTCATCACGCTTGGCGAAGGCATCTTCGCCGCTGTTCGCGACCGTCGTGGCCGGGAACACCAGGAGCCCGGTTCCCACCACGCCAGCGACGCCGAGGGTTCCGATGGACAGCAGCTTCTTCATGGTTCTTCCACCTTTCGCGGGCCTGTGTTCGCGGCCCTTTCGTTGTTTTGCGATGGGGCAACCATGAAACGCGAGAGTGAGACACCTGTGAGGTGCCAGTGAGACCCTTCTTAGGAACCTCGGGCCGCACTTGGTTCCATCTGCACCTGCTTCGCGCGGAGAAGGTGCAGTTCGAACCAACTGGGTCGACAGACCAACCTGGCTGACATCGGCCTTCTGAATTCGGTGGGCGCAGTAGGGATCGAACCTGCGACCACCTCCTTGTAAGAGAGGTGCTCTGACCTGCGTTTCCCCTTGTTTATAAGGCGAAACAGCCTCCGGGCTTCCGGACGGTGGTGGACACAAATGTCCGTGTCGTGCCCCGAGTTAGGGCACGTAGAGGGCACGTAGAGGGCACAATGGCGGCATGGCCACGACACGACACCCCCGACGCCGCGGATTCGGCACCACCCGCAAACTCGCATCCGGCCGCTACCAGGTCCGCTACTTCGGTCCGGACGCGCTCCGCCACAAGGCACCGGTCACGTTCATCACAAAGGGCGACGCGGAGACCTACCTCGCGGGTGTGCTGACCGATATCACCCGTGAGAAGTGGGTCAGTCCGGCCGCTCGACCCCGGTCGACCGCTGCCCCGAGGCTCACCGAGTACGCCGACGCGTGGCTCAGAACTCGCACCCTCAAGCCGCGCACCGTGGAGCTGTACCGGTCCCTGCTCGACAACCACATCAACCCGCCGCTCGGCGACGAACCGCTGAGCGCGGTCACGCCCGTGACCGTGCGGAGGTGGTACGCCGCCCTCGACACCGGCCCGACCGCGAAAGCCAACGCCTACGGGCTGCTCCGCACGATCCTCGCCGAGGCCGTGGACGACGGGATCCTGGCCAGCAACCCGGTCCGCATCAAGGGAGCCGGCTCGAAGAAGCGCGCCCGCGAGCTCCGGGTGCTCAGCATCGCCGAGTTCGATGCCCTCGTGACCGCGATTCCGGCACGCTACAAGTCGCTCGTCCTGCTCGGTGGATGGTGTGCGATGCGGTTCGGGGAGTTGGCCGCGCTACGTCGGTGCGACCTCGACCTCAAGAACGGGATCGTGCATATCCGCCAGGCCGTCACAACGGTGAAGAGCCGCACGATCGTGGGTGAACCCAAGAGCGACGCCGGCATCCGGTCCGTAACGATCCCCCCGCACATCCTGCCCGCCCTCAAGGACCACATGCAGAACCACGCCACATTCGGCCGTGAGGGTCTCGTGTTCCCGACGGCGCACGGCGACGGGTATCTGGCGGGGTCGACGCTTTACCGGGTGTTCAAACGCGCCAAGGTCAAGGCCGGTCGCCCGGACGTGCGCGTGCACGACCTCCGCCACTTCGGAGCGATTATGGCCGCCCGATCCGGCGCCACCCTGGGCGAGCTGCAACAGCGCCTCGGGCACTCCACCGCCCAGGCCGCGATGATCTACCAGTCCGCCGTCAGCGAGCGGCCAACCGAGATCGCCGCTTCTCTGTCGGCGCTCGCCGAAGGAAAGCAGCGTTCCTGAGTCATAGCGTTCCTGCTGACGACCCGCGGCTACACAGCGGTCTTCACCGCAGCGAAGGTAAGTAGCATAGGAAACACACAGGAAACTCACAGACTCGTGCCAAAACGCGAGTTCATGCGCTCGGCCCGGCCGTCTCCGGCTACCGGATCCGCTCCCCCCGATTTACTCATCAGCCGATGAGCGTGCCCTTTCAGTGTTGTGGCACTCAACTCCATATGCTTCGCCCGCGAGCTCAGTCGTTGATCGCCTCGACGCCAAGCCCCTTGAGCTCCTCAAGGTGGTCCCGCATGTCCTGGAGCACCTCGGGGGAATGTGGCTCCCAGTCCAAGACTTCGCCGACTACTCGCAGGGGCTCTCGAGTGCGGTAGGACCTCGTCGGGTTGCCCGAGAACCTCTTGTCCGTCAGGTTGGGGTCATCCTCAAAGGCGCCCGTGGGTTCCACCCGGTAGATCCTGCCGGGTCCCTCGCCCACCGCCAGTTCTGCACCCCAAGTGGCCGCATCCAGGGTTGCGGTTAGGTAGATGTAGTTCGCCCTCATTCGCTCGCCGAAATTGGAGCCATAGCCGGGTTCCAGCAAGTCCCCCGGCTGCAGGTCAGCCTTCGTGCCGTGAAAGAAGGGCCCGAAGTCCTTGGCCTCGGACGGCACCGGTTCGTTCTCTGTTCCGGATGCTTCGTTCACCCAGACATGATCGCTCATCAGCGTGGTGTGTTACGTGCGGGCTGCTGCCGCGCCGTGATGGAATTGGCGTGTGATCGACCCTTCTGCCAAGTCCCATCAGGGGTATCCGACTTCCCGAGTGGCGGGGCCCGAACGGCCGCCAGGGGTTGTGTACGCGGCAGCCGTGGTGACCTGGGTCGTGGCAACAGGGACCGCGGCCCTGACCCTGTTCGTCACTGTGGGGTTGCTCCTGGTCTTGGCACCGGTCTTCGACTCCTTCGATGGTGGGACTGACAACCCACGGTGGTTTGTCGCGGGAGCTGCCGCCGTCGTTGTCGCGCTCTCGGCCGCGGCCGACGTCGTGGCGGTCTTCGTGCTGCACGGGCACCGGTGGGCACAGGTCGTGCTTGTCGGGCTGTCCACGGTCGCGGCCGTCGGTGGAGTTATGGCGGGGTACTACATCACG
>Ga0075530_1001228_pt1 | contig 12271 bp, 11 predicted proteins | sample NGEPerD_2_FD_75101 | JGI IMG/M metagenome (GOLD analysis project Ga0075530, IMG submission 75101) | Arctic peat soil microbial communities from the Barrow Environmental Observatory site, Barrow, Alaska, USA - NGEE PermafrostL1-D | ecosystem: Environmental > Terrestrial > Soil > Wetlands > Peat ...
GGACATCGCCGAATGGCCCGATGACCGCATTTGGAGCGAATTGCGAAAGCGTCTCGGCTATGACGGGTGGGAACTACAGACCGGGGAGATCACCGAGAAGAGCGTGCTGCCAATGCGCAGTTTCGTCAGCACCCCGATGCGGCAGGGCCGGCTGTTTCTCGCTGGCGACAGCGCGCACATCGTGCCGCCGACCGGAGCCAAGGGGCTCAACCTCGCGATCGCAGACGTGGGGCTCCTTGCTCCCGCACTCGGCTCATACCTCAAGACCGGTTCGACCGAACTCATCGACGCGTACTCGGACACCGCGCTGCGCCGCGTCTGGCGCTGTACGCATTTCTCCTGGTGGATGACGACGACATTTCACCAGTACGGCGACGCGTTCGACGACCAGTTGCAATTGTCGCAACTTCGGCTGCTGGCCTCGTCGAAGGCCGCGGCGATGGGACTGGCGGAAAACTACGCGGGACTGCCGATCGGCTACTGATTATCTCCGCCGATTGAGGAGCCGTCGAACAGGAAGTGCTCCCGCTGCGGCGCTCGCGCGCGGCGCAGCGAAAGCACGACATCGGCGTCTCGAAATCCGGGGAGCTTGCTCGCAACTAGATCCGCGTATCCACGCAGCGGAGATCGGCGTCGATCGCCTTGGCCGTGGCCAGCAGGTGCGGCAACAGATGTTCGACCACTTCGTTGACCTCGCCCCGGCGCGAACTCGCCGAAAGGTTGAGCGCCGCGACCACATGCCCCGACTGGTCATGGATTGGTGCGGCGATGGAACGGAGGCCCTCTTCGAGCTCCTGGTCGACGAGCGCCCAGCCCTGCTCCCGAATGCGCCCGAGTTCGGCCAGCAGGCCTTCGCGGTCGGTGATGGTGTGCGGCGTGACCTGCCGGAGTTCGGTCGATTCGAGGTACTGGTCGAGTTCGGCGGGCGTCAGGTGGGCGAGAATGACACGTCCCATCGAGGTCGCGTAGGCGGGGAAGCGGGTGCCGACGCTGATCGCGACGGTCATGATGCGCTGCTTCGCAACGCGTGCGACATACGCGATGTCACTGCCGTCGAGAACGGCGACCGACGACGACTCGTGCGCGGCCTTGGTGAGTTCCTCCAGGTGCGGTTGGGCTACGGCGGGCAGGCTCATCGAGGACAGATAGGCGTATCCGAGTTCCAGAATCCTGGGCCGGAGACTGAAGTTCTTGCCATCCGAGGCGACGTACCCGAGGTCGAGGAGCGTATGGAGGACACGGCGGGCGGTGGCGCGGGTGAGGTCGGCGCGTCGTGCCACTTCGGACAGGGTCAGATGTGCGTTGTCGACATCGAATACGCGGATCACGGCGAGTCCGCGCACCAATGACTGGACGTGTGCAGAGGACTTCTCTGGGGCTTCTGGCGGAGTCACGGGCGACAGCCTACCGAGGGAGGCGGGTTGCCGCGGTGTGGTGCGGGAGGGTGCCGTCATCGATTTCCTTTCAATGCCTTGACAGTGTGAGGACGCTCACAGTATGTTCGCATGAGAAACAGATGTTCGCAAGGCGCACAATAGAAGGATTTGGGAAGAAATGACGCTCGATTCGAACCCAGTGTGGGCAGGAAAAGTATTCATCGACGGCGCATGGGTCGTCGGCGGCGCCGGCGATTCGCCCGTGATCGAGCCCGCGACCGGCGATGAGATCGGCCGCTTCGGGATGGCGTCGGCCGGCGACGTCGCGAAGGCCGCGGCAGGCGCGGCCGCGGTCCAAAGCCAGTGGGCAGCGCTGCCCCATACCACTCGCTCCGCCGTGCTGCGCAAGGCCGGCGACCTGTGGCAGCAACACAGCGACGAGTTCGCCGAATGGAATATCCGCGAAGTTGGTGCGGTCGCGGGAATGGCGGGCTTCGCGCTGCACGTGGCGGCCGAGGAATGCTATGCGGCCGCGGCCCTGCCGGGCATGCCCTACGGCGAATTGCTGCCGAGCGAGGAACCTCGACTGTCGATGGCGCGACGGATGCCGGTCGGCGTCGTCGGGGTCATCGCTCCATTCAACGTGCCGCTGATCCTCGGCATCCGTTCGGTGGCGCCGGCACTCGCGCTCGGCAATGCCGTACTCCTCAAGCCGGACCCGCGCACCGCCGTCACCGGCGGCGTCAACTTCGTTCGCGTGTTCGAAGAAGCGGGACTGCCGCCCGGCCTGTTGCAGCTGCTTCCCGGCGGCGCCGAAGTAGGCGAAGCGCTCGTCACGGATCCGAACGTCCAGGTGATCTCCTTCACCGGCTCCACGCAGGCAGGTCGCCGGGTCGGCGAACTGGCTGGCAAGCACCTGAAGCGCGCCCATCTCGAACTGGGCGGAAACTCCGCGGTCCTCATTCTCGACGACGCCGACGTCGACCAGGCGGTCAACCTCGCCGCGTGGGGGTCGTTCTTTCACCAAGGCCAGATCTGCATGACCGCCGGCCGCTACCTCGTGCAGGACGGTCTCCACGACCAGTTCGTGGAGCGGCTCGCCTCGAAGGCGAACGGCCTGCCGGTCGGCAACCCGCATACCGACCAGGTCGCACTCGGTCCGGTCATCGATGCCGGCCAGCGCGACAAGATCCACGGACTTGTCACCGGCAGCGCAGACATGGGCGCCAAAGTCGTCGCCGGCGGCGAATACACCGATCTGTTTTACAAGCCGACCGTCATCTCGACGGAGACGACGGCCGCTCCGGCCTACGCCGAAGAGGTCTTCGGTCCGGTCGCTTCCGTGCTCAAGGTTTCCTCACCCGAGGAGGCGGTCCGGTTCGCACGCGAAAGCGACTACGGATTGTCTCTCGGCATCGTGACACGCGATGTGATGCGGGGACTGGCGATTGCCGACCAGATTCCATCCGGCATCGTCCACATCAACGACCAGACCGTCAACGACGAGGCGAACGCACCGTTCGGTGGGGTGGGGAACTCCGGTACCGGTTCGCGGTTCGGTGGCGCGGCCGCCAACATCGAGGCTTTCACCGAGACCCGTTGGGTCACGGTCCGCAGCGAACCTCCGACCTACCCGTTCTGACTCAGCAAAGCAGAAGGCCCCCCGATCATTTGCGAGGCCTTCTGCTTTGCTGCGACGAGGGATGGTAAGCCCGACCGCTTGCCGCTCTGCTCAGGCTTCGAGACGAGCCTTCAGGCCGTCGAGCTCCGTCCAGAAGACGGCGGGCAACTTAGCGCCGAACTTCTTGAGCCACTCTTCGATCTGCGGGATCTCGGCCCTCCACTCTTCGGGGTCGACCGCGAGTGCCTTGGCGAGTTGATCCTCGGTCACGTCGAGCCCGTCGACATCAAGTGCGCCCGGGGCGGGAACGTAGCCGATCGGTGTTTCAACGGCTTCGACGTTGCCTTCAATGCGGTCGACGACGTACTTCAACACACGGCTGTTTTCGCCATAGCCCGGCCACAGGAAGCTGCCATCTTTGTCGCGGCGGAACCAGTTGACGTAGAAGATCTTCGGCAACTTGGCCTCGTCATTGTTCTTGCCCATCGAGATCCAGTGGCTGAAGTAGTCGCCGGCATCGTAGCCGATGAACGGCAGCATGGCCATCGGGTCGCGGCGTACGACGCCGACGGCGCCGGTCGCTGCAGCGGTCGTCTCCGACGACAGCGTGGCTCCCATGAACGTGCCGTGCGCCCAGTCGCGGGACTCGGTCACGAGTGGGATCGTCGTCTTGCGGCGGCCACCGAACAGGATCGCGTCAATCGGCACGCCGTTCGGGTCGTCGTACTCCGAAGCGATGATCGGGCATTGGCGGATCGGCGTGCAAAAACGGCTGTTCGGGTGTGACGAAGGTTCGCCTGCCGACGGGAGCTTGCGACCCTCGGCATCAAGTCCCGTGGGTGTCCAGTCGCGGCCCTTCCAGTCGGTCAGGTGCGCGGGCGGCTCGTCGGTCATGCCCTCCCACCAGACGTCACCATCATCGGTCAGCGCCACATTGGTGAAGATGGTGTTGCCCTTGGCGATGGCTTCCATCGCATTTGGGTTCGTTTTCCAACCGGTGCCGGGCGCAACGCCAAACAAACCAAACTCCGGGTTGACCGCATACAGCCGGCCGTCGGCACCGATACGCATCCAGGCGATGTCATCGCCAAGCGTCTCGGCCTTCCAGCCTGGAACGGTCGGCGTGATCATCGCGAGGTTCGTCTTGCCACAGGCGCTGGGGAAGGCCGCGGTGACGTACTTCACGACGCCTACGGGGTTTGTGAGCTTGAGGATGAGCATGTGCTCTGCCATCCAGCCTTCATCGTGCGCCATGGCTGAGGCGATGCGCAGCGAGTAGCATTTTTTGCCCAGCAGGGCGTTGCCGCCGTAACCCGACCCATACGACCAGATTGTGCGCTCTTCAGGGAATTGCACGATGTACTTGGTGTCGTTGCAGGGCCAGGTGATGTCTTCCTGGCCCTCTTCGAGCGGCATGCCGACCGAGTGCAGGGCGGGGACGTATGCGGCATTCGTCGACTCGATGGCGTCGAGGACGTCCTTGCCGATACGCGCCATGATGGTCATCGAGGCTGCGACGTAGGCCGAATCGGTGATCTCGACACCGAACATCGGGTGCTCGGTTTCAATGTGGCCCATGACGAACGGAATGACGTACATCGTCCGGCCCTTCATCGCGCCGTCATAGAGGTCGTTGAGGACGGCCTTCATCTGATCGGGGGCCATCCAGTTATTGGTCGGTCCGCAGTCGGACTCGTCAACGCTGCAGATGAACGTGCGGCCCTCGACGCGGGCAACGTCGGATGGGTCGGATGCGCACCAGAACGAATTGGGTTTCTTGGATTCGTCGAGGCGGACGAACGTGCCTGCTTCGACGAGGCCGTCTGTGATCTTCGTCCATTCTTCGGGGGAGCCGTCGCACCAGTAAATAGCGTCTGGCTTTGTGAGGGCTGCAACCTCGTCGACCCAAGTCTGGAGCTGCTCGTGGGTCGAAGTGTAGTTAGTGCTCGTTGTTTCAACTGACATTGCTTTTTAATTCCTTCTCGCGCATCGCGGACCAAGCGCACTGGTTCGCACTATCAGGATCACGGCTGTGTCCCGACCAGCTGATGGTGATATGGGTTTTTCAAAACTCAATCTTGGTGTTTCCAAGGTACGCGTATCCCTGTGTCTCTGATAAATCGGGTGCGGGTGAAGACCGTCACACAGCGACGGCCGGTTTTTGGATCATGGTCCGTCCACGCTAGACTCTGCAAGGCCTTTGTGGCACGCGCTCGTAGCTCAACGGATAGAGCATCTGACTACGGATCAGAAGGTTGGGGGTTCGAATCCCTTCGAGCGCACCAGATACAATTCCCCGTCATTGTCGGGGAATTTTTGGTTTGTCAACGCGAGAAGCCGCCGGCCTCCACGGATGAGGGCCGGCGAAACCTGGTTCCCGTCGCTGGGAAGGGTAACCGCAGAGCCGTTGCCGCGAGGATGGCTGCTACGCCTCCACGATGCCGCCGACGATGTCGACAATGAGCGGTCGGCGCAGTTGATTCTCGACCTCTCGACCGCCTCGCCTGTCCTGCGAGTGAGTGGGCCGAGCGGCGAATGGAGTGATCCACTGACGCCACGTCATGCCGAGATCCTGCTTGCACTCATGCGTCACCACGAGGGTCGGTCGGCGGCCGAGTTGGCAGAGGATCTTTTCGCAGACCCCACGCGGACGGTGACGGTGCGGGCTGAGATGTCACGGCTGCGTCGCACGCTCGGCCCCGTGCTTCAGCACCAGCCCTACAGGATTGCCGACAGCGTTGCCTACAGCATCGCCTTGCCGCTCAACGTGAATGATCTGCTGCCCACATCGAGTGCGCCGATCGTGGCCGCGGTGCGGGCGGTGGAAGTCAGGGGATAAACGGGTTCTTCACCGAACTGGGGTCGTCCGAGAGAGGCATCACCATGGCGACCTCATCCTCGTCGCTGGCATCCCTGGAGTCCCGCTTCGGTCGACGTTCGGATGTCGGGCGGAAACCGAAATTGCTGGCAAATCCGATGGCTGGCACGTTGTCGGAACCCACCCAGAAATACAGTCGCTTGCGCCCGTCCTCGAAAGCTTGCTTCGCTGCGGCCCCGACTAAGTACCACGCAACGTGGGTGACACGTGCCTCGGGAGCGACCCACAGGCCGAAGATCTCCCCGACCTCGGGGTCATCGTTGTGGAGTCCCAGCCCGACTAGTCCGACCGTTTGGCCATTGCGTGCGGCCGCGAACCGGCGGCCTCCCCGCAGTCGTTCGCGCCAGAATTGTTCGTCGTACTTGGACTCCGTGTCGTAACTGTCAACGAATGCTTCGGGGGACTCTTGCAGGCCCGACAGGCGAAGGTCGCGATAGACCTGCCAATCGTCTTCGTTCAGGGCGCGTGCACTTATGTCGGCCATAAGTCATGCTTGCACGGGTAGGAGGGCGGTCGATGCGAGGGGCGCGCAAAGCACCCGAAAGCTCAGGACGCCACTTGTTCAGGTCTGGGGGTATCGTCCGGTCGCGCTGGGCGCCATATCATTTTGATATTTGATACGAGTATGAAAAGCTTTCTGATCCGGCTCTCCGACGAGGAGCGCGAGGCACTGCGTGCCCAGGCGGCAATTGAGAGCCGATCGATGCAGGAAGTTGCTCGCCTCGCGGTTCGTGAGCGGATCAGCTCTTCGGACCGGCGTGCCGGTGTCGCTGCTTCGCTGGAGCGCATCATGGTGCGAGACGCCGAGCTCATCGATCGTCTCGGCAAGTGACCGTCGACTATTGCACGATCGAGGATGCGCTCTCGGTGGTGGAGCGACTTGGCGTCCATGTTCGTGACATCGGATTGCTTGGCAGTGCCCTCGAGCGTCCGCGGACCGACGTCCTTGGAGTCGAGGCATACCCTGACTTGAACATGAAGGCCGTCGCTTTGCTCGATGGGCTCAACCGTGCTCATGGGCTCGACGATGGCAACAAGCGACTGTCGTGGATCCTGACCGTCATCTTTTATGAACTGAATGACCATGACCTGTATGCGGCCGTCGATGATGGCGAATCGTTTGTGCTCGAGGTTGCCGGGACCCACATGGAACTTGACGACATTGCGGCCTGGCTCGCTGAACACGTGACGGAGTTCGAGTAGTCGAGCATGATGGCCCCCTATGACTGTTTCTCCTGAATTCATCGCGGGCCTACCCAAGGCCGAGCTTCACGTCCACCATGTCGGTTCGGCATCGCCGCGCATCGTGTCCGAACTCGCCGCCCGGCATCCCGAGGCGGGCGTCCCGAGCGACCTGGGCGAGCTGACGAAGTACTTCACGTTCCGCGACTTTGGCCATTTTATCGAGGTTTACCTGTCGGTCGTCGACCTCATTCGGGAGCCCGAAGACGTCCGCATCCTCACGTATGAGGTTGCGGGCGAGATGGCGGCGCAGAACATCCGGTATGCCGAACTGACCGTCACGCCATACACGTCGGTCGTGCGCGGGATCGCCGCCGAGGCGTTCGTCGAGGCGATCGAGGACGCGCGCGTTGCCGCCCTTCGCGATCATGGCATCGAACTCGGCTGGATCTTCGACATCCCCGGCGAACTTGGGCTCGAGGGCGCCGAGGGGACGGCCGCAGTGGCCCTCGAGCACGGGCCGTCCTCACTGATCGGTTTTGGACTCGGCGGTCCCGAGATCGGCGTTCCGCGCCCGCAGTTCAAGCCGTATTTCGACCGCGCCCGGGCCGCCGGATTGCGCAGCGTGCCACATGCCGGCGAGACGACGGGTCCACAGACGATCTGGGATGCGATCAACTACCTGGGCGCGGAACGGATCGGCCACGGCACGTCGGCGCCGCAGGATCCTGAATTGCTGACGTACCTCGTCGAACACGGCATCGTGCTCGAGGTGTGCCCGACGTCAAACCTGGCGACGGGGGTGGTGGCCTCGCTCGATGATCATCCGATCTGCGACATGGTGGCCGCAGGAGTACACGTCACCGTGAACAGCGACGACCCGCCGATGTTCGCGACAAGCCTGAATGCCGAATATGAGGTCGCCGCCCGGCTCCTCGACCTGGACGAAACCGGCGTCGCGGACCTGTCGAAGGCCGCGGTCGATGCGTCGTTCATGGATGCGCCGGCGAAGACCGCATTGCTTGCGGAGATCGACGCCTACACAGCAAGCTTTGGATGATCTTGGGGCGTTTTTACGAGCCAAACGACCAAGAACCATCCAAGCCGCGAATGCTAGGCGGCGGCCTGAGTGCGATCCACGCCCAATTTGCCGCCGCGGTCAGCCCACACCTCGAACGCGTAGGTCGCGAACGGCGGAATGGCGGATGCGAGTGCCAGCAGCGTCATCTTGAGGTTCCAGCCAAACGACCGTGACGCGAGGAACGTGATGACGACATACGTGATGAAGATGCCACCGTGGATGGGACCGAAGATCTTGACGCCCGCCTCGGTTGTCTCGGCGATCCATTTGAAGTACATGCCCGTCAATAGTCCGGCCCAGGAAAACGCTTCGGCGATGGCAACGGTTCGGAACAGGTTGCGGGTCGTGCCGGTTCTGGTCAGGGTTTCGAGGAGAGTCACGGCTTCCACGCTACCCAGAGAGAGCAAGGCGGCGCGCCGCGTCACCTATTCGTTACATCCGGGCAACCCAATGTCGTAGGGGTTTGCGAGACTGGGGGCATGGCCTTCCTGCTCCGTGTCGAGCTTCCAGACGTGCCCGGATCACTCGGCGCTCTGGCGACCGCGCTCGGTGCAGCCGGCGCCGACATCGAAGCGATTGAGGTTATCGAACGCCGACAGGACGGCAGAGTCGTCGATGACGTTCTGTTCGACCTTCCTTCCAGCGTCATGCCCGACGCACTGGTTACGGCCTGCCACCAACTGGACGGCGTCAAGGTGCACTGGATTTCGCGCTACAACGCCGGCGCCAATCTGAGTATGGATCTGGAAGCGGTCGAGGCGTTCAGCGAAGACCCGGCCAAAGCAATCGAACGATTCGTCGACGTCATTCCCGCAACGTTTCGCGCCGATTGGGCGATGGCGCTGACGTCGGTCGACGGAGTGCCAACGGTGTTGTACCAGACCCCGACGGCGCCGAAACTCGTCAACGGAATCGACAAGTGGCTGGGGATTCGTCAGGCGAAGAGGCTGCCCGACATCGCCGAATGGGAGTCGACCGTTCTTGCCGCGGCACCAGTGACGTCGAAGCGGATCGCCATCGTGTTCGGTCGCCACGGAGGTCCCGAGATCCTCAATTCCGAGATCGCGCGACTCGGCCACATGGCGAGCCTCGCAGGCTCGGTCAGCAATTCGGTCTAGTCGTCCGGGTTCGTCAAGGGCACATGCGCGTGGTGGAAGCGCCCGAGGGCGGCCACTTCCTTCTCCATGTCGGGCACCGTCTTTGCGGCCATGCGCCGCATGAACGGCCAGGCGACTGGGGAGTTTGCGAACGCCTGGCTCCAGTTGGCGGCGGCGACCTTGCGCGGCACGTAGACGCGTCCCTTGCGCTTGGCGAAGCCGCGGATGATCAGATTGACGCACGTTTCGAGATCGGTGGTCGAATTCGCGGGCCAGGGCAACTTGTTGCGCAGGGCCTTGAACGTCGGCAAGTCGGCCTCGGCGCCGCGGACGATGTCGGTGTCGATCCAGGACGGGTGGCATACGCCGATTCCAATGCCGAGATGCGCGACTTCTTGGCGTGCCGCGAGTGCAAGCCCTTCGGCGCCGGCCTTGCTGGCGTTGTAGGAGGCGAGCCCGGCGAGCGCCGTGAAGGACGCCATCGACGCGACGACGAGAAGGTAGCCCTTGGTCTTCTCGAGGTGCGGGATCGACGCATGCATGGTGCGGTATACGCCGTTGATGTTGATATCAATGACGCGCTCAAAGGAGGCGTCATCGATTTGGCGGACGGTGCCGTATGAGGTGATGCCGGCATTCGCGAGCACGTAGTCGATGCGACCAAAGTGCGCGGCGGCCGCGTCGATGCCCGCATGCACGGCCTTGCTGTCGCGCATGTCGGCGACCCAGACGGCTGCGGCATCACCGATCTCGGCGGCCACGGCGTTCATTTCGTCGGGCTCGAGGCCGATGAGGGCGACTTGGCCGCCCTGCGCGGCGAATTCCTTGGCGACGCCGGCGCCGATGCCACGTGCGGCACCGGTCACGACGGCCACTTTGCCGGAGAATTTCTTGCTCATGGTGTTCAGGATACCGGTGGTATCTGAAATTGAGCAAGCGCGCGTGCCGCGAAAGCACGCCATGCATGCCCGATCTCTATGCGTTTGCGTGGCCATAGCCACCGAAACGCATAGAGATCCGGGGCGGGAAGGCGGTCTGGCTGCCGGTAAGTTGTCGCCATGACCGTTTCGGAGATCTTTGATGCCTCGGCCTGGGGCGAAGTCCCTGGTTTCGACGACCTGACCGACATCACCTATCACCGCGCCGTCGATCAGGGCACCGTACGAATCGCCTTCGATCGGCCCGAGGTGCGCAACGCCTTCCGCCCGCATACCGTCGACGAACTCCTTCGCGTCCTCGAGCACGCCCGCATCAGCTCGGACGTCGGCTGCGTGCTGCTCACCGGCAACGGCCCGTCGCCCAAGGACGGCGGCTGGGCGTTCTGCTCCGGCGGCGACCAGCGCGTCCGCGGCCGGCACGGCTACCAGTACGCCGATGGCGACACCGTCGACACCGTCGACAAGGCCAAACTCGGGCGACTGCACATTCTCGAATGCCAGCGTCTGATCCGTTTTATGCCGAAGGTCGTTGTCTGCGTAGTTCCTGGGTGGGCTGCCGGTGGCGGTCACAGCCTGCACGTGGTTGCCGACCTGACGATCGCCTCGGCGGAGCACGGTCGTTTCAAGCAGACCGATGCCGACGTCGCCAGCTTCGACGGCGGTTTCGGTTCTGCCTACCTTGCGCGTCAGGTCGGGCAGAAGTTCGCACGCGAAATCTTCTTCCTGGGCAATGAGTATTCCGCCGCAGATGCCCACCGGATGGGCATGGTCAACGCCGTCGTCCCGCATGCCGATCTGGAGAAGGTCGCACTCGAATGGGGCGCGAAGATCAACGGCAAGAGTCCGACGGCGCAACGCATGCTCAAGTATTCGTTCAACCTCATCGACGACGGACTCGTCGGACAGCAGTTGCTGCTCGGCGAAACGACGCGGTTGGCCTACCAGACCGACGAGGCTGCCGAAGGCCGCGACGCGTTCCTGGAAAAGCGCGATCCTGACTGGTCCGACTTCCCGTATTACTACTAAGTCACGGTCCATGACGGACGCTGGTGGTTTAGTTGGTGAGACACGTGCCTCAAATGGTGGCTTGCCGCGGCGAACTGCCCTATCTTGCGTAGCGTGAAGATCTCTGTAGTGAAAGAGGCCCGTGAGGGCGAAACGCGCGTCGCGTTGGTGCCCGAAGCCGTGGCCAAACTCGTTGCCGCCGGCCACGACATCGCCGTGGAATCCGGCGCCGGTGCCGACGCGCAGTTCAGTGACGCCGAGTATGCAGAAGCGGGGGCACAGGTCGGGCAACCGAACCTCGCCGCCGCCGAAATGGTGCTCTCCGTACAGCCGCTGGCCCCAACGCAGATCGCCGAGGTCGCCTCTGGCGCGGCCACGATCTCGTTCCTGCCGACGGCCCAGTCGCTCGACCAGGTGAAGGCGCTGCGTGATGGCCACGTCACCGCGTTCGCACTCGAACTCGTTCCACGCATCTCCCGCGCCCAGTCGATGGATGCCCTGTCATCGCAGGCCCTCGTTGCCGGCTACCGGTCAGCGATCGTGGCGGCCGGCCTCCTGCACCGCTTCTTCCCGCTGAACATGACTGCGGCCGGCACCGTACAGCCCGCCCAGGTCGTCGTCCTCGGCGCTGGCGTCGCCGGCCTGCAGGCCATCGCGACGTGCAAGCGCCTCGGCTCGGTCGTGAAGGCATACGACGTACGCGCCGCCGCCGCCGAAGAGATCCGCTCGATGGGTGCGAAGGCCATCGACCTCGAACTCGACACCCTCGAAGGCTCCGGCGGTTACGCCCGCGAGATGACCGAGGATCGTGCTGCCCGCCAGCGCGAACTCCTCACCCCGCACATCGCCAACGCTGATGTCCTGATCACGACGGCGGCGGTCCCCGGCCGCCGAGCGCCGATGCTGGTCACCGCGGCCATGGTGGAGCAGATGAAGCCCGGCTCTGTCGTGGTCGACTTGGCAGCCGAGACGGGCGGAAACGTCGAAGGCTCGCAGCCCGGAGAAATCGTGACCATCGGTCACGCACAGGTATGGGGCGGGGCGAACGTACCCGGCCAGATGCCCGGGCCGGCTAGCCGCCTTCTCGCACAGA
>Ga0075530_1001229_pt1 | contig 12261 bp, 10 predicted proteins | sample NGEPerD_2_FD_75101 | JGI IMG/M metagenome (GOLD analysis project Ga0075530, IMG submission 75101) | Arctic peat soil microbial communities from the Barrow Environmental Observatory site, Barrow, Alaska, USA - NGEE PermafrostL1-D | ecosystem: Environmental > Terrestrial > Soil > Wetlands > Peat ...
AAAGACCACACTCCGAACGAAGTCTATGAGCGCATCGAACCACTCTAATTGGCCGCTTAAACCATGCTTCAGATTCCACCTTGAATTCGCTGCCAAACTGTCCAAATAATGGGGTCCACTTCACTCCTCGCGCGTGGCAAGCCACCGATGGTGATCATCGGCGCCATGCTGCGTAAACTCATCCAGGTCGCCTACGGCGTGCTCAAATCGCGTCAATCATTCAATCCATCACTGCATGCTTGTTGACTCGGATAACAGTATCTACACTGCCTTGCCCCACGCGCTAGCGAGCGCCGCTGTATAATTAACCATCAGGCGTCAACCTTCTTCTCCGGGGACTGCTTTGGTTCCGCGGGCTCGGGCGGGGTTGGGGGCGAGCTTTCCTGCGAGGGGCGATCGGGTTGCACTGGAGATGATGCCGCCGGCGCCTTATGAGTGTCTTCGTCGCGCGCAGAAGTGTGGCCTGAATCAACTTGCGCCGGTGGCGGTACAGAAGGATTGGCTGGCGCGGGACCGGAGCCAGCGTCAGATGTGTCGCTCGATTGGTTCGATTTGTCCGCGTGTTGCGCCGATGATGCGCCATCCTGCGGTTTGCGCCGCCTGCGCGCGCCACCCCGGCTGCGACGGCGGCTACCCGACGATGGTTTCGTTTCCTGCGTCTTTGACTCGCTCTGCGGCGGCTTGCTCTGTTCGGTTTCGCTCGTGTTGCTGTCATTCGTCGCCGCTTTGCTCTTCGCCGGCTCCCGGGATGTCTCCCGGCTGTTTTTCCCGCGCCCGCGCGAACTCCCTGTCTGGGAACGGCCATTTTGCGAGCGCGGCGAACGGCGTGGCTCGGCTTTGGCCGCGGTCTTCGCGGGTGGCGCTGGAGTCTCGGTGCCGACCGCGAACATGTTGCGCCACAGCCGTACGAAAAACCCGTCCTTGATGCTTTCAGGCAAATGCTCGGGCGCGGGCGCGGGCGCGGGCGCCGGCGCCGGCGCAGGATACGCGGGCACGATTGCCCCCACCGCTGGTGTTTCGAACGCGGCGCGCTGCCGGCCGAGCAGTGGCGCGGGCGGCGCTTCGGGTGTCACGAGTTCGTAGCTGCTCTTGCCCTTGAATTCTTCGTCGTCCGCCCGATAGCGTGAAACCTGAAAATGCGGCGTTTCCATATTGGGGTTCGGCACCACGATCAACTGCACCTGATGACGGTTTTCGATATCCGCGATCATGGCGCGCTTTTCGTTGAGCAGAAAACTGGTGATCTCCACCGGCAACTGCGCGACCACTCTGCCAGTCTTGTCCTTCATCGCTTCTTCTTCCATAAGACGCAGCACCGACAGGGCGAGCGACTCGACGCCGCGAATGTTGCCATGGCCCGAGCAGCGCGGACACACGATCTGGCTGGATTCGCCTAAGGATGGTCGCAGCCGCTGGCGCGACATCTCCAGCAGCCCGAAGCGCGAGATGCGCCCTATCTGCACGCGCGCACGGTCCAGGCGCAGCGCATCGCGCAGGCGGGTTTCCACTTCGCGCTGATTCTTAGGTGACGCCATATCGATGAAGTCAATCACGATCAGACCGCCTACGTCGCGCAACCGCAATTGGCGCGAAATTTCGTCGGCCGCTTCCAGATTGGTGTTGAGTGCGGTCTCTTCGATATCGCCGCCCTTGGTGGCGCGGGCGGAGTTGATGTCAACCGACACCAGCGCCTCGGTGTGGTCAATCGCAACGGCGCCGCCCGAGGGCAGATACACCATGCGCTCGAAGGCCGATTCGATCTGGCTTTCGACCTGGTAGCGGTTGAACAGCGGTACGCGATCCTCGTAAAGCTTGAGCTTCTTGAGGTTGTGCGGCATCACGTGCTGCATGAATTCGGAGGCCTGGGCAAACACGCTCGTGTCATCGACGATGATCTCGCCGATGTCGTTGCGCAGGTGATCGCGCAGCGCGCGCAGGATGACATTGCTTTCCTGATGCACTAGAAAGGGCGCGGATTTCTCGGCGCTGGCGCGCTGTATCGCCTCCCAAAGAGTCGTCAGGTAATCGAGATCCCACTGCAATTCTTCTTGCGACCGGCCGACGCCGGCGGTGCGCACGATCACGCCCATGCCGGGCGGGATCTCGATCTGGCTTAAGGCTTCGCGAATCTCGTCGCGTTCTTCGCCCTCGATACGCCGTGAGACGCCGCCGGCGCGCGGATTGTTGGGCATCAGTACCAGGTAACGACCGGCAAGGCTTATAAAAGTGGTCAGCGCCGCGCCCTTGTTGCCGCGTTCCTCGCGCTCGACCTGAACGACCAGTTCCTGGCCTTCTTTCAGCAGATCCCTTATCGAGCGCTTGTCGCCGTTGTCCGCGTCGGTGGACTCGAACGCGCTACGGACGATTTCCTTTAGCGGCAGAAAGCCGTGACGTTCCGCACCATAACTGACGAACGCGGCCTCCAGGCTGGGCTCTACCCGTGTGACGGTGCCCTTATATATATTGGACTTGCGTTGCTCCCGTGAGGGCAGCTCAATATCCAGATCGTATAATTTCTGCCCATCCACCATCGCCACGCGCAGTTCTTCCTGCTGCGTTGCGTTGATCAAAATTCGTTTCATCGGATTGTTCTCGAACAATGCGTCCTGTCCGTACCGCTGGCGCAGTTCCGGGTTCGCAGGACTTACCCGCGCCATGACAAAAGAATACGGCGCTCACGAACCAGAAAAGCTTAACTAGCCATGTTTGCCGGACAGGTCCCGGACAGAAGGGAATCGCGTTTTTCAAATCACCGCTCAAATGTTGATGTTACGTGTCTGTACCACGCCCGTGAGCGATACCCAAATGTGTTACTGGAATAACCCGCATCTGACGCCGCGCATGAAGTATTGCGTACTTACTGGCGATCTTTCGGCCGGTTACTGGAGCAACACCCTAATTTCGGAGCCGGAACGGCCCGCATGAAAATCTGATCGATGCGCGGCGGCGGGACTAATTGAGTTAAATTATATGACTGCCCAGTCTTATCCGCGCGAGTTCAATATAGCAGCGATGAGTAATCCCATCAAATACATGCCTTGCGCGCGGTGGCGCGGGGCATGAGCAAATCCGCGGGCCCGCACCGGGCGGCAGTCAGGCAGGTCGTCATCGAACACGACCACGCCGGACAGCGCATCGATAATTTCCTGCTGCGCTGTCTCAAGGGGGTGCCGCGCAGCTATGTTTACCGCATCCTGCGCAGCGGCGAAGTGCGGGTCAACAAGGGCCGGGTCAAACCGGCGTATCGGCTGGCCGCGGATGACCGTATTCGCATACCGCCGGTGCGCACCAGTGACCGTATGCCGGTGGCGGCGCCGGCCGCGCTTTGCGAGCGTCTGGAAACATCGATTCTGCTCGAAGACGAGGATCTGATCGCACTAGACAAGCCGTCCGGGCTGGCCGTGCATGGCGGCAGCGGCGTGGATTACGGGGTGATCGAGATCCTGCGGCAGGCGCGACCGCACGCACCGCTGCTGGAACTTGTGCATCGCCTGGATCGCGGCACCAGCGGTTGTCTCCTGCTGGCCAAGTCACGGTCGATGCTGAACGCGCTGCATCGCCTGCTGCATGATGGCGGCATCGACAAACATTATCTTGCGCTGGTACAGGGCCGCTGGGCAGGCGGCGCGCACAAGGTTACCGCCGCGCTGGAGCGCTTGCCCGGGCACAGCCGTGTGACGACCGGCACGCACGGCAAGCTCGCGGCAAGCCTGTTTACGCCCGCGGCCCGCTTCGGCAACAGTTCATTGATGGATGTATCCGCGCTCAGCGGACGCACGCATCAGATTCGTGTGCATGCCGCGCATGTTGGCCACCCGATCGCGGGCGACGACCGCTACGGTGATCACGAATTCAACCGTGAAATGCGGGCCCGCGGTCTGCGGCGTCTGTTTTTGCACGCGTCGCGCCTGGAGTTCCGGATTCCGGAGTCAGGGCGGCGCTACAGGATCGAGGCGCCGCTGGAGCCGCGCCTGCAACAGGTGCTGGAGAATCTGGAAGCGTCGCGCGCCGTGGCGCGTGAGCTGTGAAATCGCGTCGTCGTATACTTTAGTCAATGCTAGACTAACGACGCTTCCGTTCTCACGCAGGTAAACCGCATGGCAAACGAACCAACCGATGCAAGCTCGGCAAAGACACAGGGAGACGCGCCCGGCTGGGAGCGGGATGCGCTGACCAGGCTGGCGGCCGCGGGACTGACGGAGCAGCGCCGTACGCGGCGCTGGGGCATTTTTTTCAAGCTGCTGGGATTTGCCTATCTTGCCGTCCTGCTATTCATGCTGGGCGCGTTCAAGGCGGGGCCGGATGATGCCTCGCCCGGCGGCAAACATACGGCGCTGGTCGAACTGGAGGGCGTCATCGCCGCGGACCAGGCCGCCAGCGCCGAGAATGTGATCACCGGCTTGCGCGCGGCCTTCGACGACGCACAGACCGCCGGGGTGATCCTGCGCATTAACAGTCCCGGCGGCAGCCCGGTGCAGGCGGGTTACATCAACGATGAAATTTCTCGCCTGCGCAGGCTCCACCCGGAAATCCCGATGCATGTGGTGATCTCGGACGTGTGCGCTTCCGGCGGCATGTACGTCGCGGTGGCGGCGGACAAGATCTTCGCGAACGAGGCCAGTCTGGTTGGTTCCATTGGCGTGCGCATCGACAGCTTCGGCTTTGTCGAGGCGCTGAAGAGTCTGGGCGTGGAACGGCGGCTCTACACCGCCGGCGACCACAAGGGCATGCTGGATCCATTTCTGCCGCAGGACCCGGCCGAGCGCGCGCACATCCAGGCGATGCTGGACGAAATCCATCAGCAGTTTATCGATGTGGTCAGGGAGGGCCGCGGCGACCGGCTCAAGGAGTGGCCTGGCCTGTTCTCGGGGCTGGTCTGGTCGGGCAAGCGCGCGATGGGGCTGGGACTGGTGGATGAAATAGGCAGCGCGGGGTACGTAGCGCGCGAGGTCATCGGCGTCGACAACGTCGTCGATTTCACGCACCAGGAAGATTATCTGGAGTGGTTCGCCGATCGTCTGGGCACGACTCTGGCGCGAGAGATCGAGGCGCGCCTGCTGTTGCCCGATTTGCGCTAGTGTGGGAGCTGTACCTGCCGATCGTAACCGCTAATTTGCGGCGCGCGCTGATTGAACCGTTCTTTGCTCCGCACCCGGTCGCTTGAACGGCGAATCGACATGGCCGTACACGTGACGATTGTTATAGTCCATGATGCGGGGGAACAGCAGCATGGGCACCCGCCACTGTCTGTGACTGAACAGCCAGCGGGTGTCGTAGAACACGCCACTCATCTTCTCTTTGCTGTTGCGCATGCGGTTGATGAGCACCCCGTGATGCTCGCCCTTGTTGAACGATAAGACTTCTTCCGTGAACTCATCACCCAGAAACGCGGAGATTTTTGTGAGCGACTGCGTGGGAAACAGGCAAAGTTCCTCGTAGCTGAGCTGCGCCGAGGGCACGCCCAGCCGCTCTATCACGGCCTGATTCTCGCGGTTCTCATTATACCAGCGCCGGAACAGCCGTGAGGACATGTTGCGTGTAAAACGCTGATGGCGCGGCAGCTTTTTGAACTGCTGGTTCTGGTGCTCGCGCAGTGACACCGTCCACGCGCGCACATCCTTGATGACGTAAAAGGTCTTGACCCGCACATGCGGTAGTGTAGTCAATGCTTCGAGCGCCGGCATCGCCTTGGAGGAATCGACGGGGATCTTTTCGTCGCCAAAACGCGCCTTGAATACATCCAGAAAAATCTGGTAGCGCCCGGCCACGGTGGATTCGTCCGAACCCCGCAGGCGACTGACGACTTCGCCCCAGAAGGTACAGTCCAGGGCGTTCTTGCCGCACGAGCATTGCACACCATCCGGGTTGGCCATACGCGCCGAGCCCGGTCTGATCAGACCGTAAACTTCGCCCACGCTCACGTATCTGGGGTGCGCGCCGATCATCAGGTGCAGCAGACTGGTGCCGCTGCGCGGGATACCCGAAATAAATACGAGATTCTGTTTCATGCGAGGCTCGTGGAGCGATTGCTCGAGTAATTACTTACAAATGACATGTTAATTCACTAGCAAACCACGTGCCTAGTAAATTCATTAGCAAACCACGAGTCGACCTTAAGCCCGTTCGCGATTGATCGCATCGCTCAACGGGCTTAGCCCGGCCCGCATCAGCATGCTCACCAATTGAATCAGCGGCAGTCCGATGAGGGCGGCCGGGTCCGGGCCCTCGATTTTCTCCACCAGCGCGATCCCCAAACCTTCGGACATGAAGCTGCCGGCGCATTGATAAGGTGCTTCGCGGCGTACATAAGCCGTGATCTGAGCATGTGAGAGGGCTCGAAATGTGACTTTGGTTACTACCTCCTCAATCTGGGTCTCGCCGCTCGCGGTGTTAAGCAGGCACAGCCCGGTGTGAAACGTCACGCAGCGTCCGGCGCTGCCCGCGAGCTGCTCGACAGCGGCATCGAAGCCGCCCGGCTTGCCGAGGATTTGCCCGTCCCGCAGGGCGCACTGATCGCTGCCGATGACCAGCGCGCCGGCACGCTGCGCGCCGACCGCTCGCGCCTTCAGCATCGCCAGGCGCGTCACCATATCGGTGGCGATCTCGCCCGGGCGCGGTGTTTCATCCACGCGCGGCGCAACCACTTCGAAATCCAGGCCGAGACGCTCCAGCAGCGCTTTACGGTGGGGCGAACTGGAAGCGAGAACAAAATGACTCATTGACAAGAGATACCTCAGCCGCGACAGACCCGCCAAGTATGATCGTTGACGGCTTGCGGGAACGGTGCTGGCGCCACGACGCTAGCCAGCCTGACAGACAGATCAGCCCGCAAGCGCAAGCCGGATACTATCGCACATTAGCTTTGACGCGCGGCGGGTGAGCCTATAGACTCCGCAGGCTTATGTCCAGCGAGTTTGCCATTGCGGATCGATCCTCGCCGCCTGGCCGAGCAACAGGTGCGGCTGCGGGGTACTTTGCTGCTCGCGCGGATGAAGCGGCTGGGCAGATTGTTGATGACATCGGACGGGCTGACCACATCCAACGGGACCGTGCACGTGTCGTTGAGCTTCGGTCGCAACGCGGGCGGCCTGCAAGTGATAGCAGGCGAGATCAGGACGCGGCTGGAGATGGAATGTCAGCGCTGTCTGCGGCCGTATACGCAACCGGTTGATCGCAGGGTCGAGCTGGTGCTGGCGCAGGGTGAAGCCGAGGCGGACCGGCTGCTGGCAGATTACGAAGTTCTGGAAGTCGGTGATACCGAGATCTTTACACAGGATCTGATTGAAGATGAATTGTTGCTGTCGATGCCGCTGATTCCCGCGCACGCGGACGCGGCGCTTTGCCAGCGGGTCAAGCCGGCCGGTCAGACAGCGCACACAAGCGTAGTGGATGCGGCGGAGGACACGCCGCCCGCACGTAAACCGTTCAGCGTGCTTGAAGGTCTGAAAACGAGCTAGCTGGTTGCCGACGTTATCGTCGAGCCCTGGCGCAATTATTACTGGAGATTACCCATGGCCGTACCACAAAGACGCCGCTCTCGCTCGCGCCGGGACAAGCGCCGCGCGCATGATTCGCTGACCGGGCCGACCCTGGCGACCGATTCTACCTCCGGTGAAACACACCTGCGTCACCACGTCGGGCCTGACGGCTATTACCGTGGCCGTCAGATAATCAAGCCCGGCGACGATGCCGAAGAAGAAACCTGAGGCGCGCATACGCGCGCGATCCTTATCAGTATTTTGCCGTTGAAACGGGTTTGCAGCCGTGCATTCATCTGACATCTAGCTGTCCGTTTTGTCGGCGATGAAGGAGTCCGTCACCATTTCCCTGGACGCCATGGGCGGTGATCACGGGATTCCGGTGGTAGTGCCCGCGGCGATCAACATGCTGCGCCGCTTTGACGACCTGCAGATCATCCTGGTCGGCGACGAGCCGCAGATCGAGCGGCAACTGGAAAAAGCGGGCGGGCGCGATCAGCCGCGGGTGCAAATCACGCACGCCACGCAGACGATCCCGATGGATGAGCCGCCGGCGCAGGCGCTGCGGTTCAAAAAAGATTCCTCGATGCGGGTCGCGATCAACCTGGTGCAATCGGGCGCGGCCCAGGCCTGCGTGAGCGCCGGCAATACCGGCGCGCTGATGGCAACCGCCCGCTTTGTGCTCAAAACGCTCGCCGGTATCGATCGGCCGGCCATCATCACCGGCATGCCGTCGCTCAAGGGTCATACGCACGTGCTGGACCTGGGCGCCAATGTCGACTGCAAGGCCGAACATCTGTTTCAGTTCGCGGTAATGGGGTCGGTGCTGGCGAGTGCTGTGGATGAACTCGACAGTCCCAGGGTTGGCCTGCTCAATGTGGGGCAGGAAGCCATCAAGGGCAACGATCAGGTCAAGGAGGCGAACCGCCTGCTGGAACGCAGTCTGCTAAACTACATCGGTTACGTGGAGGGCGACGCCATTTACTGCGGCGAGGTTGACGTGGTGGTGTGCGATGGGTTCGTCGGCAACACCGCGCTGAAAGCCAGTGAAGGGGTGGCGAAGATGATCGCACAACTGGCGCGAGAAGAATTCAGGCGCAGTCCGCTGACGCGGTTGCGGGGGCTGGTGGCGATGCCGGTGCTGAAAGCGTTTCGCGGCCGCATTGATCCGCAGCGTTACAATGGCGCCAGCCTGGTCGGACTTAAAGGCATCGTGATCAAGAGTCACGGTGGCGCGGACATACTGGCCTTCGAGCACGCCATTCAGATTGCCCGCGTGGAGGTTCGCAAGTCGGTACCCCAGCGCATCGACAAGCAGCTGGCAAGATTACTGAACGACCAGCGAGCCAGATAAAACCGGAGCAGGCTAACCCGGAGCAGAACTCATCGAAGCCAAGCACGCGCGTATCACCGGAACCGGCGGCTACCTGCCGCGCAAGGTGCTGACCAATCACGACCTCGAAAAGCTGGTCGATACGTCGGACCAGTGGATTACCGAACGCACCGGCATCAAGAAACGCCATATCGCGGCGGAGGGCGAATCGACCGGCGATATGGCCGAAGCCGCCGTGCGGCGCGCGCTGGACATGGCGGAACGGCGCCCGGAAGACGTGGATCTCATCGTGCTCGCGACCACCACGCCCGACAAGATATTTCCTGGCACCGCGTGTCTGCTGCAGAAACGTCTGGGCATTCACGGTTGCGCGGCCTTCGACGTGCAAGCCGTATGCACGGGGTTCGTATACGCGCTGGGTATCGCCGATCGTTTTATCCGCACGGGCGGCGCGCGCTGCGCCCTGGTCGTTGGCGCCGAGTCGCTGTCGCGCCTGCTGGACTGGACGGACCGCACCACTTGCGTGCTGTTCGGCGACGGCGCTGGCGCGGTGGTGCTGGAAGCAAGCGAGGAGCCGGGGATTCTGTCCACGCATCTGCACGCGGACGGCAGTTTCGAGCATCTCCTGCACGTGCCGGGCGGCATAGGGCAGGGCCAGGACTCGCTGCTCGATGGCGGGGCGTACGTGACGATGAAGGGCAACGAGGTATTCAAAATGGCGGTGCGCACCCTGCGCCGCATCGTCGACGAAACCCTGGCCGCCAATTTTATCGACAAGGAAGACATCGACTGGCTGATTCCGCACCAGGCTAATTACCGCATCATCGAGGCCACCGCGCACAAGCTGAAAATGTCCATGGACCACGTGGTGGTGACCATCCACGAACACGGCAACACCTCAGCGGCGTCCATCCCGCTGGCGCTGGACGTGGCGGTGCGCGACGGCCGTATTCAGCGCGGCGAGATTTTGATCATGGAGGCTTTCGGCGGCGGTTTTACCTGGGGTTCCGCGCTGGTCAGGTTCTAGGCGCTGCTGGCCAGGATTCATTTCCGCGGCGATTCATGCCTCGTTTCCGCCAAGTATAATATTCATCCGTTTTGCCGTTGTCGCGTGCATATATGGCGACCGAAATCGAACGCAAGTTTCTGCTTTGTTCCGACGCCTGGCGCGCGGATGTGATCCGCCGCGAGCACTATGCGCAAGGCTATCTCGCCAACACCGCCCTGAGTTCGATTCGCGTGCGGGCGTGCGACGAGCGCGCGTGGCTCAATATCAAGCAGGCGGTGCCGGGCCGGCAGCGTGCGGAATACGAATACCCCATCGCGATCGCCGACGCGCGCGAAATGCTGGAGAACCTGTGCGAAGGTCATCGTATCGAGAAGACCCGGCATCACGTGTATCGCGGCGATGATCTGTGGGAAATCGACGAATTCGAGGGCGTCAATCAGGGCTTGATCGTGGCCGAGATCGAGCTGCAATCGGCGCGGCAAACATTCGACCGTCCCCGCTGGCTCGATCGCGAGATCACCGACGATCTGCGCTATTACAACAACAGGCTGGCCTCGCACCCCTACACCGAGTGGGGCTGAGCGCGCCAGGCGAGGTCCGCCGCCGTAAGGCCGATTCCCTACTCGCGCCGCGCCGGACTACAATGGAACGATGACCGCGCAGACCGAGCCCGCTTTCGATATCGATCGCTTTCTAAGTAATCTCACCCACCGCCCAGGCGTGTATCGCATGCTGGATGAGCGCGGCAAATATCTGTACGTCGGCAAGGCCAAGGATCTTAAAAAAAGGGTGTCCAGCTACTTTCAGCGGCGCGGACATGGGCCACGTATCGACACGGTCGTCGCTCAGACCCGGCAGGTCGAAGTTACGGTCGCCAGCACCGAGGCCGAGGCGCTGCTGCTGGAAAATAATCTGATCAAGGAACATCGTCCACGATATAACGTGGTGCTGCGCGATGACAAAAGTTATCCGTATATCTATGTTTCCACCGAACAGGACTATCCTAGATTGTCGTTTCATCGCGGCGCGCGGCGCGGCAAGGGCCGTTATTTTGGGCCTTATCCCAACGCCGGCGCGGTGCGCGAGACGCTGAATCTGCTGCAGAAGCTCTTCAAGGTGCGCCAGTGCGAAGACAGTTTCTGCCGCAACCGCACGCGGCCGTGTCTGCAATATCAGATCGACCGCTGCACCGCGCCCTGCGTCGGCTTCGTCGAGCGCGACGAGTACCGGACCAACGCGCAGCACGCGATCAAGTTCCTGGAAGGCAAGACTGGCGAGGTGATCGAAGCCCTGATCGAGCGCATGGAGGTGGCTTCCGCGCGCCTGGAGTTCGAGCGCGCGGCCGCTTACCGCAACCGGATCGAGAGCCTGCGCCGCATCACCGAACAGCAATACGTCAGCGGCGAGGGCGGCGATCTGGACATCATCTCCGTCACCCTGGGGCAGGGACTCGCCGGCGTGCAGGTGTTCAACATCCGCGCCGGTCACAATCTCGGCAACAAGAGCTTTTTCCCGCGGGCGCCGGAGGACATGCATGAGGCGGAGTTGTTGACCGCGTTTATGGGGCAGTATTATCTGACTCACGATGTGCCGGCCGAGGTCATTGTCAGCCACCGGCCCGCCGATTTTGAGCCGCTGACCGGGATGCTGACGACCCGGCGCGGCATGAGCGTGCGGATTACGTCCACGGTACGCGGCCCGCGCGCGCGCTGGCTGGATATCGCGAACCGCAATGTCGTACACGCGCTGGGCGAGCGCCTGGCTTCCAGGGCGGACATGCAGCGTCGCGTTGGCGCGCTGCAGGAAGAGCTGGACCTCGCGGCGGCGCCAGGCCGCATGGAATGTTTCGACATCAGTCACACGATGGGCGAGGCGACGGTGGCGTCCTGTGTGGTGTTCGATGCGCAAGGCCCGGTCAAATCCGATTACCGTCGGTTCAATATCTCAGGCATCGAGCCCGGCGATGACTACGCCGCCATGCGCCAGGCGTTGACCCGACGCTATACGCGGTTGAAGGCGGGCGAGGGCAAGCTGCCCGACATTCTGTTTATTGACGGTGGCAAGGGCCAGGTGCGCCAGGCGGTGGAAGTGCTGGAAGAACTACAGGTGGCCGGTGTAACTATCATCGGCGTGGCGAAAGGCGAGGGGCGCCGGCCGGGACTCGAAAGTTTGATACCGAGCGACCGGCGCAGGCCGGTAATGCTGGCGCCGAATTCGCCCGCGCTGCATCTCGTCCAGCAGATACGCGATGAGGCGCATCGATTCGCGATCACCGGCCATCGTCAGCGCCGCGCCAAAAGCCGCACACAGTCACCACTAGAGCAGATTCACGGGCTGGGACCAAAAAGACGGCAGAATCTGCTGAAGTATTTTGGCGGCATGCGTGGCATAAGCCGGGCCGGGATCGAGGATCTCGCCAAGGTGCCCGGCATCAGCGCGGG
>Ga0075530_1001230_pt1 | contig 12254 bp, 10 predicted proteins | sample NGEPerD_2_FD_75101 | JGI IMG/M metagenome (GOLD analysis project Ga0075530, IMG submission 75101) | Arctic peat soil microbial communities from the Barrow Environmental Observatory site, Barrow, Alaska, USA - NGEE PermafrostL1-D | ecosystem: Environmental > Terrestrial > Soil > Wetlands > Peat ...
CTGTTGCCAACCGCTACCCGACTCACCCGTGAACGTCACCGACGCCAACAACGACCCCGACGAGCTCCACAGATTCCCGACATGGGTCCCGGTGTTCCCCGAACCCTTGTAGAAACGGATGCCGTCGATCTGTCCGTCGACCTCGGCGGTGAACTTGACGCCGAGCTCGACGGAGTTCCCATCCGTGGCGTCCACCACTTGCGGTGAGGCGCCGGTCGGGAAGATCACGCACGGGCACTCGTAGACGACGGTGACGTCACGAGTCGTCGGGGTCGGCAGGTTCCCGCTGTCGTCGATCGCCCGCACCCGAATCGTCGCGGGGCCGAGCGTGTCCGGCACCCACCCATAGGTCCATGAGCTCCAGCCGGCCGTGCCGACCGCGGGGTGCCAGGTAGCACCGTCGGTCGACACCTCGACCGCGGCGACGACCCCACCGATGTCGCTCGCCGTCCCGGTGACGACGACGGTCTGACCGGTGCTGAGCGTCGCGTTCGCCGCCGGCGCGGTGATCGTCGCATCGGCCGGTGTGACGTCGCTGCTTGCGGAAGCCGGCGTCAGTCCGGCCATGAGCGTCACCGGCTGCGCACGCATGTCGGCGAAGAGGTTGACGGTCGCCTGGCGCATCGCCGCGTCGACTGCGGTCCCGGGTGCGTCATGGTTCGCGTCGAGTCCCCAGCTCCACTGGATGGTCGCGGCGCTGAAGACGAGGGCACCGCTCGGTGCGCGGTACATGGTCAGGTTGTGGGTCGCGGTGCCGGGCGCGACGGTGTGGCCGTAGTCGACGAAGATGCCGCCGAGTCCCGCGTCGATGTCGGCTTGGGACATCGTGACCGAGGTATCCGACATCTGAGCCAGTCCACCGGGGCGGAAGCCATTGTCCAGGTCGGCGTCCCACTCGTATCCGAGTGTGCCCGCGGGCATTGTGTAGGTGGCCCCGCCCGTCAGGGCGGCGACGGCGGTGTTGCGCCAGAGCCGATGATCGCGGAACTCGGCCGGGACCTCGATGGCGTCGAGCCGAAAGCCGTTGACCTCCGACAGCGTCCCGATGATCTCGTTCTCGGGCCAGCCACCGTCGGGGGGTGAGGCCCAGCGCGGGTCCCGCCAGGTCCCGGTCCATTCGCCCGTCGGGTCCACCGCGGCGGCGGGGATGTTGAAGTGGGTCTGCTTGTACGCGACGAGCGTTCGTCCCGCGGTTGCCGAGCTGTCGATGCTCGGCTCGTAGCGCGTCTTCCAGAACATTGCGTTCCCCGAGAAGAACGCCAGGTTCACGCCCGCGTCGCGCGCCGCGGTGACGTTGGCGCGCATCGCCGCCGACCAATACTCGTCGTGGCCGACCGACAGGAATGCGTCGTGTTCCAGGATCTCGCCGCCTCGCCCGTCGGTGTCGACGTTGGCGAAGTAGCTGACGTCGTAACCGTTGCGTTCGAGGAAGCGCACCATCGGGTACTCGGCCACGAAGAAGTTGTTCTCGTTCGCGTTGTTGTTCCGCCCGAGCAGCGGGCGGTTGTAGCTGACCTTGTACGCCGCGCCGGACCACCCCGGGCCGGTCCCGGAGTAGAGGGAGTTGCCGCCATAGTTGTTGTAGGCCTGCCAGGTCGCGTCATTCGTCTGGAACAGCAGGTCGGACTGGCCATTGTCATCGCGGACGACGAAGGTGATCGCGGCTGCGCCACCGGTGTCGTTCCGGCGCAACACGGCTTGGTAGACGCCCGACACTGCGTCGGCGGGGACGGACCACGAGGCCGAGGCACTCCAGTTGCCGCAATCAACAAGGCCGGTCGTCGGCTCGGTCAGACAGCTCGGTTGCAGCTGGGGCAGCGGCGCGCTCGGTGAGATCGTCGTGATCAACCGGGCGCCGTCGCCTTGGTAGTAGCCGAGGCGGTAGATCTCGACGTCGTACGCGCTCGCCGGCGTGTCGATCTTGAGCTCGATCGTCTCACCGGCGTTCACGCTCATCTGGGTCGCGAAACCCTGGATCGTCGGATCGCCGTCGCCGCCGACGTCCCACTGTGACGGAGGGCTTCCCGGTTGGGTGTTCTCGCACGCGATCTCGTTGCCGCCCGGTCCACACTCGCCCGCCGCTGCAGCGGGCTCCACCGCGCCCAGGCCGACCGTGCCCAGCCCCACCACGGCCGCGAGGACCGCGAGCACCGTTCGGCGAGTCCGGGTTTGTCCCGGCCAGTCCCGTCCGCGCGTCATGGGGCGGCGCGTCACAACACGCCGGTTCTCCGCCCTGTGTTGCACGGCGCCCTCCCAAGCTGGTGCCTCGGCGCTCTCCGTGCGCCGACCCTCAAGTCTACCAGACCGACGTCGCCCGTAGTCTCGCAAGAAGGCCGCCGCTCCTGCGGTGTCGACCCCTCGTGGACAGGCCCGCGCGGACCGCTCCACGGAGGTCACGGGCGCGGATTCGGCCCCGCTCGTCGGCCGGAAAACGCCTCCAGAACGGCCGTCACGATGGTGATCTCACGACCCACGTCGAGGAGTCCCGAGATGACTTCCGCAGGATCCAGCGCCGACGCGTCGTCGTTCGTGTTCTCACGAGGAAGCCTCCTGCCGCTGGCGCAGGTAGGTCATGAGGACTATGTCTCCGCTCAGCTGTTCCCCCACATCGTCATCGACGACTTCAACCGCCACGCGAGCCTGAACCTCGATCGCCGCATCAACCCGTTGCTGTACCTCAACCCGGACTGGGAAGAGTCCGACGGGGGTCACCTCGAGCGATCGCCCGACCGGCGAGGAGTCGGGAGACCACTCGACGTTGTTCATGGAACGACCCGGCGAGCAGTGGAAGTCCAACGCGCGCCAGCTCGTGAAGCAGTGGACGCCACCGGCGGTCACCGAATGGCGTTCACGACGGAGAGAGCGCCGGGCGCCCGCGCCCTGACGTCGCATCTCGTGCCGGGCCACGACTCCGCCTCGAAGCCTCCGCGGTAGCAGGTCAGCCGCGAAGGCGATCGCGCGAGCTCGTCGTCCGCTCGGGGAGCCCGAGCAGCTGGGCGAACTCGTCGGCTCGAGCGTCCCAGCTGTTTCGATGCGCGAGCTCCCGGCGGGCGCGGACCAGCTCGTCCGTCCTCGGTTCCGCAAGCGCCGCATCAACTGCGTCGGCGAACCCTTCTCGGCCGGTGGCGATACGTACGAGGTCGCTGTCGAGCCAACGCGTCGAGGGCAGATCGGTCGCCACGGCACCCCGACCGGCGGCGAGGTACTCGAGCGTCTTGAGCGGGAAACTGGCGCGGTTGAACGCGGTGTCGGTATACGGCGTGATCCCGACGTCCATCACGCGCAGATAGGAAGGCAACTCCTCGAACGCCTTGGGACCGACCCACGCCACATTCGGAAAGTCGAGCAGCCGGGCGATGCGATCGATCTCGAACGAGAGCTGCCGCGGGCCGACGAGCAGCAACGATCGGCCTCGCGCCGCGATCGTTTCAAGCAGGCCGAGGTCGATCCGGTTCGAGAGGAACCCGACGAACCCGACGATCGGGCCCGCCAGCAAGACATCGCCCGGTAGGCAAGCCGCGTCGGTTCCGGCGAAGAGCTGGTCATCGACACCGTTGGCGATCAGGGTGACGTCGAAGCCCCGCGCCCGCCAGCCGTCCGTCAGCTCGGGCGACACCGCGACGATGTGGTCCGCGTTCCCAAGGTGGCGAGCCTCCTGGCGGCGAAGACGGTTCACGGGAATGCGGGCAAGCGAGGTGCCCGCGACGAAGTCGTCGGTGCCGTAGAACACCGACAGCTCTTCATCGGCTGAGCCCATGAGCTCGTGGCACGAGCAGAGCACCAACACGCGCGCCCGCGCGTGCAGCACCGCGAGGGCTTGGCGGATCGCACGGCGGACCAGGCGGTCGTTGATCGTATGGAGCAGCGGGCGCTCGATGCCGGGGACGCCATACGGCGTGAGCCGTGCGAGCCCTGGTCGCACGAGATCGAGCCGGCCTGCCGCGCTCGACCAGGGCCGGCCGCGCCACTCCGGTGGGTCGACGTACAGCACCGGCACGCGGGCGCTCAGACGTTCGGCAATGTGCTGATCGGGAAGCCGCTGGCCGTCCCACGGGGTCCCGGCGGCGAAGACGACCGCGCCGGACCAGTCGCCCGGGAGCGACTTCACGACGTCGCGGTCGACTCTCCGGGCAGCACGGTAAAATCGATCGTCCGCCGAGCCCTGCGCTTGCGCATCGGGAGCTGGCACAGGTGCCCGATCACGGCCTGCGCGGTCGCGAGGATGATCGCGAGATCGAGCGACACGGACCAGTTCTCGACGTAGAAGAGGTCGAGGCGGCGGTACACGTCGAACTCGGGGTTGTCACGACCTTCGGCCTGCCAGAGGCCGGTGATGCCCGGAGCGACGTTCTGCCGATCGAGCAATTCCTCATCGAATTGCTCGACCTCATGGGGCAACGCCGGACGAGGTCCGACCAGGCTCATCTCGCCGCGCAGCACATTGATGAGCTGGGGAAGCTCGTCGATGCTCGTGCGCTCGAGGATGTGCCCGACACGCGTGCGCCTCGGGTCACGGGCGAGCTTGAACAGCGGTCCGGTCCGCTGGTTGTCGACGGAGACGTCCACGAAGCGAGCTTCGGCGTCGGCAACCATCGTCCGCATCTTGAACAAGGTGAAGTGCCGGCCGTCGAGACCGACCCGCTCCTGGCGGAAGAGGACCGGACCCCGATCGCCGAGCTTCACCGCGATGGCGGCGGCGACCAGGATCGGGCTCAGCAGAACGAGGAGGAGCCCCGACACCGCGAGGTCGATCAGACGCTTGACCCACCGTTGCCACGGAGCCAACGAATGCGCTTCGAGGTAGAAGAGTGGCTCGTGCGCGAGCGGCAGTGCGCGAATCCGGCTCTGGGCGATCCCGCGCAGGCCGCTCGAGAGGTGCACGTGCACGTCACGGCGGAGGAGGGCGCGGGTCATCTGGTTCATCTCGTCGGACGGGACGTCACTCGTGGCCAAGATCACGCTGTTCGCCTGGCCGGCGTCGAGCACGTCGAACACGTCGTCGAAGTCCCCGATGCGGTCCACCTTGGGGCTCCACGCGTGCAGTTCCCGGGCCGGCCCGACGACGCCCACGATCCGGTACCCGAGCTCGGGGTGGTTCTCGACGAGACGATACAGGTCCTCGGCCTCGGAACCGGCGCCGACGAGCACGACCGGCCGGCAGAAGCGACCCTGCGTACGGCCCCGCTTGAGCCAGGCCGTGTACATGCCTCGGGCGATCGAGAGCAGCACGAAGGTGAGCACCGCGCCGACGCCGGCCCGCACCAGCGACAGGTCGGTCGACAGCTGTGCGGCGATGAGCACGGCGACGACCCCGGACACGGCCGACGCTCGCGCCAGACGCGCGTTTTCGACCGCCCGGACGCCACACACGCGGGCAAGGTAGAGCCGCTGCGACGCGATGACCGCGACCGAGGCGACCGTGATGACGAGGACCTCGATGACGAGGCGTACCGGATTGCCCTGCAGCGAGCGGGTGAACTCGCCGGGAACGGCCAACATGATCAGCCAGGCTGTCGCGATGGCGAACACATCGAGCGACAGAAGAATCGTGCGCAACGAGGGAGCGGAGCGCGCGGTAGAGCTTGCGCTCGCAGACGACGACCCGGGAAACATGCCCAGAGCACGCCGTCTCGGGGTGCTCAGGCCGCGACGCTGGTTGGCGGCCGATGCTCCATCCATGGATCCTGCCTCTCGCATGACTTCACTCACCGGGCCGCACAGTCGCGCCACGCGGCGTCACGCGCCCACATATCTCAAGGTACCCGCTTCCGACAAGAAAGAGCAACGAACCGGAGGATGAATTTCGTATCGGGTCCGTGCTCACCCTGGCAGTTTACCGGCGTGAACCCTGTCTTTCCTTGAGGCGAACGACCCAATCCCGGCCTGTGAAGCGCGCGGGCGCCGGATCAGACCGTGGCTGACGAGGCGGCCCGGTGGCGGCGTGACTTGGCCACGAGCAGACCACCGACGACGACCGCGCCACCACCAACGGCGGCGAGCGCGGTGACGTCGCCTCCGGTGAAGGGGAGCTGGCCACGCGTCTGGGTCTTGCCGGCAACCTTCACCGAGCTCGACGAGCCGGGGTCACCCGGGTCGCTCACTTGGATGCTGTCGACTTCCCCACCATCGGGGTACCGAGCGGCGCCGGCCATGGACGCGGTGCCGACGACACCGACCGTGGCGATCCCGGCGGCGGCCAAGGCGCGCCAGAGCTTCGCATGGCGACGCCGACCCCTGATCTTCGTCTCTTCGCCCTGCATCACATGCCCTCCTGGCCCGTTCCCACCCTGGTCTCACGATGAGACTGATCTGGGTCACGAGTGTATCGAACCACGGGATGGGCCGCACGACCCAGCCGGCCCGATCTCGGCCCGATCCGGGACCGGGCTACCAACGGACGGTGTGGGTCGAGCCGTCCACCCACGCGGCCTCGCCGTCCGACCACTCGACGCCCGGGACGCGCGCCGTCGGTTCGACCGCCAGGCTTCCGGACTCGCCGGGAAGGGAGAAGCGGACGACGAGCTCACGGGTCGCGCCGGGCGTCAGGCTCAAATCCGTCGCCACCACTCGGGCCGGGCCGTCGGAACCGGCGGCCACGAGGGGCACTCCGTCATCGATCGTCACGTCTCGGGCCGCCCCCGGGACATCGAGGGAGAAGAGACCGACGTAGGTACCGGCCGGATAGTCCCGACCCGGAAACGGCCCCGCGAGATAGCGGGGCAGCCCAGCCGGGGTGTCGTTGGTGATCGTGACCCGGACCGTGACGTCGGAACGGTCGTCACCTGGATCGACATCGATACGCGCGGATACGCCGAGGAACTGATCCAGCTTGTTGCCCCCGCGGTTCATCACCGCGAGCAGCACGGAGTCGTCGGCGAGCCGGCCGCTGATGCCCATGCCGCGCCAGCCCTGCTGCTGGACCGGGCCCGGTGACCAGGCCAGCACGTGACGTCCGTCGGCGGCGACGCGAAGCTCCTCGAGCAGCGTCGCGGTGTCCCAGTCGCCGGCGTCGAGCGCGGCCACGGTCGCTCGCGCGATCGTGCCGAGCCGCTCGCGTCGGGCGGCTTGCTCGAAGTCCTCGCCGAGAAGATCGAGGTACTGCTCGAACAGGACGTCGTCGACGACCGTGTCCGCGCTGACGACCTCGCCGTCGACGTCGACCGGGCCGGTCGCAGCGAGGATCGAACGCAGCGCGATCGGATCGAGCGCCAGCACTCCGTCCACCTCCTCGCCCGTACGCCACTCCCACATGCGGCGCGCCAACGACGCGCTCGCGTCGAACCGAGGGGTCATGGCGAGGTTGCGCCACTCCTGGCTCGGGTCGGTCCAACCCCAGCGGGCCGCGAAGTCGCCCGTGACCGCGACCGCGCCCGGGGGAAGGGTGAGGTCGCCCGTCGGGGTCATCTCGGAGAGCGAGAAGGACCCGTCGTCGAACTCGAGGACGCCGACCGACAAGAACATCCCCGATCCGGCACGCATCTCCGCGTTGTTGGCCGCGAAGACCAGGTACCGAGCCGGCCCGGCCAGCAACGGCGCCAGCCCGTCCGTCGCCGCGCCGACGTCCGCGAATCCGGCCCGCACATCGTCGAGGTCGGCCGCGAGCTCGTCACGGGCATCGGCGAGCGGGGCCACGAGCGCGTCGTCCGGTCCGACGTCGATGTCAGCCAAGGCTCGGGAAGCCCGATCGGCGATCACCCCGAGCCGTTCGACCAGCGCCACCCGACCCGGCCCACGTGTGTCGGCGGTCTCCAGCACCTCCTGCGCCGCCTCCATCGCATCGGCGCTCACCTCGGTGACGCCGGCGGCCGCGCCCGTGAGCGCGTCCACCGACCGAACCTGGCGGCCGACGACAGGTAGCCAGCGCAGCGGCGTCACCCACCACGACCGGGCGTGATCGTGAGCACGGGCGAACTCGGCCCGCGCCGCGGCCACGTCTTCGAGACCGGCACCGCGGATCAAATCCGTCGCGCCGAGCTCCGCCTGGACCCGATCGAGCCGGTCCTGGCCCGACCTCGCGTCGCCCGCCGCCAAGACGAGCTCCCGGCCTGCGAGCACACCCCACACCACGACGAGGCCCACGATCAGGAAGAAGACGAGCCAACCGCGCCGACTGACGCGGGACCGGATGGACATCTCGGGAGGCTAGGACAGCGGGGAGCGAGTCCCGCATCTACCCTTCGGCGAGTGTCGCGCCCTCCTGATCCGAACGAACCGCTGCCTCGGGTGACCGCGGGGCTGCTGCGCAGCGCCGACACCATGTGCGCGCGTCGACTGGACCACGAGCACCGCGGCGTTCGCGGCAATCGTCGCAGTACCCAGCGATTCCGCGTCGCGAACGCCATCGTCGAGGATGCGCGACTGAACCACATCGATACCCGCGAGCCGGACCTCCACTTCTTTGCCGGCTCCGACGAGCTGTTCGCCGAACAGCGCCACGTCTATGACAACGCTGCCGCGTGGTATGTGGCGCTGTTCGCGAGACGACCCGTTCGCAGCGTGGACATCGACTTCGAGACCGAGCACAGCCGCCTCGGTGTGCGGCTGGTGGGCCCGGCCGGGCTTCCTGTGGAGACGACCGACGGCGCGCGCGAGCTGCGGGTGCTGCGCCTCGGGGGCGCACCGCTGCCCGCAGACCCGTTCGATGCCACCGAAATACGATTCGCGGTCCTGCGGCTTGCGGAGTGGCTCGACCACGACGCGGTGCGCATCGTCGTGGCCGACCTGGCCCGCGGTGAGGTGAGCGTCGCGGAGCCGGACGCGTCTCGCGGACGTGACGACCTGGACGAGTGGCTCGCGGAGCGGGTCGCACGCATCCGTGCGCGGATCGAGACACCCACGTCGCGCGCCGGCGTCGAGTGCGGATGGTGCCCGTTCGTGGCCGGCTGTCCGGCGCACCGAGCGTCATGAGCCCGCGCGACACGCTGCTCGCCGACATCGTGGCGCTGAGCCCGTCCTCGCTCGAGCGGTGGAACAGGTGCCGACGGGAATATCGCAGTCGGGATCTGCTCGGGCTGCCCGAGAGCAACCCCGGACCCCCGGCCGACATGGGAAACCTCGTGCACTCGCTGCTGCGGATGATCCACGAGCAGGGAACCTGTCGGGACGACGCATTCGTGACCGATGTCCTCGCCCGACACGGCGTGGACGGCGTCGGACCGGTGAGTGGGTTCATCGCGCGTCACCGCGTCCGGTGCCCCGCCGACGCGTCCCGCAGCCGCCACGAGCTCGAGCTGGCACGATTCCATCGCGCACCCGCACCGATGTTCATGGCCACAGGCCGACTCGACGCGGTCTGGATCCATGACGGACTCCTCGACGTTCGCGACTACAAGACGGGAGGCTCGTTCTTCGAGCGGGTCGCCGACGACCCGCGCGCGCGGCTCCAGGCATGGCTGGCGGCGCCGATCGCGGCCCGCAACGCCCTGGGCGTTCGCGTTCGGTACGAGCACCTTGCGGCCGAGATCGACGACGACCCGGACCCCTTCGAACCCGATGCTGACGAGCTGGACACGATCGGCGAGGAGCTGAGAATGGTGGTGGCGCAGATCCGTGCTGAACCGACCTTCGCGGGGGCGGCCGACACGGCAGTCTGTGCCCGGTGCCGCTACCGAGGCGTGTGCCCCGACAGCGCGACGCCGGCCGAACCGGCGTGGCCGACGCCACCCGACGAATGCTGATCGACCGGGGTGCCTCGGGCGACGTGTGGCGCTCACCTAGTGTCGCCGGGTGATCGACGGCCGCACCCCTGTGATCGTGGGTGTCGGGCAGGCGTCCCAACGTCCTGACCAGCCTGACGCCGCGCTCGAACCGATCGACCTGCTCGCCCAAGCTGCCCGCGCGGCCCACGCCGACGCGGGGGGAACGCGCGACCTGGCGGTCGACACCGTCGCGGTGGCAGCCATGCTGAGCTGGAAGTATCCGGACCCCGGCGCGTTGGTGGCGCGTCGGCTCGGCATCGCTCCACGCCGGACCCTGCTGAGCACCGTGGGGGGAAACTCGCCCCAGCTGTTGCTGAACGAGCTCGCCGACGCGATCTCTCGCGGCGAGACCGACGTCGCCCTCATCGGCGGTGCCGAGTGCATGTTCACCCGCCTCCGGGCCCGCAAGGAACCGCGCGCCGACCTCGGGTGGACGGTGGCGCATGACCCGCCGTGCCCGAACCTTCTCGGCGACGACCGGCCCGGGTCCAGTCCCTATGAGATGGCCCACCTCGCGGTCGCGCCGACCCAGGTGTACCCGCTGTTCGAAACCGCGCTACGTGCCGCCGCAGGCCGGAGCGTCGCCGAACACCAGGCGGCCACAGCCGAACTCTGGTCGAGCTTCGCGGCAGTAGCGGCGACGAACCCACACGCGTGGTCGCGCACGGCCTACAGCGCAGACGAGATCGCGACTCCCGGTCCCGACAACCGGATGGTGACCTTCCCGTACACGAAACGGATGTGCGCCAACATCCAGGTCGACCAAGCCGCCGCCTTCCTCGTGTGTTCCTACGCCGCGGCTCGCGCGGCCGGTGTGGCCGACGATCGCATGGTCTTCCCCCGAGCGGGCGCCGAAGCCCACGACTGTTACTTCTTCACCAACCGCGACACGCTGCACGCCTCACCCGCGATCGCGGCCGCGACCACCGCCGGCCTCGACGCGATCGGTGCCGGGGTCGACGACATCGCCCGATTCGACCTGTACTCGTGCTTCCCGTCGGCCGTTCAGATCGCGATGGGGGCGCTCGGTCTCGAGGGCCCCGGCGCGGGAGACTCCCGTCCGCTCACGGTGACCGGCGGGCTCGCGTTCGCGGGAGGACCCGGAAACAGCTACGTCAGTCACTCCATCGCCGCGATGGTCCAGGCCTGTCGAGGTGACCCCGGTTCACTCGGGCTCGTGACGGCGCTGGGTTGGTACGTCACCAAGCACGCCGTCGGCGTGTACTCGACCGAGCCGGGCACCGGTTTCTGCCGTACCGATCGCGACGCGACTCAGGCGCGGCTGGACGGCTTGGCCGGACGTGATGTCGCGGGCCTCCACACCGGAGCCGCGACAGTCGAGGCGACCTCGGTGGGATTCGAGCGCGACGGCACGCCGGCCCACGCGATCCTCTCGCTCCTCACCGACGACGGCCGGCGAGCCCTTGCCAACTGCCGCGACGCGGACGTGCTGCGCGACATGACCGAAACGCCGTGGGAGGGCCGGCGCGTCGAACTGCGGGCCGACGACGACAGCAATATCCTCGTGACATGAGCTCACCACGGCGATCACCGGGCGGACACCCGCCCTCACGCGCGACCATCCTGGCCCGCGGGTTCACGCGCCGCTGCCCGCTGTGCGGATCGGGCCACCTCTTCCGCCGTTACTTCACGATCGTTGACGACTGTCCACGCTGCGGGCTGCACTTCGAGCGCGAACCCGGCTACTGGGCCGGCGCGCTCGCGATCAACATCGTCTGCACCGGCGGCCTCTTCGCGATCGTGTTCATCGCGCTCCTCGCGGTCACGATCCCCGACATCCCGGTCATCCCGCTGCTCGCCGTGCTGGTACCGATCGCGCTCTTCGGGCCCATCGTGTGGTACCCGTTCTCGAAGAGCATCTGGATGGCGGTGGACCGGGCGTACCTCCAGCGCCTGGACCCGAACGAAAGGATCGACTGAGCCGGGACGCCCACACCACGCGACGAACGCGCGGCCGGGTCAGCCCGAAGGGGTCATGTCGATGCGCAGGGTCAGCACGCCGTCGGCGAACTCCCAGGTCGCATCGCTCACCAACGCGTAGTCCTGGTAGTCGAGCTGGGCCTGTTCGACGAAGCGCTGTCGGTCCGGTCCCGCAACGGGGGGGGAGGGGACGATCTCGGACCGCGGCTGCCCGCTCCCGAAATCGTGCGAGCATCCCGTCGACGTCCAGCTCGTCAGCCATCTCCTCACGCTATCCAGTCCATCGGGCCACGATCACTCGCTCCCGGCCCGCCAGGTCGCGCATTGTCTCGATGTCGATGAAGCCCGACCGTTCGGCCAGCTCGGTCGACGCCTCGATCTGGTGCGGAGCCATCTCGCACACCAACGCACCACCGGGTTCGAGCCACTCCGGGGCGTGGCTCACGATGTGGTCGATCGCCTCGCGACCGGTCGGACCGCTCACCAAGGCTCGGCGCGGTTCCCATCCCGCCACGACATCGGGGAGCTCGGCGTATTCGGCCTCCGACACGTAGGGAGGGTTGGTCACGATCAGGCGCAGCGCTCCCCGCAGCGCCTCGGGGAGTGCCTCGAACC
>Ga0075530_1001231_pt1 | contig 12254 bp, 9 predicted proteins | sample NGEPerD_2_FD_75101 | JGI IMG/M metagenome (GOLD analysis project Ga0075530, IMG submission 75101) | Arctic peat soil microbial communities from the Barrow Environmental Observatory site, Barrow, Alaska, USA - NGEE PermafrostL1-D | ecosystem: Environmental > Terrestrial > Soil > Wetlands > Peat ...
ACAGGCGGTTACCCGTAGGAGCCGCAAGGGGATTGATACACAAGCTAATCCGCGTGCTCGAAGCAACAAGGAAGGACCCACAGCGCGACTCCCAGCGCCCGACTTGATCACGGCCTCAAAAGCGCCAAGGACCTACGACGTCGACGGGCAACCGGCCCCATTTTCAGCCCGGAACGGGCCGCCCGCCAGGGCGCCAACAGACTTGATCGTCGGCAGCGGGTGGTGATCACTGGGGGGTGGCTAGCGCAGGGGCAGGTCGCTGACGACGTCGAGGTCGGCGTCCAGCACCGTGAGCGACGGGCCGTTGCCGGTCTCGGCGATGGCCGCGTAGCGGTCGTCGCCGATCGGCACCGCGCGCTGGATCCAGAGGTTCACGCCGGCCTGCCACGACCCCACCTCGGTGAGGCTCCCGTCGCCGCCGACCCGGATCGCGGCCAGTGAGCTGCCGCGCTCCCCGGAGACCGGCAGCACCGCCTGACGCAGGTCGGGCGAGTAGGAGAACTGCCGGGAGTCGTGCTCCACCTCGGTGAACCCGCCCGGGTAGACGAGGACGTCGACCTGGGTCGGCGCGCTCAGGTCCGACAGGTCGAACGTCGAGACCTGGGCGCCGCGGGTGGCGCCGGTCTCGGGGTCGGCGTCCTGGCCCACCCCGAGCAGCATGTCGTCGCCGATCGGGTGCAGGTAGGCGGAGTAGCCCGGGATCTTGAGCTCGCCCATCACCGCGGGGGCCGTCGGGTCGGAGAGGTCGACAGTGTACAGCGGGTCGGTCTGACGGAACGTCACCACGACGGCGAGGTCCCCGAACCAGCGGACGGCGCGGATCTGCTCGCCCTTGCCGAGACCGCCCACCTGCCCGACCTGCTCGAGCTCGGCCCCGCTCTCGGCCAGCACGGTGACGGCGGCGTCGGTGCCCGTGCCGCTGCTCCGGGTCGTGGCGACCCGGAGGTTCCCGTCCTGCGCGCTCATCGCCCAGCGCCCCATCAGGTAGCCGTCGACGGAGCCCGAGGCGAGGTAGTCGGTGCTGGTACCGCTGCTCGTGTCGAAGCCGTGCAGCTGGGTGGTGCCGGCGTCCGACGGGCCCATCCACCCGCCCGCGGTCGTCGCGACGTAGAGACGGTCGGTGCTGGCGTAGACGAGGCTGCCGTCCGCCGTCACGGCGTCGGTGTCGACGGTGGGGACGTCGGCGGCCGTCGCGTCGAGCGTGAGCACCGTGAGGACGCCGAGCCCCGCCGGGTCGGTCGGGTGGGAGACGTCCTGGCACTCCACCACAGGCGTGCGCTGCGTGACCTCGCCGTCGCGGTCGCGCTCGACGCGGCTGGGCAGCCACCCCTCGGCGGGCACAGCCTCGAGGATCTCGGTGTTCCGGGCGGTGGCGGCGTCCTCGTCGACGGAGCCGTCGGGCCGGGGCTGCGGCTGCTCGAATCCGATCGTGGGCTGGCTGGAGAGGACCACGCGGACCGCGCCGTCGTGCTCGCGGGCGGAGAGGTAGCCGGCCTCGATCTCCTCGGTGCGGACGACCTGCGGGTCGCTCGGGTCGGCCAGGTCCACGACCGTCAGCACCGTGGTGGGGACGGCGTGGAAGGGTCGTTGCGGCGGCTCCACCGGCATCGGCATCGGCAGCGGTTCGGGCAGCGGCATCGGCGCCGGTTCCGGTGCCGGTGCCTTCTGGACGTCGGGAGCCGGCAGAGGCTCCGACGTGACCGGCTCGTCGGTGAAGAGCGGCTCGGCCGCACCACGCATCACGCCCTGGTCCATCGGCATCGCGAACTGGCTCTGCCCGATCACGAGCACGCGGTCGCCGAGCAGCAGGAGCTCACTGGCCATCTGCTGGCCGGTCTCGAGGCTGGCGAGCCTGCGCGGGGAGTCCCCGCTGACGTCGACGACGTACAGCGTCCCCCCGCTGGTGGCCAGGAGCAGCGAGCCGTCGGTCTTGACCAGGTCCGGCTCGTCGACGCCGGCCTCCTGGAGGTTGGTCCCGGTCGGTCCGTTGCCGACCGCGTCACCCGACGACAGCGGTGCGGCGGACTCGGCCGCCACGGCGGTCCCGGCGCCTGCCATCGACTCGTCCGCGGAGTCACGACCCCCGAAGGCGTCGGCGACCGTCGTCCAGAATCCACCACCGCGGCCGCCGTACTGCAGCCCCCAGGGCCCGACCATGTCGCGGGCGGAGTCGGTGAACCAGGCGTCGACGTCCGCGCAGCTGCCGAAGGGCGTCAGGTTCGCGGCAGAGGCCTGCTGGGAGGTCGTGATCGCCGGGACGGCCACCGCGAGGGCCACGACGCCGACGACGGCGGCGATGCGGCGCCCGCGCCGACGGCGGGGGGACGGCTGGTTCTCGGTCGTGCTCACGGCTGCTCCTGAGGTCGGTGACTGCGCGTGAGACGCAGCCGGCCGGTCCGCGGTTCCCTGCTGCGCGACGCGGCGACGCGATTGGAGAGCGTGACGGCCCTCCGCCTATCCTGAGCCGGCGCGATGACCATGGGCCGGCGGACGTCAGGAGGAACGGTGCTGGTGCGACGCCTGCTCGTGGCCCTGCTTGCGCTCCTCGGCATCGCGGCGCTCGCCGGCGGCATCGGGCTGCGCACCGTCTGGCTCCCCGACGACGAGGTCCGGGCCACGTTCACGACGGACGAGGGGGCCCCCGTGCTCGTGACCGCGCCCGGCGTCCTGGAGACGCGTCCCGGGCCGGTCACGGTCGAGGCGACGACGCCCGACGACGCGCCGGTGCTGCTGGCGATCGGCCGCGAGGGCGACGTCGAGGCATGGGTCGGTGAGGCCGCCCACACGACGGTGACCCAGTTCACGACGGAGCAGACCCTGACCGGAGAGACGGTCGAGGGCGAGGCCGAGGTGCCGAACCCGGCCGGTTCGGACCTGTGGGTGCAGGTCGAGGACGGCGAGGGGACGGCCACCCTCGAGTACGCGGCCACCGGTGGCAGCTACGTGCTGCTGGCGGCCTCGGACGGCGTCGCCCCGGCTCCCCAGGAACTGACCCTGACGTGGCCGCATGAGGTGACCACCCCGTGGTCGCTCCCGCTGATCGTGCTCGGGGCGTTGCTGGTCGTCGGCGCCGCCGCGCTGACCGTCGTCCTGTGGCGCGGCTCGCGGGCGGGTCGGTCGTGACGGGCCGTCGCGCTGCGGCACTGGCCTGCGTCGTCGTGCTGGCGGGATGCTCCTCCGAGCTGCCGCAGCCGAACCCGCAGGAGGTCCCCGACCGGGTCCCGGTGGTGGCGGACGTCCAGGCCGACCGGATCCAGGGCGAGCTGGAGGCGGCGCTGGCGGCCGGCGACGAGGGCCTCGACCCGGCGCCGCTCGCCACCCGCGTCACCGGCAGCGCGCTCGAGCTCCGGCAGGCCCGCTACACGATCCGGCGCCAGCTGCCCGACCAGGCTGCGCCGACGCCGCTGGGCGGGGAGCGCGTGGTCGACATCGTGCCGACCACCGAGGGCTGGCCGCGCTACTACGTCACGGTCACCCGCGCGGACCCCGCGGCGGTACCCCAGCTGCTGCTGATGACCCAGAACGGGTCCCGCGACCCCTACCAGCTGACGACCTTCGCGACCCTGCTGCCGGGCGTCACGCTGCCGACCACGGCCCCGGCGACCGAGGGCAGCGAGGCGCTGCCCCCCGACGAGGCGAGCGGCCTGGCCGCCACGCCCGACGCCGTGGCGGCGCAGTACGCCGACGTCCTCACCACGGGCACCGCCAGCGAGTTCGCCGGCGCCTTCGCCGAGGACGCCTTCTACACGCAGGTCGCGGGGGAGCAGGCGGCGGAGTCCGCGGCCGTCGGCGCCTTCTACGGCTACGGCGTCACCCACGTCCCACGCCAGGACGCGGCCTGGGCGGTCCGGACCGCGGACGGCGGCGCGATCGTGATGGCCGTCCTCGACAGCGTTCGCACCTTCACCATCACCGCTCCCGGCGCCAAGCTGCCCCTGCCGCCGGACCTCGCCGTCCTCGCCGGCAAGCCGGAGGCGACGGGCTCGGCCACGGTCACGTCCACCGAGGTGGTGGCCTTCTCGGTGCCGCCCGAGGGCAGCGAGGACCAGATCCAGGTGCTCGGCGCCGCCCGCGGCGCCGTCGCCGCATCAGCCCCGTGACCCTGACCGACTCGATGAAGGACTCCTCCCGATGACGCAGCCCCCCACCCCGCCCCCGGCAGCGCAGATCAACCTGCGCGGCGCCGTCGACCTCTCCGGCCTGGCCAAGCCGGGACAGCCGCCGGCCGGCGGAGCACCCGGGACGCCGGCCGGGGCCCCCGGTTCGGTCGTGGTCGACGTCACCGAGGCCACGTTCGGGGACGTCGTCCAGCAGTCGACGACCGTGCCCGTCGTGGTGGACCTCTGGTCGCCGCGGGCGGAGGCGTACCGCCAGCTGTCGGCGGATCTCGAGCGGCTCGCCGAGGAGTACGCGGGCCGGTTCCTGCTCGCGCGCGTGGACGTCGACGCCAACCCGCAGATCGGGCAGGCCTTCCAGGTCCAGGCCATTCCCGCCGTGGTCGCCGTGATCAAGGGACAGCCGGTCCCGCTGTTCCAGGGCGCCTACCCGGCGGACCAGATGCGCCAGGTGCTGGACGAGCTGCTCCGTGTCGCCGCCGAGAACGGTGTCACCGGCCGCGTCGAGGTCGCCGAGCCGGCGCCGGACGACGACGCCCCGCCGGAGGAGCGACCGCTGCCGCCGCTCCACCAGGAGGCCTACGACGCCATCGAGCGCGACGACCTGGAGGGCGCCGCAGATGCCTACCGCCGCGCCCTGGCCGCCAACCCCGCGGACGCCGACGCGACTGCCGGCCTGGCCCAGGTCGAGCTGATGCGCCGGACGAGCGGTGTGGACCCCGCCCAGGCCAGGGCGGATGCCGCCGCCGACTCCCGCGACGTCGAGGCGGCCCTGCTGGCGGCCGACCTCGACGTGGTGGGCGGCCATGTGGACGATGCGTTCGCCCGGCTGATCGAGACGGTCCGGATCACCGCCGGGGACGAGCGGGAGCGTGTGCGCCTGCGGCTGGTCGAGCTCTTCGAGGTCGTGGGCACCGGCGACGACCGCGTCGCCAGCGCCCGCAGGGCCCTCGCGAACGCGCTCTTCTGAGCGCGATGGAGGCGGGGCCGCTCAGCCGACGGGTGCCTGCACCCCGGTGAGCAGGCCGACCGGACGACGCAGCACCGCGGTCGCCGCGACCACCATCAGGTCGGCAAGCATGACCGCCGGTGTGCCGGACCGGTCGCCGTGCAGCTCCAGCAGCAGGGACTCCTCCCCGTCGGTCACGCCCAGGCCGACGACGTACTGGACACCCATCCTGGCCAGCAGGGCCCGCTCCGCCTCGTCGGCGGCCTCGTCGTCCGAGTCGACGACGAAGACCGCGCACGTCGCCACGGCGTGCGCGGTCAACGGGTAGTCCTCGAGCAGGACGTGGGTGTCGACCATCAGGTCACGCGCCGAGCGGTCGGTCCCTCGGGCCCGACGCAGGCCCATCGCGACCGTCTCCAGCCGGCCGGCCGCGTTCACCCTGCTGACGTTCCACCGGTCCAGGTGGCACGGAGCCAGCAGCCGCTCGCCCAGCCAGCGCAGCGCCGCGGCGGGCGTGCCGTCGAGCTCCGCCCAGCCGTCGCTCGCCCCTTCCGCGAGAGCGGCCAGCGCGTCCGGCAGCGTGACGGCCGAGCCGTCGTCCCGCCTGAAGCGCCGAGCCGGCGCCACCCAGCGCGGCCGCGGCAGCCGCTCGCTGATCGCGGAGTCGAGCACCGACCCGATCACCACCTGGGCCCCGCGTCGTTTGGCCGCGTACTGGGCGTCGTCCGCGGCGTTGAGCAGCCCCCGCGGCTCGGTGCCGACCGGGCCGGTGGCGACGCCGCAGCTGACCGTCGTCCGCCGTCCGGCGGCCTCGAGGTGCCCGGCGGTCGCCTCCACGACCTCGACGGCGACGGTCCTGGCCGGCCCCGGGAGCAGGACCGCGAACTCGTCGCCGCCGATCCGGGCGAGCACGAAGTCCTCCAGGCCGGCGGCCGCGTGCGCCAGCGCGTCGGCCACGGCGACGATGGCCCGGTCGCCGGCCTCGTGGCCCTCGCTGTCGTTGACCTGCTTGAGGCCGTTGACGTCGCAGAGGACGACGGTGGCTCCCGGGCCGTCGGGACCCAGCCAGGCCGCCAGCGTGTCGTCGAGGACCCGGCGGTTGGCCACACCGGTGAGGGGGTCCTGGAAAGCCAACCGCGACAGGCGTTGCAGCTGCTCGGCGTGCGTGACGACGTCCCCGACGATGCCGGCCACCTGACGCGCTCGCGGCAGGTCCTCGGGGCCGAACGCCGGGCCGGTGGTGCGGGTGGCGACCAGCTCGCCCCACTGCCGGCCGGACTCGGTGACCTGTACGGAGAGCAGCGAGTCCTGCCCGAGCCGGTCGAGCATCCGCGCCGCGGCCTCCGGGCAGGGCCGGCCGCGCTGGTAGACGACGCCGCCGCGACCCTCGAAGTCCAGGATCTCCGCGTACTCGGAGATCGGGTAGCTCTCGTCGGTGGGGAGGGTGCCGTGCGGGTCCGCAGCCAGGCCGGCGTTGACGAGCGTGCGCAGCACCCCCCGGTCACGCTCCCACCGGGACAGGGACAGCCCGTCGGCGTCCAGGGCCCGGCGCGCCTCCTCGGCCGCCAGCGCGAGCACGTCCTCGAACCGTGCGGTCGACGACATCGCGTGGGCCAGGTCGGCGAGCGCCTGCAAGGGCTCGGGGGCGGCCTCCGGGCGCTCGTTCACGGGCAGATCCTAGGGGCGTGAGGCGTCCCGCGTCCGTGGTTCTGCCTAGGGGGTCAGCCAGACGGCGCCCAGCGGTGGAACGCGCAGGGTCGCGGAGGCGTCCATCCCGTGCCAGGGGGTCGGTTCGGCCCGGACCTCGCCCAGGTTGCCGACGCCCGAGCCCCCGTAGGCCTCGGCGTCGGTGTTGACGACCTCGCGCCACGTCCCCGCCGAGGGCAGCCCGACCCGGTATCCCTCGTGGGGGGTGCCCGAGAAGTTGACGACGCACACGAGCGGGTCCCCGGCCGCGCTGCGGCGGACGAACGAGAACACGTTGTGCAGGGTGTCGTTCGCGTCGATCCACTCGAAGCCGGCCGGGTCGGCGTCCAGCTGCCAGAGGGCGGGCGTCTCGCGGTAGCGGCGGTTGAGGTCGCCGACCAGCGCGTGGACGCCGGCGTGCACCGGCTGGTCGAGCAGCCACCAGTCGAGGCTGCGCGACTCGGCCCACTCGGCCTCCTGCCCGAACTCCGAGCCCATGAACAGCAGCTGCTTGCCCGGGTGGGCCCACATGTACGCGAGAAAGGCGCGCAGGTTCGCCAGCTGCTGCCACCGGTCGCCGGGCATCTTGCGCAGCAGCGAGCCCTTGCCGTGCACCACCTCGTCGTGGCTGATCGGCAGCACGAAGTTCTCGCTGAACGCGTACATCAGGGAGAACGTCATCCGGTGGTGGTGGTACTGGCGGTGCACCGGGTCCTCGGCCACGTAGCCGAGGGAGTCGTGCATCCACCCCATGTTCCACTTCATCCCGAAGCCGAGGCCGCCGAGGTGGGTCGGCCGGGCGTCACCCGGCCAGGCGGTCGACTCCTCGGCGATCATCACGGCGCCGGGCACCCGCTTGTAGACAGTGGCGTTCGTCTCCTGCAGGAACGCGATCGCCTCCAGGTGCTCGCGCCCGCCGTAACGGTTCGGCGCCCACTCGCCGTCCTCGCGGGAGTAGTCGAGGTAGAGCATCGACGCGACGGCGTCCACGCGCAGACCGTCGATGTGGAACTCCTCCAGCCAGTACAGCGCGTTCGCGACGAGGAAGTTGCGCACCTCGGGCCGTCCGTAGTCGAAGACGTAGGTGCCCCAGTCCTTCTGCTCGCCCTTCCGCGGGTCGGGATGCTCGTACAGTGGCGCGCCGTCGAAGCTGGCCAGCGCCCAGGAGTCCTTCGGGAAGTGGGCCGGTACCCAGTCGAGGATCACGCCGATCCCGGCCTGGTGCAGGCGGTCGACGAGGTAGCGGAAGTCGTCGGGGTGCCCGAAGCGCGCCGTCGGCGCGTAGTAGCTCGTGACCTGGTAGCCCCACGACCCGCCGAACGGGTGCTCGGCCACCGGCAGCAGCTCGACGTGCGTGAACCCGGTCGTCGTCACGTACTCGACGAGCTGGTCGGCGAGCTCGCGGTAGCTCAGCCCCTGCCGCCACGAGCCCAGGTGCACCTCGTAGGCGCTCATCGGCCCGGTGTGCGGGTCGCCGTCCGCCCGCGCGGCCAGCCACCCGTCGTCCGCCCAGTCGTGCGCCGACTCGACGACCATCGACGCGGTGGACGGCGGCACCTCGGTGCCGTACGCCATCGGGTCGGCCTTCTGCCGCCACTGACCGTCCGCCGCGAGGATCTCGAACTTGTAGCGGGTGCCGGCGCCGGTGCCGGGGACGAACAGCTCCCAGACCCCGCTCGCCCCGAGCGAACGCATCGCGTGGCCCTGGCCGTCCCAGTGGTTGAAGTCGGCGATCACGCGGATGGCGCGCGCCCGCGGGGCCCAGACGGCGAACGACGTGCCGGTGACGTCGCCCATCCGGCCCGGGTAGCGGCGCACGTGCGCGCCGAGGACGTCCCACAACTGCTCGTGCCGGCCCTCGGAGATCAGGTGCCGGTCGACGTCCCCGACGGTCGGCAGGTAGCGGTAGGGCTCGTCGACGACGGTCTCGGGATGGTCGGGGTAGGCCACGGCCAGCCGGTAGTCCGGGACGTCCGCGTACGGCAGCACCCCCACCCAGATGCCGTGCGCCTCGTGCCGCAGCGCGGTGCGGGTGCCGTCGGCGGTGAACGCCTCGACCCGGTCGGCGAGGGGGCGGCGGGTGCGTACGGTCACCCGACCTGCGTGCACGTGGGCCCCCAGGACGTCGTGCGGCAGGGCGTGCGTGCCGTGGGCGACGGCCTCGAGATCGCCGGCCGCGACTGGACGGGGGGTGGGGGTGGACGTGGTGGACTGCGGGGCGTCGACCATCCGATCAGTCTGTCGAGAGTCCGTGACGACGGCAAAGGCGGGCCGCTACGGTCGAGCAGATGACCGCGTCGGCAGACCGGACGACGTCGGGTCAGCACCGGCGCGGGGGCGTGCCGACGGCGCTGGCGGTGGCGCGAGACCGCGGTGGCACCCAAGTTCGACCCCGCCGTCGTCGAGGCCTTCAGCGACGGCGCCGAGGAGCTGTTCGCCGGCCTGAAGTCGCCATACCTACGTGGGCACTCCCGCGGGGTCGCCGCCTGTGCGAGGTGCTCTCGTCCGCCGGTCGACGGCTCGCGAGGTCGAGGTGCTGGCGCTGCTGGCGCGGGGCGCGTCGAACCGGCAGGTCGCACGGCACCTCGGAATCGCGACCACGACGGCCGGCAACCACATCGAGCGCATCTACGCCAAGAGCGGCGTCTCCACCCGGGCCGCCGCCACGCTCTTCGCCATGCAGAACGGGGTGCTGCGCTCGCTCGACCCGCTGTGGTGACGGGCTACCGGCGGGCGCGGCGTGGCGTCCACGTCTCGTACATGCGGGTGGCGACGACGACGCCCGACACCGCGGTCAGCGCAGCCACCGACCACACGGCGGCCCGCAGGCCGAACGCGTCGGCGATCACCCCCGCCAGCAGCGCACCCACCGCGAACCCGCCGTCACGCCAGAGCCGGTAGACACCGACGGCCCGGGCCCGCCAGGCCGGGTGAGCCACGTCCGCGACGGCCGCCAGGAGGGTTGGATACACCATCGCGGTCCCTGCGCCGAGCAGCATGGCCGCGAACGCCCAGGTGGTGAACGTCTCGCCCGCGGCGACGATCCCGAGGGCGACCGCCTGGGTGCTCATCCCGCCGACGATGAGCGGCTTCCGGCCGATGCGGTCCGAGAGCCTGCCGGTCACCAGCTGCCCGAGGCCCCAGACCGCCGGGTACAGCGCGGCGAGCACGCCGATCCGCCAGACCGACAGTCCCGCGGCCGCGAACAGGACGGGGAACAGCCCCCACGCGAGACCGTCGTTGAGGTTGTTCACCAGCCCGGCCTGGCTGGCCGACGACATCGCCGGCTCGCGGACGCTGGTCTGGACGAAGACGGCCCGGTCGGACAGCTCCGAGTGCAGGTGTCCGCCCCGGTCGTCGGGGCGGGTGGTGCGCGCCGCGGACTCGAGGGCGGCATGCGCGCCGGTCTCGCGGACGGCGAGCGTGGACAGGCCGAGACCGAGGCCCGCGAAGGCGATGCCGAGGTAGAAGGGCTCGGGTCGCAGGCCGTACCGCGCCGCGATGTACCCCGTGGCCAGGGCGGTCGCGGCCACGGCGATGTAGCCGGAGGCCTCGTTCAGACCCATCGCCAGCCCCCGGTTGGCGGGTCCGGCGAGGTCGATCTTCATGATCACGGTGGTCGACCAGGTCAGTCCCTGGCTGATGCCGAGCAGCACGTTCGCCGCGACGACCCACCCCCAGTCCGGGGCCCAAATCAGCAGCAGCGGGACCGGCACGGCGACCAGCCAGCCGACGACGAGGACCGGCTTGCGGCCGTAGCGGTCCGCCCACGTCCCGGCGAGGTAGTTCGTGGCGGCTTTCGCGAGCCCGAACGCGAGGATGTAGGTCAGCGCGGCCGTGTACGCCCCGCGCTGGAACTCTCGCTCGGCGATCAGCGGCAGCACCGTTCGTTCCTGCCCGAGCATCCCGCCGACCAGGGCGTTGACGGCGACCAGGATCGAGAACTGGGCTGCGTTGTGGCGCAGCCCGAGGCGTACCGTTCGCACCCCGGTCGTGCCGGGCCGGCTCACGCCCCGCTCAGGGTGCGGCCGTGCCGGCGGGCCCAGTCGTCGGCTCCTCCGGTCATCACGGTGATCCCGCGACGGCCGGCACGCTCCAGCACGCTCGCCGCGGTCATCGCCCGCTCACCGTGCCCGCACATCACGACGACCGGCCCGTCCGGGACCTCGTCGATGCGCCCGGCCAGCTCGCCGAGCTCGACGTGGGCGGCCCCCGGCACGTGGCCGCTCGAGAACTCGGACGCCTGGCGGACGTCGATCACCGCGGACGCGCTGCCCGGCGGCTCGTCCGGAGCCCGGACGTCCTCTGGCGTGGTCAGCGCGGTGACGGTCGTCGGCTGACCTCCCGCCGTCCAGGCGTCCATCCCGCCGGCAAGCTCGCCGGCCAGGTTGGAGACACCGACCTTGAGGGCCTGCCACCTGATCTCGTCCGGGTCCTGGTCGGCCGCCCGGACGACGACCAGCGCGCGCTCGTGGGACGCGAGCCAGCCCAGCCAGGTCGCGAACACGGGTCGTAGGGGGATGCTGAGCGCGCCGGGCACGTGTCCGGCCGCGAACTGGTCGACGGGTCGGACGTCGATCATGTCGGCCCCGTCGGCTCGCAGCGCCCCTACCTGTGCAACGGTCAGCGACGGCAGCCCGGCTGACGAGGGGAGGTCGGGGCCTCGCCGGTTCACCTCGGCCAGCCGCAGGAAGTACGGGGGGAAGGACCCGAGGCTGCCGAGCAGGGAGGCGACGAACGCGTCCTCGTCCTCCGCGTCCAGCAGGGCGTTGGTGGCCTTCTCTCGTCCGATGGTGCTGGTTCTGTCGGCTCCGGGTGGCGCCGAGCAGAACGATCCGGCGCCGTGGGTGGGCCACACGGCGACCTGGTCGCCGAGAGTCAGGAGCCGTTGCAGGGATCGGTACTGCGCGCGGGCGAGCTCCTCGGTGCGGTCCGGGGCCACGAGGTCGGTGCGGGCGGCCGCACCCACGATCAGGGACCCTCCGGTGAACACGCCCAGTGGCTCGTCACCGTCGAGGAGGGTGAAGGCGAGGTGCTCGCCGGTGTGGCCCGGGGTACTCAAGGCCTGCAGCCGCAGGCCGCCGAGATCGACCTCGTCGCCGTCCGCCAGCCCGGTGTGGGGGTACCGCCGAGCGCCGGCCGCAGAGGCCAGGACGGTCGCGCCGTCGGTGGCGGCGAGCGCGAGGGCACCCGTCACGAAGTCGGCGTGCAGATGGGTGTCGGCCGCGAACGCGACCGTCAGGCCGCGTTCGGCCGCGGCGGCCCGGACGGCGCGCAGGTCCAGGCTGGCGTCCACGACCAGGGCCCGTCCGTCTCCGATGTCGACGAGGTACGCGCTGTTGCCGAGCCCCTCGTCCACCACGGGCAGGACGGTCGGTCCGGTCATGTCTGCTCCTCCACGCTCGTCCGCAGCGCGTTCGCGACCCTCCATGAAACGCTTGAAGAATGCGCTGGCTGCGATAGGCTTGTCAAGCGATTCCTTGAGGATGGGGTGCGGGATGGGC
>Ga0075530_1001232_pt1 | contig 12252 bp, 9 predicted proteins | sample NGEPerD_2_FD_75101 | JGI IMG/M metagenome (GOLD analysis project Ga0075530, IMG submission 75101) | Arctic peat soil microbial communities from the Barrow Environmental Observatory site, Barrow, Alaska, USA - NGEE PermafrostL1-D | ecosystem: Environmental > Terrestrial > Soil > Wetlands > Peat ...
CACCGGACAGGTGACAAGGAACGCTCTTCGCACAAACTACTGATCGGAAACGCAACGATCAAGGGGACCCAAACCATGACTACCACAAGGATCAACCGACGTTCGCTCGTCAAGGGAGCCGCCGGCACTGGCGCCGCGGCCGCCGTTGGATCGAAGGCCAGCAGCGTGTTCGCCGCTCCGGCCGTCATCCAGGAAACGGGATCGACCATCGAGGTCAGGTACTGGGCATCCCAAAGTGGCACCAATGGCGATGCCGAGCAGGAAATCGTCGACCGCTTCAACGAATCGCAGCAGGACGTCAAGGTCATTCGGGAATATCAGGGCTCGTACGAGGAAACGGCCCAGAAGCTGACTGCCGCCCTGCAGGCCCGGCAGGTGCCGGAAATCTCGACCATGTCAGAGATTTGGTGGTTCAAGTTCTACCTCGCAAATCATCTCCAGCCATTGAATGACTACATCAATGCCGCCGGCACGGATACCGCCGACTACGTGGACTCACTGTGAACCGAGGGCCGGCGGCAGGATACCCAGTTTTGGGTACCGTTCGCCCGCTCCACGCCGCTGTTCTACTACAACAAGGACGCATTCGCCGAAGCCGGGCTCGACGAGAGCATCGTCGGCAACTGGGCTGATATCGCCGCGAACGGCCAGGCGCTGGTGAAGAAGGACGGCGACACAGTCACCCAGTACGCATTCGGCCACGCCGACGCCGGTTCATATAATTCCTGGTTTTTCCAGGGCGTGATCTGGGCCTTCGAAGGCGCCTACAGCGACGATGACTTCAACATCAAGATTGCCGAAGAGCCCGGTGTGGAAGCGGGCAACTTCTGGCGCTCTTCAGTCGAGGACGGATGGGCAATCCCGGTCGAAGACTCCGTCGCGGACTTCGGCAACGGTTTCCTCGCCACGATCATGGCGTCCACCGGCTCGATGGGCGGCATCCGCGAGAACGCCACGTTCGAGTGGGGCACAGCGTTCATCCCCGAGATGTACACCTTTGGTTGCTGCACCGGCGGCTCTGGCTTGTCCATTCTCGCGATGGCCGAGGACGCGAAGAAGGAAGCGGCGTACAGGTACCTCGAATATGCGAGTTCGCCGGAGATCACAGCCTTCTGGTCGCAGGCGACTGGCTACATGCCAGTCCGCAAGTCCGCGATCGAAAGCGCGGAGATGCAGGCGTTCTTCGACGAGAATCCAAACGCCCGCACCGCCGTTGAGCAGCTACCAAAAACGCAGCCTCAGGATCCGGCCCGCATTTACATCCCGAATGGCAACGACATCATTGGTGGTGGTATTGAGCAGATCACCGTCAACCTCCTCGATGCCGCTGATGCGTTCGGTGAGATCGTGCCTACGCTCGAAGAGGAAGCGCAGCCGGTCATTGAGGACCTCGCGGAGATTGAGGGCTAGTCCTTCGATCGGCGGGATGCCGCCGCGGGTGCTGGCCGCCCCGCTTCGGCATCCCGCCGCCGGGTGGCGGAGCACCTCACTGGACCTTTCGTATCGCCACCGTGCGAGCGTCAGGTCCAGCGTAGGAGATTGTCGCGAGCAGGTATCGATCGGGTAACCAGTCGCCTGCTCGCTCGGGCCACTCCACCACCATGACCGAATCCTCCGACGACAGCAGTTCATCCCACCCAATGTCAACGAGCTCGTCAGGCCCGGCCAACCGATACAGATCCAGATGGTGCAATGTCACGTCGTCGCCCCCGGCAAGCCGCGCCGGATATTCGGCACGCACCGTAAAAGTCGGACTTTGCATGGCGCCCTCGACACCCAGTGCCGCCGCTATCCCCTGCGCCAGCGTCGTCTTGCCAGCGCCGAGGTCGCCATGCAGCAGCACGATGTCACCGGCTTCGAGTTGCCGGGCGATCACCGTTCCCAGCTTTCGCATCTCCGCCTCACCGCGAATCGTCCCACCGATCGTCATTGGCTGCTCAGTCATGATTCCAGCCCGCCAGATGCAACCTGAACGCCATCACGCCATCCAGGTGGTCACCGCTTCGACCGGTTGCCGCACCCTCGGCGACGCGGGCAACGAGGTGTACCCGACGTAGACAAATCCAAGCACAGTCGACCGCTCGCCCAGGCCGAGGTACGCCTTCACCTCGTCACAATATGCCACCCAGCCACTGCGCCACATCGCGCCCAACCCGAGCGCCTCCGCCGCCAGCAGCATGTTCTGGATGGCCGCCGCGGTCGCGGCAATCTCTTCCACCTCGACGACCTTGTCACGGCTGTCGGGTTCCGCCACCACGGCAATCACGTAGGGGGCACGAAGCGGCTTCTGCTTCATGCTTTCGCGAAGCGATTCGGCCTTGACCGGATCGTCTTGCCGGCGCGCGGCGGCGTCACCCATCACGTCGCCTAGCTTCACACGGGCGTCTCCCCGGAACACGAAAAACCGCCAGGGCTCGGTCTGGTGGTGGTTGGGCGCCCAGGTGGCCGCCTCCAGCATTGTTCGAATCAACTCTTCCGGCGGCTCCTCGTCGGCCACCTTGCTGATACTGCGCCGGTTCTTCAGCGCCGTCAGCAGAAACTCATCTTCCAGCACGATGTTGCTGTCGTCCATTCGTTCACGTTGGTCCAATGTCACTTCCATATCTGGTCACGGGTCACGCCTCCCGTTGGGACGGTACGACCTCGCAGGATAATTCCGACTAAGTTTATCAGAAATGACATCGCCGAGACATGCGCTTCGGATACGGGAGCCGGGAGTTGTCACGCACGCGGCGAATACTGGATTCACCGCTCTCCAAACCTCGGCATCCCGCCGTATATTGGCGTACCATCAGGACAGGAACCGACCAGACGATCTCAGGAGATGTAACCGTGGTCGAAAACAATGATGGCAGCCGCCGACCGGCAATCAGGAACCCCGGAAACCTCCTCTCCTGGATGGGTGATCGGGATCGCGTTGACGCCACCATTCCCGCAACGCCCCCGGCTCGTTGCCCCCGGTGCGATGAAATCCTGCCCAGATCCACTCGCATGTGGCGATTGCGGGTGTGCCCGGCATGCCACCTTCACATGCGGCTGCCTGTGCGCGACCGGATCGCGACCCTGTTCGACGATGGCTCCTTTCAGGAATACAACCAGGATCACGCGTCGAATGATCCTCTGGATTTTCAGGACGAGCGTCCCTACCGTGCCCGGCTGAAGCATCATCAGGCGAATCATCAGCAGAACGACGCACTCGTCACCGGTTCGGCGAAAATCGGTGGCCTTCCTGTGACCGTTGCTGTACTCGATTTCACCTTCATGGGCGGCAGCATGGGTCTTGTGGTGGGCGAAAAACTCGCCGCCGCCGCCGAAGAGGCCGTCGCCGGCGAACGGCCGTTGATCACGATCGTGGCCAGTGGAGGGGCTCGCATGCAGGAAGGCATGTTCGCGCTCTGGCAGATGTCCCGCACCTCGGCCGCGATCAGGAAACTTCGGATTGCCGGTTTTCCGTACATCAGCGTGTTGACTGATCCCACCACTGGCGGTGTCTTCGCGTCGTTCGCCAGCCTCGGCGACATCATCCTGGCCGAGCCGGAAGCGTTGATCGGCTTTGCGGGACCGCGTGTCGCCGAAGCGATGATGGGCTCGCCGCTCCCCGAAGGAAGTCACAGCGCGGAGAATCTCCTTGCGCACGGGCACATCGATGCCATCGTCCCACGCCCCGCGCTGCGCCAGACCATGCTCAACATACTCAACATCTGGACCGCCGCGGGCAAACTCGATGACGAGGATGTCCGCCCGCAGTCACCTTGGCAGGCCGATCCCGAAATCACCCTGCCCGATCCATGGATGCTCACCAATGACGTGCGGGATGGCAATCGCCCTTCCAGCCACGCCTATATCCGCCGCATTGTGACGGACTTCCTGCCGTTGGCGGGGGACCGCACCTCCGGCGATGATCCCGCTGTCATTGCCGGGCTCGGTCGGATTTCCGACATTCCGGTCATGGCGCTCGGCCTGGATCGCGGTTATGACCGGTTCCCCGATCAGGCTCCGCTGCGCCCCCGGCCGGCCGGCTTTCGCAAGGCGCATCGCCTGTTGACCCTTGCCGCGCGTTGGCGCTTGCCCGTGGTGATGCTGGTGGACACTCCCGGCGCATGGCCCGGCGTCGAGTCGGAGGAAGAAGGGCTTGCGGCGGCGATCGCCCAGAATCTGGCGCTGCTGTCGGATTTGCCAACCCCGACAATCAGCGTGACCATCGGCGAAGGTGGCAGCGGCGGCGCCCTTGCATTGGCGGTCGCCGACCGCATGTTGATTCAGGAGCGGGCGATCTTCTCGGTCATCGCGCCCGAAGGTGCCGCCGCAATCCTGTACCACGACTCCACGAGGGCAGCCGAGCTTGCTGATTCCTTGCGGCTCACCGCTCGCGACCTGTTCGGATTCGGCATGGTCGACGGGATTGTACGTGAACCAGACGATGGCGCTGGCCACGATGTCGACCTTGCCGCCACCCTCGTCGAACGCGCGATCACCGCAAACCTCGACGAGCTTCGGCGTTACAACGTAAAGAACCTGGTCGACCGACGGTACGAGCGAATCAGGAATCTCGGCGATGAGTACGTCCGCACGCCGTCCCGTTCCCGCCGGCTCTCCCGCTGGATCAGGAAGAGATTCACCGGCCGGACCCGCTCGTCACCGCAGTCCTCACCCGCATTGGAATCAGCCGCAAAGCCATGACCTCGGCAGTGCGTGGCGTTGCCGAGATGCCAGGCACTGCAGGAAGGGGCGGCTTGAACGCGCCACGCACAGCAATAACCGGACGGTCTGGTTATCCAAAATGGTCGAAGGCGCCAGTCGGAAGCGCCTCGACCGTCCCCGTTGATCGGCGAATTCGGAGTTCCGGCGCGTTTCCCGCAAAGGGAAGAATCTCGCCGATCTTCGTCACGGTGATACCGCGTTGCATGGCCTCGGACTCGATCACAGCCCACGCATCGGGCGGCGCCGTGAACAACAGTTCGTAGTCTTCGCCGCCGTACAACGCGAGCTCGAGGTATCGATCCGGGAACAGGGCACGCACCGCGGCGATCACCGGTATCGCCGCCTCGTCAAGCAGTGCGGAAATGCCACTTGCCTCGAGAATCTTTGGCAGATCGCCCGCCAGACCGTCGCTCAAATCCATCGCCGCCGTGGCGCCATGGTCAGCCAGCAATAGTCCGGCTTCGATGCGGGGCTCGGGCCGAAGATGCGCCTGAATCAATGCCGGGGCGGTCGTGTGGTCCCGGAACATCGCGGGTTGTTTCAGGATGTGCAGCCCCGCCGCTGAAGCCCCGACCGTCCCGGTCACCGCAATCACATCCCCGGGTTGCGCACCTGAACGCAGCAACGCCTGCTCCCGCCCAACATTCCCAATCGCGGTGACCGACACCATGCGCTGTTCCGGCACCCTGACGATGTCGCCACCGGCGACGGTGACACCCTGCCGGAGCGCCAAGGCGCCTAATCCCGCGTACATTGCCTCCAGGTCCGCGACCACCTCGTCACCCCGAAGCCCCAGCGTGACGACCGCGAGAATGGGATCCGCACCCATCGCGGCAAGATCGGACAGGTTCACGGCAAGCAACTTGTGCCCAAGATCTGCCCAGCTCGCCCAATCGAGACGAAAGTGATTGCCCTCGATCAGCGTATCGGTGGTGATCACCTGGTCCCGTGCATGACCCGCACGCCAGATTGCGGCATCATCGCCGATGCCGCGCACAATCGCCGACGATTGGGCTCGCACTCCTTCGGGAAGCGCCTCGGTGAGACGCGCGATCAGGCCGAATTCCCCGATATCCGCGACAGTCTCGCCGGTCATCGTGCCACCTCGCGATACACCTTCCAGGTTGCGCGCGCGCTTTCTCGCCAGGAAAACCTGCCGGCACGGGCGAGACCCGCCGGGACCAACCGCGCTCGCAGATCGTCATCGCCCAGCAGTTCAAGCATCGCTTCAGACCACGACTGCCGATCGCCCGGATCAAGATAGCGAGCAGCATCCCCGCCAACCTCGGGCAACGACGAGACATTCGAGGCAAGCACCGGCGTGCTACAGGACATCGCTTCGAGCAGCGGCAGCCCGAACCCCTCGTACAGCGACGGAACCACAACGAGATCGGCGGCGCTATACCATCCCCCGAGCGCCTCATCATCCACAAACCCGGTCATCACCAACCGGTCGCCAAGTCGCAAATCCACCACGGTTTGGCGCAGATCGTCGGTGAGCCACCCTTCGGGCCCGACCAGGACCAATCGATGCGGCACCTGATCCTTGATTGCCGCAAACGCCTGAATCAACATCGGCAGGTTTTTGCGTGGTTCCAACGTCCCAACCGCCAGCACAAATGGGCGGTCAATATCGAACTTCAGCTGAAAAACTTGAAGCTCCGAACCCTCAAGACGTCGAATGCGCGACGATACCGCCATGGGTATCACCTCGATTCTGGACGGATCGATGAGCAACCACATCCGCAAGTCGTCGGCGGTGTGCTGAGAGACCGCGATGATGCGATCGGCGGTGCGGGCGCTGAACCGGATCGAGCTCGCCAGCCAGGCCCGACGCCTGGTGGTGACGTGCTCGGGATATCGTAAAAACGCCAGGTCGTGGATTGTGACCACTGTCGGTGCGCGGATCGCCAGTGGCAGCGCGTTGACCGGTCCGTGAAACACGTCGAGCCGGTGGCGAAGGACATCGGCCGCGAGCAACGACTGTTCCCACAGGATCCTTGCCGAGGCGTGCTGGCCGAGCGGGCCAAGCCGGAGGCCGAGCTCGATAAGCTCATCATCCGGTTGCATCGTTTGCCGCAATGCCTCTGTCATCTCTGTCAGGTATCGGCTGATGCCCGTCTGGCGATATCCACCACCGGATGCCCGCAACGCGCTATTGACCCCAACCTTCATAAAACTCCGGCCCTTCTGCGCGGTCGTACTCCGCATCACGTTCGCCAACGCGTTATAACGGAGGCAACGAACGCCGGTTCCGTGCGGAAAGAGTACAGCAGCATGCCATTGCCCAAACCCAACCCGATCTCTGACGGCCAGGAATCCGTGTGGGATTATCCGCGCCCGCCCCGGCTCGAACCGGACGCGCGGCGTATCGTCGTGCGGTTCGGGGGAACGATCATTGCGGATTCCACCGATACCTGGCGCGTGCTGGAAACAAGCCATCCCCCGGTCTTCTACATTCCACCGGAGGACGTGCTGGTCGAAGTACTGCGGGTGACAACAGGCACGAGTTTCTGCGAATACAAGGGCGATGCGAGATATTACGATATCGTCGTGGATGACCAGGTTGCGGAATCCGCCGCCTGGTGCTATCCGGAACCAAACGCGGCATTCGCCCACATCCAGCATGCCATCGCCTTTTACCCCGGCCGGGTGGACAGTGCAACCGTTGGCGACGAATCCGTCACCGCCCAGCCAGGCGATTTTTACGGTGGCTGGATCACGAGCGAAATCGTCGGCCCCTTCAAGGGAGAATCCGGATTTGGGAACTGGTAACCACCGCTGCAATGGGATCCGCGGCACTCGCGCTGACCCTGTGTCGGCACGTGCCGCGGTACCCTGTCGTCACGGCAACAGCCAAACATGCGGCAATCGAAAGACAGGATATGACCGAGACTCGGGCCACAACCAATATTCCGCTTGCGATAGAAGATCAGGAGTCGGATGAACACGTCCAACCTGTGATCGGGGAGATCGAACCCGGCATACGTGCCCAGATCGACCAATTCGAATCGTTCTATCCATTCCCGCTCGATGAGTTCCAGCGTATCGCGATCGCATCATTCGAGCGTGGCGATTCGGTGATGGTCGCGGCGCCAACCGGTTCAGGCAAGACGGTTGTGGCGGAGTACGGCATTTACGCATCGTTCCGCACCACCGGACGGGTGCTCTACACCGCGCCGATCAAGGCCCTTTCCAACCAGAAGTTCCGTGACCTGCGGGCGATCTATGGAGATGACGTCGGGCTGCTCACCGGCGACATCAGCGAAAACCGGGACGCGCGCGTGATCGTGATGACGACTGAAATCCTGCGCAACATGTTGCTGCAGAGTCCTTGGGAGCTGGATGACGTCGAATGCATCATTTTCGACGAGATCCACTATCTCGCCGACCCGGATCGCGGCACAACCTGGGAAGAATCCATCATCCTTTGCCCCGAGCATATCCAGCTGATCTGCCTTTCCGCCACGGTGACCAACGCGGAAGAGATCGCAGGCTGGATCGGTCGCACCCACCGTACCATCAGGCTTGTCACGCACACGGCGCGTCCGGTTCCGTTGGCACTCTACCTGTTCAACGATGGTGAGCTGCGCCCGGTCGTCGATCATCATGGCGAGCTCGTCGGCGATTTTGGAAATGTGGGTGGGGAGTTGCGGCGCCAGCGCGGCCGGGGACGCCGCGAGCGCGCTGACGCCCTCGAGCCGCAGCCGTATGAAATCGTGGAACAACTGGAAGCCGAGCGCCTGCTTCCCGCCATCTATTTCCTTTTCAGCCGGAACGATTGCCAGGCCTACGCGGAGCGCCTCGCCACAATGCATCCGCTGGCGATATCGCCCGCCAACGCCGCCCAGATCGATCAGATCGTCACGATCTACCTCGACAGCCTGCGTCCCGAGGATCGCGAGCTCGATCAGGTTTCGGTGATCACCAGTCTCGCGCGCAAGGGGATCGGCTTTCACCATGCCGGACTCCTGCCGGTGTTGAAGCAGCTGGTGGAAGTGCTCTTTGGGCGGGGCCTGATGCAGGTCGTTTTCGCGACCGACACCTTGGCCCTCGGTGTCAACATGCCGGCTCGCACCGTCGTGGTCGGGCGCATGTCGAAATGGGACGGTCGCCAAAAACGATCGCTGATCCCGAACGAGTTTCAGCAGATGGCGGGGCGCGCCGGTCGGCGGGGGATGGATGTCTTCGGCCACGTCGTCATTCCCTACTCTCCCTGGATTCCATTCAGGGAAGCCCTTGAGATCGCCACCGGGCCATTGCTGCCGGTGCTTTCGGCCTTCGCGATCCGCTACAACACCGTGCTGAACCTGTGGGATCCGCCGCAGGGCGAGCGGGTGCGCCAAATGCTGCAACGCTCCCTCGCGCAGTACCAGGCCAACCAGCGCACCCGGCAGATCGAGCATGACATCCTTGAAGTCGACAGCGATCTCCACGCAGTCCCGGCTGGCTGCCTGATCGGGCATCCAGAGGGCGACGCCCTGCTGGACGACTACTCGAGCACGTCACGCATTGTGCAATCACTCCAGACACAGGAACGACGCGCCCGCAAGGAGGTTCGCGATCTCGAACGCGCCAGTGAGACCTCTTCGCCGTGGCCACGTCCCGCGCGTCAGGCCATTCGCTTCGCATTCCGGCACGTCCGGCCTGGCTATGTCATCCATCATCAGGAAAACGGCTGGCTCGCCTTTCTCGGCCGCGGACACGACCAGGGTGTAGGAATCGCGCTGCGCATGGACAACGGCGAGGCCATCTCGATCTCCGAATATCGCGAGATCGATTACCTGAGCGACGATGTTGTCGTGCCGCTGCCGGAGCTTCTGCACGATCCAGCGACCCGGCTGGAAGCGACGGTGGCACTTTCCGAGTTCGATATCAGGGGGCTGATGCAAACGCTCCACAATACGGACCTCCCCGATCTGGACCGTGTCGCGAGCGAGCACCGGAAGGCGGAATGGGCGCATCGCAAGGTCGAGATTCAGCAGGTTGAACAGGCTCACCTGGAGGCGCACGACCAACTTGAGGCTGCTCGCACATCGCGCGAGGAACATCCCTGCCATACCTGCGAACGCCTCAAGGAACACCGTCACTATCAGCGGCAGCGTGACAAACTCGATAAGGAACGCGCGCTCCTGCTCGAAGGCCTGGAACGCCATTCCCTGTCAGAGGAGATGCGCGTCCGCAACATCATTCGTGGTATTCGCGACGTGCTGCACCGATTCAGCTACCTGCGGCAGGGTTATCCAACCGAAAAAGCCGACATGCTGGCGGACATCTTCGACAACGACGGGCTGATCCTGTGCGAGCTGATCGACCAGAACCTGCTGGAATCACTGTCGCCGGACGAGATCGCGGAAGCGTTCTCCTGGTTCAGCTTCGACCGCGAGTATCGCTATCCCAACCACTTCACGCTGCCGGCGAGCCTTGTCCAGCTCCGGCAGAAACTCGAGGATCTCGAGCGCGATGTGATCGGCGAGGAGCGCGATCACCACCTCTACATCTCCGAAGGTCACAACCCTGCGTTCTATGGCGCCGCGCTGGCGTGGTGTCGCGGTGCGTCGATGTCGGAGATTGGAGAATCGCTCGAGATTTCCGAAGGCGACCTGGTGATCACCTTCAACAAGACCATCGACCTCCTGCGGCAGGTGCGGGACATGCTCGGCAATGTCACGCCGGACCATCCGCTCCGCGAGACACTGACCGAATCAATCAGGCGGCTCAAACGCGGCATCGTGGCACAATCGCTCACACTCGGCTTCACGCCGATCGTCGAAGCGGACGAAGAAGAAGCCGCCGAAGATGACGATGCGATTCCCGACATGGATGCCGAAAGCGATGAGGAGGATTGAGTCCCGGTGCATGGATACCTCGACACAAATCAGAGCCGCCGCGCAGAATTAGCCGTCTCACGCGCGTTGCCATTCCTGGAAAATGCGAACTATCCTCTCGGTGGCGCCCGGTTCCTTCATCAATAGCAAGATGGTCCTGCCACCGATGTCCTCGACGCGCTTGAGAGATACCAGCAACCGGACGGCGGGTTCAGCGGCCTGGAAGTGGACATCAAGGCGCCCGTCAGCAATCCATTCGCCGCGCGGCTGGCGATGCAGGTGATGCTGTCGCTCCGGAATCGGCCGCAATCGTCGATCTACATCCGCACCGCCACCTGGCTCCAACAAAATCAACGTGCCGACGGCGATTGGCATTTCGCACCGGAAATCTACGATCATCAGCTTGCGCCGTGGTTTGCCGGCTGGACCTTTCCGAGCCTGAATCCGGCATGCTCGCTGGCTGCGCTGGCGCACGCGCTCGACATCGCTACGCCGGAGATGCTGGACCGCGTCGCTGTCCTGTGGAACGAGCACGGCTCCCTTGACGACGCCGAGTCCGGCAACTTCTACCCGATGCTGCCGCTGATCGAATACGTCGCCCATATCGATGTGGAAGCGCGGGACGCGTGGCTCGATTCGCTGGCAACGGGCACCACGCGGGGCATCGCCGCCAATTCCTTCGGGGACGCGGAGCACGCGCTCGAGCATATGGTGGGAGGCGGACCCGACCTGGTTTCACGTCTCGACCGCGCCGACATCGCGAAGGTCGTGGACAATGCCCTGGCGGACCAACTGGAAGACGGTGGGTGGCCCACGCCCTACGACACCGCCTGGCGTCCCTGGACCACCGCCAACACGCTGGTCCTGCTGTCACGACTGGGCGATTTCGAGCTGTAGACCTGGATTTTGATATCCGGGTGGGTTCAACCCTGCTTTGTGACGCAGAAAACGACATCGCCGAGGCCGTTATCATCGCGAAGGCGACCATGTCGAACTTGCGCATCTTGTAGCACTGGGTCTTGTACCCAGTGAGGTCTATGTGTGCCTCAAACCGGATTGGGTGGCCGACGAGGCAAACCCGCCACAATCAATCGTCCCCGGCGGCAGCCGTTTCGGTGATCCACGTTCGTACATCCGCCTCGGCCTCGCGGATGCGCAGCCGGCGAGAGGCAATTCCGTCGATCGCCTGTTGATTCACCGCCCGCTCCTTCTCGATCCATTCACGGGTTTTCGATGGTGCGGGGGATCCTTCCACCAGCCGTCGCTCCAGGAAACGTCGCGGCGCGAACCACCGACCCAGCGTCTCCATCTCCACCTTCAGCTCTCGACCGATCACCATCATCGCCGCCATATCGACATGGTCGGGCATGATCGCGCTGATCTCAAGGCTTTCTTCATTCAGGCGGCGCAGCGTAAGTCCGGCGATATCACGCGCCACCGATGGGGGGAGCTGTTCCTCTGTCATCAGGAACGCCGCCAGGTCATTGGACGTAGCAAAGTCCCGCCCCGCCCGGTTTGCAAGATAGGCGCGATTCACCGTCATCGATGTCCGAAACAACTCATCTATTGCGCCGAACTGATCAGTGGCAATACCGGCCAGAGCAACAAGCTGGCTAGCAATCCAGTCGTTGGCCGCTCCCGCTGGCCCATACGGCAACTGACGAAGCTGTGAGGTCATCGCCTGTGATGCCGAGACCACCGATCGGAGCTGCTGCGCCACCCG
>Ga0075530_1001233_pt1 | contig 12251 bp, 7 predicted proteins | sample NGEPerD_2_FD_75101 | JGI IMG/M metagenome (GOLD analysis project Ga0075530, IMG submission 75101) | Arctic peat soil microbial communities from the Barrow Environmental Observatory site, Barrow, Alaska, USA - NGEE PermafrostL1-D | ecosystem: Environmental > Terrestrial > Soil > Wetlands > Peat ...
AGAACCCCCGGTCGACCCGCCCCCAATATCCCCTGACCTGGCTGCGCGGCCTCGCGGCACTGGCCGTGGTGCTCTTCCACGCCTACCAGCACAACCGCAGCGGCGGCCCGGAGAGCGTCTGGCCGTGGTCGGGCGGCGCGCACCAGGCCATGCTCGGCACGGAGCTCTTCGTGGAGATGTTCTTCGTACTCTCCGGTTTCATACTCTGGCTCCCCATCGCCCGCGCGGCGCTGGACGGAGGGGTCGGTCGTCCGGGCTGGGTGATGCTGTTCCGCCGAATGGCCCGGCTGCTGCCGCTCTACTACGCCGTGGTGCTTGTCGTCTGGGCACTGACGAACCCGTCGCTGCCCGGGCACTGGCAGGATCTGCTGCTGCACCTGACGTTCACCCACATCTACAGCGACGAGTACATCTTCTGGACCGACGGTCCGGCCTGGTCCCTGGCCGTGGAGTTCCACTTCTACGTGCTGATGGCGTTGTCGGTGCCACTGGTCCACGCCGGCGTACGACGGGTCGCCACCCGTCGCGCACGTCTGGCGATCACGCTCGTGCTCCCCGTGCTGCTGGTCGTCACCGGCCTGACCTACGTGGCCTGGGAGACCCTCTGGTCCCCGGCGGCGCTCGACAACTGGTCAGTGCTGTTCTCCCCGATGTCGCGTGCCGCCGACTTCGGCATCGGCACCGGCCTTGCGGTCATCGCCGCAGCCGGCGTGCGACTGGGCGCCAAGGCGCGCATCGCGGGCGCCGTAGTCGGTCTGACCGCGCTTGGCGTGCTCGTCGCGTTGCGTCCCCACAGCCTGACCGGGGAGTGGTGGCATCCGGCGTACGCCCTGGCGATCGCCGTGGCTCTGACCTCGATCGTGCTGCACGACGGGCCGTGGCCGGCAGTGCTCGAGTGGCGGGCACTGGCCTGGGTCGGCGGCCTCGGCTACGGGATCTACCTGATCCATGAGCCCGTCATGCGGTGGCTCGGCGGTGCCGGCCTGCTCCCGGAGGCTCGCCCGGGCCCGGTGTTCCTGGCGACGGCCGCAATCGTCGTGGTGCCCACCGCGCTGCTCGCCTGGCTCAGCTCACGCACGATTGAGCGAGCGGGAGCGCGGGTGACCGCGACCATCGAGCGCGACGGCAAGCCGAAGGACTACTACGCCCACATGAAGCACGACGAGTAGGCGCGGCCCTTCCCGCCGAGCCGAGTCTCGCCTAGGTTCGGTCGGGTGCCTGGGAAACCCCCAGGCTTCGGGAAGGAACATCACATGCGACTCAGTCGGGTACTGGCGGCGTGTGGAGCGACCGTCCTCGTGACTGCTGGCCTGGCGGGCACCGCCGGAGCCGACAGCGCGAGCGCCAAGGTCGTCCACACGGGCACGAAGGACAACTACCTGGTGCTGACGAAGTCAGCCGCTGGTGCCGATTCGGTGGCCGCGAAGCTCCGCTCACAAGGGGCCACGGTTACCTCGGTCAACAACGACGTCGGCATGGTCGTCGTGAAGTCCGATGACGCGAACTTCCGCGACAACGCAGGCGCGGTCAACGGCGTGAAGGGCGTGGCCGCCGACCGCGTGATCGGGAAGGCTCCCGCGCGCGACAAGAAGTCGATCGAGCAGGAGCACCTCCAGGCGATCAAGTCCGGCAACGCTCCCTCCGCGCGCAAGTCCGCGGCGCGGGTCGATGGCCCCGGGGCCGATCCGCTGGACGGCAATCTGTGGGGCATGCGGATGATCAAGGCCGACCAGGCGCACACCCGCACCTTGGGCAACCGCAGGGTCAAGGTCGGGATAATGGACACCGGTGTCCAGGCCGACGTCCCGGACATCCACCCGAACTTCGACTACCGCGCCTCGCGCAACTTCACCACCGACATCCGCGGGGTTGACGGCGAGGGATGTGAGGTGGTGAACAGCTGCGTCGACTACGTCGGTACGGACGACAACGGTCACGGCACGCACGTGGCCGGCACGGTCGCCGCGGCGATGAACGGCTTCGGGCTGAGCGGGGTCGCGCCGAAGGCAACGATTGTCGAGGTCCGCGCGGGCCAGGACAGCGGCTACTTCTTCGCCGGTCCGACCGTCAACGCGCTGACCTACTCCGGGGACGCCGGCCTGGATGTGGTGAACATGTCCTTCTACGTCGACCCGTGGCTCTACAACTGTGTAGGTGGCGCTCCGGAGGACAATGACATGCAGGCCATGGACCAGGCCGTCATCATCGAGACGATGAGGCGGGCGCTGAACTACGCGCACCGCAAGGGGGTCACCCTGGTGGGGGCTGCCGGCAACAGCAACCTCGACATGTCCGACCCGCCCGTCGACGAGACGAGCCCGGACTTCCCGGCCGATGCCGCCTATCCCCGCACGATCGACAACGACACGTGCAAGGACCTCCCCGTCGAGGGCCCACACGTGCTCGGCATCACCGCGCTCGGGCCGTCCGGGAAGAAGTCGGACTTCTCCAACTGGACGGAGGAGCCGCGCTCGGGCGAGGTTGAGCTCTCTGCACCCGGTGGCTGGTTGCGTGACGGCTTCGGCACTGCGTCGTTCAGGACCTACTCGAACACGATCCTGTCGACGTACCCGGTCGAGGTGCTCAAGGAGGAGGAGCTCGTGGACCCGAGCGGCAACCCCACACCGGCAGGTGACGCAGCGGGAGTGCTCAAGCGGTGCCAGACGAGTCCGGCACCAGGCACCCAGGCTTGCGGCTACTACGCCTGGCTGCAGGGCACCTCGATGGCGTCCCCGCATGCCGCCGGCGTCGCCGCGCTCGCGGTCGGGGCGCACGGTCGAGTCCAGAGACGCTCCGGCTACGGGATGAAACCCGACGCCGTGCGTCGCCTGCTGATGCGCACCGCCACCGACCACACCTGTCCGCCAGGAGGGGTGCAGAAGTACCTCGACGAGGGCCGTGACGCGACCTACACAGCCACCTGCGTGGGGTCGGCGGAGCGCAACGGGTTCTACGGCGCGGGCATCGTCAACGCCTCGGGCGTGGTGCGCTGAGGTAGCCACCTCACGGCAGGGGCGCACGTCGCGGGCTCACCCCCGGACGTGCGTGCCTGTCCTTGATGGCCTGTCGTCGCGCGCACGTAGGGTTGGTCTGACATGAATACGCAGTTCCCCCTCCCTGGTCTCCCAGCCGTCGAGGCGATGCCCGAGGACGACGCAGCGAGGGCCGGTCGGCGTCCTCGACCCTCGCGTGAGCAGCTCCTCGAAGGACTCAACGAGCCGCAGCGCGAGGCCGTCGTCCACGAGGGCGCGCCGCTGCTCGTGGTGGCCGGGGCCGGCTCGGGCAAGACGCGGGTGCTGACCCGCCGGATCGCCTGGCTGATCTCCGAGCGTCGCGCACACCCGGGTTCGATCCTCGCGATCACGTTCACCAACAAGGCCGCGGCGGAGATGCGCGAGCGCGTCGAGGAACTGGTCGGTGGCCGCGCCCGGATCATGTGGGTGAGCACCTTCCACTCCGCCTGTGTGCGGATCCTGCGCAGGGAGATCACCCAGCTGAACAAGGACGGGGTCAACAGGTTCGAGGGGTTCGACTTCAAGTCGAGCTTCTCGATCTATGACGCGGCCGACTCCAAGCGGCTGATGACGCTGGTCTGTCGCGACCTCGACCTCGACGTGAAGCGCTACCCACCGCGGGCGGTACTCAACTGGGTCAGCAACGCCAAGAACGAGCTCCAGGACCACGAGGACGTCGCCAACGCCCTGTCCTCGGCGGGCCGTCATGGCCCGGAGGAGAACTACGTCGTGGCGTACGCCGAGTACCAGCGCCGCCTCCGTCAGGCCAACGCCCTCGACTTCGACGACCTGCTGATGATGACCGTGCACCTGTTCCGTGCGTTCCCCGCCGTGCGGGAGAACTGGCGGCGAAGGTTCAGGCACGTGCTGGTCGATGAGTACCAGGACACCAACCATGCGCAGTACGCACTGATCCACGAGCTGTGCGCACAGTCGTTGGAGGACCCGCTGAGCCCGTTGGTCGAGGAGGCGAGGAACGAGCCGTCTCGACATCACACCGAAGACGCCGTGGCTCCCGCCGAGCTGATGGTCGTCGGCGACGCCGACCAGTCGATCTATGCGTTCCGCGGGGCCAGCATCCGCAACATTATGGACTTCGAGCAGGACTTCCCCAACGCGCGAACGGTGATGTTGGAGCAGAACTACCGCTCCACCCAGACCATCCTGACCGCGGCGAACGCCGTGATCAGCCGCAACGACGGGCGCAAGCCGAAGAACCTCTGGTCCGACGCGGGCGCGGGGGAGGGCATCGTCGGCTACGTCGGAGACGACGAGCGCGACGAGGCCCGCTTCGTGGCAGAGGAGGTCGACAGGCTCACCGACGCCGGTCACGCGCGCGCGGGTGACGTGGCCGTCTTCTACCGCACCAACGCACAGTCGCGTGTCTTCGAGGAGGTGTTCATCCGCGTCGGCATGCCCTACCGCGTCGTGGGTGGGGTCCGGTTCTACGAGCGGCGCGAGGTCCGTGATGCGCTGGCCTATCTCCGGGTGCTGGTCAACCCGGCGGACTCGGTGTCGTTGCGCCGGATCCTGAACACCCCCAGGCGTGGGATCGGCGAGCGGGCGGAGGCCTGCATCGAGGGGCTGGCGCAGCGGGACCGGATCACCTTCTGGGAGGCGCTCGAGCGAGCGGAGGAGGCTCCGGGGCTGGCCAATCGGTCACTCAACGCCATTCGCGGGTTCGTCGACCTGATCGAGCAGCTCCAGTCGATGGTCGAGGCCGGGGAGCGCGTGGACGTCGTACTCGAGCAGGCTCTGACGCGCAGCGGCTACCTCAAGGAGCTCGAGGACTCCGAGGACCCGCAGGACGAGACCCGCGTGGAGAACCTTGCCGAGCTCGTTGCCGTCGCGCGTGAGTTCGCCGACGACCCGCAGGCGGGGCCCTCTGCCGACCCTGCCACGGTGCTTGACGAGGAGGGGGACCCGGACCCGGACGCCACTCCGCCAGGACTCAGGGACTTCCTGGAGCGGGTTGCGCTGGTCGCCGACTCCGACCAGATCCCCGACCCACCTTCCGAGGGGGTCTCGCAGACCCAACCGGGTATGCAAGCAGGCGTAGTGACATTGATGACCTTGCATACCGCCAAAGGGCTGGAGTTCCCGGTGGTGTTCCTCACCGGATTCGAGGACGGCATCTTCCCGCACATGCGGTCGCTGGGGGACAAGCCCGAGCTGGAGGAGGAGCGACGGCTGGCCTACGTCGGCATCACCCGTGCTCGTGAGCGCCTCTACGTCTCGCGTGCGGTGGTCCGCTCCGCCTGGGGTGCGCCGCAGCACAACCCGGCCTCGCGGTTCCTCGACGAGCTCCCGGCTGACCTCGTCGACTGGCGGCGCACGGCAGACGCGATGACCTCGTGGAACCGACCCGACTACGGCATGTATCAATCCGGTCGAGGCTCAGCCGCCGGCGGCGCACCCCTGCGGCGATTCGGTACGGCGACCGCCCGCTCGGATGCGGCGAAGAAGGCGAAGGCCGGCCGGCCGATCCCGTCCCTGGACCCCGGAGACCGCGTCCAGCACGACACCTTCGGGCTGGGCACCGTGGTGGCGCTCGAGGGAGGCGGCGACAACGCGGTCGCCTCGATCGACTTCGGCACCGACGGCGTCAAGCGGTTGCTGCTGCGCTACGCCCCGGTCGAGAAGCTTTAGTAGCGCGTCGCCGCCAAGGTTTGCCGCCCGCGAGCGGGATCAGCCCGTCAGTGGAACATCGTCGGCGCCTGGTGCCGGTGATCTACCGTTGACGTGACAGTTGGGGCACTCGCGGACCTATCCAGGCCAACCTCTTGCCTGCAGGAGTCGGCCAACCAGCCGGGCCAACTACGGCGTCACGCCGTGGAACACCAGTGCCTGATCGGGGTCGACCGGGTCGCCACCGCCGGGGCGGACCTCGAGGTGCAGGTGGGGGCCGGTCGTGTTGCCGGTGCTGCCCACGGTGCCGATCTGCTGGCCACCGGTGACGACCTGACCGGTCTGGACGCCGATCGAGGTCTGGTGGCAGTACCAGATCTCGGTGCCGTCCTCCAGGGTCTCGATCGTCTGGTTGCCGTAGGCGCCGGCAGAGCCGGTCTCGGTGATGACGCCGTTGGCCACCGCCACGATCGGGGTGCCCGTCGGTGCCGCGAAGTCCAGGCCGGTGTGGTTGCTGGACCACATTCCTCCCGACATGCCGAAGCGGGCGGTGAGGTGGTAGGCGGTGGTCGGCAGCTGCCACTGGTTCTCGGCTATCTCCCCGGCGCGGGCCTCGGCGGCCCTGCTCAGTGACTTCAGCTCCGCGTTACGCTCGGCGGCCTGTTGTGTGGCGGCCTGCTTGAGGTCGGTGTCGGCGGCCTCCTGCAGGGCCTGGCGCTCGGAGTCACGGCTGAGGGCCCGCTCGCGGGGATCGCTCACGAAGCCGACAGCGTCAGTGCCTGACAGGTCAGTGCCTGCCAGGTCAGTGCCTGCCAGTTCAGGGCCTGCCAGGGATGGGCCCTCGGAGGAGAGCTGGAGCCTCTTCGGAGCCACCGGCGTGCTGGGGACCGCGACGGCCGCCGTGCCGGCCACGACCAGCACCGCAACGCCCACGAGAGTGGGGACGGCGGGGTGGCGTCCGGGAAGCCCGAGCAGCCGCCGGGTACGTCCGCGCTTCGTCGCCTTGAGGCGTCCCTGCACCGGGGTGTGCCCAGCCGCAGGTCGCTGCTTGCTGCGACGTTGAGCCCGGTGGTTACCCATGCGTATTCCTTTTCAGTGGAGGGGGTGGGGGGCGGCCCGCCACGATAACGGGGGGCCACAAACATATTGAAATCTTCCCCAGAGTGCTCAATGTCAAACAATGAGTGAGTTATCCGGAAGAAATGGGTTTGTCAGTGTGTGCGTCGTCACCCGAGCCGCAGCACCGGATAGCCTGCAGCCATGTTGCGCATCGTGGTGGCCAAGCCGGGGCTCGACGGCCACGACCGGGGGGCAAAGGTGGTGGCGCGGGCGCTGCGCGACGCCGGCCACGAGGTCATCTACACCGGCCTGCACCAGACCCCGGAGCAGATCGTCGAGACCGCGATCCAGGAGGACGCCGACCTGATCGGCCTCTCGGTGCTCTCCGGGGCGCACATGACGCTGTTCCGCAAGATCGTCGAGCTGCTCAAGGAGCGCGAAGCCGGCGACATCGTGGTCTTCGGCGGCGGCATCGTTCCCGAGGAGGACGTCGCTCCGCTGCAGGAGATCGGAGTGGCCAAGATCTTCACCCCGGGCGCCACCACACGCGAGATCGCCGACTGGGTGGAGCAGCACTTCTCCGCGTGAGGCATGACCGGTTCGCCTCCTCTAGTTGACGCCGGTGAAGGCGAGCCCGCCGATGAGCGGCAGCCGGAGCGTGCTCGGCGCCACCGGGCCGGTCTCAACGGCCACTGCCTGGGCAACCAGGTTGTTCGCGTAGGCCGCGTCCCCGCCGGCGATCACCAGCCGGATCTTGTGACCTGCGGCAAACCGCTGGGCCACACCCGGGAGCTCGATGGTCACCGGCTTGGTCACGTCCTTGACCCGGACCGGCGAGATGAGCCGGTGCTGCAGGGTCTGCGTGCCGTTCGGCGCGACGTCGTACAGCTTGGCGAAGAGGATCAGCTTGCCACCAGGACCGCCGGTCTGGGACGCCGCGGCGACCGGGGCGTCGAGCCGCACTCTCAGGATCGGCGAGCCGACGAGCACAGCGGCCCGGCGCAGCGCCGGGGTGGTGTAGGACGCGAACGTGCCCGGGGCGTCGGACACGTCGTTGTTCACCGCGCTGCCCTCCACCCCCGACGTCTCGGAGTACGACGTGCCGCCCGGGCCGGCGCTGAACGCCTTGTTGCCCGCGGCCACCGACGCGGACGCGTTGGTGAGCGTGTTCGTCCCGGAGAGGTACAGCGTCTTCGTGGGCGCGCCCGTGAACCGAACCGAGGAGTGGGCATAGGCCCGCGAGACGTCTGTGCCCACCTGGCTGGCGCTCGTGTCGTAGGAGACCCAGTCGCGGAAGTACTCGAACTGCGGACCCGCCGCAGCGGTGCTGATGCCGCGCACGTAGCGGTCCATCCAGTTGATGTAGCGGCGACCGAGATGGCTGTGGTCGACTCCCTTGGCGAAGTTGAAGTCGCCGGCCGCACTGGGGCCGGAGTGCCCGCCGGAGAACCACACCATGCGGGCCTCGGTGCCCTGGGCCTTGAGCGCCTTGTACGTCGCCACGGCCTCCTGGATGTTGAACAGGGTGTCGTGCTGCCCCTGCACCAACAGGGTCGGGATCTTGATTCTCCTCAGGTAGTTCGACACCGAGGCGTGCCGCGCCAGGCGTAGCGTCGCGGCGTCCGGGTAGCCCAGCGAGTTCAGCTGGGCTGAGGCGGCGCAGGCCTCGTTGCGGAAGTTGGGGCAGCCGGTGTTTCGCGTCGGGTCGACCTGGGTGTTCTGCAGTCCGTCGGCGATCCCGAGGCCGAAGAAGAGGTTGATCCACTCCTTCTTGGCCACCCCCGGGGTGCCGTAGGTGACGCCCTTGCCCGCGACGGAGTCGGCGTTGTTGGGGGCGAGGGAGTAGGAGAGGTCGTTCCACGTGATCTGCGGGATGATCGCGTCCACTCGGGGGTCCTGTCCGGCCACCGCGAACTGGATCTGGCCGCCGTAGGAGCCGCCGACCATGCCAACCTTGGGGTCCTTGGTCGCGCGGCCGTTGACGCGCTCCTTGGAGACGTAGGGCATGCGTCCCCTGCGCCCCGAGCCGTTGTCGAGGGTGTAGGGACGGGTGCCCGCGAGCACGTCCAGGACCTGCTTGCCGGCCTTGCCGTCATAGTCAGGGTCGTCGAGCGTGATCTTGCAGGTGGAGCCGCCGAAACCCAGGCCCGAGTAGGAGATGACGACGTACCCGGACTTGGCGAATGCGCTCGCGGCACCCGCCTGACCCACGTCGTCCTTGCTCCCACCGAAGCCGTTGGTGGTCAGGATCGCCGGACCGGGGTGATGCAGGCCCACCCGGGTCGGGCGGTACTTGTCGGCCTTGATCACGCAGGGGATGTCGTTGTCCGGGCCCACTCGCACCTGGATGAGGATCGGAATCCTGGTGTACGGCACGTTGTGCGCCGCCGGAATCGCGGGCGCTGCCCCTGCGCTGCCTGTTGCGGAGGAGATGAGCATGGTGGAGACGAGGGCAAGGCAGAGCAAGGCTGCTGTACAACGCATGGTGTCCCAACGATTGAGCCGGGCGCCGGTCACGAAGAGGTCCGTGGGCACCCGGTGGCGCAGCCGTCACTGTTCCACGAAGTCCTCGATCAACCCTGCGATCTCCACAGGACGTGCACGGGGAGCCAGCGGCCAGACCCGCGGACGTCGTAGGTGACGACGTGCCAGTCTCGGGCAGCGCGGCTACGACCGGCTCCCACATCCGCTGGCACCCTTGTGCGCGGCCGAACCGCTGACGGAAGTGTCCTGCGGAGGTAGTTTGAGCGGGCGCCGCGTGGCGCCACGGCGCCTGGAGTCCTTCATGACCCGATCTCGGCTGGTACTCGCTCTGGTCGTCTCGGTGAGCACCGTGGCAGCGCTCCTCGTCGGCGCGCCGGCGTCCGCGGTGTTCATGTACCCCTCGCTGTACGACGCGCCACGCAATGGCGTGATCACCGACCCTGCGGAGACCGAGGGGCGCAGCCTCACGATGAGCTACAGCGTCCAGAACCCCACCCAGGCTGTGTCGTGGGAGCTGCGCAACTCAGCTGACGCTCTCGTCCTCGGACCGTACGACCTCGGTGAGAAGACCGGATACGCCAACTACCAATTCCCTTTCGACCCCACGGCGTTGAACAGTGGAGTGGCCCTCCCGGACGGCACCTACACGATCGTGCTCACGATCAGTGCAGACGGAGAGACTCCGCTCAGCGCGCAGACCGACGTCAACCTGGCCTTCGACCCGCCACGCGACTCGACGGTCGAGGTGCTCGAGGCACAACGGGACGTATGGCCGGGGTTCGTGCGCCACACCTTCGCCGCCGTCGACCGCAGCCATGGACGCCTCGTCACGGCACTCCTCCCGAGCGTGGTGCTCCCCGAGTTCGGCAGCGCTTCGCGCGCCACCTTCACGGTGCGCAACTCCGCCGGGACCCTGGTACGACGCGACACGGTGAGCGGATCGTCCATCAGTGACGGCGGCGGCGATGACCAATACGAGTGGACGTGGGACGGAACGAACGAGGCGGGTCAAGTCCGGCCGCCGGGGGACTACGGCATCACGCTCACCGCCAACGACAATTGGGGCCGGTCCGCCACGGTGCCCGTCGGTTCGATGCGGATCGGCCACCTGGTGAACCGGACCACGACGGTGCGTTTCGAGCCGGTCAAGGCCCGAAATGCCTACCTGAACGTGCTCGGCCGCTGCTCGCGGGTCACCTATCCCGGACCACATCGGTGGCCAAGCTCGGGCGGGCTGCTCTCCAACGTCAGGTGCGCGGGCCGTGCCGGTACCGCGGACCAGGTCTTCAAGACGTTCTTCCTCAAGCGCAACGAGTACGTCGCCAACCGGGTCCTCTCCGTTCGGGTCGACGCCTACGGTGTGCCGATGCGGCCCCAGCAGTACGCCACGCTGTTGCTTGACAAGGGCCGTCGGAACATCGCGTTCCGCCGCGTCGCAGTGCTCGGGGACGGGTTGCGGTGGCACAACGGCACGACTGACCGCACCCCGGCAGGGCCCGCGCACGGCCAGCTGGCGGCGTGGGCGCAGGTGCGCGTCACCAACGGCAACAAGTACGACCTGAAGTACTTGCGCGCCACCTGGACCTACCGGGCCTGGACGCGCTGACCTGCGGTTCCGGCCTGGTTCTGGCCTGGTTTCGGGCGTGCGCATGTGACGCAGCCAATGCCGTACCCCGGTGGTCCCGCCCGCTCAGGCGGGTCTAGGGTCGAGCGGGGAGTAGCCCCGCCACCGACGTTGAAGGAGCGGTTGAACCGTGGACCTGATGGAGTACCAAGCGAAGGAGCTCTTCGCCAAGCATGGTGTGCCGGTGACGCTCGGCCGGACCGTCGAAACCGCAGCCGACGCCAAGGCCGCAGCCGAGGAGATCGGTGGCGTTGTGGTCGTCAAGGCGCAGGTCAAGGCCGGTGGCCGCGGGAAAGCCGGCGGCGTGAAGCTGGCCAAGACTCCCGAGGAGGCCGAGGAGCACGCGTCCAACATCCTGGGCATGGAGATCAAGGGGCTCACGGTCAACCGTGTCCTGGTCGTGCCTGCCGAGTCGATCGAGGACGAGTACTACTTCTCCTTCCTGCTCGACCGCTCCAACCGGTCCTACCTGTGCATTGCCTCGGTCGAGGGGGGCGTTGAGATCGAGGAGGTCGCCAAGACCAATCCCGACGCGGTCAAGAAGATCGCCATCGACGCCGGCACCGGTGTCGACGAGGCCAAGGCCATCGCGATCGTCGACGAGGCCGAGTTCCCCGCCGAGCTGCGCGACCAGGCCATCTCGCTCGTCCAGCAGCTGTGGAAGGTCTTTGTCGAGGAGGACGCCACGCTCGTCGAGGTCAACCCCCTGGCCCGGCTCGCCGGTGACAGGCTCGAGGCGCTCGACGGCAAGATCTCGCTCGACGACAGTGCGGACTTCCGTCACGAGGACCACGCGCAGTTCGAGGACAAGGACTCGGACGACCCGCTCGAGGCCAAGGCCAAGGCGAAGGGCCTGAACTACGTGAAGCTCGACGGTTCGGTCGGCATCATCGGTAACGGTGCGGGCCTGGTGATGTCGACCCTCGATGTCGTCGCCTACGCCGGCCTGGACCACGGCGGGCAGGAGCCGGCCAACTTCCTCGACATCGGCGGCGGCGCCTCCGCAGAGGTGATGGCCAACGGCCTCGATGTGATCCTGCATGACGAGCAGGTCAAGTCGGTCTTCGTGAACGTGTTCGGTGGCATCACCTCGTGCGACGCGGTGGCCAACGGCATCGTCGGCGCGTTGAAGATCCTCGGTGACGAGGCGATCAAGCCGCTCGTCGTACGTCTCGACGGCAACAACGTCGAGGAGGGCCGTCGGATCCTCGACGAGGCCAACCACCCGCTGGTGACGCTGGTGGACACGATGGACGGTGCGGCCGACAAGGCCGCCGAGCTGGCTGCCCTGGCTGGATCGAAATAAGGGAAGAGGACATAGAGATGTCGATTTTCGTCAACAGGGACAGCAAGGTCATCGTCCAGGGCATCACCGGTGGTGAGGGCACCAAGCACACCGCCCTGATGCTGAAGGCCGGGACCAACGTGGTGGGCGGCGTCAA
>Ga0075530_1001234_pt1 | contig 12247 bp, 14 predicted proteins | sample NGEPerD_2_FD_75101 | JGI IMG/M metagenome (GOLD analysis project Ga0075530, IMG submission 75101) | Arctic peat soil microbial communities from the Barrow Environmental Observatory site, Barrow, Alaska, USA - NGEE PermafrostL1-D | ecosystem: Environmental > Terrestrial > Soil > Wetlands > Peat ...
GAGTGAGGTAGCCATGAGTCACGAGGCCGAAGACATTCTGCGCCTGTACCGCCCGGCGGAGAGACCGGAGGCCTTCTCGCCTGAGCAAATGCGAGGGCTCGACTCCGCCACCATCGAGGAGATCGGCCTTCCCGGCCCGGTCCTCATGGAGCGCGCCGCCCTCGGCGTGAGCCGGCTGATCCTCGAGCGCTTTCCGGGACGGCACACGCTTATCGTCTGCGGCAGGGGCAACAATGCCGGGGATGGCCTGGCCGCGGGACGGCAGCTGCATCTGGCCGGGCATCCGGTGGCCGTGGTGGTGGTCGCCGATTCGATCGAGGAACTCTCCGCCGACGCCGCCCTTCAGTTCCGGGCGGCCGAGCGCTCGCGGGTCAATCTGAGACTGGGGGCCGCGGCGCCGGATTACCTCTGGGATGAGGCCGAACTGATCGTTGACTGCCTGCTGGGGACGGGAGCCACCGGAGAGCTCCGGGATCCGGTGCCTGAGTGGACGGCGCGGATCAACCGCGCAGGCGCGGGGGGCTCAACGGTTCTGGCCGTGGACGTGCCCACCGGGGTCGACGCCGGCAGCGGCGCGATCGCCCAAGGGACCGTGGCCGCCGACCTCACCATAACCTTTCACGCGGCCAAGACCGGCATTCTATGCCCTCCGGGAGCGGAGGCGGCGGGCGAGGTCTTGATCTGGGACATTGGCGTCCCCCGCTTTCTGGAACCCGCCCCGGAGTTGCGCGTGGTCACCGCGAAAGACGCGCGGATTCCGGGACCCCGTCCCGACGATCACAAGTACAGCGCGGGCTACCTGTTGGTGGTGGCCGGTTCGGCCGCCTATCCGGGGGCCGCGCTCCTGACCAGCCGAGCGGCCACGCGAGGCGGTGCCGGCTACGTCAAACTGCTGACCACGCAGCCGGTGATGCCGCTCGTCGTCGGCTTTGCGCCGGAGGTGGTGGTGCAGCCGGTGACGGACGCTGAGGCCGTCAACGATGTTGAGGCGCTGCTCGCGGCCGCCGCGGACGACCGCGTCGGCGCTCTGGCTTTGGGGCCGGGGTTAGGGCGCAACGAGGACACTATGAAAGCGGTCAGGCGTCTCGTTCGCGAAACTCGGTCTCCTGGTATCCTGGACGCCGACGCTCTTCACGCCTTCAACGGGCGGCTCGAGGAGCTCAGGGGCCGGCCGGGTCTGGTGCTCAGTCCCCATGCGGGGGAGCTGGCCTCGCTTCTACAGGCACCGATGAATGAGGTGGCCGCTTCGCACCTGGCGGCTGTTCGTCGGGCCACCGAGATCTCGGGACAGGTCGTGCTGCTCAAAGGCTCGTCGACACTGATCGCAGATCCTGGAGGGGACGTGTGGGTGGTGGATCAGGGACCGCCGGAGTTGGCCACGGCCGGGACGGGCGACGTCCTCACCGGTCTGGTGGGAGCCCTGCTGGCGCGCGGCCTGGAGCCGAGGCCCGCGGCGCGAACGGGCGCCTGGGTTCACGCGGAGGCGGGGCGAAGGATCGCCGCCACGAGGGGAGCGGGCCTGGTGGCAGAGGACGTAGCCGAGGAACTCGCGACGGTGGTCGCGGAGCAAATGTACAGCAGGAGGCCAAAGTGGACCAACTGACGGCACGGGACATCATGCGCAAGGACGTCGTGACCATCGGGGCCGACGCCAGCGTGCGCGAGCTGGCAGAGCTTCTGTCGGCGCACAAGGTGAGCGGCGTGCCGGTGCTGGATTCCGAGGGGCGCGTGGTCGGCGTGGCGACCGAGGGCGACGTCATCTACCAGGATGCGGAACTCCACTTTCCCCATTACGTGCAGTTTCTGGACAGCGTGATCTACGTGGACAGCATCCGCCGTTTCGAAGAGCGCTTCCGCAAGGCCTACGGCACCAAAGTGGCGGACATCATGAGCGATGAGGTGATCTCCGTCGAGCCGGACACATCCATCCGGGACATCGCCACCGAAATGGTCGAGAGAGACATCAACCGCGTGCCCGTCGTCGAGGACGGCAAGCTGGTGGGCATCATCACCCGCGCAGACGTGGTCAAAGCGATGGCGCGCGAGCGCGGGGAGTAGCGGATGCCCAAGAAGGAAAGACGCCGGGCGCACCGGCAGACCCAACGCAAGCGCGAGGCCGCGAATCAAGGGAAGCCCACCTTGCGGCGCTCCATCATCATGGGCGCCTTCCTGGGCCTCGCCTACTTTCTCCTGATGGAGTATGTGGTGGGGGACGAAAATCGGTCCGTCTGGGTCAACGCCCTGTGGAGCGGGATCTTCTTCGTCTTCTACAGCGTTTTCATCTACTACTGGGAGTCGTTCCTGCACCGGCGCCGCCTTCGCAAGAAGGAACGGGAGGGCTAGTCCCTCACCGGTCCTGATGTCTCAGCCTCTCTTAGATCGACTCACCGCCCTGCTCTTCGAGCGGCGGGCCCGCGGTTGGCTGGTCGGCGGCAGCGTGCGCGATCGCCTCCTGGGACGGCCCTCCCCCGACCTGGACGTCGTGGTCACCGAGGATCCCGCGCTGATTGCCCGAGTGCTGGCCGATCGCTTGGGAGTCCCTTTCTTCGCGCTCTCGCAAGAGTTCGCCGCCTATCGGGTGGTGATGCCCGAGGGGCACCTGGACATTGCCGCGCTGCGGGGGGGAAGCCTCGAAAGCGACCTGGGGCTGAGAGACTTCACCGTCAACGCAATCGCTCTCCCCCTCGAAGGCGGGGACATGATCGACCCCCACGGGGGCGTGGCGGACCTGGAGCAGCGCCTGCTGGTCCCGGTGGGGCCGGACGCCTTTCGAGATGATCCCTTGCGCTTGTTACGCGCGGCCCGGTTTATCCATGTGCTCGGCCTGAAACCCGGGCGAGGCGTGGATGAACACATGCGCCGCCAGGCCTGCTTGCTGCCCGAAGCGGCCGGAGAGCGCATCCTCTCGGAAGTGGTGCTTACCCTCAACGACGGGCGCTCTCCAGGGGCATTCCGTGTGTGGCGCGAGCTTGGGCTGCTGCCGTTCTTCCTACCCGAGGTCGCCGCGCCGGCCTCTCTGCACCGTGTCGACCAGGACACCACTCTGCTCGGGCACACCGCCGCCGCCCTGGGACGGCTCGAGGACATTCTCGAGCGGCCGGGAAAATGGTTCCCCGGACCCTGGGAGGCTCTGGAGAAACGCTTGGCCGTTGAGGTGGACGGCATGGTTCCGCGTCCGGTGGCGTTAAGGCTGGCCGTGTTGCTCCACGCCCTCGGCTGGGCGGCGGTCCCCAACGAGCCCGGAGCGGAGATTGCGGCCGCCGTGGAGGGGGCAGAGCAGGTCCGCGATATCTGCGGACGGCTGCGCTGCTCGGTTGCCCTCACCAGGTTGCTCGAGCGCGTGGTCAGAGAATTGCCGGCTTTGGGTTTTCTCTCGGAAGGTCCCGACGGAGGGCGCGAGCCCGCCCGCTACCTCAGGGAGGCCTCCCCCTTCGTGCCTGAGTGCGTCCTCACGAGCGCGGCCCACCTGCTCGCCCTTTCGCCGGCCACTCCCTGGCGCAAGACGGCGGACGAGCTGCTGACCGAGTGGGCACGCCGCGAGTCCGGCCAGTCGGAGCCCTTCCCGCTCGACGGGCGCCTGCTGATGGCCGAACTCGGGTTGGAATCCGGACCCTTCTTGGGTGAGGTCTTGCGGGAGGCGGGGCTTGCCTGGGAGGCCGGCGAGGTTACCGACCGCAGGGCTCTGCTCGAGCATGTCCGCGGCTACGTGGCGTCCCGCCGAGGCCCCGGCCCGCGTGGTATCATCAATGGCCCGAATTTGAACTAGAACGGAACGCCTGCGCGTTCCGAGGTACCCTGCGGAGGATCCTGTGAAGTCGGATATTCACCCCGAGTACGTTGAGAGTAAGGTAACGTGCTCCTGCGGCAACACCTTCACCACGCGCTCCACCGAACCGGAGATCAAGGTGGAGATCTGCTCTGTCTGCCACCCTTTCTACACCGGGAAGCAAAAGCTGATCGACAGCGGTGGCCGGGTGGAGCGTTTCAACCGGAAGTACCGGCGCCCGACCGAAGACAAGAGCTCGACTGAAGAGAAGAAGTAAGGGGAGGGCTTCCGGCCTTTTCCTCGAGCCCAAGCGCGCCCGGGCTCGGTTTCTCTTGTTCGGGCACCCGGGCCTTGGCCCGGCGTATCTGTGGAGTAGTCGGTGGTAGATCGCAGAGTTCCCAGCCGCGACGGCTGGATCGAAGTTATCTGTGGCAGCATGTTCAGCGGCAAGAGTGAGGAACTCTTGCGCAGGCTGCGGCGGGCCGAGATTGCACGACAGCGGATCGTCGTGGTCAAGCCGGCGCTCGATACCCGCTTCGAGGGTTGCGATGTGCGCTCGCACGACGGCGGAGGCCGCCAGGCCTGCATGGTCCAACGGGCCGAGGAGATCCTTCTACTACAGGGCGTCGAAGTTTCGGATATCATTGCCGTCGACGAGGCCCAGTTTTTCGACCAAGAGTTGGTTCATGTGGCTCAGTTCTTGGCCGACCGGGGGAAGAGGGTCATTGTCGCCGGGCTCGATCAAGACTTCAGAGGAAGGCCTTTCGGGCCGATGCCGATGTTACTGGCGGTGGCTGAGTTCGTCGACAAGTTGCAGGCGATCTGCTCGGAGTGCGGTGCACCGGCGTCCCGTACTCAGCGACTGGTCGCCGGGCAGCCGGCAGGGGAGCACGATGCTTTGGTCAAAGTCGGCGCGCTGGAGACCTACCAAGCGAGATGCCGTCGTTGCCACCAGGTACGGCGCGTAGACAATCTGACGATGTGGGAAAGTTGAGACGATGAGGCGAATTCTCACCAAACTCCGGCAACTTCAACATCTCCTGGTCCTGAGCTGGGCTCTCTTCCAGAGCCGGGCCCTCGAGGAAGACGAGTGCGCGAGCGGGAAGTGCGGGCACAGCCACTCCGTGGGCGGGCAGGCGGTGCTCGAAGGGGTGATGATGCGGGGCAAGCGCTCTTGGGGAATCGCTGTGCGGCGCCCCTCCCAGGCGATCGGGCTCCACTCTTTCCTGCTCAATGATCTGGGCAAGCGTTATCCCTTGCTCAAGCTGCCCGTCCTGCGCGGAATAGTGGCGCTTGGCGAGTCCCTCACCCTGGGCGTCCGTGCGCTCGGCATCTCGGCCAATCTCAGCACGGGCGAGGAGATCTATGGCGAAGCTTGCGTGCCCGTCGAGGACGAAACGCAGCTCACCAAGAAAGAGATCCGCCAGAAGAATCGCCAGCAGCAGTCGCTGGGCCGGAAGGACATGGGCCTTTCCCTGGTGCTTGCCATCTTCTTCTCCATCGGGCTCTTCGTCGCCCTCCCGCTGTTCATCGCCAAGGAACTCGAATTCATGCTGGAGAACGCCTTCCTGTTCAACCTGGTGGAGGGCGTCATTCGGGTGGTCATTTTCCTGGCCTACGTCGTGGTCATCTCCCGCATTCCCGATCTGCGCCGAGTCTTCCAGTATCACGGCGCCGAGCACAAGACCATCCACGCTTTCGAAGCCGGCGAGCAATTGATCCCGGAGCGGATCAACAAGAAGTACAGCACCCTCCATCCGCGTTGCGGCACGGCCTTCCTGCTGATCGTCATGGTGCTCGCCATCCTGGTGTTCGCCGTGGTCGGCAAGCCCGGGCTGTGGATCCTGGTGGCCTCGCGGATCATCGGTATCCCGCTGGTCGCCGGCCTGAGCTACGAGGTGATCAAATACGCCGGTCGTCACAAAGACGGTTTTTTCGCGAGCGTGGTGCTGTGGCCGGGGCTGGGCCTCCAGCGCCTTACTACTCGGGAGCCGACCGATGATCAGGTGGAGGTCGCAGTCTCCTCCCTGAGCGAGGTACTCCGGGTCGACGGCGGGCAGGAGCCCTTGCCCTGCAAGATGCACGAGGCGGGAAGAGTGCCGGCCCCGGCGGGAGCGTGACCGCGCATTGATCGATCGCCTCGTCAAGGAGATCATCGGAAAGCAGCAGGCGCTCGCCGAGGAGCTGGCGGATCCTTCGATCTATGAGGACCAGCCGCGCTACGCGGGAGTCTCCAAGGCCCACTCCGACCTGAGTGAGGCCCATGCCCTGGCGCTGGAGTATCTGACCGCCCAGCAGGCGGAGGAGGACACCCGCGCGATGTTGGATGAGGGTGGGGTCGACCCGGAGATGAAGGAGTTCCTTAACGAGGAGCGCACCAAGGCCCGGGAGCAGATCGAGCGGCTCGAGGACGAAATCCGGGCGGCGATGATCGAGAAGGACCCCCGCGACGAGAAGAACGCCCTGGTCGAGATCCGGGCGGCGGCGGGCGGCGACGAAGCCTCTCTCTTCGCGGCCGAGCTCCTGCGCATGATCACACGTTATGCCGAGCGGCACCGCCTCAAGTGGGAAGCCCTTTCGACCAACGATTCGCCCGTGGGGGGCATCAAGGAGATCGTCTTCGCGGTCAAAGGCAAGAATGCCTACGGCATGCTCAAGTACGAGTCCGGCGTTCACCGCGTGCAGCGGGTTCCGCAGACGGAGTCCACCGGTCGCATCCACACCTCGACGGCCACGGTGGCCGTGCTGCCTGAGGCGGACGAGGTCGAGGTCAACATCGATGCCAACGAACTGCGCATCGACGTTTACCGCTCGAGCGGGCCGGGCGGACAGTCGGTGAACACCACGGATTCGGCGGTGCGCATCACTCACGTGCCCACCGGGCTGGTGGTTTCCTGCCAGGACGAGAAGTCCCAGCTGCAGAACAAGGAACGCGCTATGAGAATCCTGCGCGCCCGCCTGCAGGCAGTGGCCGAAGCGGAGCAAGATGCGGAGCTTTCCGCCAACCGCCGCACGCAGCTGGGCTCGGGCGAGCGTTCGGAGAAGATCCGCACCTACAATTTCCCCCAGGGCCGCGTCACCGACCATCGCGTAGGATTGACCTCTCACCAGCTGGAGGCCATCCTCGAGGGCGAGCTCGACGAGTTCACCGAGGCCCTGGTCGCTCAGGCGCGCGCGGATCAGCTGGCGACCGCCGAGATATAGCGGCCTCGCGAGGCCGGCCCGATGGCTTCCGCATCTGCCCCTTCCTGGACCGTGGCCTCGCTGCTGCGCGTTTCGGCCGAGTATCTGGCCGATAAGGGATCCTCTTCTCCCCGCCTCGATGCTGAGCTACTGCTGGCTGAGGCACTCCAACTCGAGCGGATCCAGCTGATCATTCAGGCGGAGCGGCCACTGAGCGGGGAGGAGGTCACGCGTTACCGGGAACTCATCGCCCGGCGCGCCCGCCGGGAGCCAATCGCCTACATCCTGGGCCGTGCGGCCTTTCGCTATCTCGAGCTGGAGGTCGGTCCCGGGGTGTTGATTCCCCGTCCGGAAACCGAGGAGTTGGTGGAGGCCGCGCTGGAGGAGCTGCGGGTGAGGCCGCCGCTGGCCCCGGTGCCGAGCGGTGGGGGTTGGGCAGGGCCCGTGGTTGCCGACCTGGGCACCGGCAGCGGCGCCATTGCCTTCAGTCTGGCTACCGAGGGAGGCGTGCGCGTGCTGGCCACCGACTCCAGCGGGGAGGCTCTCGGGGTGGCCCGGCGTAACCGCGCGCGCATGGGCTTGGCCGGCGCCGTCGAATTGGTGTCCGCCGACCTGCTTGGAGAGTTCGCCTCCGGGACCCTGCGGCTGCTGGTCAGCAATCCGCCCTACATCCCCACACATGAATACGAGGCGCTCGAGCCCGACGTGCGGGACTACGAGCCCCGGGCCGCCCTCGACGCGGGCGCGGACGGGCTCGAGGTATATCGCCGGCTGGCTCCCCAGGCACTTTCCGCATTGGGCCCGGGCGGGGTTCTACTGGTGGAGGTGGGTCATGACCAGGCCGAGCGGGTGGCCGAGGTGCTGCGCGGCGCCGGCCTGTCCGAGGTAGCTTCGCAGCGGGACCTCTCGGGCCGGGAGCGCATCGTCCGCGCAGTGCGTCCGGGGACGGCGGTGCGGGACTCGCGAGAGCTCACACCCTGGGAGGCGGCTGCCGTCGCCGGTGCCCTCAGGCAGGGGGCCGTCGTGGGCGTGCCCACGGATACGGTCTACGGCTTGGCCGCCGCCTGGGACTCGAGCCCCGGGGTCGAGCGCTTGTTCGCGGCCAAAGGACGTCCTCCCGAGAGCCCCGTGGCCGCGCTCTTTGCCTCGGCCGCTCAGATCGAGGCTCTGCTGCCCGACCTCTCCGGGCCGGCGAGGCTGGTGCTCCGGCTACTGCTGCCGGGTCCCTACACCTTCGTCGTTGCCACGTGCACTCTGCGGCCCGAACGCGTGGGTACCCCCGATTCGCTGGGGGTACGGGTTCCCGATCACCCCGTCCTCATGGAGTTGCTTCGCCGAACGGGCGTACCGCTGGCGGCCACGAGCGCCAACCGCAGCGGACTTCCCGCCCCCGCCACTCTGGGCGAGACCGAGCCCCAACTGCTGGCCCGCTGTTCGCTGGCCTTTGAGGACTTGCGAGACGCCCCACGGCCGGCCGGGGTTCCCTCCACCGTGGTGGACCTTCGTCCGCTTGACGATGGCGGCCCGGCACGGGTGCTGCGCGAGGGAGCAGTTCTCGAGGAACAAGCGCTGGAGGCCGTGGCCGGTGCCCTGCGCGCCGGGCAGGGGGCGTCGGAGGCCGACCTTTCTCAGGCAGAGGATCCGAGTGGGGACTGAGGGCGCACGGCTACTCCCGGAAATGGTCCTCAGAACAGCCCTGGGCCGGGGGAGCGTGCGCGCCCTCGGTTGGGGCCGGGCAGAGGCGGTGGCCCGGCTGTGCCTTCCATTTCTTCGCCCGACCGATCGCGTGCTCGACCTCGGCGCCGGGACCGGCCAGATCGCCCGAAGACTGCAGAGCCGGGTTTCTTCTGTCCGAACCTGCGACGTGGTCGACCTCAGCTGCTACCCGGATATGTCGCCACTGCTCTTCGACGGGCGCAGCCTGCCCTATCCCGACGGGTCGTTCGACGTGGTTCTGATGCTCTTCGCGCTGCATCACGCCACCGATCCAAAGTCACTCCTCGTCGAGGCTGCGCGGGTTGCCGCTCGGGTGGTGGTCTTTGAGGACCTGCATATCTCGCGGGGCAACGATCGGCGGCGCGGCCTGATAGACGCCCTGCTAAATGGTGGGTGGGACTCGGCGGTTCCGGGGCCGCGCAGCGAGGCCGAATGGCTGTCCCTGTTCGCGGGCCAGGGCTTCGCGCTGCTCTCCGCACGGCGCACCTCGCTCTTTCCCTTTTTTCACCAGGCGGTTTACCTTCTGGACGCGGACGCATTCCGCGCCGTCGATTTCGCGCCGCATTAACCGGGAAGCCGGCCGGAGAGGCCCAAGACCTTCTGGTATCCTTGCGGCCGCAGGTAACCACCTCCATCCGAGCGGGAGCACGATGCGCTACGCGATTGCGGCCGACCACGCCGGCCTGCCCCTCAAGCGCCCTTTGAGCGAAGCCCTCGATCGTCTGGGCCACGAGGTCACCGACTTCGGTACCTATTCCGAAGAACGCGTGGACTATCCGGTATACGCCGAACAGGTGGCTCGAGCCGTGACCACCGGGGAGGCCGATTTCGGGATCCTCGTTTGTGGCTCGGGCTTGGGAATGTCCATCGCGGCCAACCGCTTTCCCGCGGTGAGGGCGGTCACCCCTGCCGACTCCTACGGCGCACAGATGGCCCGCCGCCACAACGACGCCAACGTGCTCTGTCTCGGCGCTCGGCTTTTGGGCATCGACGCGGCCCTGGCCATGTTGGAGGCGTGGGACGCCGCCGGCTTTGAAAGGGGACGTCACCAGGGGCGCGTGGACATGCTGGGTGGACTGCCGAGAGGACAGGGGCTCGATGCAGCCCTATGCGCGGGACAGGCGGCCGGCGAACGGCTCGTGGAGACGGACCACCAAGGTGCACGGGGGGCAAGGTGAAGACCAACGAGACCGTCGTAGACAGCCACAGCGAGAGCGCGTTGCGCCAGATGGACCCCGCCGTGGCCGATCTGGTTCAGGCTGAGCTCAGGCGCCAGCAGGACAATCTCGAGTTGATCGCCTCGGAGAACTTCACCCCCCGGGCAGTGCTCGAAGCCGTGGGAAGCGTCCTGACCAACAAATACGCGGAAGGCTATCCGAACGCCCGCTACTACGGTGGCTGCGAAGTGGTCGACGAGGTCGAAAGCCTGGCCATCGAGCGGGCGCGCGCACTCTTTGGGGCGGAACACGTGAACGTCCAACCTCACGCCGGCTCGCAGGCCAATCATGCGGCCTACTTCGCCGCCCTGGAGCATGGCGATACCGTTCTCGCGATGAAGCTCGAGCATGGGGGCCATCTCACCCATGGCCTCAAATCGAACTTCTCCGGCCGAGAGTACACCTTTCATCACTACGGCCTGGACGAAACGACCGGCCGCATTGATTACGACCGGGTGAGGGAACTCGCGCGTCAGGTCCGTCCGCGGATGATCGTGGCGGGCGCGAGCGCATATCCGCGAGAGATCGACTTCGCCACCTTCCACGAAATCTGTCGAGAGGTGGATGCTGTGCTGATGGTCGACATGGCGCACATCGCCGGTCTGGTCGCGGCGGGTGTGCATCAGTCACCCTTCCCCTTCACTGAGTGGGTGACCAGCACCACGCACAAGACGCTGGGCGGTCCCCGTGGCGGCGTGGTCTTCTGCCGCGAGCGCGACGCCGCCGCTCTGGACAAAGCCATCTTCCCCGGCCTGCAGGGCGGGCCTCTGATGCACGTCATCGCCGGCAAGGCGGTGTGCTTCTGCCTGGCCACCCGTGAGGACTTCCGGGAGCGCCAACGCCGGACCGTGGCCAACGCAGCGGCCATGGCCGCTGCTTTGCTCGAAGGCGGCATGCAGCTGGTCTCCGGCGGCACCGACAACCATCTTATGCTCGTCGACCTCAAAGAGAGCGAGCTGACCGGCAAGGACGCGGAGGATCTGCTGGCCAGGGTTGGCATCACCGCGAACAAGAACCCGGTGCCGGGTGATCATCGCCCTCCCGCTGTGGCTTCCGGCATCCGGCTGGGGACGCCCGCCATCACCACCCGGGGCTTTCAGCCCCTGGAGGCGGCCGAGGTCGGACGGATCGTGGCCGAGGTCCTGCGCGGCGGAACCTCGGAGGAGCGCCTGGGAGAACTGCGCGCCCGCACCTGTGATCTGGCCGAGGCGCACCCCATCTACGAGCGGCTGAGCGAATGAGCGCGGACACCAACCCGGACGTGACGATCTCCACCGCCTCCATCGCCCGCGGGCTGAATGGACCGGGTTACATCCTTCCGGGTCTGGGCGATGCCGGCGACCGCCTGTTCGGCACCCGCTAGCCGATTCTGGGAGGCAGGGAATGACGATGGAACGCCCCAGCTGGGAGCACTACTTCATGCAGATAGCACGGGTGGTTGCGACCCGTTCGACCTGTCTGCGCCGGAGCGTGGGGGCGGTGATCGTAAGGAACCGTCAGATCCTGGCCACGGGCTATAACGGGGTCCCGCGTGACCTGGCCCACTGCGACGTGCGCGGCTGCCTGCGGGACGAACTGGGCGTCCCCTCGGGAGAGAGGCACGAGCTCTGCCGGGGGCTTCACGCCGAACAGAATGCCATCATTCAGGCTGCCTACCAGGGAACCGAGATTCGCGACTCTGAACTCTATTGCACCCACCAGCCCTGCGTAGTCTGCGCCAAGATGATCGTCAATGCCGGCATCGAAACCGTATACTTTGCGGGAGCTTATCCCGACCGCTTGGCCACGGAGGTCTTCGCCGAATCGGGCATACGGCTCGTGCCGGTTAGCGAGCAGTGAGCGATATCCAGAATTTCCTCGCCGACACCTATCGCGCCTTCCTGGGGTTCGGTCTCGCCATGGCCATCGTTTGGATCCTGACCCCGATGGTGGGCCAGTTCGCTCGGCGGATGGGAATCATCGACCTCCCCGCCGCCCGCAAGATTCACGCGGTGCCCACGCCCCGGCTGGGCGGGATCGCCATCTTCTTCGGCATCATCATCCCCTCGCTGATGTTTCTGTCCGGGGATCCGGTGACTCGGGGGATTCTGGCGGGCGCTTCCCTGGCCGCGTTGCTCGGACTGGTGGACGACGTCCGTGACGTTCCCCCCAAGGTGAAACTTTTGGGGCAGGTGGCGATCGCCCTTATGATCGTGCTCTACGGGGTGAGGGTGGAGACCCTAACCGTGCCTTTTCTGGGGATCGTCACCCTGGGTTGGGTGGGAGTGGTCTTCAGCGTGATCTGGGTGGTGGCGATCATGAACATCGTCAACTTCATCGATGGCATGGACGGCCTGGCCGCCGGCATCTGCACCATCGCTTCCGC
>Ga0075530_1001235_pt1 | contig 12238 bp, 12 predicted proteins | sample NGEPerD_2_FD_75101 | JGI IMG/M metagenome (GOLD analysis project Ga0075530, IMG submission 75101) | Arctic peat soil microbial communities from the Barrow Environmental Observatory site, Barrow, Alaska, USA - NGEE PermafrostL1-D | ecosystem: Environmental > Terrestrial > Soil > Wetlands > Peat ...
CAGGGTCTATGACGGCCTCGTCGTCGCCAACGGGCATCATTGGCAGGCCAAGCTTCCAGACTATCCCGGCAAATTTGACGGCGAGATGCTGCACTCGCACGACGTGAAGTCGAAGGCGCAGCTGACAGGCAAACGTGTGCTCGTGGTCGGTGCGGGTAACTCGGCGGTCGATATTCTTTCGGATGCCGCCAATGACGGGGAGGCGGCGGTCCACTCGATGCGCCGGTCGTACTATTTCTTTCCCAAGATGCTGTTCGGCAAGCCGACCGACGCCGTCATCGACCGTTTAAGCCTCTTGCCGTTGCCGCGCCACTTTATGTATGCGCTCTACAAGCTCGGCATGCGGATCCTGGTCGGCGCGCATCGCCACTACGGCCTGGAGGCGCCGGACCACGATCTGTTCGAGGCGCACCCGACCGCGTGCACCACCTATCTCGACCACGTGGTGCATGGGCGCATCGTCACCAAGCCCGGCATTGAGCGGCTCGACGGCAAGCGGGTATATTTTGTCGACGACACGTCCGAGGAGATCGATCTCCTCGTTTGGGCCACCGGGTTCAGCGTGAGCTTCCCGTTCATGGACGACAGCTACATTCTCGACGAGCAGGGGCGCTCCAAGCTGTTCATCCACACCTTCGATCGGGAGCACGACGATCTGTTCGTCTGCGGGCTGTTCGAGCCGGCCGAAGGTGGCGTGTGGCAGATCGCCGACTATCAGGCGCGGCTGATCGCGGCCTTCATCGTGGCCTGCGACACCGACAAGAAGCGCGCGGACTGGTTCCGCAAGCTGAAAGCGACGGCCGCTCCCGATATCGGCCACGGCATCAAGTACCAGGACACGCCGTGGCACAAATTCGAGATCCAGCATTTGCGCTTCCGCCGCTATATGGGGCGGTTGCTCAAGAAGTTCGGACCGTGCGCCGGCGAAGAGCAAGAGATGCACACCATGGGCGAGACCGCCGAAGAGCGCGAAGCCGAGAAGCTCAAGCGCGCGTCTTGAGCGGCGTCCCGGCGGCTATCGCGGCGCCATAGCCGCAAAAAAACCCGGGGCTTTCACCCCGGGTCTTTTTTTAGCGCAACGGTGGAAGAGGCTAGGCGGCGGAGGTGGTGGTCTTCGCTACGGCCTGCTCGACCGGCTTATAGGCGTCGCGGGCGACGGAGGCGTACATCTCGCCGATCTTCGTGGCCTCGGCCATCCAGTTGTCATAAGCCGTCTTGGCATACTGTGACTGGATCTCGATCACGGTCTCCAGCGACTTGGCGCCGGCGAGCTTCTCGAAGGTGCGGGTCGCATCGGCGAAGGCCTGCTTCGAATAGCCGGTCACTTCGGCGCCGATGGTCTGGAAGCCGCGGTTCAGCTCGCCATACGAGCGGAGCATCGCGTCGTAGCTCTCCTTGCCCATCTTCTGAAGGTCTTTGGGGTCAAACATCTCAGGCTCCTTTTTTTCTCGACGGGGTGTCACCCCCGGAGGTATTTCACGGTACAGCCTAGATATGGTGCAGTGCACAATGAATTTCAAGGCCTAAATGGTGCAGCGCACAAAAAGAGCCCGGACGGCCATTCGGTATGCTTGCCGGCTAGCAGCGGTTGCCGAGCGTAAATATGCATTTCAGGCCCCTGCCAGTCGTTTTCACGACGGTGCCGGCGCCTCTGACGACGCCCTTGCCGGCTTGTCCGGCTCCCTGGACGACGCCTTGGCCGACCGTCTTGGTACCCTTGACCACGCCTCTGACCGGTTCGGCCGCATAGGACGGCATCGCTGCCACCATCACGAAAAGCGCTGCGAGAAGTGAGGTCCGGATCATCGTTTGCTCCCTTGGCCTAAGCCCTGACGGGCTGTCGCCGACGTCAGAGCGTTGCACATCCTCTTAATTCAACACTTGGGCTGTCGGTCGGGTTCCAGCAAGGCCCGCCCCGGGTCATCCGGCGCCCGGTCAATGGCTGGCTTCGAATTCGGAGAAGCGGCGTTCGAGCTCCCATTGCTGCCGAGCCTTCTCGCTCCGGGTGAGGAAGGCCGCGCAAGCCGCCGACGGCTCATCGGCGCCGGTCGCGTCCATTGCGCAATCCGCAACGAGGCTGACATAGGCGCCATGGCCGTCCCACAGGCTGGCGCCGGGCAGGAAGCCAAATTCGAGGCTGTTGCGCACCAGTTCCTTGAGGTCGGCGTAGGCGAGAGCGTAGGTCTCGACGGCGCGGACATGTTCGTGGGTGAGATCGATACGCTCGATGCCGGCGTCGTCCGTCGACAAGGCCACCGGCACGCCGAATTTGCGGGTAGAGGGGGAAGGGGTGATGCTTTCCCGCGACGCCCAGGACGTCGTCGTTGCTGGTGAGATTGATCTCGACCAGCACGCCCTTGTCGGCCATGTCGTTCAACAGCGCAGAGGGCTTGTCCTCGTACATGACATCCACCCCGTGGCCGATGCGGTCGGTCTTGGCCTGCTCAATGGCGTGCCGGATATGGCAACAAAGCCCTTCGGGCGGCACCAGCCCCGGCGCAAGCTCGCCCGCGTGCAGGCTGACATGGACGTCGGGATAGAGGCTGCGTAGGTAGCCGACCATGCGCATATGCTCGGCGTAGTCGGCCATGGCGGTGGGGTCGTCCTCCTCGCCCACGAAGTTGATCGCCACGACGCGCGGGTCGGCCGCGGCAAGCTCGAAGCCGAACAGGGCCTGCGCGAAGACCAGCGCTTTCGGCGTGGAGCGGAACACTTCATAGATGTAACGCAGCGTGACATCGCAGGCGGGGCGCTCATCGGGCGTGCCGCAGCGTTCGCGCCCGCGACGGGTCATCTCCGCCTCGTCCCAGAAGGCGCGAGCGGCGGGAATGTCCTCGGCCAAGCCCTTGGCGAGCAATTCTTCGCGCAACGCGGCGAGATCGTCGCGCCAGGCTACGTCCTTGGTGATGTCGTTGAGGCGATGCCAGGTGGGAGTCGCCATCAGCTCGAGATACTGCACGTTCTGGCGCGCGGCGCGTCCGGCGAGCTCATCGAGCCACTCGCCGGTATGCATGGGATCGGTGCCGCCGAACCTCTTGAACGCTCCGAAGAAGTGGTCGTGCCCGGTCTCACCTTCCGAAGCCACGAAGCCGCGCATGGAGAAGGCATCGATCAATGCGTTGTAGAGGGCCGGATCTTCGTAGACATCGGCAGCGGGCATGTCGCCCTGCTCGCAGACGGGTTTCGGCTCGGCGCCGGCCATGACCGGCTGCGACTTGGTGAAGGCTTTGGCGACAGGATCCACGCACAGACCATCCTCCGCGCCATCGGCGAGCAGCGTCTCGGCAAACACGGCGCTGTGCAGATGGCTGTGGAGATCGGCGCCCTTCGGCATGCGCATCAGGAAATCGCGCAAGAGAAGCGGATCGTCCCGCACGCTGTCCAAGGCTTGCGCGGTCCGCTCTGCGGCGGAGGGCGGTTCGGCCGCGCCCGCGCCTCCGGCCATCGCCACGAGGACCAGACTCGCGACGAGGCAGGCAGGGTGCGTGAAGCGGAAGCGGCACATGGCCAACGCTCTTTCGAACCGGGCTCTCGATCAGGCCCGCGAATCGATTTCTTCTCGGCAAAGGTTGCCATGACTCGCTCGCGGCTGCGATAAGTAGAAGCGCTAAGCCCTAAGCGGGTCTTACCGGAGAGCGAATGCCGCTGAGACGTGTGAGGCTTCTGGCCACGGCCGGACGCTGGACCATCCCAAATCTCAAGCAGTTCCAGGAAAGCCGGCAGCCGATCGTCTGGCTCTTGGCGCCGCTGATCGGGCTTGCCACCGGCCTGGCGGCGATCGGGTTCCGTCTGGCGATCGGCGCGTTCCAACTTCCCTGGCTCGGGGACATGACGGAGAACGTGGCCCAAGCCGCCCGCGCCCAGCCCTGGTGGGTCATCATGCTCGCGCCCGCGGTCGGCGGCCTGCTGGTCGGCCTGCTGCTGCGTTACGTGCTGACCGCCAAGCGCACCGACGCCGTGCCGGACGTCATGGAGGCGCGGGTCAATGCGGGGAGGGGCCTGCACTTGGGGCAGGGGCTCATCAGCGCCGTCGTCAGCGCGCTGTCGCTTGGGTCGGGCGCCAGCGCCGGCCGCGAAGGGCCGATCGTCCATCTCGGCGCCACCATCGCCGCGGCGACCTGCTCTCGGCTCAACCTGCCCAACGCCGCGCGGCGCACGCTGCTCGCCTCGGGTGCCGCCGGCGCCGTCGCCGCATCGTTCAACGCGCCGATTGCCGGCGTGCTGTTCGCGCAGGAAGTCATTCTCAATCACTTTTCCATCCGAAGCTTCGTGCCGCTGGTGCTGTCCTCGGTGGTGGCGACGATCGTGTCGCAAGCCTGGTTCGGCAACGTCGCGGCGTTCGTCGTGCCGAGCTACAGCATCGCCTCCTATCTGGAAGTGCCCGCCTTCGTGCTGCTCGGCATCGTTGCCGCGGCGGTCGCGGTCACCTTTCAGCTTGTCGTGCTGTCCACCGATTGGTTGGCCCGCAATATCAACATGCCGCTGGTGGCGCGACCCGTGGTGGGCGGTCTCCTGATCGGCATCATCGCCATCTGGTTTCCGCAGGTGCTGGGCGTCGGCTACGACACGACCGACGCCGCGCTGAAGGACCAGCTCCCGATCATCCTGATGATCACGCTGATCTTCGCCAAGACCGGGGCGACGGCGATTGCGCTCGGCTCGCGCTTCGGCGGCGGCGTGTTCTCGCCGGCGCTCTATCTCGGCGCCATGACCGGCGGCGCGTTCGGGCTCATTGCCGCCGGCGTGTTTCCCGAGATGGGCTCCAGCGAAGGGCTCTACGCCATTCTCGGCATGGGCGCGGTGGCCGCGGCCGTGCTCGGCGCGCCGATCTCGACCACGGTGATGGTGTTCGAGTTGACCGGCGGCTTCGCGCTCAGCCTGGCGCTGATGCTAACCGTGGCGATCTCGAACGGCATTTCACAAGCGATCCTCGGCCGCTCCTTCTTCCAGGCTCAGCTCGAATCGCGCGGCATCGTGTTGCATGAAGGTCCGCACCGCACGGTGATGCGGGATATTCGCGTGTCCGACTTCATGCGGCCGCGGGGGGAAGGGGACTCAACGGTGCTGCCCGAGGGCGAGCGCGAGCGGGCCTTGCAATCGGACGAGACCCTGGAAACGGCCCTGCGCGCCTTCGATACGCTGGGTGCCGAAAAGCTGCCCGTGGTGGATTCTAAAGACCGCAGCAAGATCGTCGGCTGGGCGAGCCAGGCAAGGGCGCTGTCCTCGTTCAACGCGGCGCTGATCGCGTCGAGCGTCGAGGAGCACCGCTGAGACGGACTGCGTCCTCAGGGTGCCGCTTCGTCCTGCGGACTGTCCGGCGGTGCGGCGCCATCGCCGTCGGTATCGCCCTGGCCGGGCGCGGGCGAGAAGTGTTTCTCGAATTTGTCCGGCACGCCGTCGAAGTCTTTGGCGTCGGGCGGCGGCTCGCGCTTGACCGCGATGTTCGGCCAAACTTGCGCGTATTCCGCATTGAGCGTCAGCCATGTGTCGAGGCCCGGCTCGGTGTCCGCGAAGATCGCCTCGGCGGGGCATTCCGGTTCGCACACGCCGCAGTCGATGCATTCGTCCGGGTGGATGACGAGCATGTTCTTGCCTTCGTAGAAGCAGTCGACCGGACACACCTCCACGCAGTCCATGTATTTGCACTTGATGCAGTTCTCGGTGACGACGAAGGTCAAGGGGCGCTCCTTGGGCGGTCGTGCTCCGGCCGGTAGAACAGGGCGAGGTTGAGGCTCGTGGCGATCCGTCGAGCCTTGTCCATGAACGTTGCGGCCACCGCCTCATCGAACAGCTCGTTGCAGGTCTCGGCGAACAGCCCCAGCCAGTGCTCGAACAGGGCCGGCGTCATGCCCTCGATGCGGCGATGGGCGGTCACCGGGTTGCCGTGATAGCGGCCGGAGGTGAGCATGATCGACGACCAGAAGTCGCGCATGGTGGAAAGATGCGTGTCCCAGTCGGCAACGGTGCGGCGGAAGATGGGGCCGAGCTCGGCATCGTCGCGCACCTTGGCGTAGAAGCGGTCGACCAAGAGACGGATCGCCGGCTCGGTGACCTCGGTCAGCTTGGTCGGCTCGGGCGGGCAACATCCGCAACAGCCACCGGCTTGCGTGCCGGGGTCGGGCTTGGTCTGGAGAGTGGCGTCCATGGCTGGCTCCATTTCGAAACATGCATTTGAGCTATCTTTTCATGTCGCTTGCCATAAAGCAATATCTAAAATATAGCTTTAAGATCGAGGAGGAGAAGCCATGCGGCTGACGGTCTACAGCGACTACGCGCTACGCATGCTCATGTATCTCGCGGTCAAGAATGATGGACTCGCCACCATTGCGGAGATCGCCGACAGCTACGGCATCTCCAAGACCCATCTGATGAAGGTGGCGCATGAGCTCGGCGTTGCCGGCTATGTGGAGACGGTGCGGGGCCGGGGCGGCGGCTTGCGTCTCGCGCGCCCGCGCGAAGCGATACGGCTCGGCGACGTGGTGCGGCACACCGAGCCCGACATGGCGCTGGTGCCATGCTTCGCGCCGGCCGACGGGGAGTGCGCCATCGAGCGGTGCTGCGTGCTGAAGAAGGCGCTTGCCCGGGCCGGCGATGCGTTTCTCGAAGTGCTCGACGGCTACAGCCTAGCGGATTTGGCGCGGCCGCGCAGCGCGTTGCGATCCCTTCTGGCTATTCCACCAGCGGCGCCCGCACGATCCGCGCGCCCGGCCGCCTCCTAGGTTTTGCCTGTCCGCGCCTTCTTCGACGCGCGGCGGAGCTGGCTGGCGACCGTCTTGGGGAACAGCGCATTCATCACGAACAGCGCGCGGTAGATGGCGGGCTTCACCACGAACGGCTTCTTTCGTTCGGCGCCGTCATAGATCGCGGCGGCGGCGGCTTCCGGCGTGAGGGTGGGCACCAGCCTCGGATCGGTCTTCGGCAGGTTTTCGCGGCTGCCGGGATTGTGCTCCCAATACGGGGTCTCGACGGTGCCCAGCACCACCAGGGTCACGGAAACACCGGCGGGTTTCAGCTCGGCCTGCAGGGCCTCGGCGAAGCCGGCCAAGGCCCGGCGCGCGGCGATATAGGCGGATGCGTTCGGCCAGGCGAGATAGGAGGCGGGCGAGGTGACGAACACGATGCCCCCGCTTTTCCGCGCGATCATGGCCGGCGCGAAAGCGCGCGTGACGTTGAAGGCCGCCAGATAAGGGACATCGATCATGGCGCGGGCGTCTTCGGGCGCGGTGTCGATGAGTGGCAGCCAGCGGCCGGCGCCGGCGTTATTGATCACGATGTCGGGCGTGCCGATCTCGGTCTCGACCCGGGCGGCCATCTCCTTGATCGCCTCCGAGGCGGACAGGTCCATGGGGAAAACCGTGGCGGTGCCACCTTTTTCGCGGATTTCGTGAGCCACGCCGTAGAGGCGCTCGGCATTGCGGGCGAGCAGCAGCACATGGGCGCCGGCGGCGCCATAGCGCTTGGCCGTGGCCTCGCCGATACCGCTCGAAGCGCCTGTCACCAGGACCAGTTTCGACGTCATTTCCCCGCCTTTCTCACCCTCTGCCGCCTCGGCCCGGCGCCCCGCGCGGTCATGCTCGTGCCAAAATGATCCCGGACTGTGGCACAAAGGATACAGGGCTCGGCAGAACCCATTGGCGACAGCGGCAATACGCTGGCAACGGCCCGTGTCGACGCGATAATCTTAGCACTTGGCTCGGTTGAAGGAGGCGTTTCAATGAGGTCGTATATGCGTGTCTTTGCGCTGGCATTGACTGCGGCGGGACTCTGCTTGGCTCAAGGCGCGACGGCGCAAGCAGGGTGCGTCGGACTATCCGGCACGGCTGACGGGTTCGATCGACAGACGGCGGTCAGCCGGGCGCAGAGCGCGCTCGCAACCGCCATCGTCGATTTCAAGGCGCAGAAGCGGATTCGCTCCGTGAGCATCAGCGCCATGCGCGCCAAGCCTCAGCCCTATTGGCGCGACGACGTCAGTGCGGAGCTGTACCAGAAGCCCGATATCGTGACCTCGAAGTCCTACACGATCTGCTGGGCGGGTGTGGTCTCGCCGTCGGTGTGCACCTCCGGCGCCAAGGTCTGCTGGTAGCCTAGATTTCGCTTCGATTGACAGAAGAACCCCGCCGGAGACTTGGTTTTCGGCGGCGCTGCGGCTTGGGTTTTCGGCGACGCCGGGGCTTGGGTTTCCGGCGGCGTTTTCGTGCGCCCGCTCAGTGGGCGGGGACCAGCGACACCTCTTTCGGGCGCGTCATGAAGAACAGCACCGGCGTGATCGCAAGGGTGACGATGCCGATGAACCAAAACATGTCGTTGAAGGCGAGCATCTGAGCCTGGCGGGCGATCTCATGGCCGATCAACGGTCCGGCTTGCGGCGACAGCGGGGTCAGTCCGCGATCCGCCAGATAGGGCACGATATTTTGGTTGTAGGGCGTGATGTGCGCGGTCAGTTCGGCGAAGTGGATGTGCGCTTGCCGCACGAATAGCGAGCTGACGATGGCGATGCCGACGGAGCCGCCAATGCCCCGCATCAAGGAATAGATGCCCGACGCCTCGTCGTATTTGCCGGATGCGACGCTGGCGAACGCGACGGCGGTGAGCGGCACGAAGAACAGGCCAGTGCCTACGCCGGCGACCATGTTCGGCGTCGCGATGCTCCAATAGTCCACGTAGAGATTGAAGTGGGACATCAGCAGCGTGCCAACCGCCGTGAGGACAAGGCCTGACGCCACGAGCCAGCGCGCATCGAAGATGCGGATGAGCAGGCCGCCGGTGATCGCGAGCGTAATGGCGCTGACGATGCCGCGTGGGATGAACAATGTGCCGGCAACGTCTGCCGGATAGCCGAGCAGCCGCTGGCTATAGAGCGGCATGAGCGCCATAACGCCGAACAGACTGATGCCGTAAAGCGTGATGGCGAGCGTCCCGGCGACGAAGTTGCGGTCTCTTAGCAGCGAAAGATCGATGATGTTGTCCGGCTTGTTCCAGCCGCGGAGAAAGAAGGAGACGGTGGTGAACACCGCGACGATGGCGCCGACGAGTATCACCTTGGAGTTGAACCAGTCGCGCATCTGACCCTGGTCGAGCACGAATTGCAGCGCGCCGACGGCGACCACGAGGAGCCCCATGCCGAGCCAATCGGTCCTGATATCCTTGATGGCGCGCTGGGGCAGATAACCGACCGAGAGGAGCAGTGCGACCGCGCCGATGGGGATGTTGATGTAGAACACCATCCGCCAGGAATAGGCCTCGGTCAGATAGCCGCCGAGCGCCGGGCCGATCACCGGCGCCACCATGATGCCGAGGCCGAAAATGGCGAGCGCCTGGCCATGCCTCTCGCGGGGGAAGGCATCGAGGAGGATGGCTTGGCTTAAGGGTACGAGCGGGGCGCCGAACACGCCTTGGGCCAAGCGGAAGAACACCATGCTCTCCAGATTCCAGGCCATGCCGCAGGCCACCGACGACAGTATGAAACCGGTGATAGAGAGCAGGAGAAGCCGTCTTCGCCCGAGCCAGTTGGAGAGATAGCCGGTGAGCGGCATGACCACGGCGGCGGCCACGATATAGGAGGTGAGCACCCAGGTGATCTGGTCGGCCGTCGTGCCGAAGGCGCCCAGCATATGGGGCATCGCCACGTTGACAATGGTTATGTCCAGGACTTCGAGGATCGCGGTCAGAACCACCGCGATGACAAGCGGGATCGGCGGGCGATCGGATGCGGGACGCGGTGGGGGCGGCGGCGGCGGCGGATCGCGCCGCTTCGGAGGAGGCTTGCGGCCTCTGTCTTGCGTGCCCGCCCCGTGCTGGCGGCTCATTGCCCGCCTTCAGTAGTGTCGACGGTCACATCGGCGCTCGAGCCCACACGCAACGGGTGGTCCGGGTCCGGCTCGCTGGTGATCTTGACGCGCACCGGGAAGCGCTGGGTGACTTTGACCCAGTTGCCGGTGGCGTTCTCCGGCGGCAGCACTGAGAAAATGGCGCCCGAGCCGGCGCTGATGCTCTCGACGATGCCGTCGAGCGAGGTGCCCGGATACATGTCGAGGCGGATGGTTGCGGGCTGGCCGGCCTTGATGCGTCCGAGATCGGTCTCTTTGAAATTCGCATCGACCCACCACGGGCCATCCTCGATGATGGCGAAAGCCGGGGTGCCGGCCTGGATCACCGAGCCGGGGCGCAGCCGCATATTGGAGAGCCAGCCGGCGCTGGGCGCCGTGATGTGAGTCTTGACCCGGTCTTGGGTCGCCTTGTCGAGCTGAGCCGCCGCGGCGCGCAATTGCACGGTGGGAGTGGTCACGATCAGCGCCTTGTCCTGCTCGGCGCTGAACGCGGTGTGGGCGGAGTCGTAGTCCTGCATGGCGTCATGCCATGCCTTGAGGGCGTCGGTGAGCTCCGGCGAGGGAGGCGCGCCGGGCGCTTGTGCCGCCTTGGCCTCGCGATATTTCGCGATCGCGCCATCGAGCGCGGCGCGCTTTGATTCCAGCTCCGCCGCGGCGTTCTTGAGGTCTTCGCCGGCCGTGCCGGTGGCGTTGGCCGCGGCGTCGAACTGGGCGCGCGCGTTGCGCAGCGCCGCCTCGTAAGGGGTGGGATCGAGATCGAACAAGGGATCGCCCGCGGCGACCTTGTCGTCGTCCTGGACGTAGACTTGTGCCACGGCTCCGGAGATCTGCGGCGCCACGCGCACGATGTCGGTGCCGGTATAGGCGTTGTCGGTGGAGGGGTAGATCTCCGCATAGCGCCAATAGGCGAGCACGCCGACAATCGTTACGAGCAGGAGAACGAAGAGCGCGATCCACCGGAGGCGAGCCGTGGAGCTCTTCGAGGGCGTCTGCGCGGTAGTCGTTGCGTCCTGATTCACGTCTCTATCTACCTCGGTTGCTGTCGGATGGCGGCGGGAGAAGTGTCAAAACCCGCAAATCAAGGTGAAGCACGGCAGAATGATGACGAGCCTTAAACTGCTTGAGCCACGCCCGCAAGAAATCCTTGGATTTGGCGGGCTAAGCGAGTTTTCTGGCGGTCCCTAACCACGCCTGCGCCCGCTCAAAAGCGCGCTTTGTCCGTGGCCCCGAGCCCAATCCTTGGCTGGCCTGGTTTCAGTCTTGCCCTCGACCCCGTACGACTTGCGTTCCTGCTTGAATCGGCTTCAAATTAGGGCAATTCGAGGCGCCGGGGGAAACGTCTGGCAATCAATGTGAATTGGCGCGCCTCGCCAATCGTAAAAGATTCAATCGTTTTAAGGAGGGGCGCTTCCCGCAGAAGCGTCGCGCTTCCTGTTTGCAGCCGAAAGTTTGGGGGGAAGACGTCAATGAGCACATCGAAATATATCGCGCGGCTGATCGGTCCGCTGTTTCTGATCATGGGGCTGGGCATGGTGGTCGAGGGCGACACCGTGCGCGCGCTGTCGGTCGAGTTTCTGAGCAATCTGTCGCTGATCTATCTCGCCGGCATGCTGGCGCTGGTCGCCGGCTTGGCCATCGTCAACGCTCATAATCTCTGGGTTGCCGACTGGCGCATCCTCATCACCATCTTGGGCTGGCTGTCGATCATCGGCGGCGTGGTCCGGCTGCTGTTCCCGAGCAAGGTCCAGGCGCTCGGCACCGGCATGATCGCTCATCCATACGCCATGATCATCGGCGGCATCGTCGTGTTGGTGCTCGGCGCAATCCTGGCTTGGGCGGGCTACGAGCACCTGTGGCACGAGGACGAGAAGCCCAGGTCCACAATCAATCCCGCGGCCAAGCCAGTTGCCAAGACGGCTGCGAAGACGTCCAGGGCTCCGGCGGCGCGCAAAGCCGCACGTAAGACGGCACGCAAGGCGACGGCACGCAAGACAACGACGGCGCGGAAGACCGCGAAGCGAGCGCCACGTAGGCGCTCGTAAGAAATCTGCCAGCGGGCCTTTCAGCGGCGCGCGGCCGGGTCTACATTAGGGATGTTCCCAGGGGAGCCCCAGGCAGGGGCTGAGAGTCCGCTGTGTCTTGCGCGGTGCGCCAGGGACCGGTGCGGAGACCCTTCGAACCTGATCCGGGTTATGCCGGCGAAGGGATTGGAACTTTTGTCCTGAACTCCCAACGCTTGGTCATCCGGACCCAATCGGCGCGCGGCGCGCCAAGGAGGCCGAAGCCATGAATCTTCGCGACAAGACTCTCCACGACAAGTCGCTAAGCGACAAGTCGCCAAGCGACAAGAAAATCACCACGCCCGAGGTGACCACGGGGCCGCTCGTGGGCAGCCGCAAAATCTATTCGTC
>Ga0075530_1001237_pt1 | contig 12237 bp, 7 predicted proteins | sample NGEPerD_2_FD_75101 | JGI IMG/M metagenome (GOLD analysis project Ga0075530, IMG submission 75101) | Arctic peat soil microbial communities from the Barrow Environmental Observatory site, Barrow, Alaska, USA - NGEE PermafrostL1-D | ecosystem: Environmental > Terrestrial > Soil > Wetlands > Peat ...
GCCTCGCCGAGCACTTCCGGCAAACTGGAAATATTAGAAGAAACAACGGGCACACCAGCGCCTAAAGCTTCCAGAGGTGGAAAACCGAAGCCTTCGTAATATGAAGGGTAAGCAAAGACCGCGGCCGCCGCAAATAATGTCGCCTTTTCGGCCGAACTAATATAGCCTAAAAATTTAATGTCTTGTTTATAGGGCGATTTCTTCCAAGTTCTAAATATTTGACGATGTTTCCAACCTTTAGCTCCAGCCAAAATTAACTGTGGCGTCAAATCGGAACGACGAGTTCTTAATTCTTCGTAAGCTTTTATTAAGCCATTAATATTTTTACGTGGTTCAATATTGCCAACAGAAAATATAAATCTTGGTTTAATTCCATTTTGGGAAAAAAAGTTAACAGTCTCGGTCTCATGTAACGGAGCGGCTAAAAAATTATTGCCGGAATAAATTACCTTAATCTTATCAGGGCTAATCCCTAATATTTCAATTAAATCATGCTTGGTATTTTCCGAAACCGCTACAATCCTATCAGCTCGTTTTAACAAGTGTGAAACCCTGAGAGCTTTGTGCCAAAAATTTTTCCGACAGCTGAAGAATTCCGGATAGCGTAAAAATGATAAATCATGAACCGTGACCACCAATTTAGTATCGGAACTAACGTTTAAAAAATTAAAATGGGGTGCGAAAAAAATATTTACGCCGCCTAAAATATTATCGAGTTGCGGACGATGAAAACATTTTTGCAAAAAATAATTAAAAAATTTATTAGAGTAATGCGTGCTAATAATCTGGCTATTTATTTTTTTCCATCTGTTCAGACGGCTTTCTTGATGCTTAAAAGAATTACAAAATAAAGCATATTCATTCTGCTTGTCTTGACGCAATATTTCAGATAATAAATTAGCGGTATATTCTGATACGCCGCTATAATTTCTATCCATTAAAACTCTGGCATCAATTCCAATTCTCATAATTATTTTAACTGTTCTTGATGGTTACTAATAAATTCCGTAATTTGATTTTTAAAATTGGCGGTAGAAAATTTTTCAGCATAATCTTTTATCTCTTGCGGATTAAAACTATCAGCGCTAAATTCTTTTACCGCCTTAATAACCGCCACTGAAGTTTGAGTATCAAAAAACATTCCCGTCTTTCCTTCAATAACCGTTTCTGTCGCCCCGCCCTTGCGATAAGCGATAACCGGACGTCCGGCAGCCATTGATTCCACAACCGTAATTCCAAAATCCTCCTCTTGAGGATTAATGAAGGCTTGAGCAAGCGCAAATAATTTTGGCTTAGACTCTTCGCTTATCCGTCCTAAAAATTCAATATTGGAAGCGCCGTCAGCTAATCTTTTTAATCTTTCCATATCAACCCCATCACCAAAAATTTTTAAACGATAATTTGCCCCCAATTCCTTAAAAGCGGAAATCACAATATCTACGCGTTTATAGGGCGTCAAACGGCAACCAATCAAAAAATACGGAGCTTCTTGATTATCGGCAATACTAATAATTTTAAAATTATCGGTTTCAACCGGCGGATAAATCAAAAAGGATTCACGACGATAATATTTAGTAATTCGTTTTTGAACAGTTTTAGAATTGGCGATAAATAAATCAACCCTATCAGCCGCCAGTCTATCCCAAATACGAATCCGATTTAAAATTAAAGAAATAATTTTCTTTAACCATTTATTATATTTGAGTTCATTAATATATTGATGAGTATCGCTCCATAAATATCGCGTCGGAGTATGACAATAACAAATATGCAAAGTATCGGGCGAAGTAATTACGCCCTTCGCAAAAGAACTGGTATCAGAAATTACTAAATCATAACCGCGTAAATCAAAAAATTCTACGGCCATCGGCATAAAAAATAAATACCACTGATAATGTCTAACGCCACCAGGTAATTTTTGAATAACCGAGGTTTCAATCTGCCTATCCTTAAAATATTTATCGACGTTTTTCTTTTCGTAAAGAAGCGTATAAATAGGCGCGTCCTTAAACATATCAGCCAAGATTTTTAAAACCTTTTCTGCGCCACCGTCCTGGGCTAAGTGATCATGTATTAAAGCAACCTTCATAAGCTTATTCTGTTTCCCGATGCCTAAAAACCGCCAGCGGCGTCTTAAGCAGAATGGAAATATCTAATAACATGGACCAATTTTCAATATAATAAATATCTAATTTGGCCTCTTCTTCAAATAATAAATCGCTACGGCCGGAAACCTGAGCCAAACCGGTAATCCCCGGTTTAATGGTTAAAGTCTTGCGATGGTAATTTTCATATTTAGCAACTTCTTCCGGCAAATGCGGACGCGGACCAACCAGGCTCATGCGACCAATAAATACTAAAAATAATTCCGGTAATTCATCAATTGAATAACGTCTAATAAAGCGCCCAACTCTAGTGACACGCGGATCATCTTTAATTTTAACCATTGGGCCATCGGTTCTAACATTGCGATCAGCTAACTCCTTATATCTCATGCTGTCGGAATTAGGAATCATGGAGCGAAATTTAAAATATTTAAACGGTTTCCCGCCCTCGCCAACACGATACAAAAATGAACCGTCATCACGACTAGAAAAGAAAACTGGACCACGAGAATCAATTTTAATTATTAAGGCGGCCAGTCCGATTATTGGCGAAAAAATAATTATCAGCAAGCTGGAAAAAATAATATCAAAAAATCTTTTAAAAATTCGACCCCAACCATCAAGCGTAGTGCGTTTAACCTCAACAATAGGAATGCCGATTATTTCCGCGACTTCCGTACGTAAAACTTTAACTTCCAGTAAATCAGCAACATAGCGAAAAGTAATATGATTATCATTAGCAAAATCATAGAGACGTAAAGTTTCCGCTTTGGTTAAATTGGGGTCACTTTGAATAATTTCATCAATTTCTTTTTCTTTGATAAACTCTAAAACTTCCTGAGCAGTTTCCAAAGAAAAATCTCTAACCCGTTTAGCCACTTCGTAGCCGGCTTTCTTATTACTGGAAAATTCAGCAATTAAATTATCCCCGGTCTTGGAGTTACCCACTAAGATAACCTTATTCACCCCAATACCATAAATAAACAGCCGTCTTTGCAACCAACGAATAAAGGAGCGTGCCAGACTAACATAAAATAAGGCAAACACGGAACCGACTAAAACAATAAAACGGGAATCAAAAAGTTCCCGTTGAAAGAAAATAATAATTGCCACTAAAGCTAAACCGCTAGAACAAGCTAAAAATACTCGGCGAAGTTCCTGCGCTAATTTACGGGCACTACTTATTTGATAAAGACCGGCGAGCGCAAAAATAAAAACCCAAAGCAGAGCGATTACTAGCAATGACTTGAGGTAATCATTAAACGGCAAATTAAAAATCACTGGTCTAACACTAACTGTCCAATTAGAAAAACGAAGCTTATAAGCGGACAAACCAGCTAAAATAATCATCACAAAATCAACCGGGATGAACAGGGTTGAAAAAAATAATTCAGCTTTTTTCATATTTAAATTAATAATAAATATTTGTTATTGGGGTAGCTGTAAGCCGGATTCTGTTCTAAGCGATCATTTATCTAGGCTAACTATTACTAGTTAGCTCGTGCGAGCCACTTGTCTTCTTAATCAACCAAATTGGCTAAAAAAGAGTTTGCTCTTGCTTCTGATAGGGTTTGCCGCGCAATCTCCGTCACCGGAGAGCGAGACCAGCAGCTTCTTGCGAAACACCTAGCCTCTTTTCACCTTTTATCCTGTTAAAAAATTGCAGGATTAGTATAGTCTCTGTGGCACTTTCCCTGGCTGCGTCCGACGATAACCGAAACGAGTCGGTGGGCGTTACCCACTATCATTTAAATCTCAAAGAATGAGATATTAGCGAAGTCCGGACTTTCCTCCCCTTGTCAGAAAACCAACAAAGAGTAATCGCCCGCTCTCCCCAATAACCCCTAAATATTACAATAAAAAGCTGAAAAAGGCAAGGCTTTAACTGATTATTCAATTTTGCTCTGCTCATATATATTTTGTATCTGAAACGGCCTTAAGGCGCCCTCCCAAATGCTTAAATCATCTAATTCTATGCTATCGAGTTCATTCCTAATTTCTAAGTGATTTGGCTCTTCCCCATCTTTTATCCAAAAATAGGGCAAAGAGCGTTTCTCCTCGCCGTCAACAAAAAATTTTAACTGATACCGATAAGAGTCAAAGGTTAAAGCCAGGTGATGCCACTTGGTGTCATGAGGAATATCAACATCATAACCTTCACTAAAAATTCCGTAATTATTATTAAAGAAAAAAGCGTGTCGAAAAGGCTCGGGAATTAAACTCATTTTTTCAGCACCAGACTTACTAAGCGAAATTATCGAACGCCCTTCATTTGACTCCAGTTGACCACGCCACCAAAAAGCTAAAGATAAATCTTTAGAATTAAGAGCCGACGGCAAGTTGACAGCGATATCTTTCCCCCAAGTATTGATAATTCCGGTATTGTCTGCCGACCGCCAAACCCAAGAATTTTCTGGTAGCTTAAGTTTAAGGCCAGTAATTTCGTCAAGCGCCTCCGTGCCACCCCCCTCATTAACCAGCTCATAGCCTTCATTAAAGTCCCAAAAATATTTCAGTTCCGGGGCTGTTTGTGAAACACGCGAAACAATTGGGCTAAAAGGCGCGCTAGCTAAAGAATTAGCGGCAATCTCTGAAGCTTCTAAGCTGCGATTCCAAAAAACCAATTCATCAATCAAGGTCCCGCCGCCATCACCGCTTACTTCTAAATCAAAAAAATTACTGGCCAGCGTCTGAACAAAATTTTCTCGACAAACTTCTTGACCGTCAATATTAACCGCCCAGTAACCGTCCGCCTGGTTAACCACCAAACTAAAATGATGCCAAGCATCGGTAGCAAATATTGAAGATAAATAATAACGCCAAGCGGAATTTGGCAAACCTTCAATTTGTAGCATTCCCTTAGAAAATAACAAATTTACCGCCTGGCCATCACTATTACTTAAATCTAATTTTAACTTCGGCGAAATAGTTCCTACCTTGGCGCCACTATAATAAAAACTTAGAGAGAATTGGTTAAGATTAATTTCTGAATTTAAGCTCGGCTTAAATTTTGGGAATTTTTCTCCGACCACTAAAGCGCAATCAAATTTCCCTACCGAAAACGTTTGCTCGCCATAGCATTCCGAAAAATGCCACAAATTAGTAATCCCTTCGGATTCTAAAGGCGGTGGCTCCACAAAAAGTCCTAAAGCATCATTAGCTTGATTATTATTGTCGTCTGAATTTTGACTAGAATCATTATTGGAATTATCTACCGACCCCGAATTTTCCTCATCCCAAACTATTCCCGGATCATCAGAAATAATTAAATTAAAATCTTTAGAATTATCATTATATTCACTGATGCGATTTAAAACATAATTATCTTCAATTTTTACAGCTGGCGCTAAACCACGAAAATAAACAGCCGAACCAAAACCAACAGCATCAATGATATCTTCATCCGCGCTAGAACTAATAGCCCCCTTACCTAGATATATTATATAACCATCGGCGGTCAAACTAAACTCATTACGCAAAGCAATAGCGTCTGCCCTACTTTTATAAAAATTGTTAGCGTCGTCTCGAACAATTAAATAATAGCTCTTAGCTTTGATTACGGTTCCGCCGGGATAAAGACCATCGCTAGTGTTACCAATTCTCATCATCAAGCCAGGATCAGTGGCCGTCTTAGCTTTTTCTAAACGAAAACCGGCTTCTGCTAAATCAAAACCATAATCAGTGGGATTATACAATTCAATAAAATCATTATTTTCCGTACTATAAATTTTACTAATAATGGCGAGCGGTTCGCTAAAAGAAGATGTAACTGTCTGATTTTGATTATTAGTAGCGATAGTTGAGGCCGGTTTAATGCCAGCATTTATTTTAGAAATTCCAGGCGTGATATTTTTAGAAATTTCTTCTGCTGACCCAGAATTAGAAGAGTTACTTGTTATCTTCGTCGGAGTAATTAACTTGGTGGCGGTTTCAGATAATTCTAAAATTGTTGGCGCTAACGGTGCCGATACAATATTAACCTGAGCAACAGCTGCTTCGTTATTATTATTTTCTATCCTGCTTTCTTCTGAAGTAGGCGAATAATTTATCTTAATATTTTCTTCTTGATTATCAGTAACGTCAGCGACAGTGACAGCAGTAACTTCTTGGTCATCAGAAATTTTAGATTTATCCGCACTATTTATTTCTACGAGCGGCAAATGATTAGCATTATTCGAAATATCGGCATTATTCAAAGACTGATTATTTTTCTTCTCCGGGTCATTATTCAAAACAATAGCCTCAGAATCGGCAGCACCAAATATCTTATCTTTCCAACTCACAATGGCACCACCGATTTCCGAAGCAATTATTTTTAAAGAGGAAATCGGATTATTAATTAAACTCCAGCGCAGAATCAAAGAATTGATTGGGGCCTGCCCTCTAATTTTCGCATCATCAAAAAAGGTTTTTAAATTAATATCTATTATTTCGCTTCTTAATGATGATTGAAGAAACTGGGTATAGGGCAAAAAAATATAACGCTCACCGGCATATTCTAAGCCGGCATTAAAGCCAACAATCTCCGGTAAGGGCAGGCGCAAATCGCGCCGTTTCTCAATCTTGGAAAATTCAACTGTTTTGGAAAAACAATCACCTTCATTACCAACAAAACTATGATTATTAAAACCGTCGGGAGTAATATCTAGCGCATAATAGTTAGGGTCATATTCTAAAGAGCCTAAATTATTTGGGTTAGAAATATTCGCGCTTTCATAAATTTTTTCTGTTAAACCGACACAAGTCCATTCACCATCGTCCGGCCCTTTTTGAATTTTAAAATCAAAATCGTAGCCCAATTTTTTACCCACTAAACTATTAGCAATTTTTACTACCTTGGCCAACTCTAGAGCCGTCGCCTTAGTCGGTAATTTAGCTCCCAATAATTCTTCATTATTTGCTTCATTAATAAAATAACGAGCCTCTGTTTTCACTATACCGCCCGCCAATGCCTCGACAACATAATCTTCACCGTTTTCTCGGCCGACATAAATACCAACATGCCCGGAATTAATATGTTCTAGAATACCTTGCTCATTAATCTCTAACAAAGAATCATCGCTATAACCATACATCTTGCCATCGCTAGAAGTTCGGTAAATAAGGGCTCCAGGAGTAAGGGCGGAAACCGGTTTAGAAAATCCCAGAACGATTATTGATAAAGCGGCTATCTGTAAAAATATTTTTATTTTCATATATTATTAACTAATTATTAAAATATGCTGTCCATTCTGTATCGGTAACACTAGGTGCGTTATATTCCATAAAGCCTAAATTATTTAGAGTATCGGCGACAAACGCTTTAACAATATTTTGCGAAGAGTTTTGAAATATTTCCATTAACGCTTGCTGGCTTTCGGTTGGAAAAAATTCATCAAAATCAGACAGCAAAAAAATTAAATCGGCTTTTAAACTTAAAGATTCCTTGCTATTTAAAATTAAATCCTGGAGCAAGTAAATATTTTCAACTTTAAAACAAGCGCGCTTATCGGACATGGTGCTGAGAGCCTTAACCGCCTCCGTTTTAACGACCACTGCCTCCTCGGAATCTAAAATTGAAAAATAATAATCCCCTAAATCAGGATTAGCGGTTGAGGCCAGAAATAATTTGATTATTTCAGCTTTCAGTTCTGGCTGAGCCTCAGCGCTTAAAAAATAGTCGGCAATAAAATCTGGTGGATTACCAGCACCATTAGCCGCGGCCATTATTTCTAAAAGTTCTTTTTTAAAATTTAAATCCGATACCGAGCTTGGGTGGGTATCGTTAGTCAAAAATAACTGTCTGACATTTTCTTGAAAACGTTTACTTTGTTTAAAATAAAGCGTTAATTCATTTTTTAATTGCTTTCTGTATAATAAACAATCCTCATGACAAGGGCCACTAGTACTAATAATTTTTTTGAATTCTGATAATTTGATACGCGCTGGACTGATGGATAATATAGCGACCAATAGATAAGTCACAACCAACAAAATAAAAGTCAGAGAGATAAACAGCCAGCGGTGGCGTTTAAATATCTGAAAATATTTTGGCTTCCGCTTGAAAACTCTTTTTAATAATTGTCCTAGTTTCAAAAGGGCGGTCTTAATTTTTTTCATAACCATAAAGTTAATTAATTATCCTGGAGTCGACTATGGTAGTAAGCTAAAACAATATAACACCATCTCCCTAATCCGAGATTAAAAAAATATTAAAAACCAAATAAAAAACCGACAGCATTAGCTATCGGCTTTAAAAAGTACAAAATTTAGTTTTACAAATTTTACAAATCTCCAGGACAAACAAAAACGGTTTCTTCGGGACCAGGGCCAACGGAAATAATCCGCGGGACGGCTTTAACATTGGCTTCCTGAAAAATATATTTCAGAATTTTTACCAAGTTAACCGGCAAATCAGAAAAGTATTTCGCCTTTCTGATATCCTTATTCCATCCAGGAAATTCCTTATAAAAAGGCTTGCAGTACGGAAGAATTTCAGGTAAAACAATTGCTGTTTCAATAATATCCCCCTTTATCAAATTAACGTCTCCGCCATAATCATAATCCGGACCAACATATTCATAGGCGTAGCAAACCTTAATTTTCTTCACGCCAGTCAATACATCCAACTTGGTAAACGTGATATTATTACCACCACTCGCCAAGGCATGGCGTAAAAGCGGCAAATCAATCCAACCAGTCCGACGTGGGCGTCCTGTCGTGGCTCCATATTCCCTTCCGCAGCGTCTAATAGCGATGCCTTGAAAGAAAGAATTTTCATGATTAATGTTAGAAACCACAAAATCTTTATCTTCCTGATCACGGCTTCCGGTTTCGTTACACCAAACTTCTGATTCCTCTCCTCCCATTTCAGTCGGAAAAGACCCCTTGCCAACTCGGGTCATATAGAAACCTTTAATGATGCCAAAGGAGACGTTAATATCAGTTTCCCTAAGTCCTGTTCCTTGAGCCATGCCAGCTGGCGAACAATCAGATGAAGTAACAAACGGATAAGTGCCGTGATTAACACTTAACAATCTACCTTGAGCGCCTTCCAAAAGAATATTCTTCTTACCAACAAATCCCTGAACCATTTTATCCGTATCGAAAATATAGGGACGCAGAAACTCGCCATACTCCAAATACTTGGTAATTATAGCCTCTACATCAAAGACGTCCGCTTCGGAATAATAAAGTCCACTTTCTAAATGCTCGTGGAAAAGAATTTTTTTAGCCGCTTCTCGACTAACTTCATCAAGCGTTTTTAATCTTTCGATAACTGGCGCCATGTATTCAGATAGTTTGGCGCGGAAAAGTTTTGGATTCAAAATGTCATTCAAAATTAAAGCCTTTCGATTTACGAAATTAGTATAAGTTGGGCCGATGCCTTTACCGGTTGTACCGATTCTACCTTTACCCGCTTTTTGTTCGCTAAAGCGATCAAAGAAAATGAGATCAGGGGTAATCATCTTAGCATTTAAGGCAATTTTCAGGTTATCGCAGGTAAGTCCATTAGTTAAGGCTAAGGTTATTTCGTCTACCCCCGCTTTAGGATAGAAGACAACGCCACTAGCAATAACATTAATTACTCCCTGATCATCAAATGGAATCCCGCAAGGTAATAAATGAAAAACCATTTCCTTTCCCTTATGGATTACCGTATGTCCAGCATTATCACCGCCGCCACAACGCACAACAACATGTGCCCACAACCAGGCCAGAAAATGCACAATTTTACCCTTGCCCGTATCTCCCCATTGAAGACAACAAACGGCAATAATTTTAAAGGATGTCCAAAAATCTTCGCCAAAACTTCGACAAAGAAAATTTCTCAACCTCTCAGTTAATTTTTCTTTCAAATTCTTTTTCATTTTCAATATTTTTTTTGGTTTTTACTAATGCCCCGGATAATTAGGGGCTTCTTTAATATACTCCAATCCATGCGGATGGGACTCGGCTAAGCCGGAAGTAGAGATACGATAGAAATCTGCGCGTTCCTGTAGTTCTAACAACGAATGAGCACCGACATATCCCATACCGCTACGCAAACCGCCAATGAGCTGAAACAGAATATTATAAACATCTCCTTTGAAAGGAATTTCTGCTTCTACACCTTCGGGAACGAGCTTGTCGCTCGTATTCCCTACCTGACCGTAGCGCTCGCGTGAAGCCTGATTGTCCAGCATAGCGCCTAAAGACCCCATGCCACGGTAAACTTTCATCGCTTTGCCATTGCGAAAAATAACTGAGCCCGGAGACTCGGTTGTCCCTGCTAACAGCTTTCCCAACATAACCGTTTGAGCACCAACTGCCAAAGCGATGGTGATGTCTCCGGAAAACTCAATGCCGCCATCAGCGCAAATAGGAAGACCAATATCCCGAATGGCTTTTGCACATTCATAGATAGCCGATACTTGCGGGTGGCCAATGCCAGCCGTAACTCTAGTAGTACAAATAGAGCCTGGCCCTTGACCAATCCTTAGCCCATCAACTCCAGCATTCGCTAATCTTTTAGCAGCGCCGGCTTCCGAAATATTTCCCGCGACCACATCAATCTGCGGATACTTAAGCTTGAGATATTTTACCATCTCAACTACTCTCAAAGAATTTCCGTGCGCCGTATCGACAACAAAGACATCTACATTTTTAAGGGCTAATAATTCCGCCCTTTCTTTGTCAGCCTCAGTAACTCCAATAGAGGCACCGACTAACAAACTGCCCTTTGGCCCGAGGCTGTATAATTCTGAATCGTTAGTAACGATTCGCTTCACATCAGCCCAAGTGTAAATTCCCTGCAGGATGCGATCATGATAAATAATCGGCAGAATTTTCTTATGATTCTTCTGCATTTCCTGGTAGGCGTCTTCCACGGTCGTTCCCGGTAGCTTACTGATAACATTACGCGACATGATGTCTGAGATTGTCCTTTCTTCGGGATTATCACAGAACTCAAAATCATTACCCGTAACGAGCCCTACGACCTGGTCATTTCCATCCTTCACGACAAAAGAAGAAAATCCGTAATCCTTCTTCTCTTTCATCCGCAGAACATCGGCAACCTTATCATTCTCCCGCACACAAATTGGTTCAGAGATAAAAGCGCTAAGATGATGCTTCACTTTGCCGACTGCCGAAGCCTGATCGGCGGCTGATAGCCCCTTATGAATAATGCCTAAACCGCCGGCTTTAGCCATGACAATGGCCATCTTGGCTTCAGTCACGGTATCCATGGGCGAACTAATTATTGGGATATGAAGATTCACATTCCGAGAAAACTTAGTTCCCAAAAATGCCTGAAGAGGCAGAATCTCGGAATAATCCGTCTTAAGACGGACATCCCCAAACCCTAGAGCTAAGCCTTGGCGATTTTGTTTTCCAAAGAAAGCGTCACACTTTCTTTTGTTAATACCACTTTTTCTTGTCATAATCTGTAATTTTTGGTTTATAAATTGTTAAAGAATATTTAAAAAATTGAAATTTTCAATTCCAGGAATATTAACAGAAAAATTAGTTCAAGTCAAATAAAAAAATCAAGAAAAAACCGCGGCTATAAACCGCGATTTTTTTCTCAAAATTAGCTATTTTTACTAGATTTACTTTTTCAATTCGATAGAATTAACAACGACATCAGCAACCGGAATATCTCTCGCTCCCGTAGCAACGCCTTCAATATTCTTCACAACGTCCAGACCGTCAACAACTTCGCCAAAATTGGTGTGCATACCATCAAGCCAAGGAGTCTCGGCTAAAGTAACGATAAAAAATTGGGAACCATTAGTATTTGGTCCGGAATTAGCCATCGCCAAAGAACCAGCGATTAATTTATGAGAATTAAATTCATCAGCAAATTTATATCCCGGGTCACCGGTGCCATACATATTAGTATCGGTTTCCTTGCTATTAGGGTCACCGCCTTGAATCATAAAGTCTTTAATCACGCGATGAAACTTGGTACCGTTATAAAATCCTTGCTGGGCCAAATTCATAAAATTATTAACGGTAATTGGGGAGTCGGAGTTATAAAATTTTACAGTAATATCTCCTAAGCTAGTTTTAATAATCGCTTGGGAATATTCAGCAGCTAAATCTTTTTGATTGTCTAAAATTCTTATCATATGACTTATTATTATTTTATAACCTGAACACTATTAAC